>Ga0308159_1001823_pt1 | contig 27735 bp, 27 predicted proteins | sample PhyCR1_FD_201040 | JGI IMG/M metagenome (GOLD analysis project Ga0308159, IMG submission 201040) | Phyllosphere microbial communities from UC Gill Tract Community Farm, Albany, California, United States - DLSLC.R1 | ecosystem: Host-associated > Plants > Phyllosphere > Unclassified | place: USA...
TGTTTGGCTATCGTTCTGCCGCGCCCAGGGTGCGATTAACCACCGATCGGCTGGTGGTCCGTCTGGTTCACGAGCGTGATGCCTGGCGAATGGCAGATTACTACGCGGAAAACCGCCTGTTTTTAAAGCCGTGGGAGCCGGTGCGCGATGACAGCCACTGCTATCCCTCGGGCTGGCAGGCGCGGCTCGGGCTGATTTCCGACATGCATAAGCAGGGTTCGGCCTTCTATTTCATTTTAATGGACAGCAATGAAACCGAAGTGAGGGGAGTGGCGAACTTCAGCAACGTGTTGCGTGGATCCTTTCATGCCTGTTACCTCGGCTATTCACTGGGTGAAAAGTGGCAGGGGCAGGGGTTCATGTTCGAAGCGTTGCAGGTGGCTATCCGCTATATGCAGCGCCAGCAGCATATTCACCGCATCATGGCTAACTACATGCCGCACAACCAGCGCAGCGGCGATCTGCTGGCGCGACTCGGTTTTGAGAAAGAGGGTTACGCGAAAGATTATCTGCTGATCGACGGACGCTGGCAGGATCACGTGCTGACAGCCTTAACCCTGCGGGAATGGACGCCTGACCGGCGTGGATAATAATGAGGATGCGAGCATGAAGATGACTTTATCGGCGCAGGCGATGCGCGTGCTGGGCTGCCTGCTGGAGAAGCAGGTCACCACGCCGGAACAGTATCCGCTGTCACTGAATGGCGTGGTGGTTGCCTGTAACCAGAAATCGAACCGCGAGCCGGTGATGGAGCTGAGCGAAAGTGAGGTACAGGATCAGCTCGATAAGCTGGAAAAACGGCATCTGATTACCGCCAGCAGCGCCGCCGGGCAGCGGGTCGTGAAATATGAGCAGCGTTTCTGCAACTCCGCGTTTGGCACGCTAAAGCTTAACAGTGCAGAAGTCGCTCTGCTGACGCTGCTGTTACTGCGCGGGCCCCAGACGCCAGGCGAACTGCGTACCCGCAGCGGTCGTCTGCACGAGTTCAGTGATGTCAGCGAAGTTGAGCAAACGCTGGAAGGATTGATGCAGCGCGACGACAGTGCTCAGGTGATCCGTCTGTCGCGTGAACCTGGCAAGCGCGAAAGCCGCTTTATGCATCTGCTGGGCGATGAGCGTGACCAGCCGCAGACCGCAGACGCGTCGGAAGAGCAGGGCGATCTGGCGGCGCGGGTCGCAACGCTGGAACAGCAGGTTGCAGCGCTTCAGACACAACTCACCCAACTGCTGCAACCGGAGAGCTGAGATGACCTTACGTATTGGCGTAGTGGGATTAGGCGGTATCGCGCAGAAAGCCTGGCTGCCGGTGCTGTCGGCGGCGACGGACTGGACCCTGGCAGGGGCGTTTTCCCCGAACCAGGCCAAAGCCCGGCCGGTCTGTGACAGCTATCGCATGCCATGTTTTGGTTCGCTGAATGAATTAGCCGCTGCCTGCGACGCGGTCTTTGTCCACAGCAGCACCGCCACGCACTATGAAGTGGTCAGGGCGCTGCTGCTGGCAGGAAAGGATGTCTGCGTCGATAAGCCGCTGGCTGAAACCCTGGAGCAGGCTGAGGCGCTGGTGGCGCTGGCGGAAAAACGGCAGCGTAAGCTGATGGTGGCGTTTAACCGGCGGTTCGCCCCGCGCTATCAGCAGTTGCGGGCAGAGATGGCGGACGCCGCTTCTCTGCGGATTGAAAAGCACCGTAGCGACAGCGTCGGGCCACAGGATCTCCGCTTTACCCTGCTCGATGACTATCTGCATGTGGTGGATACCGCCCTCTGGCTGGGCGGGAAACCCTTTCGCCAGGTTCAGGGACGCATCGACACCAACGAACAGGGGCAGATGCTCTATGCTGAGCACCATTTCGCTGTTGAGGGCTTGTCGATTACCACCAGCATGCACCGGCGCGCAGGCAGTCAGCGCGAGCGGGTCAGCGCAGTATGTGACGGTCAGTGCATCGACATCAGTGAGATGCGCGACTGGCAGGAAGAACGGCGTGACGGGCTGCTGATTACGCCACCGCCCGCCTGGCAGAGTCATCTGACCCAGCGCGGTTTCAGCGGTGCGGCTCGCCATTTCATCGACTGCGTACAAAATCAGACGAAGCCTGAAACCAGCGGTGAGCAGGCGCTGATGGCGCAGCGTGTGGTGGAAAAATTGTGGCGTGAGGCGACGCAGGAATAACGCCTTGTAACACTCCGTGCTGGTCATTTCCCTCCGTGGCAGTAGACTGTCGCCGGGCATCTTCTGGGTGCCCGCGCTAATTCTCCTTTTTGCTGATTCTTTTCAGGATGCGCCGTCAATTATGAATTTGTTGAAATCGCTGGCAGCGGTCAGTTCTATGACCCTGTTTTCCCGCGTACTGGGCTTTGCCCGTGATGCCATCGTGGCGCGGGTGTTTGGCGCCGGAATGGCGACCGATGCGTTCTTTGTTGCGTTTAAACTTCCCAATCTGCTGCGGCGTATTTTTGCTGAAGGCGCCTTTTCTCAGGCCTTCGTGCCCATTCTGGCTGAATATAAAAGCAAGCAGGGCGAAGAGGCGACGAAACTGTTCCTGGCTTACGTCTCGGGCCTGCTGACGCTGGCGCTGGCGCTGGTCACGGTGGCGGGCATGATTGCTGCGCCCTGGGTCATCATGGTGACGGCACCCGGCTTTGCCGACAGTCCCGATAAGTTTGCGCTCACCAGCTCGCTGCTGCGGGTGACCTTTCCCTATATTATGCTGATTTCGCTGGCGTCACTGGCGGGTGCGGTGCTGAATACCTGGAACCGCTTCTCGGTACCGGCCTTTGCACCGACCCTGCTGAACGTCAGCATGATTGGCTTTGCGCTGTTTGCCGCGCCGCACTTCCACCCACCGGTAATGGCGCTGGCCTGGGCCGTGGTGGCTGGCGGCGTGCTGCAACTCGGCTATCAGCTGCCACACCTGAAGAAACTCGGGATGCTGGTGCTGCCACGCCTGAATCTGCGTGATGCGGGCGTCTGGCGGGTCATGCGTCAGATGGGACCTGCCATTCTGGGCGTTTCTGTCAGTCAGATCTCACTGATCATCAACACCATCTTCGCCTCGTTTCTGGTCTCAGGTTCGGTCTCCTGGATGTACTACGCGGACCGCCTGATGGAGTTCCCCTCGGGTGTGCTGGGCGTGGCGCTGGGCACCATTCTGCTGCCGTCGCTGGCCAAAAGTTTTGCCAGCGGCAACCATGATGAATATTCCCGGCTGATGGACTGGGGTCTGCGCCTCTGTTTCCTGCTGGCGCTTCCCAGCGCGGTAGCGCTGGGCATGCTCTCCGGCCCGCTGACCGTGGCGCTGTTCCAGTACGGCAAATTCACTGCCTTTGATGCACTGATGACGCAGCGCGCCCTGATCGCCTACTCCGTCGGACTGATGGGGCTGATCGTGGTCAAGGTGCTGGCTCCGGGCTTCTATTCCCGTCAGGACATCAAAACGCCGGTTAAAATCGCGATTATCACGCTGATCATGACGCAGGTAATGAACCTGGCGTTTATTGGTCCGCTGAAACACGCCGGTCTGTCACTGTCGATTGGGCTGGCAGCCTGTCTGAATGCGTCGCTGCTCTACTGGCAGCTGCGTAAGAAGAATATATTTATGCCGCAGCCGGGCTGGAGCAGCTTCCTGATCCGCCTGCTGATAGCCGTAGTGGTGATGGCAGGCGCGCTGTTTGCCATGCTGCAGTGGATGCCAGCCTGGGAGCAGGGATCGATGCTGTGGCGGCTGCTGCGACTGGCCGCGGTCTGTGGTGTGGGCGGCGGGGCCTACTTCCTGGCGCTGGGGCTGCTGGGCTTCCGGCTGCGCGACTACGCGCGTCGCACCGCTGTGTAATGTTTGCCACAATGAGTAAACTTAACTCCCTGTGAAAATACAATATCAAAGCGAATCGTAACCGAGGGCCTAAATCACGCCATAAAAAATCCCGCATCAGGCGTAATGCCAGTCAGTTAAGCGACAGGTGATAACGCAGTCTGGTGCCGGGCAGGGGCTGGCGGTCCTCGCGCCGCTGCGCGGTTCCTTCACGTCATTCCTCTGCCTGACGGACCGCCGGGGATGGCACATCCTGTGCCGCCCCGCCTTTCGCCCGCGTGCTGCGGGCTCTCCTGGCAGACTCATTCTGTTCAGCGCTGCGGATTGCCTGCCCCTGCCCGCCACCGGCCTGCTCTGAAACTTCAGTGTGTATTGTTAAAAAGAGCACGAGAGTGAAGGCCTGAGCGCCTCTGCTGCTGAAAGGGCTATCCGCAGCGCTGAGGCGTGACGGCGGGCCAGAAGTCCACGCCGGGAAGCGTGGAGAGTTCGGGGCCGGCCATGGAGGGCCGATCCCCGAACGGTTCGTCGGCACGACGTCAAAGCCGAAGGCACCGCATGAGCGGCGCGAGGACGGCCCGGCAGCAGCAGAGGTGCGCTGGCCCGCACTGCGGCTCGCCCGCCCGGAAAAAAGTCTGCCACGTTTGACCGTGGCAGCCTTTACAAATCTAATCTTAACTGATCAGCATTACGCACCAGGCGGGATTTTTTTTCGCTACTATCCGGTTCAGGCTTTGCGACTTAACGTCGCCTGGCCTTTACCCATCCCATCCGGGCCGTAAAATGCCTGGGTCTGATGCGGCTTCAGCACGTCAAGCGCATCCTGGGTGTAGCGGATCTGGTGTTGCAGCAGCAGGCCGTTATGAACATTGGCATCCTGCAGACGACGGCTATGCTGCTGGATAGTGTCCCAGCGGCGCGCCATGTCGTTCTGACCACGATAAGGTGCCGATGTCGCCTGACTCTGTTCAGCGGTGCGGCGCATCTCATCCAGATAGTTCAGCGTACTGAGCAGCGCGCTTTTATCTTCGGTAATACGCTGCAACAGATTGCTGTTAATGTTTCCGGCGGCCAGCTGCTGCTGCTCTTCTTCCAGCACGGCTGAGAGCGACGCCAGCACGTCCTGCATCTTATCTAAGGTGGTCTGCAAATTACTCATGGGAACTAATTACCCTCTAAATACGCCTTGGTGTCGGCAATCAGCGCATCGGCGATTTTGCCGGTATCCATCTTCAGTTCGCCATTACGAATGGCGGTTTTCAGTTGTTCAACGCGCTCGACGTTAATATCTTTGCTGCTCGGCTGCATCAGCTGCGACTGCGCGCTGCTCAGGCTGACCTGGGCTGCTGCAGGGGTCGTGGCTGCTGCCACCGGGCTGGCGCTCTGGCGCACTTTGCTGCTGCCGGACTCACTGCTATCGCGGCTCTGTACGGTGCTGGCGGGTTTCAGAGGTTGCGTTCTGTCAATGCTCATGTTCGGGCTCCTGTACGGTCAGGGGAAGTCTGCCACCTGAATCAGAATAGCGTTATCGCTTCGTTGATTCTTCTATCGGCAGCACTACTGGCTTCTTTAACACTTTACAGCGTTATAAGAATATTCCCATCCTCGCGTACCTTACCGCTGACAATTTGGCCATTTCCCATCCTGACCCGGACCGACTGCGATCGGGCGGCGTTATTCAGCGCCTTGCCCTCACCGCTGGCGTCAAAGCCGTCACCGCTGGCAATCACCATCACATTCTGACCTGCCTTGACACGCCACGGCTGACGCAGCGTAGAGGGATTAATCGGCTGTCCTGGCTGGATATCACGTAGCACCACGGCGTCTGCGACCGAGTCCGCATTCAGCAGGGCGCGGGCAGGCAGAGTATCGAGGCGGCCGGTCTGCAGAGTGAAATCACTCTCGCTCACGCTACTGCCCTGGCTCAGCAGCCGGTTCGCCACCAGATAGGAACCGGTGACCTGCACCTGAACCTGAATATAACGGCGGTTCTCGCCACAGTTTGCCGCCACGCTCATATTGCCCCACAACCGGCTGTTGCCGGGCAGGGTGAACTGTGGCGCCTCACAGGCTGGCCACTGTTCCTGCGGCGTGCGTACCACCACGACCATGCCATCAGCATGCTGGGCGTCACGCGCTTTAAAAAATTGATTCAGTTGTGCATTAAGATCCCCGGCGGAAACCGGCAGGGCGATCGCGACCAGCAGACTGGTCAGCAGGGTCAGATATCGACGCATTGTGCATTTCCTCACTGATGATGGCGACGAGTGTACTCCCTTAAGAAAAATCCTTAATTGTCAAAATAGCGGTCATTTGAGGCCTTATTCAGACGATGACCCCTTGCGTTTTCAAATTAAGCTGCGAGCTCGAAATTCTCATACGCGGAGGAAACATGCTCGACAAACTGGATGCGGCGCTGAAATTTGGTACGGAGGCCCTCAACCTGCGTGCTCAACGTCAGGAGATCCTGGCGTCAAATATTGCCAACGCCGATACCCCTGGTTATCAGGCCCGGGATATCGACTTTGCCAGCGAGCTGAGTCGGGTGATGTCCAATGGTCGTGCGGAAGGCAGCAGCATGGCGTTAAAAGTCACGTCAGCTCGCCATATTGAAGCACAGACAAACGGCGTGCCATCGATGGATATGCTTTATCGCATTCCTGACCAGCCTTCTGCCGACGGCAACACCGTAGATATGGACCGTGAGCGTACGCAGTTCGCGGATAACAGCCTGAAATATCAAACCGACCTCACCCTCATCAGCAGCCAGATCAAAGGCATGATGAGCGTGTTACAAGGACAATAATTATGGCCTTGCTGAATATTTTTGACATTGCCGGTTCAGCGATGACCGCGCAATCACAGCGATTAAACGTCAGTGCCAGTAACCTGGCGAACGCCGACAGCGTCACCGGCCCCGATGGCAAGCCTTACGTGGCAAAGCAGGTGGTTTTCCAGACCGATGCGGCGCCAGGTTCAGCGACCGGCGGCGTGAAAGTGGCAAGAGTCGTGGATGACCCTACACCGGCCAAGCTGGTCTATGACCCGGGCAATCCGATGGCAGATGCCAAAGGCTACGTGAAGATGCCGAACGTGGATGTGGTCTCTGAAAGCGTTAACACCATGTCGGCGTCACGCAGCTACCAGGCCAACGTCGAAGTGCTCAACACCGTGAAGTCGATGATGATGAAAACCCTGACGATCGGGCAATAACGGAGAAAAATTATGGCTATCGCGGTAGGCGTTAACGAAAGACTGGACCCCACTGTCCTAAGCTCCTCTAACACCAGTGGCACCGGCAACAATGCGCAGGATCTGCAGAATCAGTTCCTGACCATGCTGGTGACGCAGTTAAAGAACCAGGATCCAACCAATCCAATGGATAACAGCCAGCTCACCACGCAGCTGGCACAGATCAATACCCTGAGCGGCATTGAAAAACTGAATACCACGCTGGGATCGATCTCCGGCCAGATCAGCACCAGCCAGTCGCTGCAGAGCTCCACGCTGATTGGGCATGGCGTAATGGTCAATGGCGGACAGATTCTGGTAGGCAACGGTACCACAACGCCATTTGGCGTTGAGCTGGCCTCCGCCTCAACTGGCACATCGGCCACCATTAAAGATGCCAGTGGCACGGTGATCGACACCGTCGATCTGGGCGCGCTGAGCGCTGGCGTGCACACCTTCTCGTGGGACGGCAAGCTGACAGATGGCTCTGTCGCCCCGGATGGTAAATACAGCGTTGCGATTGCCGCAAGCAATGGCAACGCACAACTGGTGGCACAACCGCTTAACTACGCCTACGTCAATGGGGTGAGTACTGCGAACAACACCACAAAACTGGATCTCGGCACCATGGGCTCCGCCACCCTTGACGACGTACGTCAGATTCTCTGATTAACCTGTAGACAGGAAACAAACACATGTCATTTTCCCAAGCGGTCAGCGGCCTTGGTGCTGCTTCAAGTAACCTTGATGTCATCGGTAACAACATTGCCAACTCCGCCACTGCGGGCTTTAAATCGAGCACCATCGCGTTTGCCGATATGTTTGCCGGTTCTAACGTCGGCCTCGGCACCAAAGTCGCTGCGGTAATCCAGAACTTTAACGACGGCGCCACCACCACGACCAGCCGTGGCCTGGACGTTGCGCTGAGCGGCAACGGTTTCTTCCGTATGACCGACAGCAGCGGCGGCGTCTTCTATTCACGCAATGGTCAGTTAACGCTGGATGCCAACCGTAACCTGGTCAATACCCAGGGTCTGAACGTGACCGGCTATCCGGCCAGCGGTTCACCGGCCACTATCCAGGCAGGTGCTAACCCGGTGGCGCTGCGTATTCCTACCGAGCAGATGTCAGCCCGCGCGACCACCACTGCCGGTCTGGTTGCCAACCTGAACTCAACGGATACAACGCCATCTGTGGCCACCTTCTCGACGGCGAACGCAGACAGCTACAACAAGAAAACCACGGCAACCGTGTTCGACTCGCAGGGTAATGATCACGCGCTCGACATGTATTTCGTGAAAGACACCACCAGCAACAGCTGGACCGTGCGCACCATTGATGGCAACACCGGCAGTTCAGCGGGTGACTTCAGAATGGCGTTTGACACCAGCGGTAAGCTGACCAGCGTCTCTAAGCTGGATGCCACCGGCGCTGTCGTCAGCACGACTACCGATGGCACCGTCGGCCTGACGCTGAACGTGGGCGGAGCGAATGGCGCAGTCGCCAATCAGCCGATCAACCTGAGCATGCTGGGCAGCCTGCAGCAGAACACCGGCAGCACCACCTTTGGCAGCCCGACGCAGGATGGTTATGCGCCTGGCGATCTGACCAGCTACGCGATCAATGATGACGGCACCATCACCGGCAGCTACTCAAACCAGAAAACCCAGCTGCTGGGTCAGATTGTCCTGGCGAGCTTCTCTAACCCGGAAGGTCTGCAGTCTCAGGGCGACAACGTCTGGTCTGCGTCAAGTGCATCCGGTCAGGCAGCAATCGGTCTGGCGAATACCGGCACCTTTGGTTCACTGACGGCTGGCGCACTGGAATCTTCCAACGTCGACATGAGTAAAGAGCTGGTGAACATGATCGTCGCGCAGCGTAACTATCAGGCGAATGCGCAGACCATTAAAACTCAGGACCAGATTCTCAACACGCTGGTTAACTTACGTTAATTCGCTAACAGGATTGCCATATGGATCACGCGATATATACCGCGATGGGCGCGGCCAGCCAGACGCTGGATCAGCAGGCGGTTACCGCCAGCAACCTCGCCAACGCCTCTACACCGGGTTTTCGTGCGCAGCTGAATGCGCTGCGCGCTGTGCCGGTGAGTGGCTGGTCGCTGCCAACCCGTACGCTGGTCGCCGCCTCGACACCGGGCGCCGACATGAGTCAGGGCGCGATGGATTATACCGAGCGTCCGCTCGATGTAGCGGTGCAGCAGGATGGCTGGCTGGCGGTGCGTACCGCTGACGGCAGCGAAGCCTATACCCGCAACGGCAATATGCAAATCAGTCCGACCGGTACGCTGACGGTTCAGGGCAATCCTGTGATGGGCGATGGCGGTCCGATTGTGATCCCGCAGGGCACTGAAATCACCATTGCAGCCGACGGCTCGATCACCGGGCTGAATGCCGGTGATTCGCCGAACGCCACGGTTCAGCTGGGCAAGCTGAAGCTGGTCAGGGCTACCGGACAGGAGCTGCAGCGCAGTGATGACGGCATGTTCCGGCCTACTGCGTCGACGCAGGCGACCCGCGGTGCCGCGCTGCAGGCTGATGCCACTATGCAGGTGATGCCTGGCGTGCTGGAAGGCAGCAACGTCAAACCGGTAGAAACCATGGTCGATATGATCGCCAACGCCCGACGTTTTGAGATGCAGATGAAAGTCATCACCAACGTCGACGAAAATGAACAAAAAGCCAACCAGCTCCTGAGCATGGGCTAAGGCACGAGGATAACAACATGATTCGTTCTTTATGGATCGCTAAGACCGGTCTTGATGCGCAGCAGATGAACATGGATGTCATTGCCAACAACCTGGCAAACGTCAGCACCAACGGCTTTAAGCGTTCGCGTGCCGTGTTCGAAGATCTGATGTACCAGACCATGCGCCAGCCGGGCACCCAGTCATCTGAACAGACAACGCTGCCATCTGGTTTGCAGATCGGTACCGGTGTACGTCCGGTGACCACTGAACGTCTGCATACGCAGGGCAACCTGTCGCAGACCAGCAACTCAAAAGATATCGCCATTAACGGCCAGGGTTATTTTCAGATTCAGATGCCGGATGGCACCTCTGCTTATACCCGTGACGGCGCGTTTCAGGTTGATCAGAACGGCCAGCTGGTGACCAACTCCGGTTTCCCGGTACAGCCAGGCATTACTATTCCGGCTAACGCCACCAGCATCACAGTGTCGCGTGACGGTGTGGTCAGCGTGACGCAGCAGGGCCAGGCTCAGGCCGCGCAGGTCGGTCAGTTAACCCTGAGCACCTTTATGAATGACGCCGGTCTCGATAGCGTGGGTGAAAACCTCTACAAGGAAACGCAGGCATCGGGCGCTCCGACGGACAGCACGCCAGGCCAGAACGGCGCGGGTCTGCTCTATCAGGGCTATACCGAAACCTCGAACGTTAACGTAGCGGAAGAGCTGGTCACCATGATTCAGACGCAGCGCGCCTACGAAATCAACAGCAAGGCGATCAGTACCTCTGATCAGATGCTGGCGAAATTAACTCAGCTTTAATCCCGAACAGGGCCAGCGCGTGCTGGCCTGAATGACAGACATTAATAAGGTCGTGACGCCGTGGCGAAGCAACAGATTCTCAAGCCTGGACATTGGTTAGTCGCCTCGTTGCTGCTAACTCTCAACGGATGTGCCCTGGTCCCGCGTACCCCGCTGGTCGAAGGTGCAACTACAGCGCAACCAATGCCGTCCGCGCCACCGGTGGTCAACGGCTCTATATTCCAGGGCGTCGCACCGCTTAACTACGGCTATCAGCCGCTGTTTGAAGATCGCCGTCCACGCAACATTGGCGATACTCTGACCATTACGCTGCAGGAAAACGTCAGCGCCAGCAAGAGCTCCTCAGCCAATGCCAGTCGCGATGGCAGCAACAGCTTTGGTGTGAGCGCGGTGCCGACTGGTCTGGCAGGCCTGGTGGGTGCTGGTGGTGAAAAAGCCAACCTCAGCGCCGAAGGCAAAAATGATTTCGCAGGTAAAGGCGGCGCATCCGCCAATAACACCTTTACCGGCACCATTACCGTCACCGTGGATCAGGTGTTGTCAAACGGCAACCTGCACGTGGTCGGTGAAAAACAGATCGCCATTAATCAGGGCACGGAGTTCATTCGCTTCTCGGGCGTGGTCAACCCACGCACCATCAGCGCCAGTAACGCCGTGTTATCTACCGCTGTCGCCGATGCACGTATTGAGTACGTCGGAAATGGTTACATCAATGAGGCGCAGACCATGGGTTGGTTCCAGCGTTTCTTCCTGAACATCTCGCCGATGTAAGAGGTTTCAATGAAAAAGTTAACGCTGTTACGCGCCGGGCTGGCGCTGCTGCTGGGCTTCAGCCTGCTGGCAAAAGCCGATTTGATTCGTGATTTAACCACGGTACAGGGCGTTCGTGATAACCAGCTGCTGGGCTACGGCCTGGTTGTGGGGCTGGATGGCACCGGTGACCAGACTACCCAGACGCCATTTACTACCCAGACAGTGAGCAACATGCTGTCGCAGCTTGGTATTACCGTTCCCACCGGGACCAACATGCAGCTAAAGAACGTGGCGGCCGTCATGGTCACCGCAAAACTGCCCTCGTTTGCCCGTCAGGGACAGAACCTGGATGTGGTGGTCTCGTCACTGGGTAACGCCAAAAGCCTGCGCGGCGGCACGCTGTTAATGACGCCGATGAAAGGGGTCGATAACCAGGTTTATGCGCTGGCGCAGGGTAATATCCTGGTCGGTGGCGCGGGTGCGTCAGCGGGCGGCAGCAGTGTTCAGGTTAACCAGCTGAACGGTGGCCGTATTACCGGCGGTGCAACCGTTGAGCGTGAACTGCAGAGCAACTTTGGTACGCAGAACACCATTAACCTGCAGCTTAACAGCGAAGATTTCTCGATGGCGCAGCGAATTGCTGATGCCATTAACGCCCGTGGCGGTTACGGCGCAGCGCAGCCGCTGGATGCCCGTACCGTGCAGATCCGCGTATCGCCTAATAATGGTGCGCAGGTGCGTCTGCTGGCTGAGATCCAGAACATTAATGTGTCGATCCCGGTTGAAGATGCCAAAGTCATCATCAACTCCCGTACCGGTTCGGTGGTAATGAACCGTGAAGTGACGCTGAATCAGTGTGCGGTGGCGCAGGGCAACCTGTCGGTGACGGTTAACCAGCAGCAGAACGTCAGTCAGCCTGATACCCCACTGGCCGGTGGTCAGACGGTGGCGACGACGCAGACTCAGATCGATCTGCGCCAGACCGGCGGTGCGCTGCAACGCGTCAACGCCAGCGCCAACCTGAACAACGTGGTGCGTGCGCTGAATGCGCTGGGTGCGTCACCTATCGAACTGATGTCAATTCTGCAGTCGATGCAGAGTGCCGGCTGTCTGCGTGCCAAACTGGAAATTATCTGATGGCTGATATGCAATCTCTGACGAGTTCGGCTTTCGACAGCCGTTCCCTGAATGAACTGAAACGCCAGGCCAGCAACGATCCGAAAGGACAAGCGTTGCAGGTGGCGCGTCAGGTCGAAGGGATGTTTGTACAGATGATGCTGAAGAGTATGCGCGAGGCGTTGCCGCAGGACGGCATTATGGGCAACGAGCAGACCAAACTCTTTACCTCTATGTATGACCAGCAGATTGCACAGGAGATGGGGAAACGTGGCCTCGGCCTGGCGGAAACCATCGTCAAACAGATGCAGCCCGCCACCGCGCCGGATGAAAAAGCCGGTACGGTGCCGATGAAGCTGGATAACAGCTTTATTCTCAGCACCAGCGGGGCAACACCACTGCCCGCGCAGCAGCTGGAGCAGATTGTGCGTAAGGCAATGCCGCGTCTGCCGCCGGTCGCTTCACCGACGGGCCTGCCCAGTGACAGCCGCGAGTTTATCGCCCAGCTGACGCAACCGGCCCAGGCTGCCAGCCAGCAGAGTGGCATTCCTCATCACCTGATTCTGGCGCAGGCTGCGCTGGAGTCGGGCTGGGGCCAGCGTCAGATCCTGACCCGCGACGGCAAACCGAGCTACAACGTGTTCGGGATTAAAGCCAGCGGCGACTGGAAAGGTGACACCACCGATATCATGACCACCGAATATGAGCAGGGCGAAGCGAAGAAAGTGCGTGCCAGCTTCCGCGTCTATAACTCCTATTTCGAGGCGCTGACCGACTACGTCAAACTCCTGACCAAAAACCCACGCTATGCGGCGGTGACGAACGCCTCAAGCGCAGAGCAGGGTGCGCAGGCCTTACAGGCGGCCGGTTATGCCACCGATCCAAAATATGCGCAAAAGCTGGTGGGAATGATTCAGCAATTCAAAAGTATGGGCGACAAAGTCGTCAAAGCTTACAGTCAGGATATGGGCGACCTGTTCTGATCATTGCGCCTCAAGTTTCACTTTAGCAAGCCGATAACATCCCTATAGCCAGAAGCGTTTTCGCCTGCTGGCGCCCACTTTGATGTCTGCCAGCCCGGTTGACGGGGAACGTAAGGAACCGAGATGTCCAGCATAATTAACTCCGCGATGAGCGGATTGAGTGCCGCGCAGGCCGCTCTGAGCACCACGAGTAACAACATTTCCAATTACACCGTGGCGGGCTATTCACGTCAGACCACGGTACTGGCGCAGGCGAACAGTACCCTGCAGGGCAATAGCTATTATGGTAACGGCGTGAATATCACCGGTGTACAACGTGAATATGATGCGTTTATTGCTACGCAGCTGCGCGGTTCCAGCGCGAACTACAGCGCGGTAAGCACCCAGCACAGCCAGATTTCTAACATTGACGATCTGCTGTCGACCTCGACTACCAGCCTGTCGACCTCGCTGCAGGGCTTCTTTACCAACCTGCAGAACGTGGTCAGCAACGCCAACGATCCGTCGGCGCGTCAGTCGATGCTCAGCAATGCGCAGGGGCTGGTCAGCCAGTTCCAGACGTCAGCACAATACCTGAATAATATGCAGAACAGCGTCAACGCCGATGTCGATTCCAGCATCAAGCAGGTCAATACCATTACCAGCCAGATTGCCGATCTGAACAAACAGATTGGCAAACTGAGCACGGCAAACGGTGCCGCACCTAACGATCTGCTCGATAAGCGCGATCAGTTGGTGAATACCCTGAATAACGTGGTTGGTGTGACGGTATCGCAGCAGGATGGCGGTTACACGGTCGCGATGGCCAATGGCCTGACGCTGGTGAACGGCGACAAATCTCACGATCTGGTGGCGATGCCCTCCAGCAGCGATCCGACACGCACTACCATCGGCTATGTCGATAAACAGGCGGGCAACGTCGAGATCCCGGAAAAGCTGATCACCACCGGTTCGCTGGGTGGTCTGCTGGCGTTCCGTACTCAGGATCTGGATCTGGCACAGAACCAGCTGGGTCAGTTAGCGGCGGCGTTTACCACCAGCTTTAACGATGTTCACAAGCAGGGCTTTGATAGTAAAGGCAATCAGGGCGTCGATTTCTTTAATATCGGCAGCCCGATCGTGGTGGGCAACAGTAAAAACAGCACCGCCGCGTCCGTCACCGCTGAGTGGACCGATACCAGTGCACTGAAAGCGTCCAACTACACCGTGAGTTATGACGGCAATAACTGGACCGCGACCCGCGCCTCAGACAGTACGGCCGTTACCATCACGCCAGGTACCGATGCCAGTGGCAACACCACGCTGAGCTTTGACGGTCTGAAACTGACCGTCGCCGGCACGCCTGCACCTGCTACCAAAGACAGTTTCCTGGTGAAGCCGGTCCAGAACGCCATCAACGATATGTCAGTCGCGATCACCAGTGAATCGCAGGTGGCCGCCGCGGGTGCAGTAGGCGGTGAGAGTGATAACCGTAATGCGCAAAAACTGCTGAATCTGCAGGATGTGAAACTGGTCGGCGGCAACGCCACGCTGTCTCAGGCCTACGCCACCATCGTCAGTAGTGTGGGTAACAAAACCAGTTCACTGGAAACTACCAGCACCACTCAGAAAAGCGTGGTCAGCCAGCTGACCCAGCGCCAGCAATCGGTCTCTGGGGTAAACCTCGATGAGGAGTACGCCAACCTGACCAAATATCAGCAATATTACATGGCTAATGCGCAGGTGCTGCAGACTGCCAGCACCGTGTTTAATGCATTGATCAATATTCGCTAAGGGCAGGAGATAACATGCGAATCAGTACCAATATGATTTTTGAGCAGCAGGTGCGCGGCATCACTGACTCACAGGCCTCCTGGCTGAAATCAGGCCAGGAGCTTTCCAGCGGCCGCCGCGTGAATAATCCTTCGGACGATCCGATTGCCGCCTCTCGTGCTGTCGTGTTGTCTCAAACCCAGCAGCAGGGCAAGCAGTATGAGCTGGCGCGTACCTTTGCCGAGCAGGGTCTGTCACTGGAAGAGAATACGCTGAAAGGCGTCACCGATGGGATCATTGCGGCGCAAGGGCTTATCGTCAACGGTTCAACCGGTACGCTGAGCGACGATGACCGTGGTTCGATTGCTACCCAGCTGGAGGGTATCCGCGCCCAGTTGCTGAACCAGGCAAACAGCCAGGATGCCAATGGCCGCTATATTTTTGCCGGTTATAAAACTGACAGCGCGCCATTTGTGGATGCGGCTGGCACCGGCGTCGGTTACGCAGGCGGTACCGATGCGATCACTCAGAAGGTCGATACCAGCCGTACGATGACCGTGGGCCATACCGGTGACAATATCTTTATGGCGATCTCCGGCAATGCCACCAAAGAGCCGGATGGCAGCGCCAGCGAAACGAATGTGTTTACGATGCTGGATAGCGCCATTGCTGCACTGAAAGTGCCGCAGGATGATGCTGACGCCGCAACCAAACAGACTTTCCAGGCGGCGATGGATAAAACCAACCGTGGCCTGGGTAACTCGCTGAATAATGTCTTAACCGTGCGTTCTGAGATTGGTACCCAGCTTTCAGAGATCGATACGCTGAATGCCCAGGGCGATGACCGTAGTGTGATTTACAGCTCGCAGATGAGTGACCTGGTTAACGTGGATTTAACCGAAGCGGCTTCTAACTACACCATGCAGCAGACGGCATTACAGGCGTCCTATAAGACCTTTACCGACATGTCTAAGATGTCCCTGTTCCAGATGAACTCGTAGTCTGACCTGAAATTTTGAGCGTACTTTAACCGGATGCGCTTACTTTTTCCCACCCTCCTGCTAAAGGAGGGTGGGATTTTTTTGCCTGCGATTCAGCCGGTGGCGGGAGTGATAGAAATTAAACCGGGTTGATTTACATCGCAGGCTGCTCGCATGGCAGTCCTGCTTTCACGCTTTACGCTTTCACACACGCACACACGCACACACGCACACACGCACACACGCACTTTCCTGATTCCTGATAAACGAGGAGGGGAGGTTAATTATCCTCTGTCCGCTAGCGGGCAGAATCGCAGGCATAAAAAAACCCCGGCTTGCAGGCCGGGGTTCAGTTCACAACAGCTTATGCGTTACGGCTTGGTCGCCGGGGCAGTGGCATGATGCGTGGCGCTATGACCACCCGCAGAACCGCGACCGTCGAACTCATAAGGTGCACGCACCCAGTCACTGTGCGGTGCCGGTTCTGACTGCCAGACTGGCGCAGGTGCTTTAGTCATCGGCGCAGAGGCAAAATGTTTCCAGCGCGTACCGTCATTCGGCACTGAGGCAGTTGCAGGTACTGATACAACAGGTTCGGCCGCAGTCACCGGTGCTTCAGGGGCGACATCGCGTGCGGCTACCGGAGCATGAGGTTCACGAACAGGCGCTGTTTCAGCTTCAGCAGCGACCGGCGCATTCAGAACTTCTTCAACTTCTGCTGCGATCGCTTCGCTGACGTCGGTAGCCGATTGCTCAGCAACCTCCACAGGCTGTGCTTCTTCTGCAACCGCTGCAGGCTGTGCAGTCTCAACCGCTGGTGTCACAACCGGCGCTTCAGTGACAGGCTCAGCAGGCACGGCTTCGGCTGCTACCGCTTCCGCTTTTGCTTCATCTGCCGCCGGAACAACGGAAGGCTCCTCGTCAACCGGCGCGTCGATAGCACGGGTATCGTCAGTATTCACGACCGGCACTGGCGTTTCTGCCTGCGGCTCGGCCTGTTGCACTGGCGCTTCCTGAGCAACAGATTCAACAGCGGCAGCAACAGGCAGCGCACTCGCGGCGTCTGCTGTCTCTTCGCGGTTGTACGCTGGCGTCTCGTGAGTCACATTCTGAACCTGCTCTTCGCTGGCCTGGCTCACCGGGTAACGGATCCAGACTTTACCGGATGCCATCTCTGGTGATGCAGCTGCAGCGGCCAGCGGCATTGCTGACTGAGTCGGATAACGCTCATCACGGTAACGACGACGACGCTGTCCGCTGACGCGCAGATGACGAGGCGAACGACGTGAACGACGCGGCATATTGGCGTTATCACGGTTGTCGTTGTCATCCTGCTCTTCACCCTGGGGTGCCTGGAACTCAGGCTGCGGCTGAGCCACCTCTGTCTGCTGAGGCTGACGCACTTCAGCCGGCTGGGCAAAGTCGCTGGCTTCGGCTGGCATAGGTGGACGGTTATCATCAACACGCACCTTCTGGTTCAGCTGACGCGGCTTGCGACGCGGCATAACCTGTACGCGCTCATCATCCTGCGGCTCGGTCACGTCCGGAACGTCGGCTACCACTACCGGCTGCTCAGCCACTTTGGCGGCTTCTTCACCGGCACGTTTCTCTTCCTGACGACGACGCTGACGCTCAGCACGCTGTTCACGGCGCTGTTGCTGCTGTTCATCACGCTGCTGGCGCGCTTCTTCGCTCAGTGCCGGACGCTCTTCACGCACTTCACCAGCCTGGGACTGACGCTTGTTACGGCGATTATCGTTACCCTCGCGCGGCTCGCGATTTTCACGTGGCTCGCGACTTTCGCGCGGTTCACGACTTTCACGAGGTTCGCGGTTTTCACGAGGCTCACGGTTTTCGCGTGGTTCACGGCCTTCACGCGACTGCGCGTTATCTCCGTTACGCGGCGTACGCTCACGACGATTATTGTTACGGCGGTTGTTATTGTTGCTGCGGCGCTCGCCACGGCCGTTGCCGTTTTCCTGCTCGCTTTCAGGCGCTTTCTGCGGTTCTGCAACCTCAGTGGCCACGGGTGCAGCGGCAGGGGCTTCTTCGCCTGCGAACATTTTTTTCAGGCCACCAAGCAGACGGCCAAAGAAACCGGTGCTGACGGTAGCAGGCGCAGCCACAGCAGGTGCTGCTTTTGCGGCTGGCTGGGCTTCAGCGCGCTGCGCTTCTGGCTCAACTTCTACCGGTGCCGGAGGCGCATCAGGCATCACAAACGCGGCCAGAGCAGGCTGCTCAGGACGACGACGTTCAGCATGTTCCTCTTCCGACGGCATCGCCATTTCGGCTTCATGCAGCTTCGGCAGATGATAGCTCAGGGTCTGCGTCTCTTCGCCTTTGCGCACGCGCAGCACGGAGTAGTGTGGGGTCTGCATCTTGTCGTCAGGAACGATGATAGCCCGCACGCCACCCTGGCGTGTTTCAATGGCGTTAACCGCTTCACGTTTTTCATTCAGCAGGTAAGAGGCCACCTGAACCGGAACAATGGCGTGAACTTCTTTGGTGTTGTCTTTCAGCGCTTCTTCTTCAATCAGACGCAGGATCGACAGCGCCAGTGACTCGTTATCACGGATGGTGCCGGTGCCGCTACAGCGTGGGCAGACGTGATGACTGGATTCACCTAATGACGGGCTCAGACGCTGACGGGACATCTCCAGCAGGCCGAAACGTGAAATGTGGCTGATCTGAATGCGGGCGCGGTCCTGACGAACAGCTTCACGCAGACGATTCTCAACCGCGCGCTGATGGCGTACCGGCGTCATATCGATGTAATCGATAACGATCAGGCCGCCCAGGTCACGCAGACGCAGCTGACGAGCAATCTCATCGGCCGCTTCAAGGTTGGTGTTGAACGCCGTTTCTTCGATATCACCGCCGCGCGTTGCACGTGCTGAGTTGATATCGATAGCGGTCAGTGCTTCGGTACTGTCGATCACAATCGAGCCACCGGAAGGCAGGCGGACTTCACGCTGGAAAGCGGATTCGATTTGCGATTCGATCTGATAGTGGCTGAACAGCGGGATTTCACCGGTGTAGAGCTTAATTTTGCTGCTGAAGTCCGGACGGCCCAGCGCAGCGATATGCTGACGCGCCAGTTCCAGTACTTTCGGGTTATCGATAAGGATTTCACCGATGTCCTGACGCAGATAGTCGCGGAAGGCACGCACAATTACGTTACTTTCCTGATGGATCAGGAACGGAGCAGGGCGGTTTTCAGCGGCTTTCTTGATCGCTTCCCAGTGTTTGAGACGGAAGCTTAAATCCCACTGCAGCGATTCGGCTGATTTACCGACGCCCGCAGTACGGACAATCAGGCCCATACCTTCCGGCAGTTCCAGCGCCGACAGGGCTTCTTTCAGTTCGGTACGATCGTCACCTTCGATGCGGCGAGAGATACCGCCTGCACGTGGGTTATTCGGCATCAGTACCAGATAGCTGCCCGCCAGAGAGATAAAGGTGGTCAGCGCAGCGCCTTTATTGCCACGCTCTTCTTTATCGATCTGAACAATGACTTCCTGACCTTCACGCAGCACGTCTTTAATATTCGGACGACCATGCGCGTTGTAGCTGGAGGGGAAGTATTCGCGGGAGATTTCTTTTAACGGGAGGAAACCGTGACGCTCTGCGCCGTAATCGACAAACGCAGCTTCAAGGCTGGGTTCAATGCGAGTGATTTTACCTTTGTAAATGTTGGCTTTTTTCTGCTCGTGTCCAGGACTTTCAATATCCAGATCGTACAGACGCTGACCGTCAACCAGGGCAACGCGCAACTCCTCCTGCTGAGTTGCGTTTATTAACATTCTTTTCATCGTGACTTACTCGTTATTCTTTCATGAGTGATTACAGCTGCGGGCATAGTTACCCTGGACGAGTATCAACCGATGGCCCCGTGACTTAGTGCAATGTCGTCAACCTCACGGCTGTCGACCGCGCGAGGGGCGCAAATAACGTCGGTGGCCTGTTTTTCATAAGGGAAAACAGCACCAGATAGTGGAAATGCCTGAGAGAATAAAGAAAACCCGTGCATCCCATACTGTTGTCCAGGCCGCAACCCGCAGCCCGCTAAGTGCCTGATTTCGCATTACGTCTTACGCCATTGCTGCGTGTCTGCTCAATCCGGCAAAATGACAATTTCGCTCTTTTTCTGCCCTGAAATGCAACAGGCAAGAAACTCAAGCATTATTCCATTGCTAACCTTCATATAGCAAGGCGACTTTAGCCAGCTTGTGAAGTTTCTTTACATTTAACGCGCTAATGTGTCGGGCAAAGCAGCGCTTTGCTGAAAAAGCCAGCAGAGAGGCGAGCTGCCGTCACATCGACTCCAGAGTTAAGCACAGAAAAAGGGGTGGCGCTATCAGGGGACACTATTTAGAATCGCCGCCATGAAAACAGAGAATCCCGGCGTACATTTTGTCGCCATCACGGCTGAAAATGCCGGACAACGCATTGACAACTTTTTGCGCACCCAGCTCAAGGGTGTGCCCAAAAGCATGATTTATCGCATCGTTCGCAAAGGCGAGGTGCGGGTGAATAAAAAGCGCGTCAAGCCAGAATATAAGCTGGAGGAGGGCGATGAGGTGCGCATTCCGCCGGTTCGTGTAGCGGAACGCGATGAAGATGCCGTTTCCCCCAAACTGGCGAAAGTGGCTTCACTGGCCGATGCCATCCTGTTTGAGGATGAGTCGCTGCTGGTGATGAACAAGCCTTCCGGCACAGCCGTGCATGGCGGTAGCGGACTCAGCTTCGGGGTGATTGAAGGGTTACGTGCCCTGCGACCGGAAGCACGCTTTCTGGAGCTGGTGCATCGCCTGGATCGTGACACCTCCGGCATTCTGCTGGTCGCTAAAAAGCGTTCGGCGCTGCGTTCCCTTCATGAGCAACTGCGTGAAAAGGGGATGCAGAAAGATTATCTGGCCCTGGTGCGTGGCAACTGGCCGTCACACCTGAAGGTGGTTCAGGCGCCGCTGCTGAAAAACATCCTGCAGAGCGGTGAGCGCGTGGTGCGCGTCAGCAGCGAAGGCAAAGCCTCAGAAACCCGCTTTAAAGTAGAAGAGCGGTTCGAATTTGCCACGCTGGTGAAAGCGAGCCCGGTCACCGGTCGTACCCATCAGATTCGCGTCCATACGTTGCATGCAGGGCATCCCATTGCCTTCGACGATCGCTACGGAGAACGTGAGTTTGACAGTCAGCTGGCGGCAACCGGTTTAAAACGCCTGTTCCTGCATGCTGCGGCGCTGACCTTTACGCATCCCGGCACTGGCGAAGTGATGCGGGTGGAAGCGCCACTGGATGATGGCCTGAAGCAATGCCTGCTTAAGCTGCGTCAGCTGAAAGCGTAATCTCTCCGGCATCAGTTAGTTAAAGGATTGATGCCGGCCTGCTGCAACATCTCATTGAGCGCGATCAACGGCAGCCCGACCAGCGTATTGGGATCGCGTCCCTCCAGCCGATCAAACAGACAAATCCCCAGACCTTCACTTTTAAAACTGCCCGCACACTGAAGCGGCTGCTCCTTTTCCACATAGCCGTTGATTTCAGCGTCAGTTAACGTACGGAAATGAACCACAAAGGGCTCACAGCAGTGCAGCAGCGTGCCACTGACCGGATGAAATAGCGCCAGACCGGTGTAAAAGGTAATGGCTTTTCCGCTGGCGGCACGCAGTTGCGCCCGCGCATTCTCAGCGGTATGAGGCTTACCGGCGATTGCGCCATCCAGCACGCAAACCTGGTCGGAGCCGATTATCCAGTGGCTGGGATACGTTTTTGCCAGTGCCTGCGCTTTAGCCACGGCAAGACGGATCACCAGTGCTTCAGCGGTCTCATCGGGCTGGGGTGACTCATCAACCTCAGGCGCGGCGGTAATAAAAGGCAGGCCCAGTTTATGCATTAATGCCTGCCGAAAGGGCGAGGTTGAAGCTAAAAGAATCGATGGCGTCATTTTTTTTCAATAGTGATAGCGAATTGGTGACAGTCATTTTAAACTGTGCGCCGCACTGGATGCGAATAGTGGTTGAAAGATGCTGTTTAACGGCCTTTTTCTTTGACTCTATGACATTACAAAGTTAATATGCGCGCCCTATGCAAAATGTAAAATTACCCCTAACGCTGGACCCTGTCCGCACTGCTCAGAAGCGCCTTGATTATCAGGGTGTCTACACATCTGTACAGGTGGAGCGTGTGGCCGAGTCGGTCGTTAGTGTGGACAGTGATGTGGATTGTGCCATGTCGTTTGCGGTTGATAACCAACGTCTGGCAGTACTGACGGGTACTGCTGAAGTACAAGTGACGTTGCGTTGCCAGCGCTGCAACCAGACCTTTCCTCATCACGTAAAAGTGAGTTACTGCTTCAGCCCTGTCTCTTCTGAAGAGCAGGCCGAGGCATTGCCGGAAGCGTACGAGCCGGTCGATGTCAACGAGTTTGGTGAGATCGATCTGCTGGCGGTTGTCGAGGATGAAATTATTCTCGCGCTGCCGGTCGTTCCGGTGCACGATTCTGAACACTGTGAAGTGTCCGAGGCGGACATGGTCTTTGGTAAACTGCCTGCAGAGGTGGAGAAACCAAATCCATTTGCCGTATTAGCCAGTTTAAAGCGTAAGTAATAGGAGTAAGGTCCATGGCCGTACAACAGAATAAACCCACCCGTTCTAAGCGTGGTATGCGTCGTTCACACGATGCGCTGACCACTGCTGCTCTGTCAGTAGATAAAGTTTCTGGCGAAACTCATCTGCGTCACCACATCACTGCGGACGGTTACTACCGCGGTCGCAAGGTTATCGTTAAGTAAGTTTCTTGCTTAGCAAGGCGATACCTTGACACGTTTGACCCTGGCGATTGATGCCATGGGCGGGGACTTCGGTCCCTGCGTGACAGTGCCTGCAGCATTGCAGGCACTGGCCTCTCATTCGGAACTATTCCTTCTTTTGGTCGGACACCCCGACACTCTCATGCCATTGCTTGCCAAAGCGGATTCCTCCCTGTTGGGGCGTTTGCAGGTCATCCCTGCCGAATCGGTTATTGCAAGTGATGCGCGGCCCGCTCAGGCCATCCGCAACAGTCGCGGCAGCTCAATGCGTGTGGCACTGGAGATGGTTAAAGAGGGACGTGCGCAGGCCTGCATCAGCGCCGGGAATACCGGTGCGCTGATGGGGCTGTCGACACTCTTATTAAGACCGCTGGATGGAATTAAACGCCCGGCGCTGATGTCCGTTTTACCGCACCAGCAACAGGGTAAAACCGTGGTGCTGGATCTGGGCGCAAATGTGGGCTCAGACAGTGCGATGCTGGTGCAGTTTGCTGTAATGGGGTCGGTAATGGCTGAGCATGTGCTTGGTATTGCACGGCCCCGTGTCGCGTTGCTCAATATTGGTCATGAAGAGACCAAAGGGCTGGAAACGATCCGCGACGCCGCGGCAGTGCTGCGAGAATCACCGCAAATCAACTATATTGGTTACCTTGAAGGTAACGAACTGCTCACCGGTAAAACGGATGTGATGGTCTGTGACGGTTTTGTCGGAAACGTCACGCTGAAGACTATGGAAGGCGTGGTAAGAATGTTTCTTTCTCTGCTGAAGTCATCAGGGGAAGGTAAAAAACGGTCATGGTGGCTTCAGTTGCTGGGGCGCTGGATTCAGAAACGTCTGACGAAGCGTTTCGGGCATCTCCACCCTGACCAGTACAATGGCGCTTGTCTGTTAGGATTGCGCGGAACAGTGATCAAGAGTCACGGTGCGGCAAATCAACACGCCTTCGCTGTGGCGATAGAACAGGCAGAGCAGGCGGTGAGGCAGCAAATTCCCGAGCGAATTGCTGCGCGCCTTGATGCTGTATTAGCCAGGAGTGACAAAGCCTAGATGTATACCAAAATTATCGGTACGGGCAGTTATCTGCCAAGCCAGATCCGCACCAATGCCGATCTGGAAAAAATGGTGGAGACGTCGGACGAGTGGATTGTTACCCGTACCGGCATCCGCGAGCGCCGTATTGCTGCGCCTGACGAAACCGTCGCCACTATGGGATTCAGTGCGGCGCAACGCGCCCTTGAAATGGCAGGCATTGAAGCGAACGATGTTGGGCTGATTATCGTCGCCACAACCTCTTCCAGCCATGCCTTCCCCAGCTCTGCCTGCATGATCCAGCAAATGCTGGAGATCAAAGACTGCGCGGCGTTTGACCTCGCTGCCGCCTGTGCAGGTTTCACCTATGCACTGAGCGTGGCCGATCAATACATCAAAAATGGCGCAGTGAAACATGCTCTGGTGATTGGTGCTGATGTCCTGGCTCGCGCACTTGATCCGGAAGATCGCGGCACTATCATCCTGTTTGGTGATGGTGCAGGCGCGGTCGTGCTGGGTCAGAGCGAAGAGCAGGGTATCATCTCTACCCATCTTCATGCTGATGGTCGCTATGCACAGCTGCTGACGCTGCCTTATCAGGATCGTGCGCATCAGGATCAGCCTGCTTATGTCACCATGGCAGGCAACGAAGTCTTCAAGGTTGCCGTCACCGAGCTGGCTCACATCGTTGATGAAACGCTGCAGGCCAATAATCTCGATCGTGAAATGCTGGACTGGCTGGTGCCGCATCAGGCAAACCTGCGCATTATCAGCGCCACCGCGAAAAAACTCGGTATGACCATGGATAAAGTGGTCGTCACTCTGGATCGTCATGGCAATACCTCTGCCGCATCGGTGCCAAGCGCACTGGATGAAGCGGTCCGTGATGGCCGCATCAAACCCGGACACCTTATTCTGCTGGAAGCCTTTGGTGGTGGATTCACCTGGGGTTCTGCGCTGGTTCGCTTTTGATTGACAGGAACGAAAAATGACGCAATTTGCATTTGTTTTCCCCGGTCAGGGTTCACAGACCGTGGGCATGCTGACTGAATTAGCGGCAACGTATCCGCTGGTAGAAGAGACCTTCCGTGAAGCCTCTGACGCGCTGGGATATGATCTGTGGCAATTAGTGAGTCAGGGTCCGGCTGAAGAGCTGAACAAAACCTGGCAGACTCAGCCTGCACTGTTAGCCGCCTCCGTGGCAATCTACCGTGTCTGGCAGCAGCAGGGCGGTGAACAGCCAGCCCTGATGGCCGGTCACAGCCTGGGTGAATATTCAGCGCTGGTTTGCGCGGGTGTGCTTAACTTTGCTGATGCAGTGAAGCTGGTTGAACTGCGCGGCAAACTGATGCAGGAAGCGGTGCCTGAAGGTACTGGCGCGATGCAGGCGATTATTGGCCTGGATGACGCGGCTATCCGCAAAGCCTGTGAAGAGAGCGCGCAGGGCCAGGTTGTTTCACCGGTTAACTTTAACTCGCCGGGCCAGGTGGTCATTGCGGGTAACAAAGAAGCCGTTGAACGTGCGGGTGCCGCCTGTAAAGCAGCGGGCGCTAAGCGTGCCTTGCCATTGCCGGTCAGCGTTCCTTCTCACTGCGCACTGATGAAGCCTGCGGCCGATAAACTGGCGGTGGCGCTGGAAAGCATCACCTTTAACGCGCCTGCGGTACCGGTGATCAACAACGTCGATGTGAAAGCTGAAACCGACGCTGCAGCCATCCGCCATGCGCTGGTCCGTCAGCTCTACAGCCCGGTTCGCTGGACCGAGAGCGTGGAAGCGATGGCAGCACAGGGCGTGACGCAGCTCCTGGAGATGGGGCCAGGTAAAGTCCTGACCGGACTGACGAAACGTATTGTCGATAGCCTGACAGCGGCTGCCGTTAACGATACTGCATCCCTGACGGCTGCACTCGGTAAGGAATAAGAGGAAAATCATGAGCTTTGAAGGTAAAGTTGCGCTGGTTACCGGCGCGAGTCGCGGCATTGGTCGTGCGATTGCAGAAACACTGGCGGCACGCGGTGCTAAAGTGGTAGGAACTGCAACCAGCCAGAGTGGCGCCGACGCCATCAGTGCTTACCTTGGCGACAAGGGCAAAGGCCTGTTACTTAATGTGACTGACGCTGACTCAATCAGCACTGTTTTAGAGAATATTCGTGCTGAATTTGGCGAAGTGGATATTTTAGTCAATAATGCAGGCATTACGCGTGATAATCTTCTCATGCGCATGAAGGACGATGAGTGGGAGGATATCCTGGATACCAACCTCACATCGGTATTCCGCCTTTCCAAGGCGGTCCTGCGTGCCATGATGAAAAAGCGCGTGGGCCGTATCATCACCATTGGTTCCGTTGTTGGAACCATGGGTAATGCGGGCCAGGCAAACTATGCGGCAGCAAAAGCGGGTTTGATTGGCTTTAGCAAATCACTGGCGCGCGAAATCGCGTCACGTGGCATTACCGTCAACGTCGTGGCTCCAGGCTTTATTGAGACTGACATGACGCGGGCACTGAACGAAGATCAACGTTCCGGTATTTTGGCGGAAGTTCCTGCGGGTCGCTTAGGCGATGCTCAGGAAATCGCCAATGCTGTGGCATTTTTAGCCTCTGACGAAGCAGCCTACATCACAGGTGAAACGCTGCACGTCAATGGCGGAATGTACATGGTCTGATAAATCACGAAATGATTTGCTTTATTTGCGGTTAGAACCGCAAAATAACGCAAAATCGTGGTTCGACCAGCCGGGATTTTGTTGCATCTTTTTCACCATTTTATACACTACGAAAACCATCGCGAAAGCGAGTTTTGATAGGAAATTAAATAGTATGAGCGATATCGAACAACGCGTTAAGAAAATCATCAGTGAGCAGCTGGGTGTGAAAGAGGAAGAAGTCACCAACTCTGCATCTTTCGTAGAAGACCTGGGTGCCGATTCTCTTGATACCGTTGAGCTGGTGATGGCTCTGGAAGAAGAGTTTGATACTGAGATTCCAGACGAAGAAGCTGAGAAAATCACTACCGTTCAGGCAGCGATCGACTATATCAATAGCCATAAAGGCTAATGAATATCTTCAGGCGGTCGCTCGACCGCCTGATTTTTTTGTTTGTCCCACATAGTTCCCTATTTCCCCTCCCTGGAGGACGAACGTGTCTAAGCGTCGTGTAGTTGTGACTGGTCTTGGCATGTTGTCTCCTGTCGGCAATACCGTAGAGTCTACCTGGAGTGCTCTCCTTGCCGGTCAGAGCGGCATTACCCTGATCGACCATTTTGATACCAGTGCTTATGCAACACGTTTTGCAGGTCTGGTAAGAGATTTTAATTGTGATGACTACATCTCGCGCAAAGATCAGCGCAAGATGGATGCCTTCATCCAGTACGGCATTGTGGCCGGTATGCAGGCCATGCAGGACAGTGGTCTGGTTGTTACCGACGAAAATGCAAGCCGTATGGGCGCAGCAATTGGCTCCGGCATCGGTGGTTTAGGTCTGATTGAAGAGAATCATACTTCACTGGTCAACGGCGGCCCGCGCAAAATCAGCCCATTTTTTGTGCCTTCAACCATCGTTAACATGGTGGCGGGTCATCTCAGCATCATGTATGGCCTGAAAGGTCCAAGCATCTCTATCGCGACAGCCTGTACCTCTGGTGTGCATAACATCGGTCATGCCGCACGTATCATCGCCTATAACGATGCTGATGTGATGCTGGCGGGTGGCACAGAGAAAGCCAGTACGCCATTAGGCGTCGGTGGCTTTGG
>Ga0308159_1001825_pt1 | contig 27716 bp, 24 predicted proteins | sample PhyCR1_FD_201040 | JGI IMG/M metagenome (GOLD analysis project Ga0308159, IMG submission 201040) | Phyllosphere microbial communities from UC Gill Tract Community Farm, Albany, California, United States - DLSLC.R1 | ecosystem: Host-associated > Plants > Phyllosphere > Unclassified | place: USA...
GCTGATGCACTGCATGGCGGAGCGGTTCGAGACCTTGCTGCTCACCCACCTCGTCTCCGTCTCGATGAGCCGCTTCATGCACCGGAGGATGGAGCCTGTGCTGGGCCAGCGGGTGACCGAGGTGGTGAGCGACATCGTCGGCCGGCGGGAAGACCTGTTGCAGGACGCGATGGACGTGCTGCGCCTACAATACCCCGGCTACGCCGAGGCACTGGAATCCCGCATGCTGCGGCAGATCGGCCTGCGGATGGAGGCCGAGGAATATGCCGGCCTGCGCCGCGAATCCCTGATCGGCGAGGAGCTGCACGAGGAGCTGATGCGGGGCCTGGACATGCTGCGCAAGCAGATCTCCCGCCCGCTGCAATTCAACATCCAGTCCGGCATCGACAACCGCATCAAGGAGTTCGAGGTGTTCAGCGGCCTGCAGGACGCGCTGATGCATGACCTGGCGATGAGCGTCTCCACCCGCTTCGTCGTGCCGGGGGAGCGCATCTATCGCGGCGGGCAGAAGGCCAACTCGGTCTTCCTGATCAGCCGCGGCATGGTGGCGGTGAAGCCCGGCGCCAGCAGCACCGAGGAGGTGGTGCTGGGCACCGGCGAGTTCTTCGGGGAGCGCGAGTTACTGGACAGCCGCCCCCGCCGCACCGGCCGCGCCCGCGCCGCCAGCTTCTGCCACCTGCTGGAACTGAATGCCGCCGACTTCCTGCGCCTGCTGCACGAGGCGCCCGAGATCGCCGTACGCATGGAGCGCATCGCCATGAACCGGCAGCAGGCGGCGGCCGGCACGCCGGCGACGGGGCCGGAAAGCCGGGAATATATGAAGCTCGTCACCTTCGAGGGCAGCGCCCAGCCGGCCGTGCCGGCGCAGGGGATGGAGACGCGGGCTTCGGCCGAGTAGGGCCGGTTGCCGGAAGCTGTTGAGAGGGGCGCTGCCCCTCTCAAACTCTCCCCGCCAAAGGCCTGAGGCCTTTGGAAACCCGTTCCTATCGGTGCTTTGTGGCACAGGCTTCCATGTGCTGACATCGTCGAGCACATCTGCGTCACAGAGATGCAATCGAGATGCTCTCGAATTCTGTCAGGTTGCATTTCATGGCCTCGGCTAAAATTGGCCTGCCAGGATCGCGTCTCCGCACAGCCGTCGAGTCGAGTGCGCCTGCCATCCATGCCGCCGGCATCCTTTGAATTGCGGGTGCAGGGGACCGTGTCCCCTGCCGGGGGAGTTTGAGGGGGCAGAGCCCCCTCTTGCCTCCCAGCGCCTCGACCGGCCTTCCACACCACCCATCAGGCAGGGAGCGGCCAGCGCCCCCTGCTGTTCCGCCCTAGCACCGTCGGGCAAGGCCTCGCTGAAGCCTGGATGCAGACGAAGGCCGGGATTTCGTGTTAGCGTCGTTCAGGGCACTCCGCACGGGTGCCTCGAACTGGGCTAGAGGAGAGCCACATGGCCTATCGCCGGCTGCTGCTGCCATTGACCGGGACCGCTGCCGGGGAGGCGGCGCTCCATACCGCGCTGATGGTCGCCCGCATCTGGAACGCCCATGTGCATTGCCTGCACGTGCGCGTCGATGCCCGCGACGTGGCCCCGCTGGCGGGCGAAGGCCTCTCCGGCGCCATGATCGAGGAGATGATGGCGGCGACCGAGCGCGAAAGCGGCGAGCGCGCCAACCGCGTGCACGCGTTGTTCGAGCGCTTCGTCCAGGGCCGCGACGTCACCATCGCCCTGAATGCCGAGAGCGCGCTGAAGGCCGAGGGCCCGACCCTGTCCTTCGAGAGCATTGCCGGGCGGGAGGAGGACGTGGTGGCGCAGCAATCGCGCCTCTACGACATGGCCGTGGTGCCGCACCCGGAAGCGGATGACGATGTCTCCTCCTCGGACGCGCTGCACGCGGTGCTGTTCGATTCCGGCCGCCCCGTGCTGATCGCGCCGCGCCAGCCGCCGGCCACCATCGGCACCCGCGTCTGCTGCGCCTGGAACGGCACGGCGGAAAGCGCCGCCGCCGTCGCCGCCGCGCTGCCGTGGCTGCACCGGGCGGAGCAGGTGCAACTGCTGTATTCGGACGACTACCAGCGCCGCGGCCCCGCCGTGGAAGGCATCCAGGCCTATCTGCGCTGGCACGAGGTCCACTCCCAGGCCGTGCCCTTCAAGCCGCAGACCCGTGAAGTCGGCGCCGGCCTGCTGGGCGCGGTGCGGGACTTCGATGCGGATTTGCTGTGCATGGGTGCCTACAGCCATTCCCGCCTGCGCCAGCTGATTCTGGGTGGCGTGACCCGGCATGTGCTGGAGAACGCGGACATTCCCGTGCTGATGTGCCGGTGACGCGGCGCCACTATTCGCCCATCCGCCCTGACGACGTTACGATATGCTGGACGAAGAATGGCTACCCATCCTGATCTGGAGAATCTTGTAGCAGTCTTAAGACAGGCTGACAGTGACAGGCTTATTGTCAGCCTAATAGCTACGAGAATCCTGCTCTTCGCAATCAGGAACTACCGTTTCATACTCGCCTTGATAACTATAGTCGTCTCATCGCGTTGGATGCGAATGTCATTTGGTTCAGCGAACGATATTATACGTGGTATACTCGCTTCGAACGGCACATCGTTGATACACTGATCGACTTCATCGTGACGCATTCCATCTCGCGCCTCACGTAAATAGGTAGCAGCGCAGGCGGCTTCGCCGCCTGCGCCTGGGTCCGACGTTGAACCGTTTGCTTCATCAGCGGGGCGTTGAGCGTGTCGTGATCGATACCATCAGCATCAATCCGCAAACCGGATTTCGCCCGGCGCTGATCGATTGCATTCGTATCAACATGGAGAAGGTCAATTGGCCTGAGCAGCATCTCGGCACCAATCCACCCTTATTGAAATCTTCAAAATTTTAACCTGCATCATGTGTATCATCCCGAGAGCGATATCAGGGATGTCATGCAGGCGCACGGTTTTTGCAGTTTCCGCGCGTGGCTATTCTACGACCGATTGAATCCGATCGATCGTACCTTTGCCGAAGACTTGTCTGACTTTCCCCAGGTCTTCTTGATCTCTACAGGCTGGAGAGCTCCACATGGCGCCGGAGCTCTGAGGATGATGAAAGACCCTGCAATATCGTCGATGATCGACGACGTAATCGCCACCCCGCGAAAATCCGCACACTATTCGACATCGGTTTTCCCGATGACAGTCTCGGCTGCGCCGTCCTGACTGGTTTATCCAGCAAGAAGCAAATTCGCGTACAAATGGCGAAGGGGGCACAGAATGTTCTATGCCCCCGTGCCGTTATCCTCAGCCAGACACAGCGGCGGTATCGATCCACCCCACATGCCCGTCCGGGCGTCGGTACACCACATTCAGCTGCCCGCTGGCGCGGTTGCGGAACATCATGACCGGCTGCTGGCCCAGATCCAGCCGCATCACGGCCTCGCTGACGGTCAGGCGGGAAATCTCGGTGGGGGTTTCGGCGATGATGGCGCCGCCGCCATCCTGCTTGTGCAGCAGGTCGTCGTGTTCCTTCGCCGTCAGGCCATCGGCCACGGTGCCGTCGTCGGGGTGGGCTTCCACCAGCGCGTCGTCCTGTTCATCCGGTTCCTCGACCGGGCCGGCCAGGATCACCTGGCGCGCGGTCTCCGCCGTCACGGGCAGGCGTTCATCGGCCATGTCGCGGGCATGCTCGTTCACCCGGCGTCGGTAACGGCGCAGCCGCTTGCCGATATGCTCGGCCGCCACGTCGAAGGCGCGGTGCGCATCGGGGCCTTCGCCCTCGCCACGCACGCTCAAGCCCCGGCCAGCATGGACGTCGATGGCACACGTGAAGAAGGCTCGGTTCTTTGCAAAAGTGACGCGGGCTTCGAGGGCGTGATCGAAGTACTTCTTCGTCACAGCCTTCAGGCCGTCGGAGACATGGACCTTCAGCGCGTCCCCGGTCTCGACCTGCTTCCCAGCGACAGTGATATGCATGGCGAGCTATCCCCTTTCCCAGATTGGGGAGGGGCCGCCCCGGAGGACGGCGAGCGAGCTCTCTTTCCGGCGCATCATGCGCCCCAGCCCGCGCTCCGGATTAGGCCGGGACGGCCTTCTCCCGTTTGCGCTGCACCGAAGATGGAATGTGCAGCGCCTCTCGATATTTGGCCACCGTCCGGCGGGCGATGTCCACACCTTCTCTCTTCAACATGGCGACGATTGCGTCATCTGAAAGGATGTCGGCGGCAGATTCGGCATCCACCATGGTGCGGATGCGGTGTCGGATCGCCTCCGCGCTGAAGGTTTCACCGCCGGTCCCGCCAATCGCCGTTGTGAAGAAGTATTTGAGCTCAAAATTTCCGCGAGGCGTCGCGATGTACTTGTTGGCGGTGACGCGGCTGACGGTCGATTCGTGCATTTCCACCGCCTCCGCCACATCCCGCAGAATCAGCGGACGCAGGTGCGAGACACCGTGATGGAAGAACGCGTCTTGCCGGCGGACGATCTCGGCCGAGACCTTCAGGATGGTGTTGGCCCGCTGCTCCAGGCTCTTCACCAGCCAGTTGGCAGATTGGTACTGCTCCGCCAGGAAGGCCCGCACCTCCCGGTTGGCCCCGACCAGCGTGCGCGCGTGGAAGCCGCGGTTGACCAACACGCGCGGCAGCGTCTCCGGGTTCAGCTCCAGGACCCAGTCGGGCGCATCGGGCTCGGGCGCGATGGGGGCGCGGCGCATCAGAACGTCCGGCACCAGCACCGGGGCCGGGTCGTCGTCGAAGCCGGCGCCGGGCTTGGGGTCCAGCCGCTTCAGCTCGGCCACCATCTCGGCCATGTCCTCTGCGTCGACGCCGCAGATCCGCATCAGCGCCCGCAGGTCCCGCCGGGCCAGCAATTCCAAATTGTCCAGCAGCGCCTGCATGGCGGGGTCCAGCCGGTTCCGCTCCGCCAGCTGCACCGCCAGACACTCGGCCAGGCTGTGGCAGAACATGCCCACCGGCTCGAAGCGCTGCATGCGGGCTCGGATGGCGGTGACGCGTGCCTCCGCGCAGCCCAGCGCGGCGGCGATCTGCGCATCCGCCACTGAAAGCCGGCCGGCGGCATCCACCAGCGCCAGCAACTGGGCGGCGATCATCCGGTCGGCATGGTCGCGGAAGGTCAGCCGCACCTGCTCGGCCAGCTCCTCCCGCAGGTTGCGGCGGCGCTCGGCGGCCAGCTCGTCGATGCCGCGGTCGTCATCGGCAAAGTCGGCGCGGCCGCCGCGCCCGGGGGCCTCGCTGCTGTCGTAGACATTGCTCCAGTCGCCGATATCCAGCGGTGCCTCGGCCTCCGCCGGCAGGGTGGCGGCGCCGCTGCTGTCATAGCTGTCGGGCTGGGCGGGGGTCGCCACGGGCTGGGCCTCGCCGAAGGCCTCACGCGCCCGCTGCTGCGCCTCGGCGCCCGGCTCGGCGGCGCCTTCGTCGCGCTCCAGCAACGGGTTGCGCTCAAGCTCCTCCTCGATGAAGGCCGTCACCTCGAGGTTGGAGGATTGCAGCAGCTTGATCGCCTGCCGCAATTGCGGCGTCATCACCAAGGACTGGGTCTGGCGCAGGTCCAGGCGGGGGCCGATCGCCATCGTCGCAGCCCTCAGGGGCGGGGGGTCGCGGCCGCGCGGCGCGGCCCGACCCTGCTGGAGCATGGCGGACCGGGGCGGAGGCGCCGGGAAGCCCGCATCATGCGATCACCCACGCGAGTGGCGTCTGCGGGGCGGCATCCCGGCCACCCTTACAGGCTGAACCGTTCGCCGAGGTAGACGCGGCGCACGCCTTCATGCGCCACGATATCCTGCGGCGTGCCTTCCATCAGCACCTGCCCGTCATGCAGGATGTAGGCGCGGTCGATGATCTCCAGCGTCTCCCGCACGTTGTGGTCGGTGATCAGCACACCGATGCCGCGGTTCTTGAGGTGCTTCACCAGGTCGCGGATCTCGCCCACCGCGATGGGGTCAATTCCGGCCAGCGGCTCGTCCAGCAGGATATAGGCGGGGTGGGTGGCCAGCGCGCGGGCGATCTCGCAGCGCCGCCGCTCACCGCCCGAGAGCGCCAGGGCGGGGGCGCGGCGCAGATGCGCGATGCCGAATTCGGCCAGCAGGGAGTCCAGCATCTGTTCCCGCCGGGCGCGGTTCGGCTCCACCACCTCCAGCGCGGCGCGGATATTGTCCTCCAGGCTCAGGCCCCGGAAGATGGAAGCTTCCTGCGGCAGGTAGCCCAGGCCCATGCGGGCGCGGCGGTACATCGGCAGGGTGGTGACGTCCTGCCCGTCCATGAACACCCGGCCCTCATCCGGCCGGATCAGCCCGGTGATCATGTAGAAGCTGGTGGTCTTGCCGGCGCCGTTGGGGCCGAGCAGCCCGACCGCCTCGCCCCGCTTCACGCTGAGGGAGACGCCGCGCACCACCGGCCGCTTCTTGAAGCGCTTGCCGAGGCCGATCGCCACCAGGCCGGAATCGCCCGGCACCACCTTCAGGTTGGGGGCGGGCAGGGTGACGCCGGAAATGGTATCGCTCATCGGCTCTGGCCCTGCTGGTTCTGGCGTGGCTGGGCCCCCGGGGCCTGCAAGGCATCCCGGCTCTGCTGGTTGGGCACGATCAGGCCCTGCACGCGCTGGCCCGGCGTATTCACCAACCGGGCGACCCCGCTCCGCATATTCACAATGGCTTCCTGACCGTTCAGCTGGTTCTCGCCCCGGGTGATGCGCACGCCACCCAACAGCCGCGCCATGCCGGTGACGGCGCTGTAGACGCCCCGGTCGCCGCGCACGACTTCCGTGGGCGTGCGGATCTCGACATTCCCGAAGGCCTCGACACGCTCAAGCTGGCTGCCGGCGCCGGGCACCTGGCGGGGTGCGCCCGGGGCAGCACCCGGGGTGGCGGCGGCATTGGCCGGGCGCTGCGCCGCGGCGGGCGCGGTCTGCCCCTGCTCCAGGAAGTAGCCCACCAGCGTATCGGCCTGGATGCGCCGGTTGTCGCTGGTCACCACCACGGCGCCGCCGCGTGCGACGGACATGCGGCGGCCTGGCCAGTATTCCAGGCTGTCCCGCGCCGTCAGCACGTCGGTCGGCGTGGTCAGCTTCAGGCCGTTGCCGGTCAGCACCATCACGCCCTGGTCCATGTCGTACACGGCGCGGTCGCCCACGGCGGTATCGGTCGCGGTGCTGATGCGGACATGGCCTTCCGCTTCCAGCCGCCAGATCTCGTTGCCGCCGCTCGGCCCCTCGGCCACGGCGGAAGGCGCGCCGGGGGCGGGCGCGGCCGGGTTCTGGCCGGCACGCGGGCGGTAGCGGGCGATCAGCCGGTCGCCCTCCAGCGTCACGCCCTCGCGGATCGCGCGGGCATTGCCGCGGGCGATGACGACCTGCTCGGCCTGCCGCCACTCGATGCCGTCGGTGGAGGTCACGTCCACCGGGCCGCCCTGGGTCATGTCCAGCGCCTGCGCGGCGGCCGGGGCTGCCAGCGGGCCGGCGGCCAGCGCCATCAGCCCGGCGGCCAGGACAGGAGTGAGCAGGGGGGCAAAGCGGCGGGCCATCATTGGCGCCCTTCCAGGATCGCGTGGCTGCGGCCGGTGAAGATCACCACCTGGCCACGCTCCCGCAGCCGGAAGCCCTCGGCCTCCAGCGTGCCGAAGGGGCCCTGGGCAGTGGTCGGGCTGTCGCTGTCCGCCTCGGCGGCATGGACGTCGATATGGGCGGCTTCGGTCTTCATCGTGGTGCCGTTGTCATGCCAGAGCGTGACATTGCCCTGCAGGTTCAGCTGGCTCTGCGGGCGGTCATACTGGCCCTGGTGGGATTCCAGCAGCATCCAGGCGCCGTTGGTCAGCAGGATATCCGCGCGCGGCTGCGTCAGGTCGATCAGCCCGCTTTCATCCCGCTGCACGGCAGAGGTGGCGGTGACGTTGTAGGGGCGGTTCTGCTCGTCCACGCCCTGGTAGCGGGCGCCGGAAATCCGCATCGCATCCGCCGTGGTCTGGCTGACGCGGCGGAAGGCCATGCGGCCACGGTCCTCCGCACTGTCGAACTCCGGCCATAGGGCGACCGCCGCCAGCAGGGCCAGCGCGCCGACTGGCAGCAGAAGCTTGGCCAGCTTCACCAGCGCGCGGCGGCGGGCGATGGCGCCCGTCGTCACCTGCACCCGCGCGCGGGACGGCAGCAGGGTGCGGCGGTTGCCGGAGCCACGCTCGATGCCGGGGGCGGCCAAGCTGTCACGCGGAGGGAAAGAGAGCTTCATGCACCTGGGCCAAGTGGCTTGGCCGGCGCGGCGGCGGAGGCCTGGCAGGGCCCACGCGGCACAGCTTGCGGCCAGCCGGAATGGAGAAGAGTAATCCTCACTTCCCCATGTATGGGGTCGCGGGTGGAGTGGGTCAACGCAGGAGTGGACACGGCCCTACCAAAAACCGTGCCAACAGTTTGACACAATTGGGACAGAGGGCAGTTCGGGATGGATGTGTCCGAGCCCTTCATCTCAAAGCAGGTCCCCAGGAGGCCTGGTCTTCGAGAGCAGAACCAAGATCCATGATCCTTGGTAGCTGTCAGGCTTGTCGTCGTGGACTTGAGTGGGCTCTGCCCCCTCAAACTCCCCTGGCAGGGGATACGATCCCCTGCACCCGCGACCAATTGACGCAGTCTTGCCTTCACGGGGCAGCATTTCAAAAAGCGTTTTCTAAAAATGATCTGACTGCTGGTCCGCAGTGATGGCGGCAACCCAACCCAGATGGGTTTCCAAAGGCCTCAGGCCTTTGGCGGGGAGAGTTCGAGAGCGGCAGCGCCCCTCTCAAAAGCGCACCATTCTAGATCAATGCGCGAAGATGTCCGGGTCCTCGTAACCCATCAGGTCCAGTTGGCCGCGGGCCGGCAGGAAGCGGAAGCAGGCCTCGGCCAGTTCCAGCCGTCCCTCGCGGATCAGCAACCCTTCCAGCCGCGCCCACAAGGCGTGCAGGTACAGAACGTCGGACGCCGCATAGGCCAGTTGCTCCGGCGTCAGTTCCGGCGCGCCCCAGTCGGAGGATTGCTGCTGCTTGGAGATATCGACGCCCACCAACTCCCGCAGCAGGTCCTTCAAACCGTGCCGCTCGGTGAAGGTGCGCACCAGCTTGGCGGCGACCTTGGTGCAGCGGACCGGCGCCACCTCCACCCCCAGCGCCTGCCGCAGGATGGCGACATCGAAGCGGGCGAAGTGGAACAGTTTTACCTGATCGGGATTGGCCAGCAGGCGCTTCAAATTGGGGCAGTCGGCGCCACGCCCACCGAGGACTTCGGGGATGATCTGCACGCAATGCGCGTTGCCATCGCCAGCCGAGAGCTGGACGAGACACAACCGGTCCCGATGCGGGTTCAACCCCATCGTCTCGGTATCGACGGCGACGACAGGACCGAGATCCAGGCCGTCCGGCAGATCATGTTTATGGAGCTTGATCATGGTGCCTGACTTGGTGGCGTTGGGGGCGAAAAGGGTCTGTCCCATTCTCGCATTCCCTGCCTTCCAGTCGGCCCCTCATCAACTGGATGAGGGGAATATGCCCAGGAAAGGACTCGAACCTTCACACCCTTGCGAGTACTGGCACCTGAAGCCAGCGCGTCTACCAATTCCACCACCTGGGCAAGGGGTCGAATACGCCGTTTGGCGTGGACGGGCTTTTATGGGCGGCAAAGGCCGCCGTCAAGCGACCTCCGACAAAAATCTGCAACCTCATTCACACCGCCCATCATGGTCATGCAGGGCACTGCATCGCAGGGCCCGAACCGCCCGACTATCTGTGCTGGCGACACGCACAGGACACCCCGCGCCATGATCGATATCCGCCCCTTCGCCAGCCTCGGCGCCGCACGGCACGGCTGGCTGGACGCCCGCCACCACTTCGCCTTCGGCCAGTACCGGAACCCGGATCGGATGAGCTGGGGCCGCCTGCGCGTCTGGAACGATGACGAGATCGCCGCCGGCACCGGCTTCGACCCGCATCCGCACCGTGACATGGAAATCATCACCTATGTCCGCCACGGCGCCATCACCCACCGGGACAATCTGGGCAACGAAGGCCGCACCGTCGCCGGCGACGTACAGGTGATGAGCGCCGGCAGCGGCGTGGTGCATTCCGAATACAATTTGGAAAACGAGACCACCGCCCTGTTCCAGATCTGGATCACGCCGGACACGCTGGGCGCCAAACCCCATTGGGGCACCAAGCCGTTCCCGCGCACCACCGGCCAAGGCTTCGTCACCCTGGCCAGCGGCCAGCCCGATGCTGGCGACGCCCTGCCCCTGAACGCGGATGCCAGCCTGCGCGCCGCCACCCTGGCCGCCGGCGAAGCCACCACCCTGGCCCTGCCAGCCGGCCGCGCCGCCTACCTGGTGGTAGCCAAGGGCGCAGCCACCGTGAACGGCCTGCGCCTGGACGAACGCGACGCCGCGGCGATCGTGGCCGAGGAAACGCTGACCATCGTCGCGGACGCCGAAGGGGCCGAGTTGGTGCTGGTGGACACGGAGGAATAAGAGAAAGGCCGGGGAAGGAATTCCCCGGGCCCCTTCTTTTCTTTTTTCGAGTTTTTCGGGCGTGGCTGTTGATGGGGCGGGCCTAAGCACCGGCTGGGTGCGCCGGAGGTCCTAGACCTCCGGCGACTGACGGTTCTGCCCGCGTGGCCCATTATAAATATCATCAGGCAGAATCCGCTCTCCGTCCTGAAGCGCCACGCCAAACTCGCAGAAAAAAGAAGGGGTCTGGGGAATTCATTCCCCAGCCTTCCCGCTTCCCTCCAACCCACACGCTACCCCTCCACCGTCGCCCAGATCGGTTCCTTCAGCTTCGCGACGAATGCGGCGTGGGTGGCCAGTTCGGCCTCGGTGGGAATGATGGGGCGCGGGGTGCGGTGGACCGGCTCGGCTTCCAGCAGTACCGGGCCGGTGGTCTTGGCCATGCGGGCTGTCGCCAGTTCGAAGCCCGGCTGCTTGCCACCCATCAGTTCCAGGTAGACCTGCGCCAGCAGTTGCACGTCCAGCAGCGCGTTGTGCGAGGTACGCATGGAGTTGTCGATGCCGTAGCGCCGGCACAGCGCGTCCAGGCTGTTGGGCAGGCCGGGGAAGCGCTTCTTGGCCAGCATCAGCGTATCGACCATGCGGCTGCGCGGGATGGGCGGTCGGCCAGCGCGCTTGAACTCGTGGTCGAGGAAGTTGAAGTCGAAGCTGGCGTTGTGCGCGACGACCGGGTCCTCGCCCAGGAACTCCAGCAACGACGGCAGGATCTCGGCGAATTTCGGCTTGCCGATCAGCATCTCGCGCGTGAAGCCGTGGATGCGGCTGGCTTCTTCCGGCACGTCGCGCTCGGGGTCGATGACGACGTGGAAGGTCTGGCCGGTGGGCACCAGGTTGACCAGCTCGACCGCCGCCACCTCCAGCACCCGGTCGCCCGTGGCGGGGTCCAGGCCGGTGGTCTCGGTATCCAGGACCAGGGTGCGGCTCATCGCATTCTCCTCAACAACGCCAGGATGTGGCGACGGCTGGTATGGCGGGACAAGCCCGTATGGATCACGGCATCGGCCCGGGCCCGGCGCAGTCGGTCCGGCATCTGCCGCTTCAGGATGGAGGCCAGGCGGGCCTTGTTCATGTCCGGCCGGGCCAGCACCCGCGCCCGCTGGATGGCAGGCGGGGCGGAGACGACGACGACGGCATCGCAGCGCCGTTCCCCACGTGTCTCGAACAGCAGGGGGATGTCCAGCACCACCAGGGGGCGACGGCGGCGGCGGGCGGCGGCCAGGAAGCGGCGTTCCTCCGCCCGCACCAGCGGGTGCACGATACGCTCCAGCCGCCGCAGGGCGGCGCGCTGGCCGTGCGGGTCCTCGAACACCGCCTGGCGCAGGGCCTCGCGCACCACCACGCCGTCCCGCATCGCGTCCGGGAATGCGGCGGCGATCGGTGCCACGGCGCGGCCGCCGCGCGCCTGCAGGGCGTGCACGGTGGCATCGGCATCGAAGACCGGCACGTGGTGGCGGCGGAAGGTGGCCGAGGCGGTGGACTTCCCCATGCCGATGCCGCCGGTCAGCCCGAGCACCTTGACCACCGGGTGCTACCGGCCCCGGGGAATGTCGGCGGCGACGAAATGCCGCAACTCGGCGTCCACCACCGGCATCACGCCGAACCACTCGGCGAAGCCCGGGCGCGCCTGGTGCAGCAGCATGCCCAGCCCGTCCACACCGCGCAGCCCGCGTGCCCGCGCCGCCGCCAGCAGCGGCGTCTCCAGCGGTACGTAGACGGCATCCGCCACCACGGCGCCCGCAGGCATGGTGGCGAGGTCGATCTCCAGCGGCGGCTGGCCTTCCATGCCCAGGCTGGTGCTGTTCACCAGCAGCATCGCATCCGCCAGCGGCGGGGTGGCTGAGACCTCGACCAGGCCGTCCAGCCCAGCCGCCAGTTCCTCCGCCCGCGCCAGGCCGCGATTGACGATGGTCAGCTTCGGGCAGCCGGCCTGCAGCAGCGCCACGGCAATGGCCCGCGCCGCGCCGCCGGCGCCCAGCAGCACCGCCGGGCCATCGGCCGCCCGCCAGCCCGGTGCCTGCTCTGCCAGGCTTTCCGTGAAGCCGAAGCCGTCGGTGTTGGAACCGTGGATGCGCCCGTCCCTGAACACCAGCGTATTGGCCGCGCCCATGCGGCGGGCGACGTCATCCACCTCGTCGCACAGCGCGAAGGCGGCTTCCTTATGCGGAATGGTGACATTGACGCCACGGAAGCCCAGCGCCACCAGAGCGCGCACCGCGCCGGCAAAATCCTCCGGCGCCACGGGCAGCGGCAGGTAGGCGCCGTCGATGCCATGCCGGCGCAGCCAGAAGCCATGCAGGCGGGGGGAGCGCGAATGGGCCACAGGCCAGCCCAGCACCCCAGCCAGCCGCGCCTTGCCGGTCAGCATCGCGCCAACCGGGATTGTGCCCACCGGCATCGGGCTGGCGGTCGTGGCGCCACCCGGCAGCTTGCCCCGCGCGGCCGCACGGCCTTCTGCCAGGGCCGAAGCAGCAGGCACCGGACCAGGAAGCCCAGGGTTCGGATCGGTCGTCATGACCCCATCCATTCGGCTGCCGGGCCGCCCGGGTCAACCGGCAACGCGCCGTGCCCACCGGGCATTTTCACCCGCCCGCCGGAATGCGCCCCTGGCAATCCGCCGCCCGCGATGCCACCACTTCACCCGACGAAGAACTCACGAGGACCACCCATGACGCGTGCCTTGCAGGTCGCGGTCCAGATGGACCCGATCCAGAGCATCAATATCGACGGCGACAGCACGTTTGTTCTCATGCTGGAAGCGCAGTCCCGTGGCCACACCCTCTGGCACTACCACGTCAAGGACCTGACCCTGGCCAACGGCAAGGTCCTGGCCCGGATGCAGCCCGTGGAAGTCCGCCGGGAGAAGGGCAACCACTTCACCTTGGGTGAAGCACGGGAAGTGGACCTCTCCACCATGGACGTGGTGCTGATGCGCCAGGACCCGCCCTTCGACATGGCCTACATCACGGCCACCCATATCCTGGAGATGATCCACCCCAAGACCCTAGTGGTGAACGACCCGGCCAGCGTCCGCAACGCCCCGGAAAAGCTGTTCGTGATGCAGTTCCCGGAGCTGATGCCGGACACCATCATCACCCACGACCCGCTGGAAGTGCGCAAGTTCCGGGAGAAGCATGGCGACATCATCGTCAAGCCGCTGTTCGGCAACGGCGGCGCCGGCGTATTCCACCTGCGGCCCGAGGACAGCAACCTCAACTCCCTGCTGGAACTCTACGCGGAGAAATCGCGCGAGCCGCTGATGATCCAGAAATACGTCCCGGCCGTGCGCGAGGGCGACAAGCGCATCATCCTGGTGGATGGCGTGCCGATGGGCGCCATCAACCGCGTGCCCGCAGCCGGCGAAAGCCGCAGCAACATGCATGTCGGTGGCCGCCCGGAACAGATCGCCCTGACCGAGCGCGACAAGGAAATCTGCGCCCGCATCGGGCCGGAACTAAAGAAGCGCGGACTGATCTTCGTCGGTATCGACGTGATCGGGGACTACCTGACGGAAATCAACGTGACCTCGCCCACCGGCCTCCAGGAAATCGCCCGCTTCGATGGGGTGCACCTGGAGAAGGCGATCTGGGATGCGATCGAGGCGAAGCGGGCCTGATTGACGGGTTGCTAGGCTGGGGGCTCTGCCCCCAGGCTCCCGCCGGGGTGGAAAGTCCACCCCGGACCCCGCTATCAGTTTTTTTCCTGGGCTTGGCGACGATGCGGTGCGCTGGCGCGGGAGAACGTTCAGAGACTTTCTGAAGGCCGCAGAGATTGCGGCCTCGGTGGCTGAGGAGCAGCGGTCCCTGGCGGGACCAATGGCAGGGGCCCGGGCGCACTGAGCAGCGCCTCTGTCAGGCGGTGAAAAGCACGCTACGATCCCGCTTTCCGTTCCCCGCACCTGGGCGCCTGCGCGATGCACTGGCCGCAAGCACATTCAAACTCATTCTAAAAGCCGCGCCGGCTGCGGTGTCAGCCCCCACGAAATACCGGTTCTCGACGCACCCGGGGGTCTGAAAAACTGATGCGGGGTCTGGGGTGGCACTGCCACCCCAGCAGGGTCCAGGGGCAGAGCCCCTGGCGGCGGCCGATTGAGAAAAACCGTCACTGCCAATTCCCGCCCCCCCCTTCGACGCCTGCACTGCGCGCCGGCGGGAGTGCTTTCAAAGAAACGCGCAGGCTGAAGCAGCAGCCACCAACGATCACCGGCCACCTGGAAACCGATGACGGGGTCTGGGGTGGCACTGCCACCCCAGCGGGGTCCAGGGGCAGAGCCCCTGGCGGACGCGCACCCAGCGGGTCAGCGCAGCACCGCCCCGTGTTGCCGCAGGAAATCCAGCAAGGGCAGCATCGGCAGCCCCAGGATGGCGGCGTGCTCACCCTCCACCTTGCGGAACAGGTGCATCCCCAGCCCTTCCAGCCGGTAGGCGCCGACCGAGTGGGTGATGGCGTCGCCTTCTTCCGCCAGGTAGGCGTCGAGGAACTCGTCGGAGAACTCGCGCATCGAGAGGCGGCAGACCGCCGCGTGGTGCCAGATGCGGGTGCCGTGGCGCCAACAGACCACGGCGGAGATCAGTTCATGCGTCCGGCCGCGCAGGGCCTGCAACTGGGCGCGGGCGCCGGCCAGGCCTTCCGGCTTGTCGAACCAACGGCCTTCGCACACCACCAGGGAGTCCGCGCCGATCACCAGCGCCTCGGGCTGCTCGGCCAGCAGGCGGCGGGCGATGCGCTGGGCTTTGGCGTCGGCCAGTAGCACGGCGGCCTCGGCCGGCGGCATCTGCTCGGCCTGGGCGGATTCCTTCAGGCTGGCTTCGTCCACCGCCGCCGCCCGGGCCTCGAAGGGCAGGCCGGCGGCGCGCAGCAGCGTGGCGCGGGTGGCGGAGGAGGAGGCCAGCACCAGCGGCGGTGCACCCGGGGCCAGCATCAAGCGCCGATCCCCCCGGCGGGCGGGCCGCCGGCGCCGCGGCGGGCGTGCCAAGCCTCCATCAGCTGCAGCACCGTGGCGGCGGTTTCCTCTATCGAACGGCGGGTGACGTCGATCACCGGCCAGCCATGGCTGGTGCACAGCCGGCGGGCGGCCAGGATCTCGGCCTTCACCGCCTCGTGGTCGATGTAGTCGTTGGTGTCCTGCCGCACGCCGCCGGCGCCGATGATCTTCAGCCGGTGCCGGCGGATCTCGATCAGCGCGCCGACGTCGATGGTCAGGCCGATGACGGGGCAGGGGCTGTCGTCCAGCTCCGGCGGCAGGGGAGAGGTTGGGACGATCGGCACGTTGGCGGCCTTGATGCCACGATTGGCCAGGTAGAAGCAGGTCGGCGTCTTGCTGCTGCGGGAGACGCCGACGAGCACGCAGTCGGCTTCCTCGATCCCGGCCACGCCCTGGCCGTCATCATGCGCCAGCACGTAGTGCATGGCGTCGATCCGGCGGAAATAATCGGCGTCCATCACATGCTGGGCGGCGCGCTTCTCCCGCGCCTGCTCGCCGATCTCGGCCTGCAGCAGGTCGATCACCGGGTCCAGCACCGACAGGCAGGTGACGCCCATCTGCTTGCAGACCTCCTCCAGCGAGTGGCGGAGCGAGCGGTCGACCAGGGTGAACATCACCGGCCCGGGCTCCGCCTTGATCCCCTCCAGCACCTGTTCCAGCTGGAAGCGGGACCGGACGAGGGACCAGCGGTGGTACAGCACATGCGGGTCCGGGAAGCGCGCCAGCACGGCGCGCGCCATGGAATTCAGCGTCTCCCCGGTGCTGTCGGAAACGAGGTGCAGGTTGAACGAGCGGTTCGGCATCGGCTTCCGGTCAGGCAGGTGTGGGAATCATGGGGACAGCGGTGGGAGTCGTGGACAACTTCTGGCCTATGAGGGGGGCCCTGGGTGAGTCGGGGATGGAAAGCACATTCTGCTCCCCCTGGGGGTTTTTGTTGGGAACGGTCGGTTCGAATCTCCCATAACCGGCGCAACCCCGCGGAAAAGCTGGGTTTTCTAGTAAGCCTCGCCTGTGGAGGAGACTGTGGATGAAATGCGCCGCCGATTGCGTCCCCCTTATCCACAGGGTCTATCTACCCCCCCACTTTTCTTAAAGACTCTTTTTCTATGAAAGAGGGCCCATGGACCCTGTGCAAAAGCCCCTCCTGCGTGCCCTGACCGGGGAGGCCGTCTGGCCCCCGCCCTTTTGGCTGATGCGCCAAGCAGGCCGCTACCTGCCCGAATACCGCCAGCTGCGTGCCCAGGCGGGCGATTTCATCGCCCTCTGCACCACGCCCGAGCTGGCGGCCGAGGTGACGCTGCAACCGTTGCGCCGCTACGGGATGGATGGCGCCATCCTGTTCAGCGACATCCTGATGCTGCCCTGGGCCATGGGGCAGGGGCTGCGCTATGCAGAGGGGGAAGGCCCGCTGCTGGACCCCATCCGCGATGCCGAAGGCCTGGCACGGCTGGACCCCGCTGGCATGAGCGCCCGCATCGCCCCCATCATGGAAACCGTCGCCCGCGTGAAGGCGGGGCTGGAGCAGGAAGCACCGAAGACCGCGCTGATCGGCTTCGCCGGCAGCCCGTTCACCGTCGCCTGCTACATGGTGGAAGGCCGTGGGGGCGGCGAGTTCATGACCGCCCGCCGCCTGGCCTATTCCGACCCGGCCCTGTTCGGCCGGCTGATCCGGCTGCTGGTGGACACGACCGTGGAGTACCTGCTGGCCCAGGCCGCGGCAGGCGCCGAGGCCCTGATGCTGTTCGACAGCTGGGCCGGCCTGCTGCCCCCGGGCCAGTTCCGCCGCTGGAGCATCGAGCCCTCCGCCGCCATCGTCCGGGGCATCCGCAAGGTGCTGCCGGATATCCCGCTGATCGGCTTCCCGCGCCTGGCGGGGCCGCTGCTGCCGGAATACGCGCTGCGCACCGGCGTCAGCACCGTGGCGATGGATACCGGCATGGATCCGCGCTGGGCCGCCGCGAACGTACCGGCGGAATTCGGCCTGCAAGGCAACATGGACCCGCAGGTGCTGGTGGCGGGCGGCGCGGCGATGGAAGCGGAAGCGCGCTCCATCCTGGCGGCGATGCGCGGCCGGCCCTTCGTGTTCAACCTGGGCCATGGCATCGTCCCGCCGACGCCGCCGGAACATGTGGCGGCCCTGGCGCGTCTGCTGCGGATGGGGTGAGGCGGGGCCGAGGCGGTCCACCAGGGGCGCTGCCCCTGGACCCCGCCGGGGTGGCAGTGCCACCCCGGACCCCGCCATCGGTTTTCGAATAGCCGGTTCCGCCGAGGGGCACAGACACTCGGCGACTGGAGTCGCAGCCTGTTCGGCCTATAGGTTTTGTTGGAGTGCGCGGTCCGTTAGCGTGCCGTCCTGTACCGCAGGGGCACTGCCCCTGGACCCCGCTGGGGTGGCACTGCCACCCCAGACCCCGCCGTCAGTTTCCAGCTTCCGCTTACGCCGAGGGTCGATGACCCTCGGCGACTGAGGCCGCAGCCTGCGTGGCTTTGAGAAATTCTTTGAACGCGCTCTTGGCCCGGCGCAGCGCCAGGGCATCAGGCCCCGGAAAACTGGCAGCGGGGTCCGGGGTGGACTTTCTACCCCGGCGGGGGTCCAGGGGGCAGCGCCCCCTGGAAGCGCAACGCCCCCTTAGCGAACCCGTGCCGTAGTAGCGGCAGGCGGGGTGACCGCGTTGAATTCATCCGAGAAGATGTCGCGGTCCTTGGTTTCCGGCACGAAGAAGATACCGATCACCACAGTCGCCAGCGCAATCACCACGGGGTACCAGAGCCCGTAATAGACGTCGCCGGTCTGCGCGATCATGGCGAAGGATGTCGCTGGTAGCAGTCCGCCGAACCAGCCGTTGCCGATGTGGTAGGGCAGCGACATGGAGGTGTAGCGGATGCGGGTTGGGAACAGCTCGACCAATGCCGCCGCGATCGGCCCGTAGACCATGGTGACGAAGATCACCAGGATGGTCAGCACGAAGATCGAGACGATGACCTGCTCCCGGAAAATGTCGAACGGGTGCGCCATTTTCACGACGGAGGGGTTGGAGGCCGGCGGGTAGCCGGCGGCGGTGACGGCCGCGCCCAGGGCCTGGACGAAGTTGGGCGTATTGGCCGGGATGGCGGTCTGGCCGATCCGCACCGTGGCGACGCTGCCGGCGGGTGCGTTCTCGACCGTGTAGTTCACCGAGAGGCGCGCCAGCGAGGATTTGGCGATGTCGCAGCTATTGGTGAAGCGGGCGGTGCCGACCGGGTTGAACTGGAAGGAGCAATCGGCCGGGTCCGCCGCGACGACCACGGTGATATCCCGGTGCGCGGCGTGCAGGGCGGGGTTGGCTTCGGCGCTGAGCAGCTTGAACAGCGGGAAGTAGGTCAGCGCGGCCAGCAGGCAGCCACCGAGGATGATGGGCTTGCGGCCGATCTTGTCCGACAGCCAGCCGAACAGCACGAAGCCGCCGGAGCCGAGCAGCAGGCCCCAGGCGATCAGCAGGTTGGAGGTGTAGCCATCCACCTTGAGGATCGTGTTGATGAAGAACAGCGCGTAGAACTGCCCCGTGTACCAGACCACCGCCTGGCCGGCGACGAGGCCGAACAGGGCGATGATGGCCACCTTGGCGTTCTTCCACTGGCCGAAGGCTTCCGTCAGCGGGGCCTTGGAGCCGGTGCCCTCTTCCTTCATTTTCTTGAAGGCCGGGCTTTCGTTCAGCTGCAGCCGGATCCAGACAGAGATGCCGAGCAGCAGGATCGAGACCAGGAACGGGATACGCCAGCCCCAGTCCAGGAACGCCGTCTCACCCAGGGCGGAGCGGGTGAACAGGATCACCAGCAGCGAGAGGAACAGGCCACCCGTGGCGGTGACTTGGATGAAGCTGGTGTAGAAGCCGCGGCGGCCATTGGGCGCGTGCTCGGCCACGTAGGTCGCGGCGCCGCCATACTCGCCGCCCAGCGCCAGGCCCTGGAGGCAGCGCAGGATGATCAGGATGACGGCGGCGGAGATGCCGATCTGGTCCGAGGTCGGCAGGATACCGACGATGAAGGTGGAGGCACCCATGATCAGGATGGTGATCAGGAAGGTGTATTTACGCCCCACCAGGTCGCCCAGCCGGCCGAACACCAGCGCACCGAAAGGCCGCACCAGGAACCCCGCCGCGAAGGCGAGTAGGGCGAAGATGTTGCGGGTGCCCTCGGGGAACTGGCTGAAGAACTTGGCCCCGATGATCACGGCCAGCGAGCCGTAGAGGTAGAAATCGTACCACTCGAAGACAGTGCCGAGGGAGGAGGCGATGATGACCTTCCTCTCCTCACGCGTCATGGGCCGGGTAGCGGCCGCGGCGGTTGCGGATGGCATTGGTCGAACGAGTCCCTGCCCTGTCCCGGTATCTGTGCCCGGGATCGTGTTGACGGTCTTTGTCAGTGCGCCCGCGTCTGCGGCGGGTCGGGGCCATGGCCGGCGCCAACGGAACTTGTCCGATGACGAGACGAGCCGGGCCTTGACCGGAGTGTGACGCTGGCTTGGGGCCGGGCGGAATCATTGATGCAACGCGAAACGAAATATCACAAACTTGTGATGTTGATCCTCGGGTAATTCAGCGGGGAAAGGCGGATTTGCACGCAAGTCACCGGCAACGCTTCTCCTCCGCGCAAGTTGGCCCATATGATCATCCTGAAACCCGGCGAGGCCGAGGGATGGAAAGGACTGGCATCCTGACCGTTCCGGCGGCAGCATCGCCGGGTATGGGGGCCTCCATGGATACGCTCCGCAGTCTTGCCGACCACACCATCCGGCGCGCCATGGGCTGCGCCGCCTTCAGCATCGCCCTGGTGATGCTGATGCTCGCCGGGCGACCGCTGCTGGCGATGCAAAGTGGTGCGTTGATGACGGCGGCGTTGTGGCTGGGCCTGTGGGCGGCGGCGCTGCGGGTGCCCCGCATGGACCTGCGCGGCACGCGGCTTTGGCCCGTGCTGGCCGGTGAGAACGCCCGCAAGCTGCGCGGCCCCGACGGGCAGCGGAAGATGGCGGCCATTCTGGCCGAGCGCCTGATGTGGCATGCGGACCGGGCCGGCATGGTCGCGCTGGGCCTGGGCGGGCTGACGCTCGCGATGTTCGGCTTCCGCTTCCTGCCGGGCTGACCCGGCGACCGGGCGGCACGGCTGGTACAAATGCCTGCATCGGGTATGACACGCCCGCAGATCTGCCGCTCCTGGCAGCCACCGACACAGAGGCTTCGCCCCCCGGTTCCGCAATGGGCTACGCGAAAAAACCCGTCATCGCCGCCGGCCTGAAGCCGCCTCGGAATCCAGCCACGCCGGCGTCGGAGCCAGGCCCTGGCTGGTTGACGCAACCCCCCCAGTTGCGGAAGGTGGAACCGAATTGCGGAGAGGCTGGGGGCATGAGTCAGGCGCTGCTCACGATGATGCCGGATGCCATCGAGCCGGAGCGCGCGCCCCTGCCGTCCTACCGCCTGGACGAATCGGTCGGCCACCTGCTGCGCCGGGCGCACCAGCGCCATGCCGCGCTGTTCCAGGACCGGGGCACCGCGGGCGGGCTGACCTCCACCCAGTTCGCCACGCTGGTCAAGCTGGCGGAACTCGGCCGCGCGACGCAGAACGCGCTGGGCCGCGCCGTGGCGCTGGACCCCGCCACCATCCAGGGCGTCGTCGCCCGCCTGCGGGACCGTGGGCTGGTGGCCGTGGGCCGGGACCCGCTGGACCGCCGGACCCTGGTGCTCTCCCTCTCAGAGGCCGGAGAAGCGGCGCTGGAGGACGCGGTGCGCCAGGGCGCCACGGCCAATGACCGCCTGCTGGCCCCGCTGTCCGGCGAGGACCGCAAGGCCCTGATCCGTCTGCTGCGGCGCCTGCTGGGCTGACGGAGCGTTTGCGCGTAAAGAGACCCGCATGACCCAGACCACGGATTTCGGCTTCCGCACCGTTGACCGCGAGAGCAAGGCCTCGATGGTGCGGGAGGTGTTCGACAGCGTCGCGCCCAAATACGACATCATGAACGACCTGATGTCGCTCGGCCTGCACCGCGCCTGGAAGCACGCCTTCGTCGCCGCCATCGGCGCCGGGGCGTCGGACACGCTGTTGGACCTCGCCGCCGGCACCGGGGACGTGGCCTTCCTGGCCAAGAAGCGCGGCGCCGGAAAGGTCATCCTGGCCGATATCAACGCCGCCATGCTGACCGTGGGCCAGGGCCGCGCGCTGAAGAAGGGCCTGGCCGAGGGGCTGGAATTCATCTGCTGCGACGCCGAGAAGATCCCGCTGCCCTCCGGCAGTGTCGAGCGGGTCTCGATGGCCTTCGGGCTGCGCAACTGCACGGACAAGGACGCGGTGCTGCGGGAGGGCTTCCGCGTGCTGCGCCCAGGCGGCCGCATGTGCGTGCTGGAATTCTCCAACCTGGAGATCGAGGCGCTCAAGCCGCTCTACGATACCTGGTCCTTCAAGGTGCTGCCGGCCATCGGCGGCCGCATCGCCCAGGATGCCGACAGCTACCAGTACCTGGCCGAGAGCATCCGCATGTTCCCCGACCAGCCGACCCTGGCCGGCATGATGGAACGCGCGGGGTTCGAGCGGGTGAAGTGGCAGAACCTCTCCGGCGGGATCGTGGCGATCCATAGCGGCTGGAAGTTCTGAAGCGTCGTTGAAGGCTGGGGGAAGGAATTCCCCCAGGCCCTCTTCTTTTGTTTTTGCGGTTTTGGCCTTCGCGGACTTGGGGCTGTGGCGCCTACGACCGAATCACGCGTGAGCCGGTGGTTTAGGCGGCTGAGGGTTCACTCGGCGTGGCCCATCAATCCCATCGCCAGATGCCGCAGGGCGCCGCCTTCGGCCTCGGAGCGGACCAGCTTCCCCCTGCCGGTGGACCCATCCCGCGACACCGCACCAGAAGTCCCACCCCAAAAACTCGAGGAAAAAAGATGGGGGCCCGGGGGAATTCCTTCCCCCGGCCTTCCTTCTTCCCGCTCAGGCCGCGCGACGGCGCCGCCGGCGCAGGAATTCCCGCAGGTCGAAGGCGCCCAGGGCCATCGTGGCGCCGAAGTAGCTGGCCAGCCCTATCCCAACCAGCCCACCCAGGCCCAGGAAGCGCCACAGGCCCGTGGCGGGGAAGATGACGGCTGCCAGGGCCCACAGGATGGCGCCCATGGCCACAGCGGCCCCCAGCAGGCGCCAGGCGTTGCGGCGCAACTGGCGGTCCGCCACCCACTGCCCGCGGCGGGACAGCATGAAGGCCAGCATGCCCGCATTGGCCCAGGAGGAGAGCGAGGTGGCCAGCGCGATGCCGACATGCTGCAGATGCGGCGTCAGCAGCAGGTTGAGGCATAGATTGAACGCCACGGTGATGATGCCGATTTTCACCGGCGTCGCCGTATCGCCACGGGCGAAGAAGCCGGGGGCCAGCGACTTGATCAGCACGAAGGCCGGCAGCCCGGCGGCGTAGGCGGCCAGGGCCGGCGCGGTCTGCGCCACCTTGTCCGCCGTGAAGGCGCCGCGCTGGAACAGCACGGCGATGATCGGCTCCGCGGTAACGATCAGCGCGATGGCGGCCGGTAGGGTCAGCGCCAGCGACAGCTCGATCCCCCGGTTCATGCTGCGGTGGGCGGAAAGCGCCTTGCCCGAACGCAACTGGCGGGAGAGCACCGGCAGCAGCGCCGTGCTCATCGCCGCGCCGACGACGCCCAGCGGCAGCTGCGCCAGCCGGTCCGCGTAGTTCAGGTAGCTGATGGCGCCCGCCGGCAGCCAGGAGGCGATGAACATGTCGATGGCGAGGTTCAACTGCGTCACGCTGGCACCCAGCACGCCCGGCACCATCCGGCGCAGCACCTGCTTCGCGTCCTCGGTAATGCGCGGGAAGGATACCAGCGGGAAGCCGAGCCCGACCTTGTATGCGGCCCACACCACCACCGCGAGCTGCAGGATGCCGGAGACCATGGTGCCCCAGGCCAGCGCATGCGCCGGCGTCGCCACGAATGGCGTCAGCGCGAAGAGCGAGATTATGGCGCAGAGGTTGAACAGCAGCGGCGCCCCGGCGGCCAGGGCGAACTTGTCCGCCGCATTCAGCACGCCGGAGACCAGCGCCGTCAGGCAGATGAACAGCAGGTAGGGGAAGGTGATGCGCGACAGCTCCACCACCAGGTCGAAGCGCAGCGGCTCATCCACCAGACCGGGGGTCAGCACGGCCATGATCTGCGGCATGAAGATCATGCCCAGCACCACCAGCAGGGAGAGCCACATCGCCATCAGCGTGGACATGCGCGCGGCCAGCATGCGCGCCTTGGCCGGGCCATCCAGCGTCAGCGAGGCCGTGAAGGCGGGGACGAAGGCGGCGTTGAAGGCACCCTCGCCGAACAAGCGGCGGAACATGTTGGGCAGACGCAGCGCCAGGAAGAACGCATCGGCGATCGGCCCCGCACCCAGCATGGCAGCGATCAGCATGTCCCGCGCGAAGCCCAGGATGCGGCTGGCAAAGGTCCAGCCACCGATGGTCAGGATATTGCGGAACATGGGGCGGGCAAGGTCCTGCTTCTAACGGATGGTCAGCCCGGAAAGGGCCCTGCCCCTTGGAACCCCGCCGGGGTGGAAAGTCCAGCCCGGACCACGCTTGGTTGGATTTCCGGGGTGGTGTGTGGGACGCCGGCACTGTCGGGTGGCGTGGGGCAGGACGGCAGTGGAGGAAGGCCGGGGAAAGAATTCCCCGGACCCCTTCTTTTCTTTTTCGAGTTTTCGGGTGCGGCTGTTGAAAGCGCAGGCTTGAGAGATGGCTGGGTGCGCCGGAGGTCCAGGACCTCCGGCGACTGACGGCTCAGCCCTTGTGGCCCATTTTAGTTATCATCAAGCAGTGACCGCTCTCTTCCTGAGAGCGCGCCGCCAAACTCAAAGAAAAAAGATGGGGTCCGGGGAATTCCTTCCCCGGCCTTTCCGGCCTCAGGCAGCAGGCGCCAGGGGGCCGATGGCTCCCCGGGAGCCCGCCGTCACATCAGGCGTTGGCGACCGGTGCGCCGGCGGCCGAGTTCTGGCCGCGGCGGCTCTGCCACAGGGCCACGAAGTCGATGGGGGAGAGCAGCACGGGCGGGAAGCCGCCGTCGCGCGTCACGTCCGCCAGGATGTTGCGGGCGAAGGGGAACAGCAGGCGCGGGCATTCCACCAGCAGCAGCGGCTCCACCATGTCGGGCTGCACGTTCAGGGTGAAGATGCCGCAATAGACCAACTCGGCGATGAAGGCGGTCTGGCTGGCGCCGTTGATCTGCGCCTGGGCGTCGGCGCGGATCTGCAGCGACACTTCATAGACATTGGCGCCTTCCTGCAGCGGCCGGGCCTGCACGTCCAGCGCCAGGTCGATGCGCGGCTGCTCGCGCAGCGTGGTGAAGATCTCCGGAGCGCCCGGCACCTCGAAGGAGAGGTCCTTGGTGTATTGCAGGTTCATCAGCAGCGGGCCGACGGGCTGGCCCTGGTTCGGCTGGCCTTCGAGAGCGCCGTTGACGCCATTGGGAAGCTGGTTCTGGTTGTCGGACATGCGGGCCTCGCGGGGTCGGATGAGGGATGCGGTCGGATCAGGCGCGCGGGGTAGCACGCCCTCGGGCCGCTGTCAGGGATGCTTCCAGGAAATGGCCTCAGGCTCTGGCCCCGTCGGGTCGCAGCGCAGCCACTGGCCGTTGGTCACCGATTGCCCGGTCATGGAGAGGATGAAGCCCCAGTGGGAGACGACGACGGTGTGCGCCCAGTCCTCCAGCGCGCTCATCTCCTGCCGGAACAGCCGGGCGCGGGCTTCCACCTGTTCGGCCGGTTCCTCGATGGCGGGCCACCAGACCTCGTCGATATGCGCCAGGTCGTGGTCCGGCCATTCCAGCGCCAGGGTGGTGCGGGGGGTGCCGATGTCGCAGGCGAAGGCGTAGCGCTCCCGCACCAGGGGCTGGATGGTCACAGGCAGGCCCAGCCGGCGGGCCAGGGGTGCCGCGGTCTGCATGGCGCGGGTGTAGGGGCTGGCGACGATGCGGCGGATCTCGCCGCCCGTCTCCGCCATCAGGGCTTCCGCCGCGGCTTCGGCCTGCTGGTGGCCGAGGTCGGTCAGCTTCGGGTCCTTGATGCCCGGGTCCCGGCGCGTCGCGGTGAAGTGCAGGTTGAATTCGCTTTGGCCGTGCCGCAACAGGATCATGGCAACTCCTCCGGTCTCTGCGGGTAGAGCAGATCAGGGGCGGGCGGAACAGCCCGCGGGCCTGGATTCCAGCGGCTGAAGCTGGGCATAACGGTGCGATTCCGCCTTTATGGCGTTACACCTGGGATGATCCGTCAACGGATGGCACCCTGTGCCGTTGCGGATGCGGGGTACGCGCCCTAAGTGTCGGAACATGAGGAGATTGCAATGTCGGGCGCCTTTCCGGTCGATCTGATCCTGTTCGCGATGATCGCGGCCTTCCTGGTGCTGCGGCTGCGCAGCGTGCTGGGGCGCCGCCAGGGCTTCGAGCGGCCGCCGCAGGAGCAGCGTGCGCAGGCCGATGCGCTGCGCCCGGTGCCGCGCGCAGTGCCCGATGCCGTGCCGGCCGCTCCGGCCCGCGGCGTGCCGGATGCACGCACCCCCGCGGGGCAGGGCCTGGCGCGGATCCGCCAGCAGGACCCGTCCTTCGACCCGTCCGCCTTCCTGGGCGGTGCCGAGGGCGCCTTCCGCATGATCGTGGAAGCCTTCGCCAACGGGGACCGGGAGACGCTGAAGAACCTGCTCTCCACCGAGACCTATGGCGGGTTCGAGCAGGCCATCTCGTCGCGGGAGGCCGCTGGTGAGCGTCAGCGCACCGAGATCCGTACGATCCAGGACATGGCGATCGAGGGTGCCGAGCTGCGTGGCTCGGTGGCCGAGGTGACGGTGCGCATCGTCTCCGACCAGATCAACATCACCACCGGCCCCGATGGGCAGGTGACGGCCGGGCATGATGGCGTGACCGAGATCATCGACGTCTGGACCTTCCAGCGCGACCTGCAGACCCAGGACCCGACCTGGAAGCTGGTGGGCACCGGGGCGGCTTGATCCGCCCCGCTTTCGCCGCCGCCCTGCTGCTGGGGCTGGCGGCCTGCACCGAGCCGGCCCCCAGTACCGTTTCCGAACTTCCCGGTTGGGCCGAGGATGATCTGGCGGCCGCCGTGCCGCCCTTCCTCGCCGGTTGCCGCCCGCCCGCCATGCCCGCCGCGCTCTGCGCCGAGGCGCGGGCCCTGCCGCCCGGTGACAACGCCGCCGCCCGCGCCTTCTTCGAGCGCCGCTTCACCCTGCGCCTGGCCGGCGAAGGCCTGATGACCGGCTACTACGAGCCGGAGATGCGCGGCGCCGCCGCCCCCTCCGCCACTTACGCCATTCCACTGCACACTCGCCCGGCCGACCTCGTCGAAGTCGATCTCGGCCAGTTCGCCACGGATCTGCGTGGCCGCCGCACCGCCGGCCGCGTGCGGGATGGCCGGCTGGTGCCCTATGACGACCGTGCCGCCATCGAGGCCGGCAACGGCCCAGCCCTGCTCTGGCTGGCCGACCCGGTGGACCGGTTCTTCCTGCAGATCCAGGGCTCCGGCCGCGTGGTGCTGCCGGATGGCGGCGTCCGCCGCGTGGGCTTCGACGGGCAGAACGGCCGCGCCTATGTCCCCATTGGCCGCATCCTGGCCGACCAGGGCGAGATCCCGCGCGAGCAGGTCTCGATGCAGACCATCCGCGCCTGGCTGGAAGCCGCCGGCCCCGAACGCGCCCAGGCGCTGATGGACCAGAACCCCTCCTACGTCTTCTTCCGCGAGGTGCCGGCCCGCGCCGACCAGGGCCCGACCGGCGCCCAGGGCGTGCCGCTGACGCCGATGCGTTCCATCGCCGTGGACCGGACGGAGATCCCGCTGGGCAGCCCGGTCTGGATCGTCACCCGCCACCCGCTGACCGGGCAGGCCATGCGCCGGCTGGTCATGGCCCAGGATACCGGCGGCGCCATCCGCGGCCCGGCCCGCGCCGACCTGTTCTGGGGCTGGGGCGACAGCGCTGGCCACGCCGCCGGGCCGATGAAGGAACCTTCCACGCTGTATGTGCTGGTTCCGGTCGGGTCCTGAACGGCGCTGTTGGTGGGGGCAGGGGGGAGGCCGGGGAAGGAATTCCCTGGGCCCCTTCTTTTTTCTGCGAGTTGGCGTTGGCGCTTCAGGACTGAGAGCGGACGCTCTTCGGTGACTTAAGATATGGGCACGCGGGCTGAACCCTCAGTCGCGGGAGGTCCAGGACCTCCGGCGCAC
>Ga0308159_1001827_pt1 | contig 27703 bp, 21 predicted proteins | sample PhyCR1_FD_201040 | JGI IMG/M metagenome (GOLD analysis project Ga0308159, IMG submission 201040) | Phyllosphere microbial communities from UC Gill Tract Community Farm, Albany, California, United States - DLSLC.R1 | ecosystem: Host-associated > Plants > Phyllosphere > Unclassified | place: USA...
GCGTCGCGCGGCCATCGCCCGAATAGGTCGTGAGCACCAGGATGCGCGCCTCGGGAAATTCGGCGAGGATGCGCGTCATCGCCTCCACCCCGTCGACATTGGGCATCTGCAGGTCGAGCAGCAGGATATCGGGGCGCGCCTCGCGATAGATGCGCACCGCCGCCTCGCCATCCTCGCCCACCGCGATCAGTTCCAGATCGGGCTGGGTCGCGAAGACGGCGACGATCCCATCACGCAGCAGCGGGTGGTCATCGACCACGGCGATGCGGATAGGGGCCTGAAAATCGCTGTTGTCCATGTGATGCGTGTAATCCGGCAGGGCGCTCGGGGGAAAGCCCCCCGAAAGAGGGGATTGCCGGTTGTGTGCACTTTGCATCATTCCCGCTCCGCCAGAAGGAGTTGAGCAATGATCCATCCCACCAACCAGCCGACGCGCAATCCCGCCGACGACCACGCCCGCCCCGGCAAGGTTCTGATCGTCGATGCCGACGGCGAGGCCCGGTCGAGGCTGCACGCCTTGCTGGACGCGGAGGGCCATGTCGTCGAGACTTTCGCCTGGGCTGGAGCCTTGCTCGACGCGGCGCTGCCCGAAGCGCCGTGCTGCATCGTCGCGGAGGTGCGCATGCCCACTATCGACGGCCTCGAACTGATCGAGCGCCTCAAGGGCCGCGGCGAGCCTATTCCCGTCATCTTCCTGACCGACGATGCCGACGTGCCGCTCTCGGTACGCGCGATCAAAGCGGGGGCGGTGGACTTTCTGCCCCGCCCCTATGACGAGCACGACCTGCTGGGCGCCGTCGAGCACGCGCTGGAAATCGACACCGAGCGGCGCTCGGTCGCTCGGCGAAACCAGGCCATTTCGCAACGTTTCGGCACCCTCACCCCACGCGAGCGGCAGGTTATGGAGGGCGTCGTACGGGGGTTGATGAACAAGCAGATCGCCTGGGAACTGGAGATCAGCGAGATCACCGTCAAGCTCCACCGCTCCAGCCTGATGCGCAAGATGGCCCTGCGCTCGGTGCCCGACCTGGTTCGAGCCTCACTTTCGATGGCCGCGTTCTAGGGTCGGAATCCGGGCTCGGGCTCCCGGCAAGAACACCGACCGGCAATCTTCCGGAAATGATGTTGTAACATCTCCTGAAATCCATTAGGTGCGGTGCGTCATCGTCCTTCGGGTCGCCCGTTGACGAGCATAGATACGTTACATCATGTCCTTTCAGGAACCCAACCGAATGAAACTCCAGCTTCTCTCCGGCTGCGCATTGGCTGTTCTCGCCTCCCCTGCCATCGCCCAGACGCAACCGGCGCCTACGCAGACCGCCAGTTCGGGCACCGACACCTATCATCAGTCGGCGGGGTCGGAGATCGTCGTGACCGGCGTGCTGTCCACCCGCCGCCAGGACATGTTGTCGAGCGTCGCGGTAGTGCAGGGCAAAGATCTGGCGCAGGCGATGCGTCCCTCGATCGGCGAGACCCTGGAGCATCAACCCGGTGTCTCGGCCACGTCCTTCGGCCCCAGCGCCTCGCGTCCGGTGCTGCGCGGTCTTCAGGGCGAGCGCGTGCGCGTGCTGACCAACGGCCTCGGTTCGATCGACGTCTCCAACACGTCCGTCGATCACGCCGCCGTCGTCAATCCGCTGCTGGCAGAGCGCATCGAGGTGCTGCGTGGGCCGCAGTCGCTGCTGTACGGTTCATCGGCGATCGGCGGCGTCGTGAACGTGATCGACAAGCGGATTCCCACTTCGGTCCCGGACGAGGCGGTCCATGTCGATGCCATGGGCACTTATGGATCTGCCGCCAATGAGCGCTCGGGCTCGGCCTCGGTGGACGTACCCCTGAGCAACGGCCCCGACGGCGGCTGGGTCGCCCATGCCGACGGCAGCTACCTGAAGAGCGACAACGTGCGGATCGGCGGCCACGCCCTCACCCCGGCACTGCGCGAACAGGCCCTCGCAACGAGCCTGCTGCCTGCCGAAGAGCCGGCAGATGGCGAGGAAACGATCGACTACGCCGCCAACGCTGCCGTGAAAGGCAAGCTGCCGAATTCGGCGTCGAAGACCTGGACAGCCGGGGCCGGCCTTGCCTACATCGGCACCGGCGGCAACATCGGCGTGTCGTACAGCCACTACGACAGCCTTTACGGCGTGCCGATCCGCTTCGCCACCCAGCCGGGCGACGAACAGGAGGCGCCCCGCCTCAGCCTGAAGCAGGACCGCATCGACATGCGCGCCGAACTCGACGGCGACGGCAATGTGCTGGACAAGGTATCGCTGCGCCTCGGTTATGCCGATTACACGCACGCCGAACTGGAGGAAGACGGTTCGGTCGGCACCGCGTTCTACAACAAGGGCATGGAAGGCCGCCTCGAATTCACGCAGGCGAAGCACGGCGCCTGGCACGGCGTCACCGGCCTGCAGTTCTACAACCGTGACTTCAACGTCATCGGCGACGAAGCCTTCCTGCCCAAGAACACCACCACGCAGGTCGGCCTCTTCACGCTCCAGCAGCTTGACTATGGCGCGCTCAAGTTCGAGGCCGGTGGCCGCTACGAGCACACCTATCTGTCCGCGAGCCCCCTGAGCGATCAGGAACAGTTCTTCGACGGCAGCCGCAGCTACGATGCGTTCTCCGGCTCGCTGGGCGCATCATACGGCCTCAGCGACAACTGGCGCGTCGGCCTCAACCTTTCGCACACGGAACGCGCACCGGCGGCGGAGGAAATCTTCGCCAATGGCCCGCACGCAGGCACACAGGCCTACGAGGTCGGCAACCCCGACTTCAAACTGGAGAAGGCCAACAGCATCGAGGCGATCCTGCGCGGCAGCGGCGAGAACTACACCTTCGAGGCATCGGCCTATCACACCTGGTTCTCGAATTTCATTTACGAGGACCTGACCGGCGCGGAAGAGGATGGCCTTCCCGTCTACCAGTTCCGCCAGACCGACGCGCGTTACTACGGCTTCGAGGCGCAGGGGTCATTCACCCTCGCCCGGTTCGGCGACGGCAAGGTGGTGGCCGATGCGCTGGGCGACTATGTCCACGCCCAGATCAGCGGCGTCGGCCCCGCGCCGCGCATACCGCCGCTGCGCGTTCTGGGCGGGCTGAGCTATCAGGCGCCCAAGTTCGACATCCGCGGCGAAGTAGAGCGCGTCACCAAGCAGGACCGCACGTCCGAATTCGAGACGAGCACGCCGGGCTACACTATGGTCAACGCCGAAGTGAACATCCGTCCCTGGGGCAACGAACGTCCACTCAGCTTCGCCTTGTCGGCGAACAACATCTTCGACGTCGTGGCACGCCGGGCATCGTCGTTCCTCAAGGACTATTCGATGCTCGCCGGGCGGGACATCCGCGTCAGCGCGCGGGTCAGTTTCTAAAAACCGGCTTCCGACGGATCACCTTCCGGGGCGACGGCCACGTCGCCCCGGAAAACCGGTCAGGCATCGGGAACGACCGCCGGCCTGAACCGAGAGACCAGGGGTCACGCACATCCCAGCCATGAACATTCCTGTCTCGCCCGGCGCCGACGAAAGCGCAATGCCTTGCGGTTCTTTGTCGCACCCACGAGCGGCATGGATCGCGGCCGAAATCCCGCTGGTGCTGGACTGCATCCACGACGAGGCCGTCCACCTCGCCTTGTGGCAGCTCGCGCGGCCGGCGTCGCTCGACTGGCTCGATGCGCTCGACCTCGACGAAATCGACGATCTGCAGGAGACTTTTCCGGTCGTAGACCTGACTGTGTCCATCCCCGCCGCGCTGCGGGATGCGGGCTACCCGGACGATGGGCGCGCCGCCACGCTTGCAGAAGAGATCAGCACCCAGGCACGCCTGTTCGCCCGCATCATGCAAAGCGACGCAGTCCGCATACGGCTGGAGATCGTCGAGACCGATGCCTGCCGCAAGTTCCACATGGACAACGTCCGGGCGCGGATGATCATACCCCTTACCGAACCCGGCACGGAGTGGATCGAAGTGGCCTGTGGACAGGACGCATCCGTCAGGCGATTGCGTGCAGGGGACGTCGGACTGTTCAAGGGCCGTATCTGGGCCGAAGAACCGGCGATCCTACATCGCTCGCCGCCGATCGCCGGAACGGGCATATCACGCCTGCTGCTGGTTCTGGATCTGCCCTTCCCGGCCCTCCCGTCGCCGATGCCGCCGGAAACTTTTTGAAATATAAATCTTATGTTATATCATCTCATTATGATCTAACGGCCACCCCTCAAGCCTAGAGGGGACAATTCGGCATGAAACACGGAATACTTCTGGCCTCGGTCGCAACCGCTTGCATCGTCGCTCCGGCGGCCCTCGCGCAATCGACTAAGGCGCACCGCGCCGATGACATCGTGGTCACGGCGACGGCGCTGCAGCAGCGCGCGGACGAGACCGTCACGCCGGTCCTGACGCTGGGCGGAGACGAGCTTGTCCACCGCCGTCAGGCGACGCTGGGAGAGACGCTGGCCGGGCAGCCCGGCGTCAACTTCGACAACTTCGGCGGCGGTGCGAGCCGCCCGGTCATCCGCGGCCAGACCGCGCCGCGCGTGCAGGTCCTATCCGACGCCTCGCAGATCCAGGACGCCTCGCAGGTCTCTCCGGATCATGCGGTCGTGGCCGAGCCGCTGCTGATGCGCGGAATCGAGGTTCTGCGCGGACCGGCGACGCTGCTTTACGGCGGCGGTGCGATCGGCGGCGCGGTTAACGTGCTCGACAGCAGGATTCCCACGGCCCTGCCGGCCAATGGCGTCGCAGCGGTCGCGGAAGCGCGTCTCGGCACGGCGGACAACGAACAGTCACTGGTGGGCGGCATGACCGGCGCCATCGGCAACTTCGCCGTTCGCGTGGAAGGCGTCGCCCGTTCCAGCGACGACTATCGCGTTCCCTCGCGCTTCGGCGACCGTCGCGTCGACGGCTCCTACAACGACACCTCGACGTGGTCCGTCGGCGGCGCCTGGGTCGGCGAGCGAGGATATATCGGCGCAGCCTATACCCGGCAGACCAGCGAATACGGACTGCCCGGCCACAGCCACGACTACGAGGACTGCCACCCTCACGGCGCCAGCCTCCACTGCGGCGGCCACGATGACCACGCCGATCACGATGATGGCCACGATCACGACCACGACCACGACGAAGAGGGCCATGACGAAGTGCCCTACGTGCGCCTGCGCAGCGAGCGAATCGACATCCGCAGCGACTACGAAGAGCCGCTTCCCGGTTTCGAGCGGGTGCGCTTCCGCGCGGGCATGACCACGTACCGCCACGAGGAACTGGAACATGACGAGGTCGCGACGACTTTCCGCAACAAGGCGCACGATGTCCGCCTTGAACTGACGCACAAGCCGCTGGCGGGACTTCGCGGCACTTTCGGCGTCCAGCACGCCCGGAGCGACTTCAGCGCCATCGGCACCGAGGCCTATCTGCCCGAGAGCAAGACGACGAACACCGGCCTGTTCCTCTTCGAAACGCTCCAGTTCGGTCCCGTCCGCTTCGAAGGCGCCGTGCGGCAGGAGTGGCAGACGATCGAGACGACGCTGAACCGCCGCGCCGAGCACAATCCGTTCTCGCTCTCCGGCGCGGCAATCTGGGAAGCCGGCAACGGTTATTCGGTCGCGCTCTCGCTCGCCCGCTCGCAACGTGCGCCGATGGCACAGGAACTGTTCGCGCGCGGCGTGCACCTTGCGACCAATACCTATGAACTGGGCGACGCGACGCTGGGCAAGGAAACGGCACACTCCATCGACGTGACCCTGCGCAAGTCGCTGGGCGACACGCACTTCACGCTGGGCGCCTATCACCAGGACTTCGACGGTTACATCTACGCCGAGACGCTGGACCGCTTCGAGGACTTCCGCCTCATCAGGTACACCGCGCACGACGCCACCTTCACCGGCATCGACGGCGAGGTCCACCATCAGTTCTCGCCGACCATCGGGCTTGCCGTTTTCGGCGATTACGTGCGCGCGAAGTTCAAGGATGAAGGCGGTAACCTGCCGCGCATCCCGGCGGGACGTCTCGGCGCGCGCGGCGACGTCGCGGTGGCGGGCTTCGCCGTGAACGCCGAATACTTTCGCGTCTTCGAGCAGAGCCGCATCTCCTCCTACGAGACGCGCACGCCGGGTTACGACATGGTCAACGCCACAGTCTCCTACAAGCTGGCTCTCGGCGAGCAGTCGGCCGAACTCTATGTGCGCGGCACCAACCTGACGAATGCCCTCGCCTTCAACCACGCATCCTTCATCAAGGACGCCTCGCCGCTACGCGGGCGCAACGTGGTGTTCGGCCTGCGAACCATGTTCTGATCCCGAAAGACAGGGAGGACGGCGCAGGGAGGACGACGCGGCGACGTCTACGCCGTCCTCCCTTCGCGACTTCATCTCTCTTGAGCGCCGTCACGTACCTCTTTGCGCCCCCTTCGTAACGGTCTATGCCGCTGATCGTATCCAAAACGCGAAGCGACGCCATGACCAGAGACCTTACCGTTCCCCAGGGCGTCGCCAGCCAGCGCGTCGCCGATATTCTAGCCGAACGTATCCTATCGGGAGCACTGCCTCCCGGTGCACGGATCAAGCAGGACGAACTGGCAGACGAACTGGCCACCAGCCGCATTCCGGTGCGCGATGCCTTGCGCATCCTCGAGGCGCGCGGGCTGGTCACCATGCGCGCGAATGCGGGCGCGCGGGTCACCAGCCTGACGCGCCGCGACCTCGAGGTGTCTTACGAAATCCGCGAAAGGATAGAGCCGCTGCTCCTTGCCGACAGCGTCCCGCACCTGACCGAAGCCGACCTCGCCGACTTGCGCGCCGTCATGGAGCGCAACGAGCAGACCGCCGACATCGACGAAGCGATCGCGCTCGGCCGCGAATTCCACTGGATCACCTATCGCCGCCACTCGACGCCATTGCTCGCGCAGATCGTCGAGCGGGTCTGGGACACGACGCAAAGCTATCGCCGCGCCTACATGAAACTGGCGATGTCAGGGGCAGCGGCGAGCGCCACGCCGGGAACGAAAAGCCCGGGTGGACGCACGCACGATCTGGAGCACCAACTGCTCTACGACGCCATCGCCAAGCGCGAGGTCGAGACCGCTCAGGCCGCCCTCGTCATGCACATCCGCCGCACCCGCATCAGCCTGCTGCGCTACGGGCACCTGCTGGGCGACGGCGGGGCGATGCCGCTCGCGGCGGAATGAGCGGGCGCTTGTAAAAGCCGCGCAGGACGGGCAGGCAGGGGCCGCCTTCCCCAAGGTTCGCCCACCGATTCAGGAGAACCTGTGCGCATGATTACCCTCGACCAGTCCCGCAGCCTTATCGCCGCCACTCGTGCCAAAGGGCGCGAAATGGGGCTCAATCCGCTGACCGTCGTGGTGCTCGACGCCGGCGGCCACCTCGTCGCCATGGAGCGCGAGGACGGCTCGGGCTACGGCCGCCCCGACATTGCCGCGGGCAAGGCGGCGGGCGCGCTGGCGATGGGCGTGTCCAGCCGCAAGCTGGGCGACATGGCGGCGGAACGGCCCCAGTTCATCGCGGCGCTGTCGGCGGCATGGCACGGCAAGCTGATCCCGGCGGCAGGCGGCGTGTTGATCCGCGACGAAGCAGGCGTGCTGCTCGGCGCGGTCGGCGTGAGCGGCGACCTCTCGGACAAGGATGAGGAAGCGGCCTTCGCGGGCATTGCAGCGGCAGGCCTGACAGCCGCCTAATTCCTTCCCCGAGCTTGTCTCTCGGGGAGGTGGCAGCCCGTCAGGGCCGACGGAGGGGGAATGTTCGAACTCTCCCCCTCCACCACCGACTACGTCGGCGGTCCCCCTCCCCGAGCAAGCTCGGGGAGGATCTTTAAATCGTTGCCTCGTAGATCTCCCGCCCGGCTACCGGCATCTCGACCTTGTAGACCGTCCCCGTGCTCGATTCCGTGAAGAACAACCACCTGTTCCCAGGCCCGCCGTAGGCCGCGTTGGTGGTGTAGCGCCCTTCCGGAACATCGATCCGCAGCATCGGCTCGCCCCGGTCGGAGAACAGCCACACCGCGCCGAAGCCCACATGGCAGACGACGAGGTTGTCGTTCTCGTCGATGGTCAGCCCGTCCGGGCCGGAGCCGCCGGAAAGCTGGATATAGGTCCCGACCTTGGAGATCACCTCGCCGTCATTGACGAGAGGACAACGCCACACCGCATTGGCGCGCGTCACGGCAAGGTAAAGCGCGGTCTCCGCCTTGTTGAGCACGAGGCCGTTGGGGCTGGGAATCCCGTCCAGCATCAGTTCCAGCCGTCCGGTCCCGGCGCGGACGCGGAACAGGCGGCCGTTGGGGTTCTGCCAGCCCGACTGACCCTGATCGGTGAACCAGATGTCGCCGTTCTTCGCGATCGTCAGGTCGTTGCAGCCCAGGAACGGTTCGAGCAGATAGCGGTCGAACCACGTCTCCGCCTTGCCGCTGGCAGGGTCGCAGATGACCATGCCCTTGTGGTGATCGGCCACCAGCAGGCGCCCGTCGCTCAGGAATTTCATGCCGTTGGGCTGGCCGTCGTATTCGAAGCCGACTTCACATTCACCGTCCGGGCTGATCCGGAACAGCCGTCCCCAGGGAATGTCGGTGACCCACAGGTTGCCCGCCGCATCGAAGACCGGCCCTTCGAGGAACACCGGCGCGGCGGCGCCGTGAAGCTGGACCTGCGCCCACTTCGTACTTTCGCCGAAGCGGCGGAACTTGTCGGGAATACGGCAGAACACTTCCGCGGTGACGGCAGGCGGGGCGGCGAACATCGTCCTCTCCTTCGATTGATCGCCCGGACGGGAAGTGCCCGGATCGGATACATATTATAAGTCGCCAACCGTATTGCAGCTTGACCCTAAGCTAAAGGCCTTTCACCGTCAGGCCCTCCAAAATCGCCCCGATGGTATACATCAAGAACAATGCCCAAGGACACTCCCACCCCCTCCCGAGAGCGCGTCTGCATCGTCGATCCGATCCATCCGTCAGGAGTGGAGCGCATCGCGGCGGCGCATGATGTCATCGGACTCGACGACCCCAGAGTGGCCGAAACGACTGTGCTCGTCATCCGCACCAGCCCGCTGGGGCCGGAAATCTTCGGGGCGATGCACCGCCTCAAGGCCATCGTGAAGCATGGCGCGGGTGTGGACAACATCGCCATTCCTGCCGCTACCCAGCAAGGGGTGATGGTCGCCAACACGCCGGGCGGCAACAACTCCACCGCCGTGGCAGAGGGCTCGGTTTCGCTGATGCTCGGCCTGCTGCGCCGCACGCGCAACATGGATGCCCTCGTGCGCGAGGGGCGCTGGGACGAACGCTGGGGCATCCGCCTCGGCGACCTCACCGGCGCCCGCGTCGGCCTGATCGGCTTCGGCCGGATCGCCCGGCAAGTCGCCAAGATCTGCGGCGCCGGGTTCGGGTGTGAGGTGCTGGCCTTTGATCCTGTGGTGTCCGATGCTGAAGTGCGCGCCGCAGATGTCGAACCGGCAGACCTGACGGGCGTGCTCGGCTGTGACATCGTATCCATTCACGTGCCCCTGACCGAGGGCACCCGCAACCTCATCGATACCGTCGAGCTGGGCATGATGAAGCCGCACGCGCTGCTGGTGAACTGCTCTCGCGGAGGGATCGTCAACGAGGCAGCGCTGGCCGAGGCGCTGCGCTGCGGCCAGATCGCGGGCGCGGGTATCGACGTGTTCGAGGCCGAACCGCCCGCTGCCGACCACCCGTTGTTCGGCCTCTCCAACTGCCTGCTCTCGCCCCACGTCGCGGGCGTGACCGAGGCGGGGATGAAGGACATGGCGCTTCATGTCGCCGCCGTCATCGACACCGTCAGCCGGGGCGAAGTCCCCGCCACCCTGCTCAACCCGGAGGTTCTGCCGTGACCGCGCCCACCAAGTCCGTGATCTATGCCAGGGTGCACCGCCCCGACCCGGCGCTCATCGCCCGCGCCGCGAAGTTCGGCATCGCCGACCTGCACGAAGGCCTTGGCGAGATCGCCGGGCGCATGTGCCTGATGAGCTCGGCCATGGTCCCCATCGCGCCCGGCCAGAAGGTCTGCGGTCCGGCGGTGACGGCGTGGAATTTCCCGGGCGACAACCTCGCCATCCATGCCGCACTTTATACCGCCGAGGCGGGCGACGTGCTGGTCCTGACCAACGGTGGCGGGCATCAGGGCGCGCTGTGGGGCGACGTCGCTTGCACGTTCGCGCAGAAGAAGGGCCTCGTCGGCACCGTCGTCCATGGCGCCACGCGCGACGTCGATGCGATCCGGGACCTCGGCTATCCGGTCTGGTCTACCGCCGTCTCTCCCGAACACCCCAAGAAGCGCGGCCCGGCGGCGGTCAACGTGCCGATCGTGGTCGATGGCGTGCTGGTGGAGCCGGGCGACCTGATCGTCGGCGATTCGGACGGCGTTCTGGTGATCCCGCGCGCGCTGCTGGAACTGGCCGTCACGAATGCCGAGGCCCGCGCAGCCAACGAGGTCGAGTTCCGCCGCCGTATCGGCGAGGGCGAAGTGCTGTTCGACGTACTCGGCATGCGCAAGCTGGTCGCCGACCTCGGCATCGAGATCAGGGACTGCACTTGGCAGGAGGACCGCTAATTCACAGCCTGGCAACACCCTTTCGTCATTGCGAGCGCAGCGAAGCAATCCAGAGCCGCGCAAACCGCCCTGGATTGCTTCGCTGCGCTCGCAATGACGAGGGTGAGGTACGATGATCGTCCGCTCGGTACATTCGAGAGCGCCGGGACCGCCTTCGGGCAGTTCCGGCCTTTTCCCATCAGGAAAATCATTGCCGCACTGCACAATCTCTCTTGCCGCATCGCAAGCCTGTGCTAGCCATTACTCCTTAGGAACGGGAAGGGGGCGTCGCCTTCGTCCTGGCATCAACCGGCCCGTCCCGTCGAGCCGTATTCGGTACGTCGGCATGGCCTGCTATGGAGTGTGCTCATGGCCAGCGAACCCGTGTCCGACATCAAGCAAGACGCCGTCTCGCAGATGGAAAAGGACATCCTGCGCGTCCTGCGTCGCCGCATCGGCAAGGATCAGCGCGCGGCCAAGCAGCATGACTGGTACGCATCCTCGATCCTGACCTTGCGCGATCACATCATCGACGCGTGGATCGAATCGACCCAGCGGACGTACGAGGCGGGCGGCAAGCGCGTCTACTACCTCTCGATGGAGTTCCTGATCGGTCGCCTACTGCGCGACGCGCTCTCGAACCTGGGCGTCACCCGCGACATGGAGAAGGCCCTCGCCTCCTTCGGCCTCGATCTTGCCGAACTGGAGGAGCTGGAGCCCGACGCGGCGCTCGGCAACGGCGGCCTCGGGCGTCTGGCGGCGTGCTTCATGGAGAGCCTCGCGACGCTCGACATTCCGGCTTACGGCTACGGCATCCGCTACGTGAACGGCATGTTTCGCCAGCGCATCGATGACGGCTGGCAGGTGGAACTGCCCGAGACATGGCTCGCTCACGGCAACCCGTGGGAGTTCGAGCGGCTGGAGAGCACCTACCGCATCGGCTTCGGCGGCGAGGTCGTGGCCAAGGGCGACGGTGTCATGTGGAACGCGGCCGAGGAAGTGGACGCCACCGCCGTCGATACCCCGGTGGTCGGCTGGCGCGGCAAGCGCGTCAACACGCTGCGGCTGTGGACCGCCAACCCGATCGACCCGCTGAAGCTCGACGCCTTTAACGCCGGCGACCACTTCGGCGCGCTGGCCGAGAAGGTGCGGGCCGAGGCGCTGGTGCGCGTGCTCTATCCGGCCGACTCCAGCCCGGCGGGCCAGGAACTGCGGCTGCGGCAGGAGTATTTCTTCACCGCCGCCTCGATCCAGGACATCGTGCGCCGCCACGTCCAGTACGAGGGCGATATCCGCACGCTGCCGGACAAGGCCGCGATCCAGCTCAACGACACGCATCCCTCGGTCGCCGTCGCCGAACTGATGCGCGTTCTGGTCGACCTCGAAGGGCTGGAGTTCAACGAGGCGTGGGAGGTCACCAAGAAGACCATCTCCTACACCAACCACACCCTTCTGCCCGAGGCGCTGGAAACCTGGCCGCTGCCGCTGTTCGAGCGCCTGCTGCCGCGCCACATGCAGATCATCTACGCGATCAACAGCCGCGTCCTGCGCGAAGCGCGCAAGGCGGGCCTGACCGACGCGCAGATCGCCGCGATCAGCCTCATCGACGAGAGCGGGGAGCGCCGCGTGCGCATGGCGAACCTCGCGTTCGTGGGCGCGCACTCGATCAACGGCGTGGCCGCGCTGCATACCGATCTGATGAAGGAGACGGTCTTCGCCGATCTCCACGCGCTCTACCCGAGCCGGATCAACAACAAGACCAACGGCGTCACCCCGCGCCGCTGGCTGCAGCAATGCAATCCCGGGCTCACCAAGGTCATCAGGGACGCCATCGGCCCTGAATTCCTGGACGACGCGGCGAAGCTGTCCGACCTCAACGCGCTGGCGGACGACGCCGCGCTGGGTGAGCGCATCGCGGAGGTCAAGCGATCGAACAAGGTCGCGCTGGCGGACTACATCAAGCGCACGATGGGCATCCGCCTCGATCCCGACGCGATGTTCGACGTCCAGATCAAGCGCATCCACGAATACAAGCGCCAACTGCTCAACCTGATCGAGACGGTCGCGCTCTACGACCAGATCCGCAGCCATCCCGAGCGCGACTGGGTGCCGCGCGTCAAGATCTTCGGCGGCAAGGCGGCGTCGAGCTATCACAACGCCAAGCTCATCATCAAGCTGGCCAACGACATCGCCCGGCGCGTCAATTCCGACCCCTCGGTAGGCGGGCTGCTCAAGGTCGTCTACGTGCCCAACTACAATGTCAGCCTGGCCGAGCGGATCATCCCCGCAGCCGACCTGTCGGAGCAGATCTCGACCGCGGGCATGGAAGCCTCGGGCACGGGCAACATGAAATTCGCCCTCAACGGCGCGCTGACGATCGGCACGCTCGACGGCGCCAACGTCGAGATCAAGGAACACGTCGGAGACGAGAACATCGTCATCTTCGGCCTCACCGCCGAGGAAGTCGCCGCCAAGCGTGCCGAGGGCTACAACCCACGCGCCATCATCGAGGAATCGCGCGAGCTGGGGCAGGCCCTGTCGGCCATCGCCTCGGGCGTGTTCTCTCACGACGATCCCCACCGCTACGAGGGGCTGGTCAACGGCATCTACGAGCATGACTGGTTCATGTGCGCCGCCGATTTCGACAGCTACACCGCCGCCCAGCGCGAAGTCGACGCGCGGTGGGAGAACAAGGCGGGCTGGCGCGCCTCGGCAATCCGGAACATCGCCAACGTCGGTTGGTTCTCCTCGGACCGTACTATCTCCGAGTACGCCAAGGACATCTGGAAAGTTCTGTGAAGCCAACGGAAAGCGCTCTCGAATCCCTGCTTCTAGGAACCAACGCAGATCCGTTCTCGCTGCTCGGCACCCATGCCGGGCCGGACGGGACGCACCTGAGGGCGATCCTTCCGGGCGCCGAGACCGTCGAGGCGTTCAGCCTCGATGGTCACTGGCTCGGCAAGCTCGACAAGGTCGATCCGCGCTATCTCTTCGAAGGGCGGCTGCGCATCAAGCCGCAACCGATCCGCTACCGCTGCACCGCGCACGGACATGACTGGCTTGTAACGGACCCGTATACCTTCGGCCCGGTCCTCGGCCCGGTGGACGACCTGCTGATCGCGCAAGGCACGCATTACCGCCTGTTCGACAAGCTGGGCGCGCACCTGATCGACCATGAGGGCGCGCACGGCGTCCACTTCGCGGTCTGGGCGCCCAACGCCCGGCAGGTCAGCGTGGTGGGCGACTTCAACGACTGGGACGCCAAGCGCCACGTCATGCGCGCCCGCGCCGATATCGGCGTGTGGGAAATCTTCATCCCCGACATCGGCGATTACCGCGCCTACAAGTACCACGTGGTCGGCGCCGACGGCATGGTGCAGCCGCTGAAAGCCGATCCCTTCGCCTTCATGTCGGAAATCCGGCCGGACAACGCCTCGGTCACCGCCGTTCCGGCCAAGCTCGACTGGGGCGACAAGGCCCACCGCGAGCACTGGGCCACCGTCGACGCCCGCAAGGTGCCGGTCTCGATCTACGAGGTCCACCCCGGTTCGTGGAAGCGCGACCGCTGGAACTGGTTCCTCGACTGGGATGCGCTGGCCGACGAACTGATCCCCTACGTGGTCGAGATGGGCTTTACCCATATCGAGTTCCTGCCGATCAGCGAGCACCCCTACGATCCTTCGTGGGGTTACCAGACGACCGGCCTCTACGCCCCGACTTCGCGCTTCGGGGAACCTGCCGGCTTCGCCCGCTTCGTCGATGGCGCGCACCGGGCGGGCATCGGCGTCCTGCTCGACTGGGTGCCCGCGCACTTCCCCAAGGATGAGCACGGCCTCTGCCGCTTCGACGGTACCGCGCTTTACGAACATGCCGACCCGAAGCTGGGCCAGCAGCCCGACTGGGGCACGCTGATCTACAACTTCGGCCGCCGCGAGGTCGCCAGCTTCCTGCTCAACAACGCGCTGTTCTGGGCCGAGCGCTACCACGTCGACGGGCTGCGCGTGGATGCCGTCGCCTCGATGCTCTACCGCGACTACTCGCGCAAGGCGGGCGAGTGGATCGCCAATCAGGACGGTGGCCGCGAGAACTGGGAGGCGGTGGAATTCCTGCGTGAAGTCAACCGCGCCGTCTACCGCGAGCACCCCGGCTTCATGACCATCGCCGAGGAATCGACGGCATGGCCCGGCGTCACCCAGCCCGCCTACGAAGGCGACGGCAAGGGGCGGGAGACCGCGCTGGGCTTCGGGTTCAAGTGGAACATGGGCTTCATGCACGACACGCTGCGCTACATGGCGCGCGATTCCGTGCACCGCAAATACCACCATGAAGACCTGACCTTCGGCCTCGTCTACGCCTTTTCCGAGAACTACGTCCTGCCGCTCAGCCATGACGAAGTGGTTCACGGCAAGGGCTCGCTGCTGGGCAAGATGAGCGGCGACGACTGGCAGAAGTTCGCCAACTTACGCGCCTACTACGCCTTCATGTGGGCCTATCCGGGCAAGAAGCTGCTGTTCATGGGGCAGGAATTCGCCCAGCGCCGCGAATGGAGCGAGGAGCGCGCGCTCGACTGGGATTTGCGCGATGCCCCCGCGCACGAAGGCGTGCGCAATCTCGTCAAGGATCTCAACCGCCTCTATCGCACCAAGCCCGCGCTTCACGCGGGGGATTGCGATCCCGAGGGCTTCGAGTGGCTGATCGTCGACGACAAGGAGAACTGCGTCTTCGCCTGGCTGCGCAAGGCACCGGGGGCGAAGCCTGTCGCGGTGATCGCCAACATGACGCCCACGATGCGCGTCGAGTATCGCATCCCCCTGCCGATCGACGGCAAGTGGAGCGAAGTGCTCAACAGCGATTCCGTCCACTACGGCGGCACCGGCAAGGGCAACCTCGGTCAGGTGAAGGCGTTGGACGGACAGGCGACGGTAACCTTGCCGCCATTGGCCACGATCATGCTCGAATACGCCGGATGAAAGCGAGAAGATATGCCCTCATCCCCCTTCGTCATTGCGAGCGTAGCGAAGCAATCCAGGGCAGTTTTGCGTCGCCCTGGATTGCTTCGCTACGCTCGCAATGACGAACGATGGTGGTGACGGGACACTCTGAATTACCCGACCACGATTCCAATCAGACACATAACTACGGAGAGACACGAAATGAGACCAGCTTCCGGCTCGCCGCTCGCGCGCGATGCCATGGCCTATGTCCTGGCCGGCGGACGAGGCAGCCGCCTGAGGGAGCTGACCGACAATCGCGCCAAGCCCGCCGTCTACTTCGGCGGCAAGGCCCGGATCATCGACTTCGCGCTGTCGAACGCGATCAACTCGGGCATCCGCCGCATCGGCGTCGCCACGCAGTACAAGGCGCATAGCCTGATCCGCCACATGCAGCGCGCGTGGAACTTCATGCGCCCCGAGCGTAACGAGAGCTTCGACATCCTCCCCGCCAGCCAGCGCATTTCCGAGCTGCTGTGGTACGAAGGCACCGCCGACGCGGTCTACCAGAACATCGACATCATCCAGCCGCACGCGCCCAAGTACATGGTGATCCTGGCGGGCGACCACGTCTACAAGATGGACTATGAGCTGATGCTGCAGGAGCACGTCAACTCGGGTGCGGACGTGACCGTGGGCTGCCTCGTGGTGCCGCGCATGGAAGCGGTGGCCTTCGGCGTCATGCACGTCGATGCCGAGGACCGCATCACCGCCTTCGTCGAGAAACCCGCCGATCCGCCGGGCATTCCGGGGCAGGAGGACATGGCGCTGGCTTCCATGGGCATCTACGTGTTCAACACGGATTTCCTGTTCGAGCAGCTGCGCCGCGACGCCGCCGACCCCGACAGCAAGCGCGATTTCGGCGGCGACATCATCCCCTACATCGTCAAGCACGGCAAGGCACAGGCCCACCGCTTCACCAACAGCTGCATCCGTGCGGCCGAGGAGATCGAGGAATACTGGCGCGACGCGGGCACCCTCGACGCTTATTTCGACGCCAACCTCGACCTGACGGACACCGTGCCCAAGCTCGACATGTACGACCGCGAATGGCCGATCTGGTCGGACTCGGTGGTCGCCGCGCCGGCCAAGTTCGTCCATGACGAAGACGGGCGGCGGGGCCATGCGATCTCGTCGCTGATCTCGAACGACTGCATCGTCTCGGGCGCTCTGGCCCGGCGCTCTCTGCTGATGACGGGCGTGAAGATGGGCAGCTTCTCCAGCGTGGAAGAGGGCGTGATCCTGCCCTATTGCAACATCGGCCGCAGCGCCCAGCTCAAGCGCGTGATCGTCGATTCCGGCGTGCGCATCCCCGAGGGGCTGGTCGTCGGCGAGGACCCCGAACTCGACGCCCGCCGCTTCCGCCGCACCGAGAACGGCGTATGCCTGATCACCAAGCCGATGATCGACCGGCTGGGCCTGTGATGGTGAAACTGTGATGGTGAAACCGTGACCTCGCTGAAAGTCCTGTCCGTTGCCTCCGAGGCGGTGCCGCTGGTCAAGACCGGCGGCCTTGCCGACGTCGCGGGCGCGCTGCCCGGCGCCCTCGCCCCGCACGGGGTGGAGATGACCACGCTGCTGCCCGGCTACCCGTCGGTTCTGGCGGCGTTGGGACGGCGGCCCAAGGTGGTCCACGCATGGGACGCGCTGCTCGGCACCCCGGCGCGGCTGCTGGCGGGCACCTTGCCCGATGGCCACCCGCTGCTGGTGCTCGATGCCCCCGCTCTCTATTCGCGGGAGGGAGGCCCTTACTCCGACGCTGCCGGGATCGACTGGGCGGACAACTGGCAGCGCTTCGCCGCGCTCGGGAAAGCCGCTGCCGAGATCGCAGGCGGGGTGATCGTCAAGCGGGGCAAGCCACAGGGCTTCGATGTGCTCCATGCGCACGACTGGCAGACCGCTATGGCGCCCGCATACCTGCGTTACGTGCCGCTGAGTGCCGCTGGGTGCCGTTCGGTCATCACCATCCACAACATGGCTTTTCAGGGTTGGTTCGCGCCGGAAGTCTTTGATCGCATTGAACTTCCTGAGAGCGCTTGGGCACTCGACGGGGTCGAATACCACGGCGGCTTGGGAATGCTGAAAGCGGGCCTCTCCAGCGCCGATGCGATCACCACCGTCAGCCCGACATATGCCCGCGAAATCCGCTCCAGCGCCTTTGGTATGGGCCTCGAAGGGCTGATCGTGGAGCGCGGCGCAGCGGTCCACGGCATCCTCAACGGCATCGACGCAAACGTGTGGAATCCGGCCTCCGACGCGGCTTTGGCGGCCCCTTACAGTCATCGCACACTCGACAAGCGCCGCGCCAACAAGCGCGCCCTGGAGGCCGAATTCGGCCTCGACGAAGGCGACGGCCCGATCTTCATCGTCGTCACCCGCCTTACCTGGCAGAAGGGCATGGACGTCCTCCCGGACATCCTCGACCACCTCGTCGGAATCGGCGGAAGACTGGCACTTCTGGGCTCCGGCGACGCTGCGCTGGAGCGCGCCCTGATCGAAGGCGCCGCCCGCCATCCCGGCCGCGTCGGCATCCGCATCGGCTACGACGAAGCCCTCTCCCACCGCATGCAGGCAGGCGGCGACGCGATCCTCATCCCCTCGCGCTTCGAGCCTTGCGGCCTGACGCAGCTCTACGGCCTTGCCTATGGCTGCCTGCCTGTCGTCGCGCGTACCGGAGGGCTGGCCGACACCGTGATCGACGCGAATCCGGCCGCTTTGGCCGCAGGCTGCGCCACCGGCATCCAGTTCGACGGCGTCGACTATGATGCCCTCGCCGCCGCGATCACCCGCACCGTCCAGCTGCACGCCCAGCCCGAAGTGTGGGAACGCCTCCAGAAGAATGCGATGAAGAGCGACTTTTCATGGCAGGCCAGCGGCAAGGCCTACGCCGACCTCTATCGCACGCTGGCGGCATGAAGCCCCTCGGCGCCCGGGTGGAGGCGGGCGAAACCTGCTTTACCGTGCGCTCTCCCCGGGCCGAGGCGCTCTGGCTCTGCCTCTTCGACGGAGAACGGGAAACCCGCCATCGAATGGTGAGAACTGCCGCAGACTGGACGCTCACGCTGCCAGGCGACCTTTCCGGCACGCATTACGGCTATCGCGCGGAGGGCCGCTGGGCACCAATGGAAGGGCATTGGTTCGATCCGGCCAAACTGCTTGTGGACCCCTACGCCGTCGAGCTCGACCGCCGCTTCGTGCAGAGCCCGCGCCTCGCTGCGTTGGGGGAAGATACCGCCGACATCGTTCCGCGCGCAGTCGTCCCCGAGCCTAACCCTGCCGGACCAACAGAAGCATCCCGCTTCGCGCGCGGCGGGCTAATCTACGAGCTCAACGTCCGCGCTTTCACGATGCTTCATCCCGAAGTGCCCGAGGCCTTGCGTGGGACTGTAGCCGCACTCGCGCATCCGGCCGTTCTGGCGCACTTCGTCAAGCTCAACGTTACCGCCGTGGAACTGATGCCAATCGTCGCCTGGGTCGACGAACGGCACCTGCCTCCGCTCGGACTGGTCAATTCGTGGGGTTACAACCCGGTCGCAATGATGGCGCTCGATCCCGGCCTCTGCCCCGGTGGCGTAGAAGAATTGCGCCGGACCGTTGCGGCGCTCCATGACGCGGGGATCGGCGTGTTGCTGGATCTTGTGTTCAACCACTCCGGCGAGAGCGATATTCACGGCGGCGTCCTGTCGTTGCGCGGTCTTGATGATGCAATGTATGCGCACGCCCCCAGCGGTCAGCTCATCAACGATACCGGTTGCGGGAACACACTCGATTTCGCCAATCCCGCCGTGCGGCGGCTGACGCTCGACACGATGCGGCATTTCGTCGAACGTTGCGGCATCGACGGGTTTCGTTTCGACCTCGCTCCGATCATGGCCCGCGGCCCCGGCTTCGATCCCGCCGCGCCGATCTTCGCCGAGATTGCCCGCGACCCGGTGCTCGGCGACCGGGTCCTGATCGCCGAACCCTGGGACATTGGCCCCGGCGGCTATCAGCTCGGGCAGTTCCCCGCCACCTGGCTCGAGTGGAACGACCGTTTTCGCGACGACGTGCGCCGCTTCTGGAAAGGCGACACCGCCATCGGCATACTGGCCACGCGCCTTGCGGGATCAACCGACATCTTCGGCCCGCAATCGCCGGCCGAAGGCTGTCGCTCGATCAACTTCCTCGCAGCGCATGACGGGTTCACACTGGCCGATACGGTGGCGTACGAGCATCGCCACAACGAGGCTAACGGCGAAGACAACCGCGACGGCCACGGTGAGAACTTCAGCTGGAACAACGGCGTCGAAGGGGCGACCGAGGATCTGACGATCGCACAGGCCCGGCGTCGCGATCTCGAAGCCCTGCTCGGCACCCTGTTCGCATCGACAGGTACGATAATGCTGACCGCCGGGGATGAGTTCGGACGCACCCAGTACGGCAACAATAACGCCTATTGTCAGGACAACGCGATCGGCTGGATCGACTGGGAAGCCCGCGACAAAGGACTGGAAGACCATGTCGTCACCTTGTCCGCCGCAAGAGCGGCCAGACGCGCGCTGTTCGAGCGGTTCCCCGAACCGGTAGTCTGGCAGACCCGCGATGGCGACCCGATGAGCGTCGAGGATTGGGAACGTCCGGACGCCGACTGGCTGGGTTGCAAGTCGAACGCCGGAGATTTCGGCTTTACTATTGACCGTGCGACAAGGCACGTCAGCATCGCCATCTGAGAGCCGAACCGTGGTACGTTCAGCCGACGCTGCCATCCTGCGGCAATTCGCGATCTAACTGCGTCGGCGAAACTTTTCTAAATTATTGTTTTAACGTATTTTCTGATACATTAAATAATTCCGCCTGATGAGAAAATGCTCTAGCCCCCGCTGCGCAGTTGCTCCGTCAGATAGTTCATCAGTGGTTGCTCGAACCTGGAGTTGATGACCAGGAAATGTCGGCGCTTGTCCTGCTCATCCGGCAGTCGGCATAGGACGTCCTCATCGACCAGGCGGCGGACCAGACGGAGAGCCGTGCTCATCGGGGCGCCGGAAGCGATGCAGGCACTGGATACCGACACACGCCTCGCCTCGATCTTGGCCAGCAGCAGATCGAGCAGCATCGCCCAGGTCGGATCGCCGAAGAGTTCACCGCCGCCGATCTCCCGCCGCTTGCTTTCCTTGCGCAGCAGATCCTTGATGAACTGGCGCAAGTGGGCTGGCTCCACGGCCTCGGCGCTGACTGGGGGAACGCTGCTTTCCGCCGCTCGATCGCGAAACGCCGGAGGCACGGGCTCATCGATCAGCCCCGCCAGACGTTGCAATTCGCCGCTAAGCTGCGACATCCTGTCCAGCAGCACCTTGCGTTCGCCAACAGCCTCGGGAAGCCCCTGCACGCGCTGAAGGGCACGACGCAGATCGACGGGGCTGATAGGCTTTTCCAGAAAGTCTGCAGCCGAAGCACGCATCGCGTCGATGGCTACGTCCTTGGTGGCATGGCCCGTCGCGATGATGAAGCGCAACTGGCGCTCATGCTCTTCAGCGTAAAGCGAAAGCTCGCGAATCAAGGCGATGCCGTCCAACCCGGGCAAGTTGTAGTCGACGATCGCGATCGAAATGTCATGCGCTCGAAACAGCGTCTGCGCTTCATCCGCGTTCGAAGCGACGAAAGGCTCGTATCCCATCTGCCGCAGCGCGAAGGCGCATTCCATGCCCCAGTCGGTATCGTCATCGACGACAAGTACCGGCGATACCTGCCGAAACACGCCGGCTTCCATTGCCGAGGGAATTTCAGACATACGCGTTGCTCCTTGCGAGATCTCCGCACCGTCGTCTTCTGATTCAGTAGTCTGTGGACCAAGAAGCGCCCCAATGCGTATCCGCCAATTCTTCGGCATCGCTTCTTCCAATTCCGTTATTTTCTACAGAACGCCCTGTCACATTCCCGGCAGATGTTGTTGCATGGCAACCGACACGATTGCTACCGCTAAAATTGCCGATGCATCAGGCCGCCGTCGCACGGCGCCCGCTTTCTGGAATGCCGCCAGGGCGAAAAGGGTAAGTAGCGCCACCGTGACCATGGCGAAGGTTCCGGCAAGGCCAAGCCACGTCGCCCCTGCCGCCAGTAGCTTGATCTGGCCTCCGGTGAGCACGCGAGCGCCGGTATATGCCCGCAGCAGAGCCACCGCGAGACTCGCGACCGCCAGGCTTCCTGCGCCTGCCGCGCAGGCCCGGACCAGTCCTGGAACGCCGCCGAAAGCCGTGGCTCCAAGCAATCCGAACGTGGCCAGCACGATATAGAGCCAGTCCGGCGTGGTCCTTCCCACCCCGGGAACGCCCCACTACCGGGATCAGTGCGAGCAGTAGAAAGGCAAGATAGAAATATCCTGCAGCTTCCATATCAGTATCCTCCGTTGGTCACCGTCACGTTGGCTTCGACGTTGCTGTCGGGAAGCGGCACGAAGGCTCCGTACTTCATGATCGGACTCCCGCTCATGTCGTAGCGCACCTCCACCCGGAACGTGCCGCTGGTATCGCCCACCCCCGCTGTGATCTGCGGCTGCGACTTGCCGCCAAGCAGCGACCCGTAATTGTCGATCACCGCCTGCGCACGGTCCTGCGCGAGCGTGACCCGCTCGCTGAGGGACAGGCCGGCGACTGCCGCCCTCGCCCCCTCGGCGGCCGCCTGCCTCACGCCGATCAACGCCGTGAAGTAGATCGAATAGACGATCACTCCGAACACCAGGGCAAGCAGCGCCGGAGCTAGGAGGGCGAACTCCAGCGCCGCTAGGCCCTTTTCGCACTTCAGCAGTCGGAGCGGTGTCCTTGCCGTCATGCGCATGGCACAACCTCCCGATCAGGTCTGGTTGAACAGGTTGGTGAACGCGGCCGAGAGGTCGTCGTTGAACTGCGAACCAATCGCGACGATCGCGGCCACTACGATGCCGCCCAGCACCGCATATTCAACTGCAGTCAGGCCGCGCTCATCGGTGCGCAGGCGGGTCACGAGATTAAGGATCGAATTCATCATAGTTACACTCCCCATTTCCCTCCGTGTTGAAGAGGCGACCGGGGAGCGGAGGGGCTCCCGTGGCGCCATGCATTGCGATTAGATCAGCACCGGCACTCCGCAGCGCACACCGCCCACCCAAAAGGTGCCGTGACCCAGCTGTATGCCGAGGGCCACGAGGACATTGGTGAGCAGCGGATCGACGACGGCGGTGACGATGCCGGTCACGGGCTGGGTGACGGCCGGAATCAACTGGCTGTCGAGCAGCGGCTGTACCAGCGAGCAAAGCCCGAGCAGACAGTTGATCTCCAGCCCGCCCGGCCCCGTGAGACTGTTGACGAGACCCTGCACGGTATTGCCTACGCGCGCGCCGTTGAGCACCGATTGCGGGATACCGGCCCGAGTGGGACCGCCGATCGTGCCCGGCCCGAAGACCAGCGTGTTACCCTGGGGTTCGCCGCCCAGCACCGGCTCGGCGATCGCGCGGCCCTTGATCGTCACGTCGACGAGTTGGGTCAGCAGCGGCAGTTTGATCGGGATACCTGCGTGTACGATCTCGGTCTTGGTAATATCCGATGCCTTGATCGGCAGCAGCGGCTTATCCATCGCCCAGCCCGGCATGTCGCCGATATAGGCGCTGACAAGCGCCGAGTGGCCGACGACGCGCACCGTGGTGTTCGTCTGCTGGTCCACCCCCGGCGCGCAGTCGATGCGGTCGATCGAACCGTCGGCCGACTGGATGTCGATGATCACCGGAACGTTCGCGCGCGCAATGTTAAGCGGCAGGTTGAGCAACGTCACCTGTACCTTGAGCCGCAGCATCGAGGTGCCCACCTCGGTCTCACCTGCCGGGCCAAACGAAAAGCGCGGACGGTTGACCGGCCCCGACGCTGCGGCGGCAATCGTCACCTGGCTGCCGGTCAGCAGTGGCGGAGGGGACACGGCGGCGATGACCTGCGAAAGATCGAGCGCGGCGGGATCGTCCTGCACCGCGTAGCTGATCAACTGGTAGGCATTGAGTCCCGCACGGAGCGCAGGCGCCACGTCCGCTTCGCCCACTTTCATGTTGCGCCACACGCCGACCTTGAACAGTCCCCGCAGCGGCACCCGGTGGCCGCCCGGCACGAAGCTGTTGAAGGCGTTCAGGGCATTGCGCGTATCGCCCGGGCCAGCCGCCTCGGCCGCGGCCGCGACGATGTCGCGCAAGTCGTAAGTCCCCTTGACGAGATCGCCGTAAGTACCGGTGAAGCCCGAACGCTCGGCCAATTCGTCGAAGAACAGCCCGGCATCGACATTGCCGCCGAGCAGCGCCTCGATCTGCGATGAAGACAAGTTCAGCGAGATGCCGAGCAGGCCGCCAAGCACGCCGTTGACCGCGTGCAGCAGCCCGCCGACGCCCATGGTACTGACGTCGAGCAGGCCGGATGTGGCAGAAATCCCGGCCTCGTCGATGCGCGCCGCGCTGGCGGTGGCGGCGAGCTCGGGAATCGGGCTCATGTCCCCCAGCACACCGGTCAGGAACTGGCGGCTACCCTTGCTCGTGGTCACGCGGACTGCATTGGGGCGCACCGCGCTGCCGGCACAATCGGCAGGCAGGGCGCCCGGAAGGAAGAAGCGCGAACCGGCGTTGTCCGCCGCTTTTCTGTCGTCGTTCGCGCAGTAGTAACCGATTTCGACGTTGCGAATTACCGAAGGATCGTAACCGTTGTGCTGAAGGTAAGTCTCGGCCAGCGAGCGGGCATCATCCGGCCGCATGGAAGCCGCAAGTGCTGCCGCCTCGGTCGCAATGCGCAGTTCGCGATTGCCGCTGTAGTAAAGCGCTACATCGAGCGCGAGACCGGCCGAGAGGAGCAGGGGCACGCCCAGCACGGCCACGGCGGGCGCCACCACGCCGCGCTCGTCCCGCCGCAGACGGCGGATGGTTGCTCTTAGACGGCTCATGACCCGGCCACCTTGATGCCGCTGCCTGCCGCCGCGATCCGCGCTGCCTCGCCCGCCACCTGCTGGCGCAGCTGCGACTTGGCCTTGGTGTCCGTCATGCCGGAAAGCAGCGCGTCAGCTTCGCCCAGCCGCCCGTTGAGAGTGAGCGCGAGGATGAGGTTGTTGCGCACCACTTCATCACCCGGCGCAAGGTCGTGAGCCGCGCGCAGCGTCTCGACCGCCTCGGCGGTCTGCCCAGCGCGCAGGCGCGCATAGCCAAGTGCATTGGTGATGAAGGCATCGGCGGGGCTGGCCTGCGACGCCGCCGCGTATTGCGTCACCGCCTGCAGCCACTGTCCTTCGGCGGCCAGCACATGGCCCCGCACGGCAAGCGCGGCGCCGCTGCGATCGTTACCCGGAATGCGCCCCAGCGCCGTGCGCGCGGCATCGACTTGCCCGAGGTCCAGCAGGCAGTTGACGCGCAGGACACGGGCCTGCGGATCGTCGGGATGCTTGCGGTCGAAATCGTCGAGATAGGCCAGCGCGGCGCGGGCACGGCCGTCCGCGCGCGCCTGCTGGATCAGCGTCAGGTACAAGGTGCGGGTGGAGGTTTCCTCCTGCACTTCGGCAGCGCGATCGGCTGCGAAAGCGGGGCCGGCGGCGAAAAGGACCACAGTCGCGGGCAGCAGATGACGGATCATTTCCCGGAACTCCGCAGCGTGTCGAGGATAGCGGCGACCGGCGGTCCCGCCAGGACGATGAAGAGCGCAGGCATGAAGAATACCAGCATGAGCACGACCATGCGCACGGTGATCTTGCCGATGGCCTCGCGGGCGCGGGCGACGCGGCGCTGCGAGAACTCCCGGATGTATTCGCGCAGGGCAGGCACCAGTTCCATGCCCTGGAACAGCGACTGGCGGAACAGCGCCGCCAGTTCGCGCGCCCCGCTGACGCCGACGCGCGTGGCCCAGCGGTCGAATGCGACCTGATAGTCCTGCCCTCGGTCGAGGTCCTCGACCAGCATGGCCACCAGCCGGGCGTGGTTGGGCACTGCCACCTGCTCGTCGCGGGCGATGCCGCGGAAGCACTGGTCGAGCGAGACACCGCTTTCCAGCATCATTAGCATGAGGTCGAGCAGGAACGGGAATTCCGCCGTCAGCACCCGCTCACGCGATGCCGCGCGCATCTGCAGCGCGTATTTGGCACCGATATAGGTAAGCCCGGTCAGTGCGAAAGTCGGGAAGATCGGCTTGAGCGGATTGCCGGTGACCACAAAGCAGGTCGCCATCGATGCGACCATGACCGCCAGCGTCGCACCCAGACGCAGCGCCACGAATACGTCGAGCGCGCCTGGCTCGAAATAGCCCGCCGCGCGCAGGCGCTTCTCGATCTCAGCCTTGTCGCGCCCTTGCGCCAGCAGCGCGCGGGGTGCGCGCATCGTGCGCCAGTTGCGCCCTGCGGCGGCGGCGCCCGAGGTCCCGGACGTCGCCCGGCCATCGACCCGCGCCCGCAACCGTGCGTCGGTCTGCAACCAGCGCAGCCCGATCAGCGCCACGGCAAGGCCCGAGACGGCCGCGATGAGCGAGATCGAGGCGAGGAACCCGGCCATCAGAACGACAGCCTCATCATCCGGCGGATTATCATGATGCCGATGAATTCCAGCCCGATCGCGACCATCGACATGTTGCGCCCGCGCGGATCGGAGATGAAGAAATCGATGTAGGCCCGGTTCATCGCCACCAGCAGCGTCATCGCCAGCAGTGGCATCGCGATCAGCACCCGTGCGCTGACTTTCGCTTCCGACGTCGCAGCCTGCAGATCGCGGCGGATGCGAACGCGCTCACGCAGGATATTGGCAAGGTTGCCGAATACCGTCGCGATCGATCCGCCGTAGCGCAAGTTCGTGCGGATGGCCGCGGCGATCATCGAGACTTCCGGAATCTGCAAACGGTCGGCGAGGTGCTGCACGGTTTCCGCGACCGGAGCACCCATCGCCAGGCGCCGCCCGACCGGCGCGAAGTAGCTGGCCACCGCCTCGGGCGCATCCGCCAGCGCGCGCGTCAGGGCCTGAGAGAGCGAATTGCCCACCGACTGAAGCTGGCGCACCCCGTCGAGATAGAGCGGCAACGCTTCGGTCAGCGCGTCCACGCGCTTGCGCGCGCGGCCCTTCAGCCAGGACAGCGCCAGCATCGGCACGCCCACGATCAGCACCAGTGCAGCGGCAGGGCCGAACAGCAGCAGCACGATAAGCGTGAGCACCAACATGACGCCGATCAGGGTCTGGAGCGCAGGCACCGTCAGTTCGACCTGCGCCTGCGCGAGCAGTGGCGCAATGCGCTCAGGCACCGTCACCGCCACCAGCGGCCGGACGATTATCTTCCCGGGCGAAGCGATGGCCTCCAGCCGGCGGTCGAGCGTCACGCGGTCCCGCATGCGCTGGGCAAACCACTGCCACGCAACCGCGCCGACGATCAGCAGCGCCAGCAGGAAATAGGCGCCGCCCTTCACCATGCCGGGCCATCCTTGTCCACGACCGGGCTGGCGTAGTCCTTGAGCCGCGCGGCATGGTAGGGGCGCGGTGACAAGGTACGGTGCAGCCCCTCGCCCGACATCGGCGGCTGCTCCTCGAAATGGAACAGTTCGTTGAGCGTATAGGCCTCGCCCTCCACGCCAGTCACTTCGGCGACCGAGGTAATCCGGCGCGAACCGTTGGCGAGGCGCTGGATGTTGACGATCGCGTGGATCGAATTGGCGACGAAGCGGCGAACCGCGCGCACGTCGTTCTGCTGGCCCGCGAAGCCGAGCAACATCTCCAGACGGGAGAGCGCATCGCGCGGCGTGTTGGCGTGCAGCGTCGCCATCGAGCCGTCATGACCGGTGGACATCGCCTGCAGCATTTCCACCGCCTCTACCCCGCGCACTTCGCCCAGGATGATGCGGTCGGGACGCATGCGCAGCGCATTGCGCACGAGGTCGCGTGCGCTGACCTCGCGGCTGCCATCGACGTTGGGGGGGCGAGTTTCGAGGCGAACGACGTGCTCCTGCCGCAACTGCAGTTCGGCCGCGTCCTCGATGGTGACGAGGCGTTCCTTGTTGCTGATGCAGCTCGACAGCACGTTGAGGAGGGTCGACTTGCCCGCGCCGGTGCCGCCGCAGATCAGGATGTTGAGCCGCGAGCGCACGGCGCTGGTCAGGAACGCGGCCATCGCCGGGCTCATCACGCCGCCCGCGACGCAGTCCTCAATGCTCA
>Ga0308159_1001829_pt1 | contig 27675 bp, 21 predicted proteins | sample PhyCR1_FD_201040 | JGI IMG/M metagenome (GOLD analysis project Ga0308159, IMG submission 201040) | Phyllosphere microbial communities from UC Gill Tract Community Farm, Albany, California, United States - DLSLC.R1 | ecosystem: Host-associated > Plants > Phyllosphere > Unclassified | place: USA...
GCTGGCTCTGGCACGCTCCCGAGGCAGTGGTGGCGTCGCGCCTGCGCGTGGTGGGCGCCGCCTGCGAAATCGACGAGATCGCGCACGGCACGGCGCCGATGATCCTGTTCGCACCGCATTTCTACGGCCTGGACGCCGCCGCCACCGCGCTCACCATGCACACCGCGCGTGCGTCCAACACCATCTACACGCCGCAGCGCAACGTGCTGGTCGACGCCTGGATCCGCGAGGGCCGTGGGCGTTTCGGCAACGTGATCACGCTCAACCGCGGCGATGGCATCAAGCCGATCCTCCAGGGGCTGCGCAAGAACGGCCTGCTGTATTTGCTGCCCGACATGGATTTCGGGCGTGACCATACGGTCTTCGTGCCTTTTTTCGGCGTGCAGGCGTCGACCATTCCGTCGCTGTCGCGCTTTTCTCGGCTGGGCAAGGCGAAGGTGGTGCCGGTGCTGTCACGGCTGACCCGCACGGGCTACGAAATCGAGGTGCTGCCCGCCTGGCAGGATTTCCCGAGCGACGATGCCGTGGCCGATACCGCGCTCATGAACGAACGGCTGCAGGGCTACATCGACACCATGCCCTCGCAGTACTACTGGGTCCACCGGCGCTTCAAGACCCGTCCGGACGGCGAACCACCCGTCTACTGAAGCGGCCGTTGCACGAAGCTGGCGATTTCGTGCGCCACGCGTTCGGGCTGCTCGTGGACGATCCAGTGGCTCGCACCCGGCACGCGGCAGAGCGTGAGGTCGCGCACGTAGTCGTCCAGGCCGTCGAGCAGGCCGGGCAGCAGCGCGATGTCGTCGAGTGCCCAGATCACCAGCGTGGGCACGTCCACCGTCAGCCGTTCGCGCGGCGGAACGCGACGTTCTGCCGCAGGCTGGCCCTGCGGCGCGGGCTTGAGCGGCGTCACGCGGTACAGGTTGCAGCCACCCACCAGGCCTGCACCCCACAGGGCGCGGTACTGGTCCTTGACCGGCTCGGTGAGCCAGGCCGGCTGCCCCGTGGCCGCGTCGGGGCCTTGCAGAAAGGTCCACATGCGCCGGAAATCGTCCTCGGCGAGCAGCGCCTCGGCATCGGGGCGGGCCAGGAAGTTCATGTAGGCGCTGGCGGCCTGCTGCGCCGGGCTGTCGCGCAGTTCCCGCGCAAAGGTGCCCGGATGCGGTGAATTGAGGATCACCAGCCGTTCGACCTGTTGCGGAAAGGCGTTGGCGTAGCCCCAGCCGAAGGCGCCACCCCAGTCGTGCGCTACCAGCACGGCGATGCGGCCGTCGGTGCTCTCGGTGGCCACCAGTTGCTGGATGTCCTGGACCAGCAGGTGCGCGCGATAGTCCGACGGTTCTGCCGGCGCGCTCGAGTGCTCGAACCCGCGCAGGTTGGGCGCCACGCAGCGGTAACCGCCGTTGGCGGGCTGCGCGAAATGCTCGAGCAGGCCGTCCCAGACGAAGGCACCCTCGGGGAAACCATGAAGGAACACCATCAGCGGGCGTCCGGGGGGGCCGCTGGCGCGGCAACTGAGCGTGGTGCCGTTGGGCAGCGCGCGGCGGAAGGTCTCGATCATCGGTCTTGTCTCCTCGGGTCTGCGCGCTGTCGAGACGGGGCGATCCTAAGCTTCGGGATGTGCCCAGCGCCAGAGCAGTTCGCCGGCTTCTTCCACACCTTGTTTCTTCAACGCGGAGAAGAGTTTGACCTCGCCGCCGCCGGCTTGCAGTCGCATGATGGACAGCGCTTTGGCGCCGTCGGAGCGTGTGAGCTTGTCCGACTTGGTCAGCAGGATCAGGAACTTGAGGCCTTGTTCGACGCGCGGGCGAATGACTTCGAGCAGGATCTCGTCGAGTTCGGTCATGCCGTGGCGCGGGTCGCACATCAACACCACGCCGCGCAGGCTTTCGCGTGTCATGAGGTAGTTGCCCATCACGCGTTGCCAGCGCAGCTTGGCTTCCTTGGGCACGGCGGCATAGCCGTAGCCGGGCAAGTCGGCCAGCACGGCGTCGTCGACCTTCTGCTTGCCCAGACCGAAGAGGTTGATGTGCTGTGTGCGGCCCGGCGTCTTGGACGCAAAGGCCAGGCGCGTCTGCTGCGTGAGCGTGTTGATGGCCGTGGACTTGCCGGCGTTCGACCGACCGACGAAGGCGATTTCGGGCAGATCGAGCGTGGGCAAATGTTCGAGTTGAGGTGCGCTCGTGAGGAAGTGGGCCGTGTGCAACCAGCCCATGGCCGTGCGGATCCGGTCGGGGGCAGGCGCCGTGTTCGGCGATGCGGGAGCCGGTGAAGGCACAGGGGAGGTCATCAGGGAGACTTTCTTAACAAGGGGGCCATTGTAGAATCGCGCGGTTTTGCGCCATAGAAGCGAGCCCCCGATATGAAGTTGTTTGCCAAATTTATGCTTGCAGCCCTCGTGGGTGCGGCCTCCAGCGCAAGCTTTGCTGCCGACGCGCCTGCCCCGGCCGTCGCCATCGCGAAGCCGGCCAAGCCTGATCCGGCCAAGGGAGACACTGTCTTCAATGCGACCCCGGCCAACAGCCAGAGCTGTGCGTCCTGTCACAACGCCGACGGCAATTCGGCCATTGCGGCCAACCCGAAGCTGGCCCAGCAGCATCCCGAATACATCCTCAAGCAGCTCCAGGACTTCAAGTCGGGCGCTCGCAAGAGCGCCATCATGAAGCCGTTTGCCTCGGCCCTGTCCGAGGAAGACATGCGCAACATCGCGTGGTTCGTGGGTTCCAAGACGGTCAAGACCGGTTTCTCCAAGGAGAAGGACCTGGTCGCGCTGGGTGAGAAGATCTACCGCGGCGGCGTTGCCGATCGCCAGATTCCCGCCTGCGCCAGCTGCCACAGCCCCAACGGCGCCGGACTGCCCGCGCAGTACCCGCGCCTGGGCGGCCAGCACGCCGACTACACCAGCGCCCAGTTGGTGGCGTTCCGCGATGGCGTCCGCCTGAACAGCGCGCCCATGAATGGCGTGGCTGCCAAGCTCAACGACCGCGAGATCAAGGCCGTTTCGGACTACATCGCCGGATTGCGTTGATTCGTCTTCCGTCTGCGCGGCGGGCCGCGACGTCCACCCACCGCCAATAACAATCCCAACAGGGCGGGCCGATCCAACCGGATGGCCCGCCCTTTTGCTTTTTTCCTCATAAGCCCATCCATGTCAGTTTCTACCCACGGTCTACGCGTACGGCGCGGCCCCCAGGCGGTCCGCGCCACCGTGGAGTTGTTTTCGTCGATGCGCTTCGCCATCGCGCTGCTCACGATCATCTGCATTGCCTCGATCATCGGCACCGTGCTCAAGCAGCATGAGCCGCTGGGCAACTACGTCAACCAGTTCGGTCCTTTCTGGGCGCAGGTCTTTCGCGCGGCGAGCCTGGACGCGATCTACAGCGCCTGGTGGTTCCTGCTGATACTGCTCTTCCTGGTGATCAGCACGTCGCTGTGCATTGCACGCAACACGCCGCATATCCTGAAAGACCTGCGTACCTTCAAGGAGGGCATTCGCGCGCAGAGCCTCAAGGCCTTCGGCCAGCGGGCCGAAGCGGCCCTCGGCGCTGCGCCCGAGGCCGAGGCGCAGCGCATCGGGCAGATGCTCTCGGGCGGCGGCTGGAAGGTCAAGCTGCAGCAGCGCACCACGCAGGACGGCCAGCCCCAAGGCTGGATGGTGGCTGCGCGCGCGGGGGGCGCCCACAAGCTGGGCTACATCGCCGCACACGGCGCCATCGTGCTGATCTGCGTGGGCGGGCTGCTCGACGGCGACCTCGTGGTGCGTGCGCAGACCTGGTTCAACGGCAAGAGCGTGTACACGGGTGGCGGACTGATCGCCGACGTGGCGCCCGAGCACCGCCTGTCGCCGGCCAACCCGACCTTTCGCGGCAACATCCTGGTGCCCGAGGGTGGCCGTTCGAGCGTGGCCATCCTGAACCAGGCCGACGGCGTGCTGCTGCAGGACCTGCCTTTTTCCATCGAACTGAAGAAATTCATCGTCGACTACTACTCGACCGGCATGCCCAAGCTGTTCGCCAGCGAGGTCGTGCTGCACGATCGCGCCACGGGCGAGCAGGTGCCCGCGCGCATCGAGGTCAACCATCCGGCCAGCTACAGGGGCGTGGAAATCTACCAGTCCAGCTTCGACGATGGCGGCTCGGGCGTGAAGCTCAGCGCGGTGCCGATGGCCGCGGGGGTCAGGCCTTTCGACGTCGAGGGCACCATCGGCGGCAGCGCCTCGATCGACGGCGCTGGCGGCGACAAGCTCACGCTCGAATACGTCGCGCTGCGCGTGATCAACGTCGAGAACTTCGCCGACGGTGGCTCGCTGTCCAGCGGCGCCGACGTGCGCAAGGTCGACCTGCGCCGGGACATCGAATCGCGCCTGGGCGCCGCCAACAAGACCAACAAGCCGAAGGTGCTGCGCAACATCGGCCCGAGCTTCGGCTACAAGCTGCGCGACGCGTCGGGCCAGGCCCGCGAATACCAGAACTACATGGTGCCGGTCGACACGGGCGACGGCCAGCCGGTGTTTCTCCTGGGTGTGCGCGAGCGGCCTGAAGAGCCGTTCCGCTACCTGCGCGTGCCGTCCGACGACCAGGGTTCGATGGCCGGCTTCACGCGCATGCGCGCGGCGCTGGCCGATGCCGGGCTGCGCGCTCGCGCGGTCGATCGCTACGTCGCGCGCGCCACCGATCCGCAGCGCCCGGAACTGGGTGCGCAATTGCGGGTGTCGGCGGCGCGGGCGCTCGACCTGTTCGCAGGCGCCGAGCGCGCAAAGAACGATGCGGTCAGCCAGGGCGGCTGGCAGGCGATCGCCGAATTCATGGAAGCGAACGTGCCGGAGGCCGAGCGCGAGCGGGCGGGCACGGTGCTCGTGCGCATCCTGAACGACGTGCTGTTCGAGGTGCTCAACCTCAGCCGTGAATCGGCAGGCCTTGCGGCGCTGCCCAGCGACCCGACGTCGCAGGCCTTCCTCACGCAGGCCGTGCTGGCGATCAGCGACGCGCACTTCTATCCCGCGCCGGTCGCGATGATGATGACCGACTTCACGCAGGTGCAAGCCAGCGTGTTCCAGGTGGCGCGTGCGCCCGGCAAGAACGTCGTCTACCTGGGCTGCCTGATGCTGATCGTGGGCATCTTCTCGATGCTCTACGTGCGCGAACGCAGGCTGTGGGTGTGGCTGACGCCGCGCGAGCCCATCTCCGACCCCGCCGACGGTGCGGGCGGCAGCCAGGCCACGATGGCGTTTTCGGTGAATCGGCGCACCATCGACACCGATCGCGAATTCGACAATCTCAAAGACAAGCTGCTTGCCATCAAGAAGGAGACAGCGTCATGACCACGACGACCCTCACGCTCAACGACAGCTGGCTGTCGCGCCGCAACCTATTCGACTGGATCTTCGCTGCGCTGGTGGTCGCCGGCGGACTGTTCGCCTTCGCGCGCTACGGCGCGTCGATGGATTATTACGAGAAGCCGATTCTGGTCGCCACGTTGGCGTCCATGGTCTGGCTGGGCTGGTTCTGGCGGCCGCTGCGGGTGCTGGCCATCGGCGTGGCGGCGGCGAGCGTGCTGGCCATCAGCTCGTACCAGGGCGACCTGGCGCGTGCCGACACGGTGTTCTGGTTGAAGTACTTCCTGTCGAGCCAGTCGGCCATTCTCTGGATGAGCGTGCTGCTTTTCATGAGCACCACGTTCTACTGGCTCGGCCTGTTCGGCGGCAAGCAGGGCGACACGATGGAACTCATCGGCTCGCGTCTGGCCTGGGCCGGCGTGACCATGGCGCTGATCGGCACCATGGTGCGCTGGTACGAAAGCCACCAGCTCGGCCCGGACATCGGCCACATTCCCGTGAGCAACCTCTACGAGGTCTTCGTGCTCTTCGCCTGGCTCACGACGGCGTTCTACCTGTATTTCGAATCGCGCTACGGCACCCGTGCGATCGGCGCCTTCGTGATGCTGGTGGTGAGCGCCTCGGTCGGCTTCCTGCTCTGGTACACGCTCGTGCGCGACGCGCACGAGATCCAGCCGCTGGTGCCGGCGCTGCAGAGCTGGTGGATGAAGCTGCACGTACCCGCCAACTTCATTGGCTACGGCACCTTCGCGCTGGCGGCCATGGTCGCCTTCGCGTACCTCATCAAGGAGCAGGCGGGCGAGACGCGCTGGTACAGGCTCACGCCGATCTGGTTGCTGGGCGTGGCGCTGTGCTTCGTGCCCGTGGCCTTTCGCCAGCGCGTGCAGGAATCGGGCGGCAGCTACTGGGTGATCTATGCCGCGATTTCGGCGCTCATCGCCGCAGGCATCCTGTTCGGGCGAAAGCGCATCGCTGCACGCCTGCCGGCCAACGAGGTGCTGGACGACGTGATGTACAAGTCGATCACCGTAGGCTTTGCCTTCTTCACGATCGCTACCGTGCTGGGCGCCCTCTGGGCGGCCGATGCGTGGGGCGGCTACTGGAGCTGGGATCCGAAGGAGACCTGGGCGCTGATCGTCTGGCTCAACTATGCGGCGTGGCTCCACATGCGCCTGGTGAAGGGTTTGCGCGGCACCGTGGCGGCGTGGTGGGCACTGGCCGGTCTGGCCGTCACGACCTTCGCGTTTCTGGGAGTGAACATGTTCCTGAGCGGACTGCACAGCTACGGCACGCTCTGAAACCGAACGCTTCGGCAGCGCGTACCCTGGAGACTGGTTTGGCAAACATGCGGGGGAACTGCCCCCTGCGATCGAAAGGCACCCCATGCTGATTCCCCGCCGCGACAACGGCTTCCTGCATCCGGTCTCCAGCGAGATCACACCGCGCAGCGCCTACGAAGGTCGTCGCGACATGCTCAAGCTGCTGGCCACGGGCGCGGCCGGCACGGCCATGGCGGCCTGGGCCTCGCGCGATGCGCTGGCACAGGCGGCTGCACCGGGCAAGCTCGCTGCGCTCAAGGGCGCCAAGTCGGCAGTGCCCGGGGCGCAGGCCATGGACAAGGTCACGGACTACAAGGACGCGACGACGTACAACAACTTCTATGAGTTCGGTACCGACAAGGCCGATCCGGCCAGGAACGCCGGCACGCTGAAGACACGCCCCTGGACGGTCGAGGTCGAAGGCCTGGTCAAGAAGCCGGGCAAGTACGGCATCGAGGACCTGCTCAAGCTCAGCGCCCAGGAGGAGCGCATCTACCGCCTGCGCTGCGTCGAAGGCTGGTCGATGGTCATTCCGTGGGTCGGCTACTCGCTGGCCGAGCTCATCAAGAAGGTCGAGCCCGAGGGCAACGCCAAGTACGTCGAGTTCATCACGCTGGCCGACCCGAAGACGATGCCCTTCGTCGGTTCCCGCGTGCTCGACTGGCCTTACGCCGAAGGCCTGCGCATGGACGAGGCCATGCATCCGCTCACGCTGCTGAGCTTCGGCATGTACGGCGAGGTGTTGCCCAACCAGAACGGCGCGCCCGTGCGCATCGTGGTGCCATGGAAGTACGGCTTCAAGAGCGGCAAGTCGATCGTGAAGATCCGCTTCGTCGAGAAGGAGCCCGGTACCGCCTGGAACAAGGCTGCGGCCAACGAATACGGCTTCTATTCCAACGTGAATCCGAACGTCGACCATCCGCGATGGAGCCAGGCGACCGAGCGCCGCATCGGCGACGGGGGCGGGCTGTTCGCCAAGCGCACCAAGACGCAGATGTTCAATGGCTACGAGGCCCAGGTCGGGCAGTTGTACGCGGGCATGGACCTGAAGAAGTTGTTCTGAACCCCGCGCGCCGATGAACAAGGTCTTGCTGAATCCGGCCGCCAAACCGGTCGTGTTCCTGCTCTGCCTGCTGCCCTTCGCATGGCTGGTGTGGGGCGCGTTCACCGATGGTCTGGGCGCCAATCCGGCCGAGTACCTCATCCGCTCGACGGGCGACTGGACGCTGCGCTTCCTTTGCATCGTGCTGGCGGTGACGCCTGTGCGCGTGACGACCGGGCTCAACGCGTTGGCCCGCTATCGTCGCATGCTCGGTCTGTTCGCGTATTTCTACGTCGTGATCCACCTGCTGAGTTACGGCTGGTTCGACATGGGTTTCGACGTCGGCGAAATCGCCAGGGACATTGCCAAGCGCAACTTCATCCTGGTGGGTTTTGCAGCGTTCGTGCTGCTCACGCCGCTGGCCGCGACATCGTTCAACCGTGCGATCAAGACGATGGGCGCGCGTCGCTGGCAACGGCTGCACAAGCTCATCTACCTGATCGCCGGGCTGGGCCTGCTGCACTTCTTCTGGATGCGCGCGGGCAAGAACAACTTCGACGAAGTGTTCGTGTACGCCGGAATCATCGGCGTGCTGCTGGCGTGGCGGGTGTGGAACCACCTGCGCAGCAAGAAAAAGAAGGCGGCACCGCCAGCAGCACGCGCCTAGGCGCCGCGCACCACGCCGTCCAGGTGACGGCGCGGCATCGGCGGGCTGGGAGATCAGGCCTGCTCGTTGCGCAGTTGGTCTTCGACGGTTTCGCGGCGGCGAATCAGCGTGGCACGGTCGCCGCTCACCAGCACCTCGGCCGCACGGCCACGGGTGTTGTAGTTGCTGGCCATCGACATGCAGTACGCACCGGCCGACAGCACGGCCAGCAGGTCACCTTCTTCGACCGCCAGTGCGCGATCGCGGCCGATCCAGTCGCCGCTCTCGCAGACCGGGCCGACGACGTCGTAGGTCGTCGTCGCAGCGCCCGCCTGCGGCGCGGCCACCGGCACGATCTGGTGGAACGCCTGGTACATCGCCGGGCGTGGCAGGTCGTTCATGGCGGCATCGACGATGCAGAAATTCTTGTCTTCGCCGGGCTTGGTGTAGAGCACTTCGGTCACGCAGACGCCGGCATTGCCGACCAGCGACCGGCCCGGCTCGACCACCAGCTTGCGGTCGCCGAAGCCCCGTGCGTCCAGGCGGGCGAGCAATTGCTTCCAGAGCACGTCGGCCGCAGGCGGCGTGTCGTGGTTGTAGTCGATGCCCAGGCCACCGCCGAAGTCGAGGTGGTGCAGCGGAATGCCGGCGGATTCGATGGCCTCGACCAGGTCCAGCACCCGCTCCAGCGCGTCCAGGTAGGGCGATGCTTCGGTGATCTGAGAGCCGATGTGGCAGTCGATGCCCAGTACGCGCAGGCCCGGCAGCGACGCCGCATGCCGATAGGCGCCCAGTGCGCGGTCATGCGCGACGCCGAACTTGTTGCCCTTCAGGCCAGTCGAGATGTAGGGATGCGTTTTGGGATCGACGTTCGGATTGATCCGGATGCTGACGGCCGCCCGGTGGCCTTCTTCCAGCGCCACCGCGTTGAGCACCTCGAGTTCGGCCTCGCTCTCCACGTTGAAGCAGGCGATGCCCGCGGCCAGTGCCTGGTGCATCTCGGCGCGCGTCTTGCCGACGCCCGAGAAGATCACCTTGGCCGGGTCGGCGCCCGCGGCCATCACGCGCGCCAGTTCGCCGCCCGAGACGATGTCGAAGCCGCAGCCTGCCTCGGCAAAAACGCGCAGCACGCCCAGCGAAGAGTTGGCCTTCATGGCGTAGCAGATGAGCGCGTTGCGGCCTTCGAAGCCGCGCTGGTACGCTGCCAGCGCATCCAGCATCCATTGCCGGGAATAGACGAAGAGCGGCGTGCCGTGTTCTGCGGCCAGGGCCGCCAGCGACTGGCCTTCGACCTGGAGCGCGTCGCCGTGGCGTGCGATGTGGGGATGGCCGGGGAGGGCGGGCAAGTTCACTGGGTGCTTCCGGAGCGTGGGAGAGGCGCACTGCTGGCAGGCGCTGGCACCGGCGCGGCGGCCGGCGAAGAGGTGTCGGATGCGGCGGCCGGCGCGGGCGTTGCCTTGTCTGTCTTGCCGATGGATGGCAAGAGCAGACTGGGCAGCGTGGCGCGCTGCGCTGCAGCCGGATCGGTCGGCAGGTACAGCGGGCCCTTGAGGCCGCAGCCCGAGAGTCCGACCCCAAGAACCGTGAGGCCGGCCGTGGTCACTAGAATTTGGCGAACATTCAACATGGTGAAATTGTATGACCGACCCTGAGTACATGGACCGCGCGGAAGCGGCACTGGCCGCCATCGAGCAGGCTTGTGACCGCCTCAACGATGCGACGGACGTCGATCTCGACAACCAGCGCGTGGGCGGAATGATCACGATCACCTTCGGCAACGGCAGCCAATTGATCGTGAACCTGCAAAAACCTCTGCAGGAAATCTGGCTGGCAGCGCGCTCGGGCGGCTACCACTATCGCCACGATGGGGCGAATTGGGTGGACACCAAGACAGGAGAGGAATTCTTCGCGAATCTTTCCCGAGAGGCGAGCCGCCAGGCCGGACAGCCGCTGGCTTTCACGCCAGGCTGATCGCCGGGCCGAGCACAGCCGGCCCGGCTGCCGCTGCGTCAATTTCGAAACAGGTCGAGGATCCGGTTGCGCTCTTCGGGCGGCGGGTTGGGGCTGACCGGCGCGCCCGTGAGCGCCTCTACCGGCTGCACCGGTGCCTGGTCCAGGCCCAGCGACGCAACGCCACGTCCCGGTGCGTAGTCGTCGAAGTACCACTCGCCGCCGACGTTCACCACGCCCGCGGGCGGCGTGGCCGTCAGATCGGTCACCGGCACACCCTTGAGGGCGGTTTCCATGTAGCTGATCCAGATGGGCAGGCTCAGGCCGCCACCGGTTTCGCGATCGCCCAGCTTGCGTGGCGTGTCGTAGCCCATCCATGCAATGGCAGCGCGGGTCGGCTGGAAGCCGGCGAACCAGGCGTCCAGCGAATCGTTGGTAGTGCCGGTCTTGCCGTAGATGTCGGTGCGCTTGAGCATGGCCTGAGCCTTGGCGGCGGTACCGCCACTGGCCACGGACTGCAGCAGGCTGTCCATGATGAAGGCGTTGCGCTGTGGGATGGCACGTGCGCTTTCGCTCAGGAGCGGCGGCGGCGTCTCGACCAGCACGCGGTCCTTGTGGTCGGTGATCTTGGTCACCAGGTAGGGCGTGACCCGGTAGCCGCCGTTGGCGAACACCGAGTAGGCCGTTGCCATCTGCATGGGCGTGACCGACCCCGCGCCGAGCGCCATCGGCAGGTACGCCGGATGCTTCTCACGCTCGAAGCCGAAGTTGGTGATCCAGTCCTGCGCATAGCGCGTGCCGATCGACTGGAGGATGCGCACCGACACCAGATTCTTCGACTTCATCAGCGCACGGCGCATCGACATCGGCCCTTCGAAGCCGCCGTCGTAGTTCTTCGGCTCCCAAGGCTGGCCGCCGGTGGTGCCTGCGTCGAAGAACAACGGTGCGTCGTTGATCACGGTGGCGGGCGAGAAGCCTTTCTCCAGCGCCGCTGAATAGATGAAGGGCTTGAAGCTGGAGCCGGGCTGGCGCCAGGCCTGGGTCACGTGGTTGAACTTGTTCTTGCTGAAGTCGAAGCCGCCCACCATGGCCTTGACTGCGCCGTCGCGCGGGTCGACCGCGACGAAAGCACCTTCGACCTCGGGCAACTGCGTGATCTCCAGCGTGTTCTTCGGCCCGCTGCGCATGGCGCGAATGACCGCGCCACGACGGATCTTGATGTTCGGTGCGGCCTTGTCGGACAGCCCCGATTGCGCCGGCTTCAAGCCCTCGCCCGTGATGGTGAGGATCTCGCCGTTGGCGCGCACTGCGGTGATCTCTTTCGGGCCGGCCTTCAACACCACGGCCGCCATCAGGTCGCCGTTGTCGGGGTGCTCGCCGAGCACGTCGTCCACAGCGTCATCGATTTCCTTGGCTTCCGTCGGTAAATCGATGAACTTCTCCGGACCGCGGTAGATCTGCCGGCGCTCGTAATCCATGATGCCGCGGCGCAACGCCTTGTAAGCCGCCGCCTGGTCGGTCGAAACCAGCGAGGTATAGACCTTCAGGCCGCGGGTGTAGGTGCTGTCGCCGTACTGCGCGTACATCAGCTGCCGCACGGTCTCGGCCACGTACTCGGCATGCAGGCGGTTCGGATCGGCCGCATCGCGCAAATGAAGTTCTTCCTTCTTCGCCTCGACGGCCTGGTCGGCCGTGATGAACCCGGATTCCTGCATCCGGTCGATCACGTACAGCTGGCGACCGCGCGCGCGCGTCGGGTTGTTGACCGGGTTGTTCGCGCCGGGCGCCTTGGGCAGGCCGGCCAGCATGGCAGCCTCGGCAATCGTGATGTCCTGCAACGGCTTGCCGAAGTACGCTTCCGACGCTGCGGCAAAACCGTACGCGCGGTTGCCCAGATAAATCTGGTTCAGGTAGATCTCGAAAATCTGGTCCTTGCTCAGCAAATGCTCGAGTTTGAAGGTCAGGAGCACCTCGTAGATCTTTCGGGTCAGCGTCTTTTCCGAGCTGAGATAGACGTTGCGGGCGACCTGCATGGTGATGGTCGACGCGCCCTGGCTCTTGACCCGGTTCAGGTTGGCCAGGCCAGCGCGGACCATGCCCTTGTAGTCGACGCCGCCGTGGTCGTAGAAGCGCGAGTCTTCCGCCGCGAGCACGGCGTCCTTCATGACTTTCGGGATGGTGGCGATGGGCGTGAGGTTGCGGCGTTCTTCGCCGAATTCACCAATCTGCACACCGTCGGACGAGAACACGCGCAGCGGCAACTTGGGCCGGTAGTCGGCGAGTTCGGAAATGTCGGGCAGGTTCGGGTAAGCCACCGCCAGCGCCACGGCGAGCACGCACACGGCTGCCAGCACGACGGCTGCGGCGATGCCGGCGCCCCAGATGAAGATCCGCAGCACCCACGTCACCACGGCGGAACGCTGGGGAACGGGAGGTCTGTCGGGTCGGTTGGATCGTGTGGGTTCGGCCATGGGTGCTTTGAGAGTCAACCGCGCATTATAAAAAACGCCCCCGATGAATGGGTCACTTCGATGTCGACGGTCAAACCTGAGGCGCTGAATCGCGGCAAAAGTTGGATTGCGGAACGTTTATGCCCACTTTTTGGCAACGGATGACAGTGCGTTGATGTCGAAAGCTATCTTTTCCGCCCTCGCTGCTAGCATCTCCACGAGCGAGATGTTTCGAATACTTACAAGCGCTGCGGGGAGCATCGATGACGCAGTTCGGTTCATGGGGGCGAGGCGCATCGACGATGCGGCTGGGGCTCGATGTCGGGTCGTCCAGCATCAAGCTGGTGGGGTTGTCACATCGCAGCACCGGTGGCTGGGCGCTGATGCACGCAGCTGTCGAACCGCTACCAGCCGGTGCCGTCGTCGATGGCCAAGTCGAGCAGTTCGACGTGGTGGCACAGGCGGTGCGGCAGGCCGTGGTACGCAGCGGTGTCCGGGTGCGCGACGTCGTACTGGCGCTGCCAGCGGCGGCCGTCATCCGGCGCACGCTCCGGGTGCCCGTCGGCCTGGGTGAGGCGGCGCTCGAAGCGCAGGTGGCGCAAGCGGCAACAGGCTTCCTGCCTTTCCCGCTGGACGACGTGTGTCTGGATTTCAGCTTCATTCCGGGTGCGTTGGCCGATGCAGACGGCTGCATGGATGTGCATCTGGCCGCTGCGCGCCGCGATCGGGTGCTTGATCGGCAGGCTTTGGCAGAGGCTGCTGGGCTGCGCGCGATCTGCCTGGACGTCGAGTCCTGTGCGGCCCATCGCGTATTCACTGCGCAGGCGGCAGGGCAGGTGACTGCATGGCGGCCCGACGCGCTCGTCGGACTGTTCGACCTGGGGGCCGGGACAGCACGCCTGCAGGTGCTGCGGCACCACGAATCGCTCTACGAGGGCGAGCAGCCGCTCACCCGATCGGAGAATGACGATGCGCCGCCGACGGACGGTCGTTCGTCGGCCGCTGCCCTTGCGCAGGACATCGCGCAGGCCGTGCAGGTGTTTCTGCACAGCACGGCACACCAGTCGCTGGACCGGCTGGTGCTTGCCGGCGGCGCGGCCATGCTGTCGGGGCTGGCCGTCGCCGTGGCGGTACAAAGCGGGCTGCCCTGCAGTGTGTTGCAACCCTTCGACGGCATGGCGCTGGGCAAGGGCTTCGAGCGCGGCGGCGTCGATCCGATACGCGATGCACCGCGGATGGCCATCGCCTGCGGCCTGGCGCTGCGGGACACGACGCATTGATGCAACCTCAAATCAACCTCCTGCCGCACCGTGCGCAGGCTCGCGCTGCACAGCGTGCACGCCTGCATCGATCCATGGGGGTGGCCGCACTGCTTGCCATCGGTGTCGCGGCCCTGCTCCATGTCTTTTTGCATCTGCAGACGGAGCGCGAGCGTGCCGACCACCAGATGCTGCAAGCGGCCATCGCGGGGCTGGATGCGCAAATCCTGGCCGGCGCCGCGCAGCGCGCCGACCTCGCGCGTCAGAGCGAGCGACAACGGGCGCTCGAAGCGCTGCAGACCGAACGCAATTTGCCGGTGCAGCTGCTCGGCGAACTCGCGCTGCGCGTGCCCGATGGCGTGCAGCTCACCCGCCTGACACAAGCCGGACAAGCCGGACCGCAGCAGGTCGTGCTGCAGGGACATGCGTTGTCGAGCGAACAGGTGCACGACATGCTGCGCCAACTGGACGGCTCTTCGCCGCGTGATGGCTGGCGGATGCGGGCCGAGCTGGTGGAGATGGCTGCGGCGCCCGTGCTGCATCGCGCGCAGGGTCCGATGCCTGCCGTGAGCTTCACCGTGCGTGTCGGACTGCTGCCGCCAGACCGGCAGGCAACGCCCGGGACGCAGCAAGACGACGTCGAGCAAGCGCGGCCCCTGCCTGGCCCGGCGAGCCCATGAGGCAAGGAACCTCCGTCGCAGTGACACGCCGGCGCGTGTCGGCATGGCGTGCTTCTCTCTCGTCGATCGACATTCGGACACCGCATGCTTGGCCGTCCGTCCTGCGCAGGGCGCTCTGCCTTGCTGTGTTCCTCGGCGTGCTCGGGCTTCTGGCTGTCGTCTGGCTGGCAGCGGCCGCCGAGGTCCGCGACACCGAACGCGTGCGTTCGGCCACGCTGCGAGACGAAGAGCGGCGCAAGCACGAGGAGGTCGGCCCGCTGGCGGCACTGGGTGCGCAGCGCGCCCTGGCCCGGCGGCAGGTTGTCGAACTGGAACGGCAACTGGGCGGACCTGCCGCTCTCGACGGCCTGCTCGCGGACATCCAGCAGGCCGGCTTCGGGCGAGGATTGCAACTCGCGTTGCTGCGGCCTGGCGCCGTCATCCTTGGAATGCACGATGCCGAACAGCCTGTGGCGTTGCAGCTTGCAGGCCGCTATCACGACTTGGGTGCGTTCGCGTCCGACCTCGCACGGCTGCCGTACCTCGTGAGCCTGGCGTCGATCACGTTGGCGCCGCGGCCTGACGGCTTGGTGGCGATGACGGCTACGGTGCGCACCTTCCGGCGCCTCGACAAGGCCGAGGAGGCCGCACAGCAGGCCGCACCCAGGCTGGATCCAGCGCTGCAAAACGGCAAAGACAAGGTCAAAGACAGGGGCAAGAGCAAGTTTGCGGCGCAAGGCGCACAGCCAGACGCGGCGTCGCGACCGGAGACCGTGGTCCTCGCGCCGGTCGTCTTCGTGCCGCAGGTCTACCTGGCCGCCGAAGCGCGCGATCCATTCGATGCCCGAAAGCTCGCCGCGTCACCAGGCATGCCTGCATTGCATGCCGCGCCGCCGCGTCGTCCCGAGGCGCTCGAGGCGCTCGAGGCGTTTCCGCTCGACGCCATTGCGTGGGTCGGCCGCATGCAGCGCGCGGGCCGGACGGTGGCGCTGCTCGAAGCCGATCGAAGGCTCCACGCCGTGCAGGTCGGCCAGCGTGTCGGGCCGGACCAGGGGCGCGTGGTGCGCATCGGCGACGACGCCCTGATCGTGTCGGAGCAGGTGCAGGACGCGAGCGGCGCATGGATCGACCGGCAAGTCACGCTGCACATGCGCATGGCGCAAGGACACAGGAAATGAAAATTCTCCAGAGCCTGAATGGCCAGTGCGCGAGGCGGGTGCAGGCGCGCGCGGGGTGCTGCGTTCTCTTGCTCGTGCTGGCCATCAACGCAACCGGCGTGGCCCGCGGTGCCGCACCTGCCGTGCCGTATCAGGGCGACCCGCTGTCGCTCGATTTCCAGAGCATCGAGATTCGCGATGCGCTCAAGGTCATTGCCGACTTCACGCAGATCAACATCGTGACCTCCGACGCCGTCAGCGGCGCGCTGACCCTGCGCCTGAAGAACGTGCCGTGGGATCAGGCGCTGGACGTCATCCTGCAGGCCAAGCGCCTGGGAATGCGCCGCGACGGCAACGTGATGTGGATCGCCACGCAGGAAGAACTCCGCGCCCGCGAAAAGCAGGACTTCGAGGCGCTCGCGGCCATCGAGCTGCTGGAACCGTTGCGCACGCAGGCGTTCCAGCTGAACTACGCCAAGGCGGGCGTGATCGCCCAGGGTTTGAGCGGCAGCGGTGGCGGCGCGTTTGCTGGCCTGTCCGCGAGTGGGTGGGCCGGCGCGAACGCAGGGGGGCCGAGAAGTTCGAGCGACGGCGGCGGCCGTGCTGAAGGTATGACCGGCACCGCGCGCCTGCTGAGCGCGCGCGGCAGTGTGATCGCCGAACTGCGCACCAACCAGCTGTTCGTCACGGATGTCGCTGCACGGCTGGTGCAGGTTGCCGACCTGGTGCGACAGCTGGACATCCCGGTGCGGCAGGTGCTGATCGAGGCGCGTATCGTCGAGGCCGCCGACAGCTTCGGCAAATCGCTCGGCGTCAAGCTCGGGGGCGGGGCGGTGAACGCGCGCGGCTCCATCGGTGGCATGCCGCCGTCCGCCGACGGCGTTGCCGCGTCGTTCTCCCAGAACAATTTCGTCAACCTGCCGTCGCTCGGCTACGGCGGCAACACCGCGGGCAGCCTGGCGTTGTCGCTCTTCGACGCCAGCCTCACGCGCATGCTCAACCTCGAGATCTCCGCGCTGGAGGCGGAGGGCAAGGGCCAGGTGGTGTCGAGCCCGCGCGTGGTCACGGCCGACCAGACACGCGCGCTGATCGAGCAGGGCACTGAACTGCCTTACCAGGTCGCGACTGCCAGTGGTGCCACGTCGATCGCCTTTCGCAAGGCCAACCTCAAGCTCGAGGTCACCCCGCAGATCACGCCCGAAGGCCGCATTATCCTGTCGCTGGACGTCAACAAGGATTCGGTGGGGCAGGCCACCACTGCAGGCTTCGCCATCAATACGAAGCACATCCAGACCGAAGTGCTGGTGGAGAACGGCGGCACGGTCGTCATCGGTGGTATCTTCGAGATCACCGAAAATAACGATGAGTCGCGCGTGCCGGTATTGGGTGAAGTGCCTTATCTGGGTGCACTGTTCCGCACGCGAAGCCGTAGTTACAACAAGACCGAAATGCTCGTCTTTATCACGCCAAAGATGATTACCGACCGATACGCCGCGCCCTGACGCGCGGTGTTCACAGGCACGCGTGGCAGTCGCACTCGTCGGATTGCCCGGCGCCGGCAAATCAGCAATAGGCCGGCGTTTGGGGCAGCGTCTTCAGCTTCCCTTCGTCGACAGCGACCATGTGATCGAGTCGCGCATCGGCTGTTCCATCCGTGACTTCTTCGAGCACAAGGGCGAGGCCGCCTTCCGCGACGTCGAGCAGGCGGTCATCGCCGACCTGGCACGCACTGAAAAAGGCATCGTCGCCACGGGCGGCGGCGCCGTGCTGCGCGAAGCCAACCGCCTTTGCCTGCACACCGGTTTCCACGTGGTCTACCTGCGCGCCACGCCAGAAGACCTGTTTCGCCGGCTGCGCCACGACGTCAAGCGCCCGTTGCTGCAGGTCGCCGATCCGCTGGCGCGCCTGCACGACCTGCACACCGTGCGCGATCCGTTCTACCGCGAAGTGGCGCATGACGTCGTGGACACCGGCCGGCCGTCCATCGGCATGATCGTCAACATCATCGTCATGCAGCTCGAGCTCGCGGGTGTGGTGGCGCCGGTGGACGATCCGAACACGCCAGAGGCCTGAGCCGTCGCCGCCTTCGGGGTGGGGCAGGAACCCCTAAACTCGCAGGCATGCCATTGCCCCCAACGTCCCCTGACGCCGCCGCGTCCGTCGCTTCGGCTTCCACTGCATCGCCTTGCGCTCCGGGCGCCATCGAGCGTGTCGACATCGCGCTGGGCGAGCGCAGCTATCCCATCCTGATCGGCGCCGGCCTGTTGGAAGACCCGGCCAGCTGGGCAGCAGTGCCGACGGCCACCAGCGCACTGATCGTGACCAACACGACAGTGGCCCCGCTCTACGTGGACGCGGTAAGGCGCGCCATCGCCGGACGCTTTCGGCACGTGCACGTGCTGGAGCTGCCCGACGGCGAGGTCTACAAGACCTGGGAAACGCTCAACTTGGTCTTCGACGCGCTTCTTACGCGAGGCAGCGACCGCAAGACGGTGCTGTTCGCGCTCGGCGGCGGCGTGGTGGGCGACATGACCGGCTTCGCTGCGGCCAGCTACATGCGCGGCGTGCCTTTCGTGCAGGTGCCCACCACGCTGCTGGCACAGGTGGATTCCTCGGTCGGCGGCAAGACGGCGATCAACCATCCGCTGGGCAAGAACATGATCGGCGCGTTCTACCAGCCACAGCTGGTGCTGTGCGACCTTTCAACGCTGACCACGCTGCCCGCACGTGAACTGAGCGCAGGGCTGGCCGAGGTGATCAAGTACGGGCCGATCCACGACATGGCCTTCTACGACTGGATCGAAGCCAACATCGACGCACTGGTCGGGCGCGATCCGGCTGCGCTTGCGCATGCGGTCAAGCGCAGTTGCGAGATCAAGGCGTTGGTGGTGGGCAAGGACGAGCGCGAGGCGGGGCTGCGCGCCATCCTCAATTTCGGCCACACCTTCGGCCATGCCATCGAGTCGGGCCTGGGTTATGGCGAGTGGCTGCACGGCGAGGCGGTGGGCTGCGGCATGGTGATGGCCGCGCACCTGTCGCAGCGCCTGGGCGGCGTCGACACGGCATTCGTGGCGCGGCTCACGCGCCTGGTCGAACGCGCCGGCCTGCCGGTGGTGGGCCCTGCACTGGGCGCCGAGCGCTACCTCGAACTGATGCGCATCGACAAGAAGTCCGAGGGCGGTGACATCCGCTTCGTGGTCATCGACCGGCCAGGTTCGGCGGTGATGCGCGGTGCGCCCGAAGCGATGGTGCGCGAGGTGCTGGCGCAATGTTGCGCCGCGTGATCGCCCTGAACGCCTTCAGCGTGCCGACATGAGCCTTGCGCCCTACGCCAGCCTCCCTGCTCGATCGCGCGGGCGCCGGCATCCGGAATCGCCCGCACCTACGCGCGACGACTTCCAGCGCGATCGCGATCGCATCGTGCATTCCACCGCGTTCCGCCGGCTGGTCTACAAGACGCAGGTGTTCCTCAACCACGAAGGCGACCTGTTCCGCACGCGGCTCACGCATTCGCTGGAAGTCGCGCAGCTGGGGCGTTCGATCGCGCGCTCGCTCGGGCTCAACGAGGACCTGGTCGAGGCGGTCGCGCTGGCCCATGACCTGGGCCACACGCCCTTCGGCCACGCCGGGCAGGATGCGCTGGACGAATGCATGTCCGGCCATGGCGGCTTCGAGCACAACCTGCAGAGCCTGCGCGTGGTCGACACGCTGGAGCTGCGCTACCCGCAGTACGACGGCCTGAACCTGAGCTTTGAGACGCGCGAGGGCATCCTCAAGCACTGTGCGCGCGCCAACGCCGAGCGCATCGATGCAGCGGAGCCCGGCGGCGTGGCGCGTCGCTTTCTGGACCGCACGCAGCCCAGCCTGGAGGCGCAGCTGTGCAACCTGGCCGACGAAATCGCCTACAACGCCCACGACATCGACGATGGCGTGCGCTCGGGGCTGATCGGTATCGAGCAACTCGCGGAAGTCGAGTTGTTCGAGCGCTACCGGTGCGAGGCGCTGGCCGAGCATCCGCACCTCGACGCGCGCCGCGTCTTGTACGAAACCATACGGCGCATGCTCAGCGCGCAGGTTTACGACGTGATCGACGCCACGCGTGCAGCCATTGCAGCCGCAGCGCCTGCGGATGCCGATGCGGCGCGCCTTGCACCTCCGCTGGTGTGTTTCAGTCCGGCCATGCGCGCGCAGTCGGTCGCCCTCAAGCGCGTGCTGTTTCGCGACCTCTACCGCCATCCGCAGGTGATGCAGACGACGGTGCGTGCGCAGGGCGTGGTGCGTGACCTGTTCGCGGCCTACCAGGCCGATCCAGGTCAGATGCCGCCGTCTTTTGCCACCCGCCCGGACACGCCACGGGCCGTGGCCGACTACATCGCCGGCATGACCGACCGCTACGCGATGCGCGAGCACGAGCGGCTGACCGGTCAGGTCTGGCCCGCGTGAACGCGCGACCGACGCCATCGGCCCGCACGGCGCGGCCAGCCGCCACGTTGGCCGTGGTGCTGGCGGGGGTGAGCGCCGCGCTGCACTTGGGCAAGCTGCCGCCCGCAGTGCCCGCGCTCCAGGCCACGCTGGGCATCGGCTGGGTCGAAGCGGGTTTTCTCCTGTCCCTGGTGCAGGTGGCCGGCATGTTGCTCGGGATGGCGGTCGGGCTGACGGCCGACACGCTCGGGTTGCGCCGCAGCATGCTCGGCGGACTGGCCGTGCTCACAGGCGCCAGTGTGCTCGGCGGGCTGGTCGGCATGATGGCATCCGAAGGAACTGGCGGCACGCCCGCCGTGCACGCACTGCTGGTCCTGCGCGCGATCGAGGGCCTGGGCTTCCTGTTGGTCGTGATGCCGGCGCCGGGCCTCATCCGCGCCTTCGCGGCGCCCGGCACCGAGAAGGCCGCGATGGGCTGGTGGGGTGCCTACATGCCGCTGGGCGTGGCGCTGGCGCTGCTGATCGGCCCTGTGCTGATCGGCGCCATCGGTTGGCCGGGCTGGTGGTGGGCGCTGGCGCTGGTGTCGGCTGCGGCTGCGCTGGGCGTGCGCGCCTGCCTGCCGGCGGATCCGAGCGGCGTTGCCGGGCGCGATGCACCCATGGCGGTCGGCAACTGGCGCGTGCGGCTGCACGAAACGCTGCGCGCACCCGGGCCCTGGCTGGTCGCACTGGCCTTCGCGGTCTACTCGTCGCAGTGGATCGCCGTCATCGGCTTCCTGCCTGCCATCTATGCAGGGGTCGGCGTGCCGGTTGGCTGGAGTGCGGTGCTGACAGCGTTCGCCGCAGCGTTGAACATCGTGGGCAATCTGGCGGGCGGACGCATGCTGCAACGCGGCGTCGCGCCAGCAAGCCTGCTGTGCTGGGGCTACCTGGCAATGGCGCTGGGCAGCGTGGCCGCCTTCGCGCAGGTGGCTCTGGCTTGGCAGGGCGCCGACGCGATCGGGCTGCCGCCGCTGCTGCGCTACGTGGCGGTGTGCATTTTTTCTTTGGCAGGCGGGATGATCCCGGCCACGCTGTTCTCGCTGGCGGTGCGGCTTGCGCCAAGTGCCACGACCGTCTCAACCACGGTCGGGCTGGTGCAGCAGGCCTCGGCGTTCGGGCAGTTCGCGGCGCCGCCGGTGGTGGCCTGGCTGGCGCACCGCATGGGCGGCTGGCAGTGGACCTGGGCGCTGACTCTGGCCTGTTCGCTGGCCGGCATCGCGCTGGCGGCTCGGCTCGCACGCGCGTCGACCCGGGTCGCGGTCGACGCAGAACCCTCGAGGTGAACCCATGACACGACATCCGGATTGCGCCCCGGCGACAATCGACGCCCTTCAGGCCGAAGCCGACATGCGCCACTGGCTGGCGCGCGCGGTGATCGGCCTGAACCTCTGCCCGTTCGCGAAGGCGGTCCATGTGAAGGGGCAGATCCACTACGCAAGCTACCTGCCGGCCGATGAGGCCGGCCTCATCGATGCGCTCCTGGACGAAGCGCGTGCGCTGGTCGCATGCGAGGCATCGCAGCGCGACACCACCCTTCTGATGGCACCCAACACCTTGGCGGACTTTCTGGACTTCAACGATTTCACCGCGCGCGCCGAGCGTCGGCTTGCGCGTGCGGGCTTCGACGGCGTGCTGCAGCTGGCGACCTTTCACCCGCGCTTCCAGTTCGGCGGCAGCGAGCCCGACGACATCGCCAACGCCACCAACCGCGCACCGTACCCCACGCTGCATCTGCTGCGCGAGGACAGCGTGAGCCGCGCGGTCGACGCCTTTCCCGAGGCGGATGCGATCTTCGAGCGCAACATCGACGTGCTCGAGCAACTGGGCGCCGCAGGTTGGGCCGCGCTCGATGTCGGGCCGGGAGGGGCTTCGCGATGAGCAAGGCGCTCAAGGCCGCCAAGGCCGAAGCCGACGTCCTGCAGGAGCTGCGGCCCGGCCAGTCGATCGAGCTGCTGAAGGAACTGCATATCCTCACCCGCGAAGGCCGGTTGAACCAGGATTCGCGGCGCAAGCTCAAGCAGGTCTATCACCTGTTCCAGTTCATCGAGAAGCTGTTGAAGGAGCTGCCGGGCGAGGGCGTCCAGGCCACGCTGGCCGACCATGGCGCCGGCAAGTCGTACCTGGGTTTCATTCTTTACGACCTGTTCTTCAAGGCGCGCGGTGGGCACGTCTATGGCATCGAGACGCGCAGCGAGTTGATCGAGAAATCGCGGGCGCTGGCGGGTCAGCTGGGTTTTGGCCGCATGTCGTTCCTGAACCTGACGGTGGCCGAATCGACGCATGCCGACGAGCTGCCCGCGCAGATCGACGTGGTCACCGCGTTGCATGCCTGCGACACCGCGACCGACGACGCCATCGCCTTCGGCCTGGCCAAGAAGGCGCGCTACATGGTGCTGGTGCCCTGCTGCCAGGCCGAGGTCGCGGCCTGCCTGCGCGAGACCAAGGCGCTGTCGCTGTCGCGCACGCCCCTGGCCGAACTCTGGCGTCACCCACTGCACACGCGCGAGATCGGCAGTCAGCTCACCAATGTGCTGCGCTGCCTGTACCTTGAGGCCAACGGCTACCAAGTCACCGTGACCGAGCTGGTCGGCTGGGAGCACAGCATGAAGAACGAACTCATCATCGCGCGCCGGACGGGCCAGGCCAAGGCCGGTGCCGCCGAGCGTCTGGCGAGCCTGCTGGCGGAGTTCGGGCTGTCGTTGCTGTTGGAAACGCGCTTTCGCCTGCCATGAGAGCTGCGAGCACGATCTAGTGGCCCGCCTGCCCCGCCTCACGCTGGCCGACCGGCTGCACCACGTGATCCAGCGCGGCAACAACCGCCAGGACGTGTTCGTCGGCGCGGCCGACCGTGAACGCATGTTGGCGTTGCTCGCCGAGCATGCACCGCGCCTGGGCGTAGCGGTGCACGCGTACGTGCTGATGGACAACCATTTCCACCTGCTGGCCACGCCGTCGACCACCAATGGGCTGCCCCAGCTGATGCAAGCTGTCGGCCGCAGCTACGTCCGCTGGTTCAACGACCAGCATGGCCGCAGCGGCACGTTGTGGGAAGGGCGCTATCGCGCGACGCTGATCCAGCCCGAGCGCTACCTGCTGCCCTGCATGGCGTACATGGACCTGAACCCCGTGCGTGCCGGCCTCGTTGCCGATCCGCGGGAATTTCGCTGGTCGAGTCACCACCACTACATCGGCCTGCGCCACGATCGGTTGGTGACGCCGCATCCGCTCTATTGGACCTTGGGCAATACGCCTTTTGCGCGCGAAGCGGCCTATGCCGAAACGGTGCATGCGGGGGTGAGCCAGCGCGACCAGGCACTGCTGACGCACTCTGCACTGCAAGGATGGGCTGCAGGCGACGCCGATTTCCTGGCGCAGATCGAGGCTGCCACCACGCGCCGGGTGGTCAAGGGGCGGGCCGGCCGACGACCGCGTGCTCCTGCAGGTTGACGGTCCAGAGAGTCGCCCGGGCAGGCGAGCGGGCAGCCGCCTGCGGCGTTCGATCTGTCCCCAAATACTTGTGTGTTTGATCTATCCGACGTTAATAGGGATCTGACCCTTATTAAATTGCTTGGCATTGTTTGTGCAACGCAATATCCTCCGTTTCCCTGCGAAAAAAATGAAGGAGTGCGCCACATGACAACGGATGCCGAAATCCGCCACCTGGAAGAACACGGGTTGTATTCGTCCGCCAATGAGCACGACGCCTGTGGCCTCGGGTTCGTTGCGCACATCAAGGGTGAGAAGCGACACGATATCGTCACCCAGGCACTCAAGATCCTGGAGAACATCGACCATCGCGGCGCCGTGGGCGCCGACAAGCTGATGGGCGACGGCGCGGGCATCCTGATCCAGATCCCCGATGCGCTCTACCGCGAGGAGATGGGCAAGCTGGGCGTCGAACTGCCGCCCTACGGCGAGTACGGCGTCGGCATGATCTTCCTTCCGAAGGAGCACGCTTCCCGCATGGCTTGCGAGCAGGAGATGGAGCGCGCCATCAAGGCCGAAGGCCAGGTGCTGCTGGGCTGGCGTGACGTGCCGGTCAACCGCGAGATGCCGATGTCGCCGGCGGTCAAGAAGACCGAACCCATCCTGCGCCAGGTCTTCATCGGGCGCGGCAGCGATGTGATCGTGCAGGACGCGCTGGAACGCAAGCTCTACGTGATCCGCAAGACCGCCAGCGCGAACATCCAGAACCTGGAGCTCAAGCACAGCAAGGAATACTACGTTCCGAGCATGTCGAGCCGCACCGTGGTCTACAAGGGCCTGCTGCTCGCCGATCAGGTGGGCGTGTATTACCTGGACCTGTCAGACCCGCGTTGTATTTCGGCCATCGGCCTGGTGCACCAACGCTTCTCGACCAACACCTTCCCCAAGTGGCCGCTGGCCCACCCGTACCGCTATGTCGCCCACAACGGCGAGATCAACACGGTGCGCGGCAACTACAACTGGATGAAGGCGCGCGAAGGCGTGATGTCGTCGCCGGTGCTCGCGGCCGACCTGAAGAAGCTGTATCCCATCAGCTTCGCGGGCCAGTCCGACACCGCCACCTTCGACAACTGCCTCGAACTCATGACCATGGCCGGCTACCCGATCAGCCAGGCTGTGATGATGATGATCCCCGAACCGTGGGAGCAGCACGACACGATGGACGAGCGCCGCCGCGCGTTCTACGAATACCACGCCGCGATGATGGAGCCGTGGGACGGCCCGGCCTCGATCGTGTTCACCGACGGCCGCCAGATCGGCGCCACGCTCGACCGCAACGGCCTGCGCCCCTCGCGCTACTGCGTGACCGACGATGACCTGGTCATCATGGCTTCAGAATCCGGCGTGCTGCCGGTGCCCGAAGACAAGATCGTGCGCAAGTGGCGCCTTCAGCCGGGCAAGATGTTCCTGATCGACCTGGAACAGGGCCGCATGATCGACGACGACGAGCTCAAGGCCTACGTCGTCAACACCAAGCCGTACAAGCAGTGGATCGAAAACCTGCGCATCAAGCTGGACAGCGTGGCCGCACCGGCCGCCGTGATCCCCGAAAGCAAGGTAACGCTGCTCGACCGCCAGCAAGCCTTCGGCTACACGCAAGAAGACATCAAGTTCCTGATGTCGCCCATGGCCCAGTCGGGTGAAGAGGGCATCGGCTCGATGGGCAACGACAGCCCGCTGGCCGTGCTGTCGAGCAAGAACAAGCCGCTCTACAACTACTTCCGCCAGATGTTCGCGCAGGTGACGAACCCGCCGATCGACCCCATCCGCGAGGCGATCGTGATGTCGCTGGTGTCGTTCATCGGCCCCAAGCCCAACCTGCTGGACATCAACCAGGTCAACCCGCCGATGCGGCTCGAGGTGAGCCAGCCGATCCTCGACTTCGCCGACATGGCCAAGCTGCGCAACATCGAGCAGCACACGCAGGGCAAGTTCCGCAGCTCGACGTTGGACATCACCTACCCGGCCGACTGGGGCCGCGAAGGCGTCGAAGCCAAGCTGGCCTCGCTGTGCGCCGAAGCGGTCGATGCGATCAAGGGTGGCAGCAACATCCTGATCGTGAGCGACCGCGCCGTGAGCGCGACGCAAGTCGCCATTCCGGCGCTGCTCGCGTCGAGTGCGATCCACCAGCACCTGGTGCGCGAGGGCCTGCGCACCACCGCCGGCCTGGTGGTGGAGACCGGCAGCGCCCGCGAAGTGCACCACTTCGGCGTCCTGGCGGGCTATGGTGCGGAAGCCGTGCACCCGTACCTCGCCATGGAAACGCTGGCGTCGATGCACAAGGACCTGCCGGGCGACCTGTCGGCCGAGAAGGCCATCTACAACTACGTGAAGGCGATCGGCAAGGGCCTGTCGAAGATCATGTCCAAGATGGGCGTGAGCACCTACATGAGCTACTGCGGCGCGCAGCTGTTCGAGGCCATCGGCCTGAACAACGACACCATCGGCAAGTACTTCTCGGGCACGGCCAGCCGCGTCGAAGGCATCGGCGTCTTCGAGATCGCCGAGGAAGCGCTGCGCATGCACGAAGCCGCATTCGGTGACGACCCCGTGCTGGCCAGCATGCTTGACACAGGCGGCGAATACGCCTGGCGCACCCGCGGCGAAGACCACATGTGGACGCCCGACGCCATCGCCAAGCTGCAGCACAGCACGCGTGCCAACAACTGGAGTACGTACAAGGAGTACGCGCAGATCATCAACGACCAGAGCCGGCGCCACATGACGCTGCGCGGGCTGTTCGAGTTCAAGATCGACCCGAGCAAGGCGATTCCGGTGGAGGAGGTCGAGTCGGCGGCTGAGATCGTCAAGCGCTTCGCCACCGGCGCGATGTCGCTGGGCTCGATCTCGACCGAGGCGCATGCCACGCTCGCCGTCGCCATGAACCGCATCGGCGGCAAGAGCAACACGGGCGAGGGCGGGGAAGATCCGGCGCGCTACCGCAACGAGCTCAAGGGCATTCCGATCCAGCAGGGCGACACGTTGAAGAGCGTGATCGGCGAGGCCAACGTCGAGGTCGACCTGTCGCTGACCCCCGGCGATTCGTTGCGCTCGAAGATCAAGCAGGTTGCGTCGGGCCGCTTCGGCGTCACGGCGGAGTACCTGAGCTCGGCCGACCAGATCCAGATCAAGATGGCGCAGGGTGCCAAGCCCGGCGAAGGCGGGCAGTTGCCGGGTGGCAAGGTGACCGAGTACATCGGCAAGCAGCGCTACTCGGTGCCGGGCGTGGGCCTCATCAGCCCGCCGCCACACCACGACATCTACTCGATCGAAGACCTGGCACAGCTTATCCACGACCTCAAGAATGTCGCGCCGCACGCCAGCATCAGCACCAAGCTGGTGAGCGAAGTGGGCGTGGGCACGGTGGCCACCGGCGTGACCAAGTGCAAGAGCGACCACCTGGTGATCGCCGGCCACGATGGCGGCACGGGCGCATCGCCCTGGTCGTCGATCAAGCACGCGGGCGGCCCATGGGAAATCGGCCTGGCCGAAACCCAGCAGACGCTGGTGCTGAACCGCCTGCGCGGCCGCGTGCGGGTGCAGGCCGACGGCCAGATGAAGACCGGGCGCGACGTCGCCATCGGGGCCCTGCTGGGCGCCGACGAATTCGGCTTCGCCACCGCGCCGCTGATCGTCGAAGGCTGCATCATGATGCGCAAGTGCCACCTGAACACCTGCCCGGTGGGCGTGGCCACGCAGGACCCGGTGCTGCGCAAGAAGTTCTCGGGCAAGCCCGAGCACGTCGTCAACTACTTCTTCTTCATCGCCGAGGAAGTGCGCCAGATCATGGCCCAACTGGGCATCCGCAACTTCAACGACATGATCGGCCGCGCCGACCTGCTCGACATGAAGAAGGGCCTGTCGCACTGGAAGGCCAGCGGCCTCGACTTCAGCCGCCTGTTCGCGCTGCC
>Ga0308159_1001831_pt1 | contig 27639 bp, 24 predicted proteins | sample PhyCR1_FD_201040 | JGI IMG/M metagenome (GOLD analysis project Ga0308159, IMG submission 201040) | Phyllosphere microbial communities from UC Gill Tract Community Farm, Albany, California, United States - DLSLC.R1 | ecosystem: Host-associated > Plants > Phyllosphere > Unclassified | place: USA...
CAAATGCTGAGCAAGCTCAAGGATGCCTAATTTGTTCTTGATGATCTTTGATTGTGTAGTCATAATACTAATCTCTGTTACGTTGTTTAATTTATCGTAACTGTCAGATTAAGTTTTGACTAATTCACAGTACTAGCACCTCACTATCACTTCGTAATCACCTTTCTGCTCCTCGTCATCCTCAGCTCGACTGGGGATCTTAATGCGCTTTCATTCAAGCCTCGCTATTCGCCACACAACGACACAACCAAAAACCCAAAAAACCAACCAGCCCATTTGCCTGCGCTCGCATTCGCGCCTTGCTACTTAAAACCGACAACTGACAACTGACCACTGATAGCTCATAACCCGTAGCTCCTTTTCTTTGCGCTTTGTTTTGCTCCTACAACCCAAACAACTAACCAACTAACCACCCAACCAACTAACCACCCAAACAACTAGAAAATCAAAGCCAGCGCCTTGCGGCCAGTTCAGCCCCGCTGTCCACTGTAGCCCTCGTGCCTAGGGGCTGCCGTTCCCATCAGGTTTAATGAACAAAGGCTTGTGCACAGTACTAACACCTCACTATCACTTCGTAATCACCTTTCTGCTCCTCGTCATCCCCAGCTCGACTGGGGATCTTAATGCGCTCGCATTCACGCCTCGCTATTCGCCACACAACCAAACAACCAAAAAAACAACCAACCCATTTGCCTGATCTCGCATTCACGCCTCGCTACAAACCCCTGACTACTAACCACTGATAACCCATCTACCACCACGAAGCTTTCCCAAAATCGTAGGTGAATAATCTAGCATTCGCTTTCTTAGTTCTGTTTTCTAATCGGTAAAAGGTATGCGTAGGAATGTTTTCAAACGTGATCGTTTTTGCTTTGGCTGTTTTTACCCCTTGGCTAATCCATTGGCTATGCTCATTCAAATAGAACAATTCATATTCGTGATCTGGCTTAATTCTGCCTACATCATTAAGGGCTGGGGAAAATCTGATCTGTGCTATCGATTCAGCTTTTTCAAACTTCAGCCCAAACCATATGGTACCTCTTCTCCTAGCATCAAAAAAGGTGCTGGTATCACCATCAAATGCCTTTGTGAAAGGTCGCTCTAGGTCATCATGAGACAGTCCATCACTACTGATTATTTCACCTTTTCGCTTTTTTCCATCCCCATAAAAAGCTAGCTCTCCCATAAAACAATGCTGTTTTTCGTGAGATAGGTATCTTACATACTGATATTTTTTCGTGCTTTTGGTTTCCAAGCTGTTCCAATAGGGAAAAGGCTTTAGCGTAATTTTGGCTAATGTTTCAGCGTCACCGAAATCTGGGCGGTTAGCGCCTTGGAATACACCACCAACTAGATCATGTACCCAGTAGGCATCTGGTACAACCGGATAAATTCTATCCACCGTCATGCTCATATTTTTATTGGCATTCATCTGGAAGGTTTTGATTCCACCTGCCTTGTTCAATAAAAATGGTAAACCTGCGTTAACAATTTTAGAGTTGATGTAGTAACCAATTACATAAACAATGTTACCTTCAACTTTATCGAATTGAGTTTCTCCATTTGCGCCTATGTGGCTCCACGCAACAGGTACCCAATCTTTGTTGTTGTAAACGCATAAATAAGCATATTTTTGCTGGGCATCGGGCTGTTTTATACTGATCTTTACCTGTTGGGTAGCAGCATATTCGTCGGTTACATCATAAATTCTGGGATCTCGCAAAAAAGGCGGAATCTCGTCCATCGCAGATTTGATCATGGCCAAGCTGTTTGGGTTGGGGCTAAAGAGGCGCCTGTATACCTTCCCTTTTTTAGTAAAAGGCTTGTGTGGCGTGTTCGGACTGTCTTCAGCACCTAGGAACATTCTAGCTTTTTGCTTTTTATCCATAACTACGTTCCAGTCGTGCCCACCATTTCTATAAGGCCATTGTGGTATAAAATCGGAGGTCACCGGAATGCCACAGGCCCTCATCACGTAAGTAGCCATATCTGTCATGTTCCTGCAGGTGCCAACTCTATGTTCAAGTAATGGTTTGGGGCCTAACGTAGGTAGAAACGACACTCTGTTGGTAATGATCCATTGGGGTGCTCTCAAGCTATCGTTGATGAGCTGACAAGCCCCAACCGCGTCCATGTCAGCATTTCCATTAAGCAATAACTGCTGAAATCGCTGGTAGATGCTTTCTCTATCATCCACAGGGGCTTCATCACCAAGTTTGTAGGGCAAGATGTATTCACAGAAGTTTTCAAAGGAAATATCTTTTCCCCACGGCTGCGATCTCCAGGCCTTAAATGCAATTTCAATGTTATCAATTAGTTGTTGGGCGGTAATGATTTCTAGGTCATGCTTTTTATCGTAGTCGTCTATTACAAAAGGACCATATTGTTCGTTAAACCTTTTCAAATAGAAGTCTCCTTTTTTATCGTCTTTTCTAATCAACCTAAGGTAATCCGCATATTGTGCTATCAGTTTACTTTGGTAAAAGTATCGGTCCTTCAAATTTGCGACCATGAAATAGGCCGCTTTGAGTTTTAGCGAATCGCTCGGCGACTGATAGTGCTCAAATACCTTTCTCAATTCTGTTTGATTAGGGCCTACAGCTTCTAAAACCTGAATGATTTCGTCCGGAATTTTAGTGCTCTTTTTACAAGATAAAAGTAATGTAACTGAGATAAGGAAGCTTAAAAAATGATTGCATCTGAGCATAAGGTTAATATAGCGTTTGGATAAGTACCAAGGTAAGTGTAAGCATTTAATCATCTTGATAGTTATTTGTCCAATGCTGGTACTGTCTTGATTTTTTGCGCGTTAAGCTGAAAAATGCCACTATATTGTTTTTGTAGTTCATATCGCCATAGGCAAATTTATGGCTTAGATACAATAACAATGCGCACTCAACACACACTCAAACTTGCAAGATCAATAGGCTTTAAGGCTTTCAAACCTGATCAGCTTACGTTCCTAGTGTTGTTCTGTTTTTGCAGTTTGGGTCTAGTCATTACTACCGCATTTGGCAATCGATCCTTTTTTTTAGGTTTTTTAACAGCCATACTATTTATCGGCTATGTCTTCTTCCAGAGGAAAATGAAGATCGGCTATCTTGTAGGCTTATTAATTATTTTTACGCTGTCACTTGCCCTATTTTTTAAGCTTGGCTCTTCACAGGGTAGGCTATTGATCTACAAGGTCTCTTTCGATATCTTTAAAGATCATTGGCTAATGGGTTTAGGTTTTGCTGAGTTCAAGCGGAGCTACCTTGCCTATCAGGCCAATTATTTCGCCAAAGGCAACTACACCGCGCAGGAGTTGTTATTGGCAGATAATACCTATTTCGTATTCAACGACTATTGGCAGTTTGTGTTAGAATGGGGGCTAGGTGCAGTGGTCATCATTGTTGGTTTAGCCTACCTATGTTTCTTGGCCATAGGTAAAACATGGTATGTGATACGGTCTCGTCCTTTTCTAATGTGCAGCGTATGCAGTTTGCTCATTCTGGCTACTGCCGCATTGTTTACCCATGTTTTCGAAAAATGGTATTGGCAGCTGGTCTTCTGGTCATCCTTTGTCACGCTCACTTCAACACTCCTGCCTAAACTAGGCCTTCAATTCAAATTAACCGCTTATCTCTTAGTTTTTTCGAGCGTACTTTTATTTCATATTGACCAACTCAAATCATGGAGGTATGCGGCAGATTTACGTGATGCTGAAGAGCTGGTTTTAATGGGATATCAAGAAGAAGGCTTGGAGGCATTTGTTCGTTTATCACAGCTTAGAGCCGATGATCGATTTCTGTTCGCTTACGCACAGGCTTGTGCATCATCGGGCAATTTAACCAAAGCTGTTAAGCTTTACCAAAGTATTGCGGCCAGATCCAATAGCATCTGCCTCAGAATAGCAGAGCTTTACCGAGAGCTCAATGATCCCCGAGCTGAAAGCTGGTATAAGCTGGCCGTAGATATGGTTCCAAACCGATTTAACACGCGCAAAGCATTGTTCAATTACTACATCGCCCAAAAAGACTACACAAAAGCCCAAATTATAGGTTTAGTAACCTTGCGCTTGCCCATCAAAATTCCATCAGCTGTGGTAGATCGCATCAGAAGCGAAGTCAGCACCTCGCTAGATCAAATTTCTAAATTTAATCATCTCTAAATAAACAATTAACCAAAATGAATCAAAAGAAAAGAAAAATGAACATTAGGCTAGTACTGAGTGTGTTTGCCCTACTTACCGTTTTCTGGGCCTGTAGAAAAAATTACAGTAATCCTTTAGACGGTGATTTAGTCGCAGTACAGAAAGGATTAAGCTTGAAAGAAGCTCAAGCATTCCATCGAAGCGCCAGTGTAAATTTCAAAAATGCCGATAGGCAGGTAATGGGTACTGACGCAACGCCACCAACATTTAGTGGCGAGCCCGTGGTAAGGTGGAACAAGTCTGATAGTTATAAGGATGGCCGGTTTGAAATGCTAGAGGTACCCATATGGTTCCCTAAAACCAGGCTAACAGCCTATAGCTTTGATGGAAATAAAGTTAATGATGTCAGTAATCAGGCGATGTTGGCAGCATCCTTTTCCAAATATGTGATCTATCGCGACCCACTGAAAAATAAGATTACCGCAAGGATCCTTACTTTTATGCCCGATAAGGCCTATCTTAAAAAATATGGACGGTATGCCATTAAAAATACGGGTAGACATTTGGAGAAGAACTTTAGTGGCTATATAGAAATGCGTGATATGAAGCAAAAAAGCATCTTGATAGTCCGCGTAAAGGCTGGAAAAGTAGTCAAGACGGTGAGAATGCAGCGCAGGCCTACTGGGTCGAAAGACAGACAACAAGAAGGTAGCGCTACGATGTCTTCATGCCCAGACATCTGTGATCCAGAATATGAAATGGATTGTCATCAAGGTCAGCCCGATCCAGATGCATCTGGCGGTTATGAGGTAGAATGTACTCGTGTGGAGGTGGGCGTTTTTTGTTATCCTGATCCATTCTGTTCGCCAGATCCGTGGGAATGGCCAGATCCTAATGATTGTGATGACCCTGCCAATTATTACCTGCCACAATGCGGTTACGAGCCAAATCCATGCGAAGACTGGGGAGAGTGTGGCCCAGAAGACGATGATGAAGATCCAGACACTGTAATTTATGGTGGTCTTGCCAATCATCAACTCCCAAAAACTAATAAGTTACCACCTAGAACAACCACAGATGTTCAGATTGGAGCAACATGTGTATTCAAAACCATGGAGTGGATATCTAAGTATTACGGCGGGACTACCACTGTTGGAGACATCCTACTTCGATACGCTCAAGATAAAGGCCTCACTTTTCCCCAACTCATGGCAGTAATAAATACGAATGGAATTCCAAGTGCAGATGTCCAAAGTTTAGCAACACATTATTTCGATACAGCTAGTACGACTAATCTCCATACCTCGATCAATAACGGGCATCCGGTAATGGGGACAATTCTTGTAAACGGATTAGGGCATGAGGTTATGGTAACAGGATATTTTACCAATGGTATAATGGAGTACTTTGATCCTGAAACTGGCACATACCATTCTAAACCAGCCAATGAGATTTTTAATGTAATAGAGATAAAAGGTAAAAAATAAATAGATGAAGATGAAAACGAAAAGAATCAATGCAACAAGCTATTTCAGCTTATTAATATGCTTTTTAGGATATATTAATATATCTAATGCTCAGATAGATAAATCAGATGCAGGTATTATTAAAAGAACGACCAATATTTATAATATTATTAAATCGAAAGGTTCTGGTGATATTATTTCTCGAGATTTGATTATGGACCCTACGCTTATTGCTAATTTGGATGTGCCATCAAAAGATGCGGTTAAGAAACAATATGGAAATATCCAGGCGGATATAGTTATGGTTATCATACCAAAACCGGGGGTTGAATTTTTGGATTTATCTCAGATTTTTGATAAATATAAGATTGATCATGAGTATAGAAAATATGCTGTGTTGATTGATCATACCGAAACAACCGACGCCAAAACACTAATTGCCAATGTGGGCTCCATAAAAACGGTGATTGTCAATAAAGAAAAAATGTATATTGATATTGTAACCATCTTTAATAAAGGATATAACGATTTTAGGAAAAGGACTAAAGAGTCCAAAACTCAGTTGCTTAAAAAAGCGGGCACGTAGATTGAACTGTGTCAATCTAAAGTAACGACTTCTAACCATTAACGTAGGAAATGTTGATCCAAAAGACGCGAATGTATTGAATTTTCGTTTTTATGAACCTGTTAATAAGGTAAGGGCCAAAGGTACCTTCACTTTTAGCAACGATAATCCCAACCAGTTACTTTTTTCGGGCGGCCTTAGCCGAAGGTGGTATAATCAATATCGAAGGACAGCCCTATGAAAATTATGTTATGCTTATACCTTACTACCGTCGTGTTAAATGGTGAAACAAATGTGCTTACTATTCCCTTCAAATCAGTAGACCTGTAATTATGAATATACCAAGAAATAGTGGCTTCAAAATAAAATGTTCGACAAATATTTTGATCTTGGCAATAGTAACTTTTGCATGTAAAATTAGCTATGGACAGGTGAAAACCGCAAAACAAATCGAAACTGAGCTAGGCAAAATGAAGTCTGGTAATTATTTCCGTAATCCTAATCAAGCCGCGCTGGTAGGTGTTTGGCATAGTGATGATCAGCACTATACTTTTTCGGTAAAGTTGGAAAAGAAGCATGTTCAAAAAGGAGGAGAAAATGGGCTTGATTTTTATACAGATATGTTGTTGCTTACTTTTAAACGGGCTACTATTAATGGTAGCGATCATTACGAGAAATTTGCTTCTCCAATCGAACTTATCGGATTGGATGGTTTAAACTTTAATGGTTTTTATCTGGATCCCATTACCAAAAACAATGTATCTGTTTCGCTAAATTTTAAAAATGGTAAAGCACAGCTGTTATCGAAAATTTTGCCGCCCAACTCAGTCGAAAGTAGAAAAGATGGCATATCATTTCCCTACCGTCTAGTTTTTAAGAAAGAGTAAGGCTGTCTCAATTGGTTGGTGAATTTTACCAAACAAAATTTTTGGTTGTCCATTAAAGGGATGAAGTTGCTATAGTTTGCTGCGGTGGGTTCGTACATTTTTTACGCATAAGCCATTCATTTATCTTATAATGGACATAATGGCTAAACAACCCTCATAGGTTTTCAAAATCTATGAGGGTTTAACCTGAAGGATAAGAAAACTTTTTTCAATTTGATAAACAGTTTAACAATGAAAAATTTACTTTTAATAATAGTTGTCATACTTTTAACAAATAGTTATGGATTGGCTCAACAAGAGGATGTAAAAATAAAGAACCTGAAATCTGGAAAGTATGTTGTTGCTGAAAATGTAAGTTCTTTAGCTGGAGTCTGGAAAAGTTCGGATGATAAAATTGAAATTAATATTAAAGCAAACAGAAAGCATATAAAAACTGGGCAGAATGACGGTCTTAATTTTTATACTGATGTCTTAGTCGTATCTTTTCATAAAGTCATCGGGAGGGGGCAGAATTTTTCAAAAATATTTGAAAAGATATCAATCGAACTGATAGGGATAGAAGGAAATAGTTTCTACGGAAGTTATCGAGATCCAGTTACAAAAAATGATGTGTCTGTTACTTTAAACCCAAAAAATCAAAATATAGAACTGCTGTCTAGAATTTATACCCTCACCTCCATCGGTAAGGTTAAAGATGGTATATCCTTTCCTTATCAACTTATTTTTAAGAAAAGGTAAAGTAGATATGAGTTGGTTGGTGCATGGTACCAACCAAAATTTATATATGACTAGATCTAGATACTTTCATGAGTTCCACTCGATCTCATGAATATCGCTGATCGATAAAATGAATAATCAATGAAAAGTATTTTTTTTCTTCTAATAGGCCTTTTTGTTTTGCCCGCTAAAAACGTTGGAGCTCAGGGTAAACCTAACGATATGGACCATATCATGAAGTCTATTCACCAAATTTTATCAGAATTTAAACAGCCAAAAGATAGTCTTCTAATTTATGCGTTTAATTTTGAGCTTAGCGTGGCTAAAATGGATGGTAGAAATAAAGTTTCCAAAATTAAGGCCAACGATTCCTTAGCCTATACTTTATTTCCTTTGTATGAAAAGCTTAAAACAGTTGATTATAGCGTACTAATGAAAAACAAGACGAGTGCAAGGATTGTGATTCCTATTTTGATGTATGGGAGCTCCGAAGCCCAGAAAAAGTATAAAGATGAAAATGGAAACGTTTTGATCAATTTTAAAGCGGCCTTAAATGCGATGGTTTCACTTTACGATGTAGGAGCAAGGTATAATAATGAAAATGATGCACTAAAAGTAGTGAATAGAGAAACTGATGGCACAAATCTATTTACCGAAGCTATTTTTATGAGACCATTTCTTATAGAGCTACTAAACATGAAGTAGCCTCAGCGTTGCGCCATTGGTGTGTGCAGCTTTACGTATAAGCCATCATTCATTTCATCTTATGTTGGATATAATGGCTAAAAAAACCTCGCAGGCTTTCAAAACCTGTGAGGTTTAAATTGCAGGGCAATAAAAGTTTCTGCTGAAATCACATATAATGAACAAAGCCCTGTGCATATTACTAGCACGTCAACATCACTTCGTAATCACCTTTCTGCTCCTCGTCATCCTCAGTTCGACTGGGGATCCTAACGCGCTCGCATTCACGCATGCTATTTACCTCGTAACTCATAAACCATAACCCGTTAACTCCTTCTCTTTGCTCTTTAACCAAGTGGTCAGTTTTCAGTGGTCAGTGTTCAGGAGTCAGGGATCAGTAATGGTTGCATAGGTTTTTTAAGCCTTACGCTTTACGGTCAACGCTATTCCCCGTAACTCTTTTCTCTTGCAACCCAAACAACTAACCACCCAAAAAACCAACCAACCAATTTGCCTGCGCTCGCATTCACGCCTCGCTATTCGCCCGTAACCCACAACTCATAACCCACAACTCTTTGCTCATTGCTCCACACGCTCACAACTCATATACTCATTGCTTGTCCATTACAAATAGCAACTGTCGGGAAATCGATCTTACTTTGCAATTTTCTTTGTATAGATATCCTTATACGATAATTGGGTGTCAACAAAGAAGTAGTTTGCTCCCTCAAAGTAACGCTCAATACCATAGGTGAAACTTACAGTAAACGAACTGTTCTTTATTTTCTCCTCAATTTTCTGGATTTCACTGGCAGTGATTAGCGACGTATTCTTTAGCAAGAATTGCATTTCCAGTACTTTGCCTTGTGGATTAACTTTGAAAGACACAAATATCCAGTCGCCAATTCCTTTGGGCAGCTTTTCCAAAGTTGCTAATGGAATTACATCTGCACAAATGGATAGCAGTGCATTCTTGTCGTATTTTACATATTGCGGGATTTTGACATCAGAGGGGAGGTTTGGCGCCACTGCTTTCACATTGGTCAGTTTGTTGTCGGAATTAGCAATTATGGTAACCTTGTTGTTCGGTTTATTCAATTTATATTTCACACCGTTAACCTTAACCTCGTCAGCACTTATTTTTGATATGGGCTGTTGTGCTTTGCAAGCAATCATAGTTGCTATGACTAGTACGGTGGTTGTTAGTATTTTGATTTTCATATCGCTATTTGCAGTTAGTTGTTGAGAAAAGATTTAATAAAGCTACTGGCAGCAAACCTGATAACTATAGGGGCAATTGGATGAAATAATTTATTTGTAATGATTATAGAAATGTCTTAAACAAATCAATTGAAATAAATGCGAAATGGAGAAAATGTGCATAAAAGTCACTTTTCTTTTAATGCGCTGTCCCTGCTCTTTATTCCTTGCTTTTTGCTCTTTGTTCCTTAATCCTTGTTCTTTAGTCTCTAGTTAAAATTCTAATAAACTTTAAATTCAAACATCTATTAATAAACATAGAATTTTTATATATTAGAAAAAATAATATCTAAATATGCTAAATGAAACTCTCAATTTAAAACGCGGTATCCTTATCTTTTCTTTACTATTTTTTGGATTATTTTCCTGTAAAAAAGAAGACTCTATTTCTGACAAGAAGTATTCCAATGGAAAATCTTTTCAAAATGAGCTGCAAGAGAAGCTGATCGCTTATGACAAAAATCACCCTATTTTGGATAGCATATCTGCTATAGGTAAAATTGATTGGAGTAAATTGATGGCCAGATATTCCATAAGCAATCGAAACCCTATTAATTTTGATCTGCCAATAGTGACAGATGGCTCAGCAAATTCTTTGATTGAGTTTGCTTTTACATTTGATTTTAAGCTTATTGATATCAAAATCCGGCGTCTTTCATCTATTGAAGATACAAAAAACGTCAATAATTTCGAGGCCACGAGAACGGGTAGGATGCTCTATCAATTTTCTAAACAAGGCTTAAAAATCAATAAAAGTTTACTTAAATATAGACAGGAAGCTGAAAGGCTTCATGAAAAAGTTGACCGTTCTTTATTAAACATGAAAGTCTCTTCATCAACTGTGATGAATAACAATATTCCTCCCGGACCTCCACCAAGCGCTCCAATTAACTTACCAGGCTTGGGGAATTATCATGGGCCCGTGTATTGCTATTCTGAATTTGATTTTGATTTTTTATTCATTTATAACCAGGATCATATTGCCCTGGGACAAAACTATCATGAATATTTAAGTGAAAGATTCTATTATAACTTATACTATCGCTCAGGTGGCATTTTCTTTAATATTCCTTACGCCTACTCCAATAAAATTCACTTTTATAACACCGAATTGGATCCAGGTCAATTAGGTGATTTGGTCTGGAGAGTTTTAGATTATTGTTTATATGATGTAAATCAATATATGGCACCAACAGAATTCTTATATTTTTACTATTCAGTATCGGGAACGTGTGGTGGCCAATTGAGTGGTCAGGTTACTTATGGTAACGGGCCCAGAGCCCCCTCTCCAGAACCAAATCCTCCAAAGGAGATAAGAGACAGTGTGCAAAACCCTTGTATAAAGGCTCAGCTAAATTTGGCATTAACTGCTAAAACAACTATTCTAAGTATGCTAAACACTACATTTGGTGGATCAGTTCCGTTTGAAGATTTATCATTAACATTTACCGATGTCACGACGCTGCCAGATACTATTTCTGGCGATGCAGGACGAGCTTCTGCCACATCAATTTATTTTGACATTAGGTTAAATAAAAATACGCTACCAACGTTCTCAAAAGAATACATCTTAAGCACAATTTATCATGAGATTTTACATGCCTATTTATATAGCAAATTGACTAAAGGCGCAGATGGGAAATATAATATTTCTACTCAGCATGAAGATATGGCTACCCAGTATGTGATATTGATGATTGGTGCCTTGAAAATAGCATATCCATCTATAAGCGATCAAGAGGCTTGGGCGTTGAGCTGGGGAGGTTTAGAAGAAACTAATCTATATGATCAAAAACTTTCCCAAGATCAAAAAAGCATCATAGCTGAAATAAATAGAAAACATACAAATAAATCTACACCGAGATCAGGAACATATTGTAATTAATTATGAGACTTTTATTATTTATCCTATGTACGTTTGCATGTAATATCTCATTTGGCCAGAAGCGACCAGATTTAGATACGTTTGTAAATGAAAATGTGTTGAAGGGGGCTAGTGAAGAGGTGAAGCAGCTTGCGAAAAAGAATGTTGCACATTTCTATGCAATTGCATTTGTATTTGATAAAACAGGTAAGATAGATACGTTATATTTTTCGAAAAGTTTAAATGCCGAAACCAAACAGCTATATGGTCTAGATAATTTGCTATTGAAAAGAATTAAAAAGTATGATTTTCACTATGTAGAATATTCTTCACAAACAGTACTTATCCCGTTTTATCATTATAATTCAACTGACGAGTGCGTAGCGTATAAAAGCGGTTTTTTAAATAGCTTCGAGGGTTTGTTACCTGAGGCAATAAAGAACAAACCTATAATTGTAAGAAACCCGATAATTAACGCACATATTCCTCGGATTAGCAATTAATTCAGCTATGATTCCTTAACGCGCTCGCATTAACGCATCGCTATTCGCCCGTAACCCACAACTCTTTGCTCTTTAACCGAGTAGTCAGTGGTCAGGAGTCAGGGATCAGTAATGGTCGCCTAGACTTTTAATCCTTACGCTATTCGCCCGTAACCCACAGCTCATAACCCGTAACTCCTTCTCCTTGCATTCGTAACCCAAAAAACTAAACAACTAACCACCCAAAAAACCAAACACCCAATTTGCCTGCGCTCGCATTCACGCCTAGCTATTCTCTCACAACCCGCAACTCGTAACCCATAACTCTTCGCTCTTGCAACCCAAACAACCAATCAACCAGAAAAACAAAGCCAGTGCCCTGTAGCCAGTTCAGCCCCGCTGTCCACTATAGCCCTCGTGCCTCGGGGCTGCCGTTCCCATCAGGTTTAATGAACAGAGGCTGTGCACAGTACTAGCACCTCACGATCGCTTCGTAATCACCTTTCTGCTCTTCGTCATCCTCAGCTTGACTGGGGATCCTAACGCGCTCGCATTCAAGCCTCGCTATTCGCCCGTAACCCACAACTCATAACCCGCAACTCTTTTCTCCTTGCTCCATACGCTCACATTCACGCCTCGCTATTCGCCTCGCAACCCAAACTTGACTTTGTAGCTGGATTTTATTTTGCAATTTTCTTTGTATAGATATCTTTATACGCTAATTGGGTGTAAACAAAGAAGTAGTTTGCTCCCTCAAAGTAACGTTCAATACCATAGGTGAAACTTACAGTAAACGAACTGTTCTTGATTTTCTCCTCTATTTTCTGGATTTCACTAGCAGTAATTAGCGACGTATTCTTTAGCAAGAATTCCATTTCCATTACTTTACCTTGCGGATTAACTTTGAAAGTCACAAATATCCAGTCGCCAATTCCTTTGGGCAGCTTTTCCAAAGTTGCTAATGGAATCACATCTGCACAAACGGATAGCAGTACATTTTTGTCATACTTTACATATTGTGGGATTTTTACATCAGAGGGAAGGTTCGGAGCCACTGCTTTTACATTAGTGAGTTTATTGTTGGTATTAACAATTTTTGTTACGTTGTTATTAGGTCTGTTAAGTCTATATTTCACACTGTTAACCTTTACCTCATCAGCACTGATCTTCACTACGGGTTGTTGTGCTTTGCAAGCAATCATAGTTGCTACCGCTAGTAAAGTGGTTGTTAGTATTTTGATTTTCATATCGCTATTTGCAGTTAGTTGTTGAGAAAAGATTTAATAAAGCTGCTGGCAGTAAACCTGAAAGCAATAGCGCAATCGGATGAATTAATTTGTTTATAATTATATTTAGAAATGTCTTAAACAAATCAATTCAAATAAATATGAAACGAGAAATTGTGCAAAAAAGTCCCTTTTCTCCCAATGGGGTGACTCGTCATCTTACCTGCCCCAATATTCACTATGACATGTTGTATAAGTTACAAGTGCTGCCTCTAATATAAACATATTGCCCTGCTTCATGTTGTTAAGCCTGCTCCAAATTGTTTTTGTTTTTATCAAATAGCAAGTAATTTAATGCGGAAAAAAAAACAACTGGAATTAATAAATATGGAATAGCTAATAGTTGTTTGGCATTTAGTTACAAGGAATATTTTCTTTTCTCAGATCGATATAAAAACCATCAATTACGTCTTTCAATATAAGTTCATGGCCATTAATAATTACAGTTTTTAAACTGCCATCTGGGTTTTTTATTACATTATTTAAATAATATGATGTGCCTGTTAATCCTTGATACCCGAGAGCGTCGAAATTGAAATCATTATAATCACTATGGTTTGGATTATTAGCTAAAGAGAAACTTTTCAATCCATCTCGTATAATTTCAAATTTGGCAGCCATAAAGTTGTGGTGTTCCGCTTTTAAAGCAGGGTTACCGTTTGGTTGTGTCTTTCATACTCACATAATCCATCAATTCTTTAAAGACATGTTGGCTGCTTTTACAGGTAGTCGCTAGTAATAAATTATCTTTCACTAGAAAGGTCTGAGCCAACCTTGACCGGATAGGCCTCAAATTTACTAGAACACTTCTCCCCATAGAGCATAATAAGCTGAACTTTTCCATTTGCTATGGGAATTAGAAATTCATCGTCATTCAATGCCTTGGTAAATTCTTCTAAAGAATATTTCTTTTTAAACCCCTTTATTTTCTCAATCTCAATTTTTTTAACAAACCATCCTTGCTCGAAATTTTTCAGATTTCGAGATTCAAAAGAAAACATAATATTGTTTTTTTTAAAGCCGTGTATTTTCCAATTAATGCTAAAAAGAAAATTAATGACTAATCCTTCTTTAGATTTAAGGCTGTAATAAAATTTATCCGTTTCTAACTCTCTAAGACACTCGATGTAGATCGTATCTCGTTGAACAAGCATAAACGCTTTGGAACTTAATGTTATTAACAATAATAAAAAGGATATTTTTAATGTCTTCATGTTTATTCTAATTACAGGGAATATTACTATCTCTTTGCAATATTGAACCTAGATTAACATATATTGTATTAATAGGTGTAGGTGTGCCAAAAAAGTCTATTGTCCTTGTCGTTCCGTCTAGATTTTTAATTACATTATTTAAATATGATGTTCCAGTTAATCCTTGATACCCGAGAGCGTTGAAATGGAAATCATTATAATCACTATGGTTTGGATTATTAGCCAAAGAAAAACTTTTCAACCCATCTCGTATGACTTCAAAATTGGCAGCCATAAAGTTGTGATGTTCTACTTTCAAAACAGGGTTGCCACTATTTTCAGCTTTCATACTCACATAATCCATCAACTCATTAAACGACATCTTGCCTGGGTTCTTATCCCAAAGTGCAATAGCAATAGCACCAAAAAGTTCATAAGTTTTCTGCATTAAATTTGCATGGAAAGCCTCATGCAGTAATGTCTTAACTCAACTCATTTGCTACCCTTCACGGGAAAGATCTGTGCCTACTTTGACAGGAAACATTTCAAATTTAGTAGAACATTTTTCTCCATACAACATCATAATCTGTACTTTTCTATCTGCTATAGGTCTAAAAAAATTAGCGCTATTTAATGCTTTTGTAAATTGCTCTAAGGTGTAAAGGTTTTTATATAGTTTAAAATTATCAGAATTAACTAACGGGACTGACCATTCGTTACGAGTTTGCTTTGAAGGTCCTTCGTATGAAAAAAAAAAGACACTTTGATCATAACCATGAAGCTTCCATTTAACATCAAAAAAATAACTTATTCTTAATTGATTTTTATCTTGGTTTGTGTTATAAAATTTGTTAATTAGGTTTTCTTGATAGCACAAAACATATATTGTATCTGTATTTTTTTTCTCAATGGCAAATGAATTGAAATTGGAAAATAATGAAATTAATAATAGAATAATTAGCTTTTTCATATTTAGTTGCAATTAATTTTACTATCTTTTTGTAAGTTATCACTTCCTGTTACATATATTGTATTTAAAGGCGTCATTGTACCCATCAAATCCTTCATTTTAATACTTCCATCCGGATTTTTAATTACACTATTTAAATAGTATGAAGTCAAATTCATACCTTCATAAGCTAATCCATAAAAGTGATCATCAGTAAATGAGTCATGAATATTTGTTGGATTATTAGCTAAAGAAAAGCTTTTTAAACCATTTTGTATAATGCCTATATTCATAGCCATAAACTCATGGTGCTTTTGTGCAAGTGTGGGTGTAGGCTGTAGTAAATTTTCTATTTTATCCATTAATTCTGGCAATGTCATTTCTTTAGGGCCTATTGGCCACATTCCAACAGCATAATCCCCAAACATCTCGTAAGATTTTTGCATCAAACTGGCATGAAAGGCTTCGTGTAGTAAAGTTTTAACCCAACTCATTTGAGTTTCGGTATTAATTTTTGTAGAGTTAAGCACTATATTATATTTAGCATACCCCCTAGAGCAAAATGAAACTCATAAAATTTGTCTCGCTCCTTCTCTCGTTGATCTATTTCTTCTCTATTCTCAACCTCTAAGGTGTTGGTGCTAGAATATTTAAAATTAATACGAGGAAATGCTGAAGAAATTAATTGGTGTGAATTTTTCCAATATTCAAAAGCTAATTTGTCATTTTTTGTTTCTGAAATTAGTCTTAAGTTATGCCATAACCAATTATATGTTGCCTCAGATACATGTGAGTACTCATGTTCCCCTAAAAGAAAATGACCACTTGCAATATTTTTTCCAATATATGTCATCTTATTGGATTTCAGTTCACAAAATTCAATTAATGAATTGTGTGTCATCTCGTAGAAAATAATTGGATACACAACTGGACTTCCATCGCTAGCACTTCTTATGTTTTTAAACCTTTGATAAAGATAATTGTGTATTGTCGTTGCTAATCTGTTGTCGTGCAGTCTAATGGATAAATAATAGATGTCTGCTATTGCTCTGAAATAACTAAAGTTTTTATCGTCTCTATTTTTTCTCAAATACTCGTAAAGGCGATATGGACTGTAATACGAAAATATTAAATTCACATAACTAAGAAAAGATATAATGAGGATAGCCGCTACGAATATTAAACCATCTTCTACCATGTTTTTACAAGTTGGTCCTACTTCAAAAGTTACAAGGCCCATTCTTCGAAAAGCATAAAGTAAAATATAAGCTAAAGCTCCGTATAGAGACCATGTAAAGAACTTTCCAATAGATTCTTCTTCGAACAGGTCTAGAATATTTACAGATTTGTATTTCTCATCAAGTTGTGATACAACCTGTATGGAAATTGGATAGGCCATACCTAGGATAGCTATAATAAATAATATACTAATTTCTGCGATTTGCATTTGTGGTATGATTGATCTTCTATGCTTGTATTAATTCTAGTTTAAATTAATCTTATAAGTATCTACATTTGGTTCAATATTAGATATATCTACAACTTCGATCTCTGGTTCGCCATATACATCATAAACTCTATAGAGTCTATAATTTTTTCCGTTGTCTTTAAAAAAATTATATTCATAACTTGACATGTAGAATATTTTAGAATAAGCATCTTTTTTTTGTCTGGTTGTAGTCTTTACTTCGATATAAATATCTTGGTTGTTGTCGTAGGATAGAATATCATAATGATACGCATCGCTTATCAAAGACTGGTGTAGCGGATAGTTAGGTTTATTGATACTCGCCTCAAATAATCTTTTTTTCTCAGCAGCAAATACTAATTCTTCACCTTTAATACCAATTAAGGCTCTCATCTCGGCCTGCTTTGCTCGTTGTACGGGCGTTAAAGGCTTAGGTAATTTATTTTTATTGTCTCTAATTTGTGCGCCAGCATTCTCCGAAAAACTTAACATTAGTGGCATTACTAATGCTACATAGGTATCGATTGTGGTAAAAGATATAACACCATTGTTATTTGGTTTAACAGTTATAGTTAATGAACTGTGACTCGGGCTCTCGTCGATTTCCTTGAGCCAGGCAGAAGGACTTACTCGTTTATCTTTTGTTTCAGCGATAAAACCTAATTCTATTAAGTTGTTGAAAGTACTTTTGATCAGAACATTGTTTTCGATTTCATTACCTAGGAGTTTGCCTAGGAATTTAAGTTGAGCTTCTAATTGTTCTCTTTGATCATTTGCTAAATTTATTGCGGAGGTCCTCCCGAAATAAAAACCGATATCTACACCGCCAGAATCCATATTAATTACTAAACTTATTTGCGCAGCATACTGTTTATTTGCTGCTCCTTTATAGACACCAGACCAGACCCTACGCAAGGCACCTCCTCGATTAACTGGGTTTCCTGTTGATCTTTCGGATATAAATGGTCCATAAAAATCGTCGTATTGGAATTTAATTTTATCTGAGATCCTTTTTAGTTTATTCTGTAGCTTTTTAAAAGCTTGATCTTCTTCTTCATTGATCGAACCTTTTAAAGTCTTGGGATATCTTTTTGAAGATAATTTCTGAATTAATTCAATTTCTGATTTAAATATTGCTAGGTCTTGCATGAGGCGTTAATTTAGTATTCGATTCAAAGTGTTTCAAGTAATTTATTTAATTCATTTAAGGAGTGAATTTTTTAAATTTTTTGGCATATCCACTGTTTTGTCCGATAGTGATTTTATCAGTATCTATTTTCATGAAATACTGTTTGCCAGCATCGTCTTTGTAAAACTGCGTGAAAGCCAATAATATATCGTCTTTATACCTTGCTATAGTGTCATCATCCCACTTTAAGTCAAAATGTTGCGATAACCTCCTTAAGATAGTCTCTGCTTTTTCTTCAGAACTAAGTATCGACTGATAATTTTCCAAGGTCTGCAGTACATCAGTAACAAATGCCTCCCTTGTCTTTTTATTTTCTAGTGCACCATTAATTTCTTTTCTCAGTCTTGAAGGAATTTCTATATTTCTATTTCTATTCTCTATTTTGATTTGACGATCAGAATTGATAGGTATCCTAATTTTAAGTTTTTGTTTTTTACCGTCGATAGAATAGTTTGTTTCCTTATCAATGTGTACATCGTTTTCATCCTTATCAAAATCCTTGATTTCTCTGGACCCTCTTTTATGATCATCAATTATTATTATTTGATCTTTAATGAGTTTTTTTAATGCCATTAGAACGTTATTTATTATTTTTAGTTAATCTAACCTATCACAATGAAAAATTTAAGAAAGGGTCTTTCAGATATGCTATCTCTAATTATTTTGGAAGAGAATAATGCTTACTAATTTGAGTGAATTGTTATAGGCTTAGTCATCTTATCGTTTTTTGGTTTTGCTATTTCTTTTCTCACTCGTTAATTTTCATATAGTTATTATTCCTAGTAATATTATAATATATTTTAACGAATATGTAAGTGTATTTATATTAAAATGGTCTGCCGTTGGTATGAATACTTTTTGAGGGTAGAAACGGAGCGCCTTCCTTAATGTGTAGCCAGAATTTTTCCCAGATACCGACTAATGTTGCTATAATCACAATACATCCTTTATAAGTCCATATATCTCTCCAAAAATCAAAATGATCTGTAGGTTTATATGCTCCATAAGAAGAAAAGAGATACATAGCGTAAACTAACAGAAAGAAAAATATAAATATGTTTTTAGATGTTGTTGCTATAGTCATCACATATATACCTATAGCAATATTCATTGTTTTTGTTTGGATCGGTTCTTGATGGACATTGACAAGCATTTTTGGTTACTTTTGATGCGTCAAAAGTAAACGCCACCGTGGCGTAGAACGGGAAAGAAAATACTATTGCATTAGGATCCCCAGTCAAGCTGAGGATGACGGTGGGGTTGGGGCGGTTCAAGAAATTACAGCCATTGCTATTACACCTTCAATGTTCATAGATGATTAAACCCCTCTCTCCGCTGTGGGGTGTTTATTGATTTGAATAGTATGTTTTTTATTTGTATCAATGAGCTCGCAAGCTCGGTTCTCCCCAGAGGGGCGAGAGTTGTATTTGGGAGTGGAAGTGGAAGTGGTAGGGTTGTACGGTTGAAGGGAGCCTACTTTGAACCAGCACCTGTTTTGCGAAGAACGCCCGTCAATGCCCAGTGCCAGCCTAATTAAAAAACGGAGCACAACCAGATCAGCTAGCACCACCGAGTCTCAGCCTGTCTAATTCTGACAGGCAGCGACACTGTTTTTTGATGTGTTGGGTTCGTGAAAAGGCACCTCAGAGCATTGACAAGCGGTTTGGGTACTTTGACGCAACAATCACGAAATTTCGGGACTTGAATATCGAATAAAACATAACAGACTGTGAAAAACTAGCTAAGCCCCCACAGCTGACCTGTTCCGATAGCTATCGGATTTATTTCGGGATGAGTTGAAGATACTAGCTACCGCATTAAGATCCCCGCCTGCGCGAGGATGACGGTTGGCGAAGGGCTAGATGGTGTTGGAATGGAAGTGGTAGGGTTGTACGGTTGCAGAGAGCATACTTTGAACCAGCACCTGTTTTGCGAAGAACGCCCGTCAATGCCCAGTGCCAGCCTAATTAAAAAACGGTGCATTACAGTTCGACCAGCACAACCGAGCCTCAGCCTGTCTAATTCTGACAGGCAGCGATGTTGTTTTTTGATGCGTTGGGTTGTGAAAAGGCACCTCAGAGCATTGACAAGCATTTTTGGTTACTTTTGATGCGTCAAAAGTAAACGCCACCGTGGCGTAGAACGGGAAGAAAATGCTATTGCACTAAGATCCCCAGTCAAGCTGAGGATGACGGGGAGCAGAAAGGGTAGTGCTAAGGAACTTGGATGCTTCGACAAGCTCAGCATGACAAGATGTTTATAGACCTCAAAAATGTATAATACTTAACAAACCAATATATGAACCACCATCATTTCTTCCATTTATACACCAAGCTGATCAGTTTGGTGAAGCGTAATCTAGAGTAACCCCTTCTGCCTTAGGTATTTATTGATGTGTAGTAGTTTTTTGTTCATTTATATCAATGAGCTCGCTACGCATCGGTTCCCACTAAAAGGGAGAGAAATGGCTGAGGCTTTCGATATGAGCCTAGAAACCCTAATATTAAAGTATACGCCATCAATCGCTGCGATACCCTAAAATAATATGCTCCAGCATTGCAATGGCTGCTTGCAACTCTCTTTCCTCCATAGAAGCAAAGCCAAATCTAAAAGCATTTTGGGCTTCATCAATTTGTATTACATTAAGCCTCGGATAAGTCGAAAGTAGCCTTACAGGAATGTTGGGATTCAGCGTGACCCAGATGGCCATCCCACCAGTGGGGATGCTGTAGGAGACATGGTGGCCGAGCTTTTTCTGTAACAACTGGAGTAAGCGATCTCTGCGCTGGTGATAGGTTTTCTTTGCTTTTTTAAGGTGCCGCTTGAGCTCGCCTGCGTTGATCAGCGCCGCTAATGCATTTTGCATATAGCCATCTCCACCCGCATCAATCATTGTTCTAAAAGCTGTACCCGCTTCAATGAAGTTCTTTGGCGCCACCATAAAGCCAATGCGCAGCGAGGGGTCTAAGATCTTGGAAAAAGAACCAATGTAGATGATGTTGCCACGATGGTGACCACTTGCCAATGGCAAATACGGAGAAGAGCTGTAATGATAATCATAGTCGTAATCGTCTTCAATAATGGTAAAAGCATACTTTTGCGACAGCTCCAACAGTTGTATCCTTCGCGCTACGCTTAAGGTAACGGTAGTGGGGTAATGGTGATGGGGAATGACATAGATAGCGTCGATTTTTTTCGCTTTACAGATTCGCTCAATAGCGGTAACGTCTATGCCATGCTCGTCCATATCCACCTCGATGAGGCTGGCGCCGGTGGCTTCAAACGTTCGGTTGGCAGCTTGATAATTGGGTTTGCCCACAATGATATGCGAATGGGTATTGAGGAGCAGTCTTGCGCTAAGGTAGATGCTCATTTGGGCACCGTGTGTAATCAGGAGATGCTCGGCACTGCAATTTAGTCCCCTCGTTTCCGATAGGTACTTGGTTAGTGCTATTCTTAAACTCAATGTGCCTTGGGCAGTACCTAAATGGGCATCTTTTATGGCATGTTGCTTAGAGGTGTAAGAGCGGTACGTCTTTAGCAGCTCATCAATTGGAGATAGCCTAACATCAGGATGCCCATCATCAATAATTACTTCGATAAGCGGAGCTGTTGCCTCGTTTTTTGGGTGTCCTTTTATAGTGCTAAGTGGCAGGTCAAAATGATGTTCATAGGCTGCAATCGGCTTGCTCGCATCCCATTTTTGTTGCTTCATTATAGGGATGTTAGCCGCCACCCGCACCTGTTTTCTGGCGACAATGGTAATCCAGCCCTGAGCATCCAGCTCATCATAGCCGGCGATAGCTGTTTTTCGATGTATGCCTAAAAGTTTCGCCAACTCACGACTGCTGGGCAGCGCTGCGTCAGCTTTTAAGGTGCCATCGCTAATGGCGTTGCTGATGGAAATGGCAATTTGTCGATAAAGGGGCACTTGACTTCCCTTATCTAGGATGATGATGCGCTCGTACGGAAACATACTGGACTACTTGTTGTCTTGAAACTGGACGACTAAGGTAGTCCTATTCTGGGGTAATTTTGGGCCATCAATTAAAATAATTTAAAGATGAATTATCAGATCAAAAAAGCAGGCTTAGAAGACTTAGCAGCAGCAGCCTCATTATTTAATCTTTATAGGGTATTTTACCGTCAGGCAGACGACTATGAAAAATGTAAAGCTTTTATCAGCGAAAGACTAGACAACGACCAATCTACTATCTTTTTGGTTTACGACGGGGATACTGCCGTTGGTTTTGTGCAACTGTATAAATTGTACCATTATATCAAATTACAGAAGCAATGGCTGTTGAGCGATTTATTTGTTCATCCCGATTACCGCGGTAAGGGCCTTTCGGTGGCTTTGATAGACCGTTGCAAGCAATGGTGCAAAGAGACGGCAGCTTGTGGACTCATGTTGGAAACAGAGAAGACCAATGCCATTGGCAATACCTTATATCCACGTTGCGGTTTCGAGTACGATGGGTTGCACAATTATTACTATTGGTGGCAATAGCATTGCAGGCAGCAAGTGTGGCAAAGCCTGCTGCCTAAATTTAATTATTACTTTGCTAAGCACCACGGACTGCCTCAGCTTATCTCCACTTTACCTTGCCTCGGCTACCGATGTGAATCTCATAGCTAACTGATTGGTACGTATCGCCGTCGCCGAAGGGCTCTAAACGGCGGCGATAGGCTAGGCCAAATCGCGTACTTGGGAATGGAAGCGGTAAGGTAGTACGGTTGCCGGAGCTACCGTTGATTAACCACAGACCGCTGATAGTACGCCCGTCAATGTCCAGTGCCAGCCTAACTAAAAAACGGAGCACAACCAGATCAGCTAGCACAACCGAGCCTCAGCATGTCTAATTCTGACAGTTAGCGATCTGTTTTTTGATGCGTTGGGTTGTGAAAAGGCACCTCAGGGCATTGACAAGCGGTTTGGGCACTTTGACGCGATAAATTGCGAAGCAATCTTTCACACCTCTTAAAACATAACAGACCGTGAAAAACTACCTAAGCCTCCACGGCTATGAGTGGGCAATAATTGATATAGCATTAATTCTCGATCCGTAACTATCGATTATCGGTAGAGCGGGAAGTAACTAACAGTGCATTGCTAACTTTCTTAGGTATGAACGGAAAATAGATCCTTCGCTGCGCTCTGGATGACAGAATGTAATGCATTAAGTGCCGAACACATTTTTATATAAAACTAACTACACTCCACCATCATTAAAAAAATGAGTTCCATTATTTATCATTATGCGGTAGATCAATTTTTTTATTCGTAAAAAACGTTAACTTTATGAACCACAGTGAACTATTTTACGTATATCCTAATGTTTAATGTACTTGCCAAATTTAATGTTGATATATAAATGCCGAGAAAAGAGTTAGAACGACTACAAGCGGTAGATCGGTTTCTCAAATTGAAAATCAGTAGAGAAGACGAGCTACAGGAAATTGTGAATTATGCCGCTCAGGTATGTGAAGTACCCATTGCGATGATGACCTTGATCGATGCGGACACGCAACACATCAAATATCGGGTAGGTACCGATCTGGAGCAGACCACCCGTGCAGATGCATTTTGTAACTACACGATTCTGGGGGATAGTATCATGGAGGTACCGGATACAGGGAAAGATGAGCGTTTTATAGACCATCCTTATCGTAAGGGGCCAACCAATATCCAATTTTATGCTGGGGTACCACTTACCACAGTAGATGGTATTGCCTTAGGTAGCCTTTGTGTGCTGGATAATGAACCAAAACAGCTGAGTAAATTACAAAAAAGTATTTTAAACATACTTTCCAAGCAAGTGGTACATATCCTTGAGTTCGACTATAGCTTGGAGGTAATGAAGACGCAATTTTTGGAGGCCAAGTCGAATGAGATTAAATTAAAATCGATGTTCGAAAGTTCCAATGCCTGTCATTTGCTGGTGGGCAAAGATCTGCGTATCCTTTATTTTAATCGTACCCTGGCCGAGTTCATGTTAGATAAACATGGGCAACAAATGCAGATCGGTAACAACATCTTGGACTATGTTGGGGAAGATTTCATGGAAAGCTTCAGGACAAATTTCGAAAAGGCCTTGGCAGGGCAGAAGATCAGCTTTGAAAACAGTTTACGGCATGATGGCACGGTAATTTGGTGGCAGTTCAATTTCAGTCCAGCTTACGATACTGCTGGCGAAATTATTGGGGTATCTTATGCGGCAGCAGATATCTCAGAACTTAAAAAATCTAAGGATGATGGAGCTTCGAAAAACCGTGCGCTCGATAAAATTGCCTTGATGCAGTCGCACCAGATCCGCGGACCATTGTCGTCCATCATAGGTCTGGTAGAACTGATCAAAACTGCAGAAGTATCCGAGATCAAAGACGAGGTGCTGATGTTAAAAAGCGCTGCGGGCCAATTGGATGAAGTCATCCAGCGGTTGATCTATCAAGCCAGTTCCAACAATGATCAAGTTTAGTGTTTCTGTGTGAACTCCACTAATTATCGGGTTCGGTTTGGGTAAATAATCGCTATCGCATTTAAGCTATCGAAGCTTGTGCTTTACCTGCTTAGCCTAGTTCTTTTACCCCCTCTCTTAGCTGTGCGGTGTCTATTGATTTGAATAGTGTGTTTTTTATTTGTATCAATGAGCTCGCAAGCTCGGTTCTCCCCTAAAAGGCGCGAGAATTAGGCCTGGTTATGGAAGTGCTAGGCTTGTACGGTTGCAGGAGCTACCGTTGATTAATCACAAGCCTGATAGTACGCTGCCTTTGGCCAGTGCCGGAATTTTAAAAAGTGGTTGCCACTATCTTTAACCTCGCACTACCAAGCATCATTTTGCCTGTATAGAGGTGAGAAAGTACTGTGAGGCTAAACAGCGCTGCCACTTTTTAAAGCGCACTGGGCTGGTGAGGACGCACCTCAGGTCAAAGGTTCCTCTTTTTGTTTCTTTTTTGGGCACGCAAAAACGAAGAATAAGATGATTAGTTCGCTTCCCCTCTCTCCGCTTTGCGGTGTCTCTCCCCAGAGGGGCGAGAATTATGCTTGGGAATGGATGTGGTAGGTAGTAGGGTTGCAGGAGCTAAGGTTGAAATGGCAGTAGCTTTGCGAAGTACAAGAACGGCCTCAGCTTATCTCCGCTAAGAAACCGTAAGCTCTATCTCACAATTGAAAATAAAATTAACTTGAGATAAAATTTAATAAGAGCAGCGTTAAAAACAAAAAGCTGTTCGAAGCGAAGCAAGTTCTTTTTGTTTAGCGTAACGTTTGAATTTTTAGGAGAGAAGGTGCAGTCTAGATTTATGCCTTATTTTTAGTTGTTTTTATAGGTAGACATGCTTTCGCTATAGCTCAGGTTTGTTTCTTTTCATCGATGGAAAAGAAATAGGCCTCCACGGCTAAGAGTGGTAGATAATTACTACCGCATTCAGTTACTTCCTCAACCAATTTTTATTGGCTTATCCATCCTCGGAATGAAATAAGAATTTACTTGGAGATGTCAAGCATTGTCAACATAATTGGTAAGTTCGCTTCCTTATAAAAACAGCACGAAACTCGAGATGAACGCAGAAAAATTAGACAACCCAACTTGGTATGCTTTAACAGAAACTCATAAAGAATTTGCTATCGACTACAATGGCATCAAATTCTACCATCCAGATTATTGTCCATTCGGTGGCTTTATCAATGAGAATGCAACCAAAAATGGAATTGACAATTATGCCCAGTTGCAGAACAGTTTTTATGTAGTAGGCAATAGACCAGTTTTTGACGGCGTATTCCTGGAAAAGGAACTGGTTTGCGATCAGATGTTGCTTGATCAGAAAATTGACCTTGAAATCTCGCACCCTATCACAGCGCTTGAATCTATAACCCAGAAAAAAGAACTTTTTGAACTTGTGGACCTAGTACAGCCCGGCTACTTTAAGAGTAAGACTGCCGACTTAGGAAATTATTATGGGATATACAGCGCAGGAAAATTGGTTGCCGTTACCGGTGAACGAATGAAAATGGACGGATATACAGAAGTAAGCGCAGTAGTGACACACCCAGAACATACAGGTAGAGGCTATGCGAAGCAATTGGTGACCTACACCTGCAATCAAATATTCAACGCAGATCAGTTCCCTTACCTGCACGTTGCGGATACAAATGTTGGTGCAATAGCATTGTATGAGAAACTAGGCTTCCGTACCCGAAGAAAAATGAGTTTTTGGAAATTTACTACATAATTGGGCACCATGCCACGGCGGCGATAGGCTAGGCCGTGGCGTTCTTGGTTATGGAAGTGCTGGACTTGTACGGTTTAGGAGCTACTGTAAAAAAAGCACAAGCCGCTGATAGTACGCCCGTCAATGTCCAGTGCCAGCCTAATTAAAAAACGATGAATTGCAGATCGACTAGAACAACCGAGCCTCAGCCTGTCTAATTCTGACAGGCAGCGATACTGTTTTTTGATGTGTTGGGTTGCGAAAAGGCGCCTCAGAGCATTGACAAGCATTTTTGGTTACTTTTGATGCGTCAAAAGTAAACGCCACCGTGGCGTAGAGCGGGAAGTAAATTTTTTCTTGTCTCATACCGAAGCGAGGTTACTTCGTAGCTTTCCGCTTCGCTACAGGTCGGTACAAATTAGGCGGCGATAGGCTCGGCCGTGGCATGCTTGGTTATGGAAGTGCTGGGGTTGTAAGGTTTAGGAGCTACCGTTGATTAACCACAAACCGCTGATACTAGGCCGTCAATGCTCAGTGCCAGCCTGATCAAAAAACGGTGCATTACAGTTCGGCCAGCACAACCGAGCTTCAGCCTGTCTAATTCTGACAGGCAGCGATACTGTTTTTTGATGCGTAGGGCTAGTGAAAAGGCACCTCAGAGCATTGACAAGCAGTTTGGGCACTTTGGCGCAACAAATTGCCTAGCCCTCCACGGCTATGAGTGGGAAGAAAATGCTATTGCATTAGGATCCACAGTCAAGCTGAGGATGACGAGGGGGCGTTGGGCAGTGCTAAGGAAATGGCGATTGCCGCGTCGCTGCGCTCCTCGCAATTGTAAAGGTTTAGTAATTTGGTAATGAACTAGGCCTATTATTTTTCATCAATCGTAATCATTTCAATTGGTTTTTTTCCATCTATTCCCTGATGTGGTCTTTCCCAATTGTAATATACAATATATTTCAACAGCTCATCCTGCAGCTCTTCTAGGCTATCAAAATCAGTGTCTTCAATTAAGTCTTCCTTGAGGGTTCTCCAGAACCGCTCCACTTTTCCGTTTGTCTGTGGACGGTATGGCCTTGTGTAGCGACGTTTTATCCCAATCTCCATCAACATGCGCTCGAATGGATGGTTCTGCTTGTTGTTGCTGACCGAGGGCCCAAACTCTGGCCCATTGTCGGCAATCATTTCCTCAAAAAGTATTTTGAATTCCTGTTTGAGCATCTGCATGCAGCGCATGGCAGTAAACATGGTGGTAAGGGCGGTAATATCCTCCATTACCTCTG
>Ga0308159_1001833_pt1 | contig 27627 bp, 25 predicted proteins | sample PhyCR1_FD_201040 | JGI IMG/M metagenome (GOLD analysis project Ga0308159, IMG submission 201040) | Phyllosphere microbial communities from UC Gill Tract Community Farm, Albany, California, United States - DLSLC.R1 | ecosystem: Host-associated > Plants > Phyllosphere > Unclassified | place: USA...
ACACCGACCTGGGCACCCCGCCCGCGTCGGGCTACACCCCGGCCGACCTCTACACGAACGAGTTCATCGACAAGAGCATCTCGTTCTGACCGACCGGCCCGGTCCGCCGCGTGCGGGCCGGGCCGCTGGGGGCGGCCCGGCCGCCCCGCGCCCCGAAACCCGGTCACCGCCCCGTCGCGTACACAACGCAGGAGACCCGATGCCCCGCGCCGGCTGACACGCGAAATCGGGCCAGCCGGTCGCAGAACTCCTGCGTTGTGCACCGCTGCTCGCCGTCCCCGCGGCATCCACCCCCGCCCGTTCCACCCGGAGACACACCCATGAGCGACACCGCCACCCGCGTCCTCTCCCTCGAGGACGAACTGCTCGACCTGCTCGGCCCCGCCGCCGTCAGCACCGAACCGCGCGTGCGCGAACGCGCCAGCGTCGACGGCTCGCCGATGTCGCCGATCATCGCCGCGAAGCTTCCGCTGGGCCTCGCCGACCTCGTCGTCTTCGCCGCCGACGCCGAGCAGATCGCCACGGCCGTCGCCGCGGCATCCCGCCACGGTGTTCCGATCACCGTTCGCGGTAAGGGCACCGGCAACTACGGACAGGGCATTCCGATGCAGGGCGGCCTCGTCATCGACACCACGCGAGCCAAGGCGATCGTCGAGGTCGGCGACGGCTTCATCACCGCCGAGGCCGGAACCCCGATGGTCATGCTCGAGCAGGCCGCGTGGGCGAGCGGCCAGGCGCTGTGGATGTACCCCTCGACCGCGCAGTCGACGATCGGCGGCTTCCTCTCCGGCGGGTCCGGCGGCACCGGATCGATCGAGCACGGTTCGAACGACCGCGGCTTCGTCGCCGCCCTCGACGTCGTGCACGCCGACGGCAGCGCCGAGATCCTCCACGTCGAGGGCGACGAGGCCCAGAAGTACGTGCACAACTACGGCACCGCCGGCGTCATCGTGCGCGCGACCGTGCGTCTCGAGCCCCTGCGCGAGTGGCGGGGACTGTGGGCGAGCTTCCCCGACTTCGCCGGGACCCTCTCGGTCGTGCAGACCATCGGCAACCTCACCCCCACCCCGCGCCTGGTTTCAGGCGACGGCGTCGAGATCTCGGCGGCGCTTCCCGCCGACGAGGCGATTCCCGAGGGGCGCTCGAGCCTGCGCGCCATCATCGACGTCTCGCTCATCGACGAGGTCACCGCGATCATCGAGGGGGCCGGAGGCCGCGTCGAAGCGGTGCGCGAGGGTCCGCAGGCGAGCATCCGCCTGTCGATGCTCAGCTACAACCATCCGATCGAGTGGTACCAGAAGAGCCAGCCGCACGAGGTGTTCCACCTCGAGGTGGCGGGCGCCCCGCTGGCCGACGACATCGAAGCCGTCGAGTCGGTGTTCGCCGGCGGCAAGCTCCACATCGAGTCGACCAAGGCGTTCCCCATCGGCATGCTCGCCGCGCCCTACGTGAGCGAGGAGGACGTGTACCGCGGCATCGCCGAGCTCAACGCGATCGGCGTCGGCGTGCACAACCCGCACCAGTGGAACGTCGACTTCAACGTCGAGCGGACCGCCGAGACCGCCGCCCTCACCGACCCGAAGGGCCTGTTGAACCCCGGCAAGCTCAACCCCGACTACACCGGCGCGCGCAAGGGAGCGATCATCTCATGACCCGTCTGCTGGCCGAGCTCAGCGGCCCCGCGGCCGCCGAGGCCCTCACCTCGACCTCCATCGTCGTGCTGCCCACCGGCGCGATCGAGCACCACGGTCCGCATCTGCCCCTGGCGACGGATGCCATCGTGGCCGAGGCCTCGGCCACCGCCGCCGTCGCGCGCGCCGCCGCGCAGGGGCTCGACGTCTGGCAGCTGCCGACCCTGTCGATCACGAAGTCCGACGAGCACTCGTGGGCACCGGGCACCCTGTGGCTGACCCCCGAGACGATGATGCAGACGATCGTCGACATCGGCCGGTCGCTGTTGACCACCCGTGCACGCACGCTGGTGTTCCTCAACGGCCACGGCGGAAACGTCGCGCTGCTCAACGTCGCCAACCGCGAACTGCGTCGCCGCTTCGGCCTGCGCACGTTCTTCATGCCCGCCGCTCGGGTGCCCTCGTTCGACGGCACCGACGGCGGACCCGACGAGCACGGCACCGGCATCCACGCCGGCCATGGTGAGACGAGCATGATCATGCACCTGCGCCCCGAGCTCGTGGACGCCGCGAAGTTCGAGGCGACCGTCCCCGCGCACATCGGCGACTTCCGCCACATCGGCTTCAACGGCAAGCCCGTGACCTTCGGGTGGCTCTCGAACGACTTCGGACCCAGCGGCGTGCTCGGCGACCCCACCGGCGCGAACGCCGCACACGGCGCGCAGCTGTTCGAGGACAGCGTGTCGTTCGTGGTCGAAGCGCTCGAGGAGATCAGCCGATTCGACTACACCGCGTGAGAGCCGGCACACGGGCTCACGCCGTCGCCGCGCTCGGAGGACGGTCGCTCGGCGAGCGGGTCATCTCGGCGACCGTGACACAACGCAGGAAGTACGTTCCCGCACCCTCGCTGGCGCGCCGGGCCCCGCGGCTCCGCGGCGAGGGATACCGGGTTTTCCTGCGTTGTGTCGGGGGCCGGCGGGCGGTGCGCGCGTGAGCGTCGCCGCCGAGACCGGCCAGGGCGTCCGCGCCTACGGCCGGGTGCTGCGCCTGCCCGGGGCCCGCAGCTTCGTCGCCGCCGGCATCCTCGCGCGCTTCCCGCGGGCGACGCTGTCGCTCGGCATCATCCTGCTCGTGTCGGCCGCGACCGGCAGCTTCGCCTCGGCGGGGCTCGTGGTCGCGCCCCTCGTCGGAGGCATGGCGATCGCGGCGCCCCTGTGGTCGTCGCGCATGGACCGCCACGGCCAGGCCCGCGTGATCCCGGTTTCTCTCGGATGCCTCGTGCTCGCGGCATCCGGACTGCTCGCCCTCGTGCTCACGGGTGCACCGTTCTGGACGTGGCTCGTCGCGGCGTTCGTCACGGGGGCGGCGACGCCCGATCTCACCTCGGCCGTCCGGGCGCGGTGGACCGTGCTGGCCCCGCCGGCGCAGCGGACACCCGCTCTGGCGCTCGAGACGATCGCCGACCAGATGGTGTTCATCTCGGGGCCGCCCGCCATCACCGCGGTGGCCGCCGCCCTCGACCCCGCGGTGGCGGTGCTCGGTTCGCTCGGGCTCGGAGTGATCGGCGGGGTGTGGCTCGCGTCGCAGCGCGCGACGCAGCCCGCGCCGACACCGCGGGGGCCGCGCCGAGGCCTGGTCCTGCCTCCCGGCGGCGTGGTTCCCATCGCGGTGGCCTGCATCGCCTTCGGCGCAGTCTTCGGCGCGTTCGACGTGAGTCTGGTCGGCTGGGCCGAGCTGAGCGAGCGGCCGTGGCTCGCGGGTCCCGCGTTCAGCGCGTTGGCCGTGGCGATCGCGATCGGCTCGGTCGTCACCGGAGCACGGACCTGGAAGCTCTCGCCCGCGGCGCGGTACATCCTCTTCGCAGCGTTCGCCTGCGCGGTCGCCCTCGCCCTGCCGTTCGCGCAGGGGTCCGCTCCCGTGCTGTTCGGGGTGATCCTGCTTCTCGGGCTCGCGCTGTCGCCGGTGATGGTGTCGGGCATCCTCGTGGCATCCGCCCGCGCCCCCGAGGGACGCGTGACCGAGACCCTCGCCTACCCGACCGCGGCGATGTCGCTCGGCGTGCCGATCGGCGGAGTGATCGCCGGGGCCGCTCTGGATTCCACGGGCCCCGCCGCCGCTCTCGTCATCATCGCAGTCTCCCTGGCGTGCGCGGCGGCGATCGCCGCGGTGGGTGAGACGCTGCTGCGGGTCGCGCGACGCCGCTGACCTCTCGCGCGCACCGGTCACCGGGAAAGCGCGGCACCCAGGTGGCGCAGCACCGAGACGTGGCCGTCGCCTGCGTGCAGGTCGAGGGTCGCGTGCGGGAGAGCGGCCTCGAGCAGTCGGGCGTGAGCGGGAGGGATGACGCGATCGCGCTCACCCTGGACGAGCAGAACGGATGCCGAGACCTCGGCGAGCGCGAAACCCCAGGGGCGGGTGAAGGCGAGGTCGTCGTCGATGAGGCCCTCGGGTCCGTCGGCTCCGGCCGCGCCGGCGTCGGCTCCGAGAGACGCCCACTCGCCCTCGAGGGCCGCGATGTCGGCATCCACGAATTGCTCGGAATCGAACTCGTCGGTCTCGGCGAAGCGGCGGCGCGAGTCCTCGCCCTCGACGGCCGATCGCAGCCCACCCGGCGCCCGCATGCCGGTGAACCACGCGTCATCGCCGGTGAACGGTGCGGGGCTCGCGAAGGTCACGACTGTGCGGACCAGCTCTGGCATCGCCGCCGCGCACGCGAGGGCGTGAGGCCCGCCACCGGAGGCGCCGACCGAGACGACGGATGCCGCGCCGAGGGCGTCGAGCACCGCAACGAGCCCCGCGCCGACGTCGGCGACGGTGCGGCCCGGCTGACGCGGCGACCCGGCGTAGGCGGGCCGGGCGACCGAGACGACGGCGAGTCCGTGGGCGTCGGCTGCCCGCTGCACCGGCGGCAGGATCGCCCCGGTCTGCGGGGACCCGTGGTGCCACAACAGCACGTCGCGCCCCGCGACCTCATCGACGGAGGTATGGACGTCGAGACCCGCGATGCGTCTGCGCATCCCCTCACGCTCTCACGGAGTCCCGTCGCGCGCGAGGGCTTACGCCCGCCCTCCGGAATCGCCCTGACTGCTGTCATCGAAGGAGACGAGGGCGAACGCGCGCCGCACGACGGCCGCCGGGGATTCGCCGCCTCCGTGGAACGCCCACCAGAACAGGGCCGCGTTCGAGGCCCCGGCCAGCGCGTGAGCGCGAACGGCCGTCTGCAGGGGGCCGCCCGGGGAGGTATCGCGCTCCGAGGCGAAGCGCACCGCAGCGTCGGTCATCGCTCCGATCGTCGACGCACCGACCGCCGCGAGCGCGGGGTTCGCGTGGATGACGTGCAGCCTATGGCGGGTGACCTCGAGCATCTCCTGCGGAATCTCCACGGCCGCTGCGTACGCGGCGCGGATGACGTCCCACAGCTCGTCGTCCGCAGCGCTCCCTGCGAGAGACGCCCGGAATCGATCGGCCGACTCATCGAGACCGCCCCAGACCAACGCTGCCTTGCTGGGGAACAGCCGGAACAATGATCGACGGCTCACCCCGGCCGCTTCCGCCACGTCGTCCATCGAGACGTCATCGAATCCACGTTCGTCGAAGAGCCGCAGGGCGATGAGGGAGACGCGATCGGGATCGATCGTGCGGGGGCGCCCCGTGGGACGGTCGTTCGCGGAGGTCATAGACACCTTTCGGCACTGAGTGCTAAAACTGAACCGACGCGGCGGGCGCCGCGCGCGAGGGAGGAATCATGACCGACACGAGCATCGACCGATTCGCCGGCAAGACCATCATCGTCACGGGCGCGGGATCCGGCATCGGGCGCGCCACGGCCATGCGGATCGCGCGTGAGGGCGGACGCGTGATCGCCACCGACGTCGCCGCCGAGCGGCTCGACGAGGTGAGCGCGGAACTGGCGGACTTCTCGGTCGAGACGGTCGCCGGAGACGTGTCGCAGGCCGAGACGATCGAGCGGATCATGCAGGCCGCCGGGGATCGGATCGACGGGCTCGCGAATGTCGCCGGCATCATGGACGCCTTTCTTCCGCCGAGCGAGGTCGACGACGCCACCTGGGACCGGGTGCTCACGGTCAACCTCACCGCGCCGATGCGCCTGACTCGCGCCGTCCTGCCCGTGATGATTGCCGCGGGGGCGGGATCGATCGTCAACGTCGCCTCCGAGGCCGCCCTGCGCGGATCCACCGCGGGAGCCGCGTACACCGCGTCGAAGCACGGGATCGCCGGGTTCACGAAGAGCGTCGCGTTCTTCCACGGGCCGCAGGGCATCCGCGCGAACGCCGTCGCCCCGGGCGCCGTGGCCACCAACATCGAGGCTCCGATGCGAAGCGACTACGCGGCCGGACGGATCGGACCGATCATGCAGGTCGTCATTCCCCCCGTGGCGCAGCCCGAGCAGCTCGCCGCGGCCCTCACCTGGCTGCTCAGCGACGACTCCGCCAACGTCAACGGTGCGCTCCTGCCGAGCGACGGCGGGTGGTCGGCGATCTGACTCCCCGGGCTGCTCCGCCGCGGGCGCCGAAGCCGCGTACCGGCGGGCGCCCGCGAGCCACCGAGCGCCGAAGAAGCCCGGACGGCCGCGGTATCCCGTCCGGGTGTTTCGGACACTCAACGGGGTGGGGGCCAGGGCGGGTTGGGACTCTCGAACACGCCGCCTCCGCGCACGGGACGCGGCGGGTCCTGGATTCTCCGCACGAAAGACGAGGGGTCAGAGGATGACGCCGAACTCCTCGGCCAGGGCCGGCAGCTCCTCGTGCAGCACGCGCGAGGCCTCGACCGCGAGCGGATTGGTCGAAACGCCGCGGTCGTTGACGAGCTTTCCGCCGACGTAGACCTGCTGCAGGTTGCGCAGGCCGCAGGCGAGCACGTAGCTGCGCACGGGGTTCCACAGCGGCCCGATGTCGGGCGTGCGCGGGTCGACGACCACGAAGTCGGCGAACTTGCCCACCTCGAGGCTGCCGACGCGGTCGTCGACGCCCATGATCTCGGCCCCGCCGAGGGTGTGCAGGCGCAGCACGCGCTCGGGCATCATCGACAGCGGGTCGTGGGTGCGGGCGCGCTGCATGAACATGCCCATGCGCATGTTCTGCCACGGGTCGGCGACGTCGGTGCAGGCCTGGTCGTCGAGGCCCATGCCGACCTTCATGCCCTGCTCGAGCATCTCGGGCACGTGAGCGATGCCGGACGCCAGACGCCCGTTCGACGCGGGCTGCCACGACATGGATGCGCCGCCGGCGGCGGCATCCGCGATGATCTCGGGCGTCGTCTGGATGAAGTGGCCGAACATCATGCCCGGGCGCAGCGCGCCGGCGTTCTTGTACAGCTGGAACTTCGTCTGCTGGTGCTCGATCGCCTCGTACGTCTCGAGGAAGTGCGCCTGGTTGGTCACGCCGAAGCGATCCATGACGGCGACCTCGATCTCGGCGGCGTCGGGCCGCGTCGACCACTGCACCTGGCCCATGATCGACGCGCCGAGCGCGATGTCGGGGTCCATGGCCAGCACGTGGTCGAGCGAGGCCTCGAAGCGGGCGAAGATCTCGTCGTCGGTACCGACGGTGGCATCCAGGGCGATCGAGTCGACGAAGCGGAGACCGGCGTCGTGGCATCCGTCGGCCTGTCGGGTGTGCCAGGCGTGATCGCGCAGGATGCCGCCGCCGTCGGCGCGCTTGCCCTCGACCATCGGCTCCCACGGCAGCAGCGGGTCGGTGAAGTTGTACGCCGTCGTCACGCCGTTGGCCAGGAAGTCGAGCGAGCCGTGCAGCGTCGCCCAGTAGATCTGGTCGGGCGAGGCGTTGTTGAGCACGCTGAACATCGACGTGCACCAGCCGTAGAGCGTCTGGTCGACGCCGAGTCCGCGCGAGCCGCTCGTGAAGAGGTGGCTGTGCGACGAGACGAAGCCCGGGGCCACGAACTTGCCGTCGACGTCGAGGATCTCGTCGGCCGTCATGCCCGGCGCGGGGTCGCCAGCGCCGATCGCAGTGATGCGTCCGTTCTCGACGAGCATGTACCCGCGCTCGATGTAGCCGGGGTCGTCGGTGCCCGCGGGGACCGTGATGAGACGTGCGTTCGTGACCAGGAGCGACATGTTGATGACGGTAACAATGGCGTGTTTCCGCGGTGTTCCGGGCGTGGGGCGGGTTGTTTGCGGGGGCGGGAGCACCCCGCAGCCGTGTTGAGGGTCCAAGAAACCCGGACGGATTTTCGAGGCGTCCGGGTGTTTTGGACACTCAACGTCGCCCGGGGGCGAGCGCGCGACGCGGGGGTGCGCGCGCCCCCGGGCCTCAGGCGAACGCGCGGCGCACGGCCGGCGCGATCTGCGCCAGCACCTCGTCGCGCGCGGGCGTCGACGGGAACACGAGGAACAGGTGCGGCACCCCCTCGCGCCGCACGAACTCGACGGAGACCCCGGATGCCGCGAGCTGGTCGCCGTACTCCTCGGCCTCGTCCGACAGCGGGTCGACCTCGGCCGCGACGATCACCGCCGGTGCGGATCCGACGAGGTCGGCAGCGCGCAGCGGCGCGGCTTCGACGGGCACCGAGTCCGTGGCATCCGAGAGGTACAGCCCCCAATACCACTGCATCCCCTTCGCGGTGAGCGGCAGATTCTCGGTGTGGGCGCGGTAGCTCGGGCGGGTCGGATCGGGCGCGTCGAGCACCGGGCACAACAGCACCTGACACCGGATGCCGGGAGCCCGGCCCTCCCGCGAGCGCAGCGCGAGAGCCGCGGCGAGGTTGCCGCCCGCGCTGTGCCCGGCGACGCCGAGGAGGGCGGGGTCGACGAGTCCTCCCGCCCCGGTCGCGGCGAAGCGCAGGGCCCGGTCGAGGTCGTCGAGCCCGGCGGGGAAGGGGTGCTCGGGCGCGAGGCCGTAGTCGACGCTGAGCACCTGGGTTCCGGTGGCGAGCGCGAGGGCGCGGCAGAGGGCGTCGTTGTTGTCGAGGTCGCCCGCCACCCAGCCGCCTCCGTGGGCGAACACGAGGGTCCCCCGGTGCCCGGCGCGCGGGCGGTACAGGCGCAGGGCCAGGCCGTCGGCGTCCAGGTCGATCGACTCGAGGGCGTCGCCGTCGGGCAGGCGGACCCACGACGGATTCGCGCGCAGCTCGGCGATGCGCGCGGCGTCGTCGCCCTCGGCATCCGTCGCCCCCGAGGGGATCGTGCCCGCTCGAGCGGAGAGTCGCTCGAGGTGCGCGCGCACGGCGGGGTCGGTGATGGCGGGGTGAACGGGCACGGTTCTCCTGGGGCTCGGTCGGGTGATGAGCCGAGCGTAAGACCCCGGATGCCGCCCACCCGACGCGACCGCCGAAGCGTTACGCCGCGGAAACACGGGCGTCTCCGGACGATGCACCCGCTCGGCGTACCGTGCGGCCTGGGCGACCCGACGCCCACGGGAGGAGCACCATGTCGCAGCGCGTGATCGTCACGGGAGGATCCGGTGGCATCGGCGCCGCGATCGTCGAACGGTTCCTGACGGACGGTGCCCGGGTCGCGGTGCTTGATCGGCGACCTCCCGCCGGAGATACGGCATCCCTCTTCTTCTCCGTCGACCTGCGCGATCCCCTCGACACACGGCGAGCGGTCGGCGAGGCCATCGCCGCGCTCGGCGGCGTCGACGTGCTCGTGAACTGCGCCGGGGTCTTCCAGCACGTGTCACTGCTCGACATCACGGTCGACGACTGGGACCTGGTGCTCGACATCAACGCCCGTGCGACGCTCGTGACCATGCAGGCCGCGGCACCCGTGATGCTCGAGGCGCGTTCCGGCGCGATCGTCAACATCGCGAGCATGGCCGCCAAACAGGGCGGCGGCGGCGAGGGGCATTACGCGGCGTCGAAGGCCGCGGTCGTGGCGCTCACGCGCGCCGGGGCGCAGGAGTGGGGATGCCACGGCGTCACCGTCAACGCGGTCTGCCCCGGTTACGTGCTCACCGACATGGGCGCCGACACCCGCTCGGAAGCGGACGTGGCAGCGTGGAGCGCGAAGTCGCCGCTCGGTCGCCTGGGTGTGCCGGCAGACGTCGCCGGGGTGACGCACTTCCTCGCGTCCCCCGCGGGTGGGTATCTCACCGGCCAGGCGATCAACGTCACGGGCGGGATGATCATGCACTGAGGCCGCGGTGCGTCGCGGACCCGGCGTCAGGAAGCGGAGCACTCGCCCGTTACATCGCCTGCGCGCGGAGAACGAGGGCGGTCCGTGCGTCGCACGGCCGCCCTCGCCTGGGTGTCGTTACGCGCGGACCTTCGACCGCAGCGCACGCGCGGGTGCGGTCTTGGCGTGCGTCGCGTAGATGACGAGCCCGACGAAGGTGAGCCCGCCGACGAGGTTGCCGAGCACGGTCGGGATCTCGTTCCAGATCAGGTAGTCGCCGATGGTGAAGTCACCGCCGAGCATCAGGCCGATCGGGAACAGGAACATGTTGACGACCGAGTGCTCGAAGCCCATGTAGAAGAAGAGCATGATGGGCATCCACATCGCGATCACCTTGCCGGGGAGACTGGTCGACATCATCGCGCCGACCACGCCGGTCGAGACCATCCAGTTGCAGAGGACCCCGCGGATGAACAGCGTGAGCATGCCCGCGATGCCGTGCTCGGCGTAGCCCACGGTGCGCCCCTCGCCGATGTGCCCGATCGCCTGTCCGACCTGATTGACCTCCGACGAGAAGCCGAACGTGAAGACGATCGCCATCATCAGCGCGACGGTGATCGCTCCGGCGAAGTTGCCCACGAAGACGAGGCCCCAGTTACGCAGCACCCCACCGAGGGTCACGCCGGGCCTGCGGTCCAGCCAGGCGAGCGGAACCAGCGTGAACACGCCGGTCAGCAGGTCGAACCCCAGCAGGTAGAGCATGACGAAGCCCACGGGGAACAGCAGGGCGCCGATCAGCGGGGAGCCGGTCTGCACGCTGACGGTGACGGCGAAGACGGCGGCGAGCGCGAGGATCGCTCCGGCCATGTAGGCGCGGATGAGGGTGTCGCGGGCCGACAACGCCACCTTCGACTGACCGGCGTCGATCATCCGGACGGCGAAGTCCTTGGGGGCTACGTAGCTCATGATCGTGTCCTCTCCGCCGTCACCACTGGTACTTCAAGAACTTGCCGTCGATGACGATCCGCACCCGGTCGCCGTCGGGGTCGGCGCGTCGATCGATCTCGATGTTGCAGTTGATCGCGCTCATGATGCCGTCGCCGAACTCCTCGTGGATCGCTTCCTTCAGCGCGGGGCCGTACACCCCGAGCAGCTCGTAGAAGCGGTAGATCGTCGGGTCGGAGCGCAGCTCGTCGCCGCGCACGCGATAGGGCTGCTCCTGCAGCGCCGCGACCGTCTCGTCGTCGAGCGAGAGAAGCTCTCCCGCCCGACCCGCGAGCTCGGCCGGCAGCGCGTGCGAGCCGAGCAGCGCCGCGATCGTCCACAGCAGGGGACGGTCGAGCGCTGCGGCGAGGTCTGCCCACGAGTGCTCGGACCGCGCGACGGCCTTCCGGACGGTGTCGGTCGCGTGGTCGCGACGTGCGTTCCACTCGGTCATGTCTGGTCTCCTCGAGTCGTCGGATCGGGCGGGGGCCGATCGGCTGGTGAAGCCCACTGTCGGGGTGAGCGCCATGCGTCCCACAGGCTTTCCGCGCACGGCATCCGGCGATTCGCGCACGGCGACCCAGGGTTCACACGGGCGAAACGATGCGGCAACAGGGGCGCGTCGGCACGGCGCTTACCGTGTTGTCATGGACGCGCTGACGGAGGGGATGCCGCACGACGCGACGTTCCTGTCGACCGTGCTGCGCGACGCCCCGCTCCCGCTCTGGGTGATCGATGCGCACGGGCGCGTCGAGCTCGCCAACGACGCCGCAATCCGCTTCCTCGGCCACCGACCGGGCACCGACCTGCGCGGCGGAGCGAGCCACGACCTGCTGCACCGGCATCGCCCCGACGGCACCCCGTACCCGACGCACGAGTGCCCCATCATCCACGCGAGAAAGACCCTCGCCGCCTCGGAGTGGTTCGTCACGCAGTCGGGCGACGTGCGACCCGTCCGCTGGTCGACGCGGCCCCTGGCCGGCACCGACAGCGTGCTGTTGAGCTTCGCGGCGCTGAGCGGCGCACAGGGCGGGGTTCCCTCCGTTGCGACCGCACCCCGCCACACACGCGAGCAGATCCGCGCGCGACTCCTCGACGAGATGAGGCGGTCGATCGCGGTGCGGATGACCGATCCGATGTTCTCGCCCACGACGCTCGCCGCCGACAACCACCTCTCCGTGCGTTCCGTGCAGGCGATCTTCGCCGAGGCGGGCACCTCGCCCGCCGCCGAGATCCGACGGCACCGGCTCGAGCACGCGCGCCTGCTGCTCACGCAGGGCGAGAGCGTGCAGGGGGCCTGTCACGCGTCGGGGTTTCAGGACGCCGACAGCTTCGCACGGGCCTACCGGCAGCATTTCGGCTTCGCGCCGAGTCGCACGCGCGAGCTCTAGTCCCCCGAGAGCGGCTCCCCCTCACCGCAGCCGCCGCGCCGCCTCCGCCATCGCCTCGGCGAACGACTCCTCGGCGCCGTCGCGCCCACCCGACAGGTTGACGCCGACGACACCGGGCAGCGCGAGCATCTCTTCGGCGAGCGCGACGGCGAGGGCGATGCCCTCGGCGCGGGGGTCGCGTGCGGCGCGCACGCGCTCGAGGAACCCCTCCGGCAGCACCAGGGTGGTGAACGACTCCATCAGCGCGGCCGAGGCGTGGTCGACGACCACCGGTACGCACGGGATGAACCGCACGCCGCCTGCCACCTCGTCGATGAACCGGCGCACGGGCTCGGCCCCGCCGGCGTGGTTCACGAAGCAGACGTCGGCCCCGGCCCGCACCTTCTCGCGCAGTCGCGCGGCTCGACGGTCGACGGGCGGTGCGGCAGGAGAAGCGGCGACCGAGACGACATGCCCCGAGGCGCGGGCGAGGGCCGCGGCCTCGGTGGAGTCGAGGTCGAAGACGGGAGCCGCGTCGGGGCGATGCCCGGTGCGCGTGTGGTCGCCGGTGACGCAGTGCACGCCCGCCACCCCCTCCACGGCCAGGGCCGCGAGCTCTCCCTCGATCGCCACGCGGTTGCGGTCGCGCATGTTCAGCCCGGTCCACACGCGCAGTGCGCGTCGCTGCAGCAGGTGCGCGCGATACGCCGGCGGGAACTGCACCCGCGCGCTCCCCGCGTCGCCGGCGAGGACGGCATCCACCTCTCCGGCCAGCACGTGCGCGCATGCGTCGATCGACGAGACGCTGAGCGCCCGCGCGGGGAGGTCGGCCACCACCCAGGGACGGGTTCCGAGCGCGGCGAGGGTCTGCTCCCCCCCCGGTCGTGCGGGGCGCAGGCGAGGGAACCACCGCGCGGTCGACGCCCGTCCACGGAACGGTCGGACGGGGGAGGAAGGCGCAGCGACGGGTCGCGTCGATCTCGCACGAACCGTCGAAGCCGACCCCGCCGCAGGGGCCGTACTCCATGTGCTTGGGACACGCGTCGATCACGGGCAGCAGGGTCATGACGGGAGTGTAGGAAGCGCGTGTTTCGACGAATGTTCATAGCGGCAACATCGCCGAAACGCGGGCTGCCTACGCTCGGGCCTACCCGCTGCAGCCCCCGGAGGTGGCCATGATCACGGCCGGCACCACGTTCGGTTCCGACGTCGACGACATCGACGCGCTCGTCGACGACCCTCTCGCGCTCGTGCAGCGGTGGCTCCCTCCCCACGACGGGGAGTTGCGCCCCCTCGCCGCTCTCTCGACGGTGGGACTCGACGGCATCCCGTCGCTCCGCCACGTGCTGATCAGTGATCGGGATGCCGCGGGCGTCTGCTTCCACACCGATTCGGCCAGCGCGAAGGTCGCCGAGATCGCCGCGAACCCGGTCGCCGCGATGGCCGTCGCGTGGCCCGAGATCGGGCGCCAGCTCGTCCTGCGCGGGATCATCGAGCGGGTGAGCGCTGCCGAGGCGGCGGCCGTGTATCGCGAACGGTCCCGGTATCTGCAGCTGCTCGCGTGGCTGAACACGCAGGAGAACGCCCACCTTCCGGTCGACGCGCGGCACCACCTGTGGGCGGAGTTCTCGGACGCCCACCCCGCGCTCGACCCGCCCGAGCGGTGGGTCGGGTTCCGGCTGCGTCCGGTGACGCTGACGTTCTGGCGCGGCGACCCGATCGGCCAGAGCACGCGCCAGCACTACACGCTCGCCGACGGCCGCTGGTCGGGCCGGATCCTGGCGGGCTGAGACATGGACATCACGACTGTCACCTCGTACCGCGCCGCCCGCACGCGCGACGACCTCGCCCTCGCGCCGGGAGAGGTCGTCATCGCCGGCGGCACCTGGATCATGAGCGAGCCGCAGCCCGGCACCACGGGGTTCGTCGACCTGACGACCCTGGACTGGCGCGACCTCGAGGTCACCGACGAGGGCCTTCGCATCGGCGCCACGTGCACCATCGCACGGCTCCTCTCGTGGGTCGAACGCGAAGCTCCTGCGTCCTGGTCCTCGCTCGCCCTGGCGCGCCCCTGCGCCGATGCCCTGCTGGCCTCGTTCAAGATCTGGAACACCGCCACCGTCGGCGGCAACGTCTGCCAGGCGTTCGCAGCCGGAGCCATGATCGCGCTGCTGTCGACCCTCGACGCCACGGCCCTGATCTGGACGCCCGACGGCGGCGAGCGCCGGATCGCCGTGGCCGAGCTCGTCGTCGACAACGCGGCGACCTCCCTCGCGCCCGGTGAGGTCGTGCGCGCCCTCGACATCCCGCTGCATGCACTGACGGCACGAGTCGGCCTGCAGAAGATCGCGCTGGCAGAACTCGGCCGATCCGGCGCCGTCGTCACGGCTCGCATCGACCCCGACGGCACTGCGGTATTCGTCGTGACGGCCGCGGTGCGCCGGCCCCGCGTGCTGCGCTTTGCGCACGTACCCGGGGCGGGAGAGCTTCGGGATGCCGTAGCCGCCGCGAGCGACTTCTACACCGACCCCCTGGGCAGTGCGGACTGGCGTCGGGGCGTCAGCGTCGTGCTCGCGGAACGACTGCGCGCGCGCTTCGCGCGCGAGCTGCAGGAAGGCGTCGCGTGAGGTTCGAGGTCAACGGCTCCCCCGTCGAGGTCGACCCCCGCCCCGGCCAGAGTGCCCGCACGCTCCTGCGCGAGGCCGGCCACGTCGAGGTCAAGAAGGGCTGCGACGCGGGCGACTGCGGCGCGTGCTCCGTGCTCCTCGACGGCACGCCCACCCATTCGTGCATCATCCCCGCGATGCGGCTCGAGGGCCGCGCGATCACGACCGCCGCGGGCCTCGCGCCCGGCGACGAGCTGCACCCCGTGCAGGAGGCCTTGGCGACCGGCTTCGGCTTCCAGTGCGGCTTCTGCACGCCGGGCATGAGCGTCACGGCATCCACCCTCACCGCCGACGACCTGCCCGACCTCGACCGCCGCATGAAGGGCAACCTCTGCCGCTGCACCGGGTACCGCCCGATCCGCGAGGCCATCCGCCAGTCGGTGCTCGGGCCGGTGCGCGAGACGGGGGCGCGAACCCCCGCCCCCTCGTGCGACGGGCACGGCGAGACCGTGGCACCCGGCGCCACTTCGGCGGGACGCGTCGGGGCCTCGACCGTTCCCGAGGCCGCTCGGCGTATCGTCCAGGGGCGTGAGCCGTTCACCTTCGACGAGCCCGTGCCCGGCGGTCCGCCGCTCGTGCTCCGCGTCGTGACCTCGCCGCACGCTCATGCGCGCGTGGTCTCGATCGACACCGCGGCCGCGCGGGCGATCCCCGGGGTCGTCGCCGTCTTCACCCACGAAGACGTCCCCGCCGTGCGGTATTCGACCGGGCGGCACGAGCACCGCACCGACGACCCCGACGACACGCGCATGCTCGACGACGTCGTCCGGCACGTCGGCCAGCGGGTCGTGGCGGTCGTGGCGGAGACGGCCGAAGCCGCGGATGCCGGATGCCGAGCGATCACCATCGAGTACGAGGTGCTGCCCGCGGTCTTCGACCCCGAGCAGGCGCGTCAGCCCGGTGCTCCCCTGCTGCATCCCCACCGCACGCCCGACGAACGCGTGATGGAGGCCGGCCGCAACGTCGTGGCCGGGTTCCACCTGGGCCACGGCGGTGACATCGAAGCCGCCTTGGATGCCAGCCACACCACCGTCACCGGCGAGTGGAGGTCGTCGCGCGTCACGCACGCGGCCCTCGAAACGCACGGCGCCGTCGGCTGGCTCGACGACGACCGTCGGCTGGTCGTCCGCTCGTCGACCCAGGTGCCGTTCCTCGTGCGCGACGAGCTCGCGCACATCTTCGACCTCGCTCCAGAAGACGTCCGCGTATACGCGACGCGCGTGGGCGGGGGCTTCGGCGGCAAGCAGGAGCTCTTCACCGAGGACCTCACCGCCCTCGCCGTGCTGAAGCTCGGCCGGCCCGTCGCCTACGAGTTCTCGCGCACCGATCAGTTCGTGCGGGCTTCGCTCCGGCATCCGATGCGCGTGAAGACGACGCTGGGAGCGGATGCCGACGGCACCCTCACCGCGATGAAGATCGACGTGCTGAGCGACACCGGGGCCTACGGCAACCACGCGATCGGCGTGCTCTTCCACTCGTGCGCCGAGTCGACGACGCTGTACCGGGTTCCGGTGAAGTGGATCGACGCCGAGGCGGTCTACACGAACAACCCGCCGTCCGGCGCGTTCCGCGGGTACGGCCTCGGGCAGGTGGTCTTCGCGGTCGAGTCGGCAATGGACGCCCTCGCCGAGGAGCTCGGCATCGACCCCTTCGACCTGCGCCGCCTCAACGCGGTGCGCGAGGGCGACTCGCTCCACCCCGACGACGGCGAGGAGTCGCACGAGGAAGACCTCATCTGGGGCAGCTACGGCCTCGACCAGTGCCTCGACCTCGCGCAGGACGCGCTCCGGCGCGGCAACGGCGCCGAGGCCCCGGCGGGCTGGCTCGTCGGCGAGGGCATGGCCGCCGCGATGATCGCCACCATGGCGCCGCGTGGGCACATCGCCCACACGAGCGCGACCCTGCGCCCCGACGGCACCTACCTGTTGCGCGTCGGCACGGCGGAGTTCGGCAACGGCACCTCGACCGTGCACCGGCAGATCGCCGCTACCGTCCTCGACGCGGCCCCCGACCGCCTCGAGCTGTGGGCCGCCGACACCGACGCGGTGCGCCACGACACCGGAGCCTTCGCCTCGGCGGGGACGGTGGTCGCGGGCAAAGCCCTGTACGGCGCCTGCCTCGCGCTGAAGCGGCGGATGCTCGCGATCGCCGCCGACCTCACGGGGACCGATACCGCGGAGGCCGAGATCGTGGCATCCGGGATCCGATCCGGAGGCGAGGTCGTCTCGTGGGCGCGGATCGTCGAGGCCGGGGGCGCGGAAGAACTCACCGCGGACGGGGCGGAGTTCGGCGACTTCCGCTCGCTCGCGTTCAACGTGCACGCCGTGCGCGTGGCCGTCGACCCCGAGACCGGCACGGTGAAGGTGCTGCAGTCGATCCAGTCGGCCGACGCCGGCGTCGTGATCAACCCGGCGCAGTGCCGTGGACAGATCGAGGGCGGCGCCGCGCAGGCCCTCGGCGGAGCGCTGTACGAAGAGGTGTACCTCGAAGACGGCGTCGTGCAGAACCCGGTGTTCCGCACGTACCGTGTGCCGCAGTTCGCCGACGTGCCCGACACCGAGGTGTACTTCGCCGAGACCGACGACACCCTCGGCCCGTTCGGCGCCAAGTCGATGAGCGAGTCGCCGTACAACCCCGTGGGGGCCGCGATCGGCAACGCCGTCTCGCGCGCGCTCGGGCGACGCGGATACGAACTGCCGTTCTCGCGCGACCGCGTGTGGAGGCTCGCCGGCGGGGGTGCCGCGTAGGCTGACCGCCGTGTACGGGATCACCGCGGGCGAGACGTTCGACTTCTTCGGGGGACGGCGCCTAGATGCCGTGACCTTCGGCCGCTACAAGGTGTCGCTGTTCTTCGACGAGGGCGTGGGTCTCGACGTCGAGGGGGTGCTCGCCGTGACCGTCACGGGAGGCGACGAGAGATCGGCCGAAGACGCCCGTGACCTCGCCGCTCCGCTCCTCGACCTGCTCTCGCTGACCGTGACGGCGGTGCGAGTAGACGCGCCCTCGAGCCTCGCGCTGGAGTTCGAGAACGGGACGGTCGTCCGCGCGATCGACGACCTCGGCCCGTACGAGTGCTTCGACGTGCACCACGGCGAGCGCATCTGGATCATGTGAGGCGCGGCCCGGGCACGCGCCTCAGCGCGGTTCGGCGCCCAGGTGCAGCACGGCCTCGGCCAGGGCGCGGATGCCCGCGGCCACATCCGCCCCGGCGACGGCTTCGTCGGGGTGGTGGCTGATGCCGTCGGGGTTGCGGAGGAACAGCATCCCCACCTCGGTGATCGCACCGATCGACATCGCGTCATGGCCGGCGCGGCTGAAAAGGGTGGGGGCGTCGGTGCCGATGCCCGCGCGCACGACGTCCTGCAGCAGAGGAGCGCAGAACACCGCGGGCGCATTGTGTACCTCGCGGGCGCGCCAGCGCAGGCTCCGGCGCCCCATGATCGCGTCGAGTTCGCGCGAGATCTCGTCCCACACGTGGTCGCGCGTGGCGTCGAACTCTCCGCGCAGGTCGAGCGAGAGGTGCGCCTCGCCGGGCACGACGTTGACCGCGCCGGGGAAGGCCTCGAGCTGACCGACCGTGCCGACGATGTGGTGCTCGCCGCGGCAGATCCGCTCGACCGCCAGCGCCGCCTCGCTCGCCCCGAGCAGGGCGTCGCGGCGCATGTCGTAGGGCGTGCCGCCGGCGTGACGGGCCTCGCCCTCGACGACGAGCTGAAATCGCCGCGCCGATGCGATCGACGACACCGCGGCGAGCGCCCGACCGCTGCGGTGCAGTTCGGGCCCCTGCTCGATGTGCGCCTCGAGGTACCCGATGAGCTGCTCGGGTCTTCGCGCAGCCTCGCCCACGCGGCCGGGGTCGAGCCCGAACTCGCGGAACGCGTCGCGCAGCGTCGAGCCGTCGGCATCCGCCAGATCCCACCACGTGGGGTCCCACTGACCGGCCACGGCCGACGAGCCCAGGAGGGCCTTGCCGAACCGCGTGCCCTCTTCGTCGCTGAAGGCGATGACCTCGAGGGCGAAGGGGAAGGGGCTGGATGCCGTGCCCTCATCGTCCACGCGGCGCAGCAGCCGCACGACCTCGAGCGCCATCAGCACCCCGACGATACCGTCGTAGCGCCCCGCGTCGGGCACGGTGTCGAGGTGCGACCCGAGGAGCAGCGCCGGAGCGTCGGGAGCGCCCGCCGGAGCGAGGCGGCCGACCTGATTGCCCGCCGCGTCTTGCCGGGTGGCCATGCCGAGCTCGCGCATCCACTCCGCGGCCAGACGGTTGACGCGCGCGTGCTCGGGCGAGAGGTAGACGCGGGTGATCGAGCCGGGCGTTGAAGTGACGCGGGCGAGCTCTTCGCAGCGCCCCATCACGCGACGAGCGGCCGAGGCGATGCGCTCCTGCGAAACCTGGAGGCGGGTGGATGCCGTCATGCCCCGGCCCCGCGAGGGTCGCACCCGGCGACGGGCACCCTCACGCCCTTGCCCCCGCGTACACGCCCTGCGCGGCCTCGACCCCACCGCCGGCCGGGACCGCGGCACCGTGCCGGCGCAGCACCGCCTCGAGGGCGGCGAGGGTGGTGAGCACGGCGTCCGTGCGCGCGTTGTAGCCCATCGTGCCGATGCGCCAGACGCGGCCGTGCAGCGGCCCGAACGAGGTGCCGATCTCGATGCCGAAGTCGCTCAGCAGCTCGCTTCGTACGGCGTCGCCCACGACGGCATCCGGAATCTCCACCGCCACCACGTTGGTCATCTTGTGCGCGACGTCGCCGAAGACGGTCAGACCGAGGCCCTCGACCCCCGCGAGCATCGCGTCGCCGTGCAGCCGGTGACGCGCGATGACCTCGTCGCGGCCCTCGAGCAGCAGCACCCGGGCGCACTCCCGGGCGCCGTAGAGCATGGTCGTCGCCTCGGTGTGGTGGTTGAGGCGGCGCGGCCCCCAGTAGTCGAGGATCATCGCGAGGTCGAAGTAGTTCGAGCGGATGAAGTCGGATGCCGAGGCGTCGCCCTCTTCGCGGATGCCGGCCTCGACGCGGGCGCGCGAGCGCACCACCTCCACAGCGCGGTCAGACAGGCTCAGCGGCGCGGATCCCGACGGCCCGCCGAGGCATTTCTGGAGCCCTGCGGTCGCGGCATCCAGGCCCCAGGCGTCCATCTCGAAGGGGTTGCCGCCGAGCGAGGCGGTGGCGTCGGTGTAGAACAGGGAGCCGTGGGCGCGGCAGAGCTCGCCGATCTCGTCGAGCGGCTGGAGCATCGTCGTCGAGGTGTCACCCTGCACGCAGGCGACGAGGTGCGGCTTCACCCGCTCGATCGCCTCGCGGATCGTCGACACCGGGAACACCTGTCCCCACGGCACCTCGATCGTGTGCACCTCGGCGAGCGCGCGCTCGGCGATCTCGGCCAGCAGGTGCCCGAAGCGGCCGAACACCGGCACGAGCACGCGGTCGCCCGGGCGGATCAGCGACACCATCGCGGCCTCGATCCCCGCGCGCGAGGTGCCGTCGACGAGCACGGTCGCGTCGTTCTCGGTGCTCCAGACCCGGCGGTAGAGCTCCTGTGTCTCGGTCATGGTCGCCGTCATGAACGGGTCGTACTGGCCGACCAGCGGCGCCCCCATCGCGCGCAGCACGCTGGGGTAGGCCGAGATGGGGCCGGGGCCCATCAGCAGGCGCGCGGGCGGGTCGATCGGGCCGGGGAGGTGGGACATCAGGACTCCGTGGTGCGGGGGCGGGACTTCGGGCGGGCGGGACGACACGGTGGGGGCGGCGGAGCGGGCCGAACTCCTGAAGAACCGGCGGCAGCTGCCACCCCGCGGAGAGTCGTCGCCGTCGCGGGGGAGAAAGTCAGGAGTTTCGCACGGCCCGACGATGGGACGACGCCGCTCATCGGGCGACCCCCGCCCGGGCGAGTGCAGCGAGCCGCCGTGCCACGCGGACGAGGGCGATGTCGGTGCCGGCGCGCGAGACGAGGCAGACGCCGACCGGGGCCCCGGCCACAGTGAGCAACGGGACCGAGACCGCGGGGAGCCCGCCGATCGCCGCGGGCGCCGTCATGCGCAGGGTCGCCGCGCGCACGGCGTCGACGTCTGCCGTGCGCTGGGGAGCGGGACCGGGCACGGTCGGGAAGATCATCACGGCGCCGTCGACGAGTTCGGCGAGATGCGCGGCGATCTGCTCGAGGTCTTCGCGCGCGGCGGCTTCGTCGGACGCCGTGATGCGCGAGGCGATCTCGAAGCGTTTGGCCACGGCCGCGCCGACGGCGCCGGGGTGCGCGCGCAGCCACTCCCCGTCGTTGCGCCACGCCTCGGCGCCCTGCACCGTCCGGAACGCCGTGAACGCGGCATCCAGGTCTCCGCTCGACACGGCGCGGCACGGCGGCGGATCATCGGATGCCGCGAGGGCTGCGAGCAGTCGGCTGAATGCCTCGCGGGTTGCCGGCTCCACGCAGTCGAGCACCTCTTCGGGGACGACGAAGCGCCACGGCAGGTCGTCGGCCGAGGCCCCGAGCACGTTCTCGGTGGACGTCGACCCGTCGTAGCTCAGGCACCAATCCGCGACGCGCTGCAGCGTCTCGCCGTCGCGCGTGAGCCAGCCGATCGTGTCGAAGGACTGCGCGAGCGGCAGCATGCCCTGCCGCGGCACGAGGTCGTGGGTCGTGCGCAGACCCCAGAGCCCCTGGTACGACGCGGGCACGCGGATCGAACCGGCGGTGTCGGTGGCGAGGCCGATGTCGGCGTGGCCGAGGGCGACGGCGGAGGCGGGTCCGCTCGATGATCCGCCGGGAAGAGCCCCCACCACCGCACCGTTGGGCGGGGTGCCGTAGTGCACGTTGTCGCCGGCGATCGAGTAGGCGAACTCGTCGGTCCGCGCGATGCCGCGCAGCGACGCCCCTGCGCGCAGCAGATCGGCGACGGCCGGGGAGGTGGCCTTCTCGGGCCGTGCCTCTTCGAGGTAGGTCGGATTGCCCGCGCCGATGCGGAACCCGGCGATCGCGAACAGGTCCTTCACCGCGACGGTGAGCCCTGCCAGCGGCCCCTCCCACGCCCCCTGCAGGAACGGGTCGCCGACGGTGCGCCACAGGGTGCGGTCGAGTGGGGGTGTGCGCGGGGCGACGTGGGCGGCGGTGATGAGCCACTGTCCGTCGATCCGCTGCCAGACCTGCGTCTGCAGGCCGCGGCCTCCGCCGTGGAAGCGCGAGACCGACATGAGCAGGGCGCTGTCGGGCCCGAGCGGGCGGTAGTGGAGGTCGACGATGTCGCGCGGGGGGACGCCACCGCGCAGCGAGCGGAACCCGCTGATCGCGTCGTGCCCGACGAGGAGCCCCGCCGGGTCGCCGCGCAGGGTCTCGGGTCCGGGCGCGAAGAACGCGTCGAGGGCGTCGAGGTCGTTCGCGACGATCGCCCGCTCGTAGGCGTCGAACGCCGCGCGCAGGTCGGTGGGGATCGTCGGGGGGTCCGTGGGCCCCGCGGGCGCCCCGGCCCCGGGCCTGGCGGCCTCGGGCGTTGCTCCCGTGGCATCCGTCATGATCGGTGCCCCTCTCCGCGCTGCGCTGAGTGTCCAAGACACCCGGTCCATCGGAGAAATCGTCCGAGTGTCTTGGACACTCGATGGGGAGGGGCGGCGTCGAGAGCGACCGGGGCAAACGGTGAGGCCACCGCGTCGGCGGTGAGCACCGACGCGAGGTCGGCTTCGACGGCCAGACCGGCGTCGGCGGCCTCGGCACGGGCCAGCGCGGCGGCGAGGACGGGGCTCATGAGGCGTCTCCTTCGTCGTGGGTCGCCGTGTCGACGGGTTCGCGCGTCGAGACGGCCGCGGTGCCGGACGCCAGCGGCAGGGGCTCCACGGCTGCGACGCCCGCGAAGTCGGCCTCGCGGATGCGCGCGTGCACCCCCGAGACGATGTCGACGACCTGCGAGATGTCGAAGTCCGTCGCGGCGGACAGATAGGCGTAGGCGAGGTGCTCGTCCATGCCCCAGCGCCCGTTCAGCAGCGCGAGCGACGAGCGCACGCACGCGCGCATCGCGGCGTCGAGGTCGGGGTCCATGCCGGTCGGAACGAGGTAGTCGGGCGTGCGCGCGAGCGGTCCGGTGACCTCGCCGAACGCCGCGCGGGCGGCATCCGCGGGGATCACTTCGAAGCGCAGGGTCGCCCGCAGCGAGGCTTCGAGAGCGGTGAGCGCCACCTCTCCGTCGCCCTGCGCGAAGTGCGGGTCGCCGACGTAGGCCAGGGCGCCCTCGACCTGCACGGGCAGGAAGAGCGTCGTCCCCTCGACAAGCAGGTTGATGTCGATGTTGCCGCCGTGGGTCCCCGGCGGCACGGAATGTGGACGCTCGGAACCCGCGACCGCGACGCCCATCGTGCCGAGGAACGGCGCGAGCGGGAACGACACCACGGGATCACCGCCGTCGACCACCGGCAGAGTGCCGTGCAGGATGCCGCCGCGCTCGACGACGGCCGAGAACACGCTGACGTTGTGCTCGCCGCGGGGCAGCTCGCCGACCAGGGCGCCCTTGCCGTGGCGGTTCGAGATCACACCGTACGGCACGCGCGGCGCGAGGGTCTCGACCGTGATCTTGAGCAGATCACCCGGGTGCGCGCCGCGCACGTGCACCGGGCCGACGACGACGTGCGGACCGTCGGCGAAAGGGTCTCGAGAGACGGATGCCGCGATCTGGACGGCATCGTGCAGCACGGCGTCGGCGGGGACCCCGTGCGCGGCGAAGTACGCGGCGGGATCCTTGCCCTGGTCGTCGAGGATGCCCTCGTGGCTCACGGTGTCGAACGTGACGCTCTCACCCGAGGCGATCTCGAGCACGGGGATGTCGGCCGCGCACGGGAGGCGCCCCCACAGGACGGTGTCGAGGGTCGCGGCGACGTAGTGATCACCGGGGATCGGGCCGGTGTGGGGCTGCAGGATCGGGAACGAGCGGGTGCCGGCCCCTTCGACAGGCTCAGGAGCCTCGACGGGCTCGACCACGCTCACGCCTCCACCACCGCGGCGGCGCGCAACAGCTCGCGGCCCTCGCGCTCGGTCACCGCGGCTCCGCGCCGGTAGACGGGCTCTCCACGCAACCACGTCTCGCGGACGACGCCGGTGAGGGTCTGCCCGTGCCACGGAGACACGGGATTGCGGTACTCGAGGGTCGCGGCATCCACCGTGAACTGCTCGTCGGGGGCGAAGGCCACCAGGTGCGCGGGAGCCCCCACCTCGATCAGGCCGAGCCCCTCGAGACCCGCGACGCGAGCGGGACCGGTCGTCATCAGGGGCAGCAGCGACTCGAACGCCAGGCCCCTCTCGCGGGCCGTGGAGTGGACCGCCGAAAGACCGGTCTGCAGCCCCGCGATCCCGCCCCACGCGAGGCCGAAGTCGGGATTGCCCTTCAGCTCGACGGTCGCGGGCGAGTGGTCGCTGACGATCGCATCGATCGTGCCGTCGACGACCCCGGCCCACAGCAGGTCGCGGTTGTCTCCCCCGCGGATCGGCGGACAGCACTTGAACGCCCCCGCGCCGTCGGGCACCGCCGAGGCGTCGAGCGTCAGGTAGTGCGGGCACGTCTCGACCGTGAGGCGGACGCCCTCGGCCTTGGCCGCGCGCACCGCGTCGAGCGCTCCCCCGTCCGACACGTGGACGATGTGCGCCCGAGCGCCCGTGCGGCGAGCGGTGTCGATGACCCGTTCGATCGCGGCGCGCTCGCTCAGCGGTGGACGACTGGCCTCGAAGTCGCGGTAGCGCGGGCCGAGCGCGCCCTCGGCGTGCAGATGGGACGGGTCTTCGGCGTGGACGATGAGCAGTCCGTCGAACGCCGCGAGCTCGGCGAGGCATCGCTCCAGCTGCTCGGCGTCGAGGTGGCCGAACTCGTCGATCCCGCTCGGCGACAGGAAGCACTTGAACCCCACGACCCCGGCGTCGGCGAGCTCTCGCAGCGATCCGAGGTTCTCGGGCACCGCGCCGCCCCAGTAGGCGACGTCGACGGCGAGCTTTCCCACGGCGGCTCGGCGCTTGGCATCCAGAGCCTTGACGCTCGTCGTGACCGGGAGGCTGTTCAGCGGCATGTCGACGACGGTGGTCACGCCTCCCGCGGCCGCCGCGGCCGTACCCGTGGCGAAGCCCTCCCACTCGGTGCGGCCGGGCTCGTCGAGGTGCACGTGCGAGTCCACGAGCCCCGGCAGCAGCACCGCGTCGGCGGGCAGCACGGTGTCGGCAGACGCGTCGAACGGCTCGAGCGAGGCGATCACCCCGTCGTCGACGACGACCGTGGCGGGAGCGAAGGCGCCGTCGATGAAGACGCGGCGGGCGGCGATCCGGGTGGTCATGGCGCTCACGCTAAGCGCCTCTCGTTTCGCCGATGTAACCGTCATCAACATTCATGCGAACACCTCCGCCTCGGCGCGACCCGCGAACGCGCGCGTCGGCGTCGCGTACTCGTCGCGCTTGCTCGTGCCCAGGCCCATGCGCACCATTCCGGATGCCATGCCCACCGCGGCCGCGACCCCGTCGACGACCGGCACCCCGACGCGTGCCGTGAGCTCGGCGCAGAGGTCGGCCATGCCCGCGCAGCCGAGCACGACGACGTCGGCGCCGGACGCGGCGGCCTCGGCGCTGCGCGCGGCGATGGTCTCGAGGGCGATCGACCCCGTGTCCTCGAGGTCGAGCACCGGAATGCCCGTTGCCGCGAGCGACACGCACGCCCGCTCCATGCCGTACCGCGCGACGAGGTCGTGCGCCCGCCCGAGCGTCCGGCTGAGCGTCGTGACGACCCCGAAGTGCCGCCCCGACACCGCGGCCAGGTGCATCGCCGCCTCGGCGATGCCCACCACGGGTACCTCGACCAGCTCGCGGGCCGCATCGAGCCCCGGGTCGCCGAAGCACGCGATGACGTAGGCGTCCGCGGGGTCGACGGAGTCGCGATCGGCCGCGATGAGCTCGACCACGGCGGCAGCCGCCGCGATCTCATCGAGGTGGCTCTCGATGGCGGCAGCGCCCGTGACCGGGCACGCGGCGTCGATCATCACATCGGGCCCCGCCACCTCCCGGGCGGCGTCCGCGATCTTCGCGGTCATCGCCCGGGAGGTGTTGGGGTTGATGAGCAGGATCCTCACGCGAGCGCCTCGCGCGGGGTCGCGGCCGGGGTCTCGGCGTCCCGAGCCTTCTGGGCGAGCACGGGAACCTGCTCGACGACCGGGGCCTCGGCCACCGCGTCGATCGTGCCGTCGGAAATGCCCTCGGTCTCACCGTCGAAGGTCGGGACGCGAGGGTCGAGGCGCTCGAAGAGCAGGAACAGCACGTAGCCGAGGCCGCAGCCGATGAACCAGCTGTAGTCGCTGACCCACGAGACATTGAACAGGCCCAGGTCGGCGAAGAGCTTCGGGAACACGGCGATCAGCACGGTCGGGACCCCCGCGGCGATGACGGCCTTGACCGCGTTCGGGTTGAACCCGTTGCGGTACCAGTAGGGCCCGGCGGCATCCATCGTGAACATCGCATCGACCTTCACGCGCTGGCGGGCCGCGATGTAGTAGCCGGCGATCAGGATGCCGAAGAGCGGGCCGATCAGCGCACCCAGCACGCCGAGCGAGTAGTGGATGGCGTCGGCGTTGGAGTACCAGTTCCAGGGCATGAGGAACGTCGAGCCGACCGCGGCGATCATGCCGCCCGCGCGCCACGAGATCTTCTTCGGGGCGACGTTGGAGAAGTCGAAGGCGGGCGAGATGAAGTTCGCGACGATGTTGATGCCGACCGTCGCGGTGACGAAGGTCAGCCCGCCGAGCAGGATCGCGAAGGGCGTGTCGATCTGCTCGACCGTCTTGATCGGGTCGGTGATGAGGGATCCGAACACGGGCACCGTGGCCGAGGCGGTGATGACGGTCAGCAGCGAGAAGAAGAGGAAGTTGATCGGCAGACCCCAGAGGTTGCCCTTCTTCACGGCCGCGAAGCTCTTGCCGTAGCGAGCGAAGTCGCCGAAGTTCAGCATCGGGCCCGAGAAGTACGACACGACCAGCGCGATCGCGGCGAACATCACCGGGATCGAGGCCCAGAAGTCGAGCTGCACCGTCGACAGGGTGAACGAGATGTTCTGGATGCCGGCCTGCGACACGAGGTACACGGCGAGCACGATCATGACGAGGTAGACGGCGGGGCCGGCCCAGTCGATGAAGCGGCGGATGACCTCCATGCCGTTCCAGAAGAGCAGGAACTGCGCGGCCCACAGGATCGCGTACGAGATCCAGCCCAGCGCCGAGAGCCCGGCGAACGACACATCGAGGAGAGCTGCGGAACCCGGGATGAACTTCAGGAACACGATGTTCAGCGACTCGGCCGCGAGGAAGGTCTGCACCCCGTACCAGGCGATCGCGATGAGACCGCGGATGATCGCGGGGATGTTCGCGCCCCGGATGCCGAAGACCACGCGGTTGATGACCGGGAAGGGCACACCCGTCTTCTGGCTGGGCTTGGCGACCATGTTGGCGAAGACCTGCACGATGACGATGCCGGCGATGAGCGCCACGAGCACCTGCCACGACTGCAGGCCGAGGGCGAAGAGCGAGCCGGCCGTGACGTAGCCGCCGACGGAGTGCACGTCGCTCATCCAGAAGGCGAAGATGTTGTAGCTCGACCACTTCTGCTTCCGGAGGGGAGCCAGGTCTTCGTTGGCGAGACGGTCGTCGTAGTGCGGCTTCATGTTGCCGCCCCCGTGGGGGTGGCCGGCGGCCTCCACGAGATCGTGGGGACCGGTGAGCGGGGTGGAAGTCATGTCATTCCTCTCAGGACGATGGATGCCACGACGTGGAGTCCGCGGCCGGAGTGGAGCTCTGATGTGAAGTTATGGGTTCACACACCCCCGCTGGTTTCGCTCGTGTAACGAGCATGTGAAGTCGCTCCTTCACGCTTTTCGCCTC
>Ga0308159_1001834_pt1 | contig 27624 bp, 25 predicted proteins | sample PhyCR1_FD_201040 | JGI IMG/M metagenome (GOLD analysis project Ga0308159, IMG submission 201040) | Phyllosphere microbial communities from UC Gill Tract Community Farm, Albany, California, United States - DLSLC.R1 | ecosystem: Host-associated > Plants > Phyllosphere > Unclassified | place: USA...
CAAGCCATCCAGCGCATTGCGCAGCGCCTCGCTCCAACTGGTCGAAACCGAGCGGAAATAGGCATCCGAGGCATCGATGCGGCGTTCGTGGCGAGGCGTGAAGTGATCGCGCTCGATCACCAGCAGGTCCAGCGGCAGGCCGACCGAGAGATTGGCCTTGAGCGTCGAATCGAACGAAACGGTCATCAGCTTGATCGCGCTTTCGAAGCTCATGTTGCGTTCGTAGCCGCGGATCAGGATCGGGCGGCCGTACTTGGTCTCGCCGATCTGGAAGAACGGCGTGTCGAAGCTGGCCTCAATGAAGTTGCCTTCGGGGTAGATCAGGAACAGCCGCGGCTCCATGCCCTTGATCTGGCCGGCCACGATCATCGACGCGCTGAAGGTGCCGGCGGCGGCCTTCTGGCCGTTGTCGGCGGCGCGTTCCTCGATGATGTCCTGCAGCAGGTTCCCCACGATCGAGGCGACCTTGAACATCGTCGGCGCTTCGAGAAGCGAATTGTGCCGCTCCGACGGGGCCTTGTTGCGTTCTTCCAGTTGGCTGACCACGGCCTGGGTGGTGGCAAGATTGCCTGCCGTCATCACCGTGATGATGCGTTCACCGGGAATTTCCCAGTGGTACATCTTGCGGAAGGTGGAGATGTTGTCGACGCCCGAATTGGTGCGCGTGTCGCTCATCAGGACGAGCCCGCGGTCCAGCATCATGCCAACACAATACGTCATCGAACTACCAAACCTTTGCAAACCCGTTCTTTTGTCTCGCGCCTCTCCCGGCAAAATCGGGCGCGTAGCGATCTGTCAGCCGCCCTGCACCTGCTGCTGCCCGCCAGAAGCGGACTGCTGCTGCTGTGCTCCTACCTTATTTTCGCCTACCGACAAATGAACGTCGAGTCTGGTTTCCCCAGCTCCTACGGCTATTCCCGTTACCGGAGCCGCCTCTGCATAGTCGCAACCCGTGGATACGCGGATATACCGCTCGTCGGGGCAGATCGCGTTGGAGATGTCGAAACCGACCCAGCCCAGCCCGGCGATGTGAGCCTCGGCCCAGCCGTGTCCGGCCTCCTGCTCGTCGCGGTCGTCCATGTGGAGGTAGCCGCCGACGTAGCGCATCGGCACGTCGAGCATGCGGCCGGCGCTGATGAAGATATGCGCATGGTCCTGGCACACGCCCTTGCCGGCAGCGAGCGCCTGTTCGGCGGTAGTGCCGGCGTCGGTGGTGCCGCCGACGTATTCCACCTGCTCGGCGATCATCCGCGAGAGGACGTGGAGATAGCCCAGCGTGTCCGAGCGGTCCGCCTCGATCCCGGCCAGCAACTGGCGCACCTTGGGGCCGGGCCGGGTCAGCGGCGTCGGGCGCAGGAAGCACCACAGCGGCATGTGCCCGGTATGCGGCCCGGTGATGCCGTTGTTGTCGATGGTGCGCACCGTACCCTCGCAGGTGACGACGACTTCGGGCACGCCCGGGACGATCGAGACGAGGTCGGTGTGGTTGAAGTGCTGGTCATCGTAGGCGGCCTCGGGCTTAGCGCCGGTGAGGTCCATGCGCCAGTCGATCACTTCCTGGCCGTGCGAGGACTTGGGCTTGAGGCGCAGGCGCTGCAGGCCGTGAGTGACCTTGCCGGCGAAGGCGTAGCGCGTGGTATGCTTGACGGTGAGGAGCACGATCGGCCCTCCTACTCGCTGAAACGATAGTCGGCGGCGATGGCGCTGCCGATTTCGATGGTCTTGCCGATGAAGTCCTGCAGGAATTCGTGCAGGCCCCGCTCGAAGATATCCTCGATGGTGGTCTGGTGCAGCTTCGCCCCGGCTTCGCGGAGCAGTTCGTGCGCCGGAACCTCGTGCCCGTATTCCTTGGCGAGGCCTGCCATGTTGCTGCGGATCTTCTCATAGGAAAACAGCAGGCTGCGCGGGAACTGGCCGTCGAGGATGAGGAAGCGGGCGATGCCGCGCGGATCCATCGATCCGGCGTTGAGCCAGGAATAGGCCCGGTTGCCCGCGACCGATCGCAGCAGCGTGTCCCACTGCACGTTGTCGAGGCTGGAGCCGACCCACGCGGCGGAGGGCAGCAGCACGTAATACTTCACGTCGAGGATGCGCGCGGTGTTGTCCGCCCGCTCGATGAAGGTGCCGATGCGCGCGAAGTTGAACACCTCGTTCCTCAGCATGGTCCCTTCGAGAGCGCCGCGCACCAGGGTTCCGGTGCGGCGGATCTCGCGCAGGACTTCGCCGAGGTTGGTTTCGCGCACCGGCCTTGCGAGCAGGTCGCGCAAGTGCATCCAGCCCTCGTTGGTGGTTTCCCAGACCGAATTGGTGATGCTGGTGCGCACGACCCGCGCGTTGGTGCGCGCGTTCTCGATCATGCTGAGGACCGAACCGGGGTTGTCCCTGTCACGCAGGAGGTAGTTGAACACCTGCGTGCCGCCGAAATCGTCATGCTTGGCGCAGTAGTCTTCCAGCATGCCGGTGGTGGTGAGGACCGATTTCCATTCCTCGTCCTGCGACTGGCGGTTGCCCCGCGTGAGCGCGAGGTGGAAGCCCACGTCGATCAGGCGCGCGGTGTTCTCCGCCCGTTCGAGGTAGCGCGACATCCAGAATACGCCGTTGGCTGCACGTCCCAGCATCAGACTGTGCCCCCCATCACTCGTCCAGCACCCAGCTGTCCTTGGTGCCTCCGCCCTGCGACGAGTTGACCACGAGGGATCCTTTCTTGAGCGCCACGCGGGTCAGGCCGCCGGGCGTGATGTCGATGCCGTCGGGCGAGACCAGCACGAAGGGACGCAGATCGAGGTGCCGCGGCGCAAGCCCTTCCTTGGTGAAGATCGGGCAGGTCGACAGCGACAGCGTGGGCTGGGCGATGTAATTGCCTGGCTTGGCGCGCAGTTTCAGCTCGAAATCCGCAATCTCCTTCTTCGAGGAGGTTGGGCCGATGAGCATGCCGTAGCCGCCCGAACCGTGCACTTCCTTGACGACGAGATCGGCCAGGTTGTCGAGCACATAGCCCAGCGAATCCGCTTCCGAGCAGCGCCAGGTCGGCACGTTCTGCAGGATCGGCTTTTCACCCGTATAGAATTCGACGATCTCGGGCATGTAGCTGTAGATCGCCTTGTCGTCGGCGATGCCGGTGCCTGGCGCGTTTGCGATCGTCACCCCGCCCGAGCGGTAGACGTCGAAGATGCCGGCGACGCCCAGCTGCGAGTTCGGATTGAAGCTGAGCGGGTCGAGATAATCATCGTCGACGCGGCGGTAGATGACGTCGATCGCCTTGTAGCCGGTGGTCGTGCGCATGCACACGCGCCCGTCGACCACGCGCAGGTCGTTGCCCTCCACCAGTTCCGCGCCCATCTGGTCGGCAAGGAAGGCATGTTCGAAATAGGCGGAATTGTAGATGCCCGGCGTCAGCACCGCGACGACGGGGTTCTTGCCGCCGCCCCCTTTCGCGGAGTGATAGGCGGGCGGCGCGCAGGCCCGCAGCGAACGGGCGAGGCGGCGCGGGTAGTCCGAAACGGGACGCACCGGGATCTTGGTGAACAGCTCCGGGAACATCGCCATCATCGTCTCGCGGTTCTCGAGCATGTACGAGACGCCGGAGGGAGTGCGGGCGTTGTCTTCCAGCACCATGAAGTCGTCCGGCCCGGTCCGCACGAGGTCGATGCCGACGATATGCGTATAGACCCCGCCCGGCGGCGTGAAACCGATCATCTGCGAGAGGAACGCCTCGTTGTTGCGCAGCGCCTCGATCGGCAGACGGCCCGAGCGGATGATCTCCTGTCGGTGGTAGAGGTCCTGCAGGAAGGCGTTGAGCGCCCTCACCCGCTGTTCGATGCCGCGCGTCAACTTGCGCCATTCGCGTGCGGTGATGATCCGGGGGATCATGTCGAAAGGAATGAGCCGCTCTTCCGCGGCATCGTCACCGTAGACGTTGAAGGTGATGCCTATGCGGCGGAAGAAACGCTCAGCCTCTGCGTCCTGTCTTCTCAGCCAGCCCTTGTCCTGGTTATCGAACCACTGGCGATATTCGGCGTAAGCAGGACGAACAGTGCCATCCGCATTGAGCATCTCGTCGAAATTCGTACCGCTCTCAGCCGACATTTTGACTCCCTGTTACGCAAGTGATGCAACAGGAAACGGGACTTGCCAAGCACTCTCGCTGCACTTGCGAAGAAAAATTAACGACGCTCGAACCCGCTCAAATCGGACTGTTCCGGTCTTTAATCGAAGCGCGCCGCCGTCAGCCCAGCAGGCCCCGCGCCGACAGGTCCGCCCGCAGCACGCCGGCATCGCGGAAGTGGTGCACCTGCCAGCCCAAGGCGCGCGCCGCGGCGATGTTGGCGGCATTGTCGTCGATGAACAGCATGGCCGACGGGGCATGGCCGAATCGCCCTGCCGCCAGTTCGAAGATGCGGGCGTCGGGCTTGGCGATCTTCTCGTCGCCCGAGACGACGATGTCGCCGAACAGGTCGAACAGCGGTTCGCCGGCGCGGTAATCGCGCCAGAAGGTGCTGGCGAAGTTGGTGATGGCGAAGAGCGGTACGCCCCTTGCCGCCAGTTCGCGCACGATGTCATGGCTGCCGGGCACGTTGCCGGGGATCGTCTCGCCGAAGCGCGTCGCGTAGGCGTCGAGCAACGCGTCATGGCCCGGGAACTCGGCCTTGCGCGCGGCGACCATCTCATCGAGATCGCGGCCGGCGTCGTGCTCGAAGTGCCAGGCCTCGGTGACGACGTTGGCCATGAACCAGTCGAGCCGCGCCGGATCGTCGATCAGGCGCGCGAACAGACCGCGCATGTCCCATTCGACAAGCACGCGGCCGACATCGAAGACCACGGCCGCCACCGGCCGGTCTTCGACGACATCGATTCCGGAAGGATCGCGAACAGCAGACATGACAAGACCCCCGCAAGCGACGGGGGCCTCATGCACTAGACGCGAAACCGTCCGTCTGAGCTACCCGCCGACTTGCGACGGGCAGACAGATCAGCCCTGGCGGGCCTTGAAGCGACGGTTGGTCTTGTTGATGACGTAAGTGCGGCCACGGCGACGGATCACGCGGTTGTCCCGGTGACGGCCCTTGAGCGACTTCAGGCTGTTACGAATCTTCATGGTCTGTCTCGTCCGTGTCGACTTGGCGGTTACCGACCGCCGGAAATTTGAAGTGGCGCCGTTAGTGGGCGCAGGGCCTGAAGTCAAGCAGTCTGCGCCATTTCAGGCCGTTGCAGTTGTTGCAGCAGACCTTATCTACACTGTTCATCTGCGGGCAACTTGAAGCGCGCATAACAGCTTCACGGGCGCGACCCCACCGAAATCGGACAAAAAGACCAACATGCAAAAGCTCAAAGGCGCGGCTCTGGCCGCCAGCATGGCTGCCGTGCTGCTCGCATCCCCCGCTGCGCAGGCGCAGTGGGGCCCTGGCTGGGGCGGGGGCTGGGGTGGTGGCATGGGCAGCGGCATCGGCGGCTGGGGCGGTTCCGGCTGGAACGATTCGCGCTTCCCCTCGCGCAACATGAAGGATGCGCGCGAAGGCCGGGTTGAGGTCTCGCGCTTCGTTTCGTCCGATGCGGCCGCCGCCGAACTGGGCCACGGCCCGGTCTCCGTCGAATCCGAATCGGGCGACGGCCCCTGGGTCGAAGCCAGCATGCGGCGCACCTTCGAGGCCGCGATCGTCGACGCGCTGGTCGGCGCCGGCTACGACACGCTCCACCCCGACGTGCCGCAGCCGCAGATCGCCAGACTGCGCATCTCGCGCATGGTGCTCACCCCGGCCGAGGAAAAGAAGAACCCCGTCAGCGGCACCGCCGCCGTGGCGATGAGCAATCGCGGCTCGGCCTATGGCCTGGGCATCAACGTCGATCTCACCAAGCCGCGCACCGCCCTCGTCTCCACCCGTCTCGACGCGCGGATCATCGACAAGGCCAGCGGCAAGGTCTTGTGGGAGGGCTATGCCACGATCGCCACGCGCGAAGGCGACGACAAATGGAGCGACGGCATGGTCGCGACCAAGCTGGCAGGCGCGCTGTTCGACAATTTCCCCAAGGCCGATGCCATCGTGCCGGCCGGCACCGGCGTCCAGACCGGCGTGGAAGCAGGTCTCGGTGGCGATTCGGACGTTCCCGCGGGCGCCGGGCAGGACTGATCCGCGCGCTTGCATCCTCTTGGCGGAGCGCGCAAAATCGAAGGCGCTGGAAAATATCCCGATACCAATGCTGGAGAGGACAGATCGCCATGACAGAGCAAACCGGCACCACCCGGCGGCGCGCCGCCGCCCTGGCCGCTCCGCTCGTGCTTGCGGCGAGCATCGCCCTGTCCGGATGCGTTGCTCCGGTCGGTCCGGTCGAGGTGACTCGCTTCCACGCGCCTGAAACCGCGCGGCTAGGCCGCGGCACCATCCGCGTCGAGCCCGCCCCCGGGCAGCCCGACAATCTGGAATTCCGCACTTACGCGGCCTCCGTGGCGCGCGAACTGACGCGGCTGGGCTATGGCGAGCCGCTGCCGGGCCAGACCGGCAGCGAGCAGGTCGCCCTGCTCACGCTCGAGCGCGAGACCTATCGGCCCCAGCGCACGCGTGGCCCGGTGTCCGTCGGCGCGGGCGGCGCGACGGGCAGCTATGGCTCCGGCGTGGGGCTGGGCATCGGCATCGACCTTTCGGGCCCGCCCAAGGACCAGATCGGCACCCGCGTCTTCGTCGCGATTCGCGAGCGCGCGGCGCCGGCGACCGCCACCGCGCTGTGGGAAGGCCGCGCCGTCTTCACCGTCCGCGCGGATTCGCCGCTTGCCCAGGCGCCCCTCGGATCCGCGAAAGTGGCCGAGGCGCTGTTCAAGGGGTTCCCCGGACAGTCCGGGGAAACTATCCTGGTGAAATGAACGATATCCAGACAGCCCCCATCCAGATTCACGCCGCGTTCGACGGCGGCAACATCGAAGTCCTCTCGATCGACGGCGCCGAGGCCCGGTTGGCGATCATCAAAGATCACGAATCGGAGTTCTTCCAGTGGTTCCACTTCCGCGTCGGCGCCGCCGCCGGACGTGAACTGACGCTGCGCATCACCGGCCTGAACGCATCCGCCTATCCCGGCGGATGGCCCGGCTACGACGCCCGCGTCTCGGAGGATCGCCAGTTCTGGGCCTGCGCCACCAGCGACTTCGACGAGAGCCGCGACGGCGGCACCCTCACCATCCGCTACCGCCCCGAGGGCGATGTCGCATGGTTCGCCTACTTCGCGCCCTATTCGATGGAGCGCCATCACGACCTCGTCGCCGACATCTCCGGCGCGCCGGGCGTCACCCATCGCTCGCTGGGCGACACGCTGGACGGCCAGCCGATCGACTGCCTGGAGATGGGCACCGGCCCGGTGCAGGTCTGGCTCTATGCCCGCCAGCACCCGGGCGAGACGATGGCCGAGTGGTGGATGGAAGGCGCGCTCGACGCGCTGGCAGACCCCGCCTGTTCGGTCGGCCGCGAACTGCGCCGGCGCTGCAGTTTCCATGTCGTTCCCAACGCCAATCCCGACGGCTCGCGGCGCGGGCACCTGCGCACCAACGCGGCCGGCGTGAACCTCAACCGCGAATGGGCCTCCCCCAGCGCGGATAAATCACCCGAAGTCCTGGCGATCCGCACGGCCATGGACGCCACCGGCGTCGACTTCGCAATGGACGTGCACGGCGACGAGGCGATCCCGGCCGTGTTCCTCGCCGGGTTCGAGGGCATTCCCTCGCTCAAGGACGAGCAGCAGGCAGGCTATGTCCGTTTTGCGGACCTGCTGGAGCGGCGCACGCCCGATTTCCAGACCAAGCTGGGCTATCCGCTGACGCGGCCCGGCAAGGGCAACCTGACGATGTCCACCAACCAGCTGGCGGAGCGTTTCGGCGCGGTGGCGATGACGCTGGAAATGCCGTTCAAGGACCACAACCCCGCCGCCGACGAACGCCAGGCCTGGAGCCCGGAGCGCTCGGCGCAGCTGGGGCGCGATTGCCTCGGCGCGCTGCTGGAATGGCTGGACGAACGCGCGGCGGGTTGAACACCGGGACTACCCGCGTCATCCCGGGCTCGGCCTGGGACCGTGGGCAAGTCTTTAGGCGGGATTTTTCGTTGAGGGGCCTCAACGAAAGCCGTCGCCTAAAGTAAGGCCCAAGGTCCCGGATCAGGTCCGGGATGACGGTTGCGTCCCTCGCTCAGTTCGCCCGCGCGGCAAGGCGCTCCTCGACCGACGTGCCGCGCTTCCAGTGCGGCGGCAGCGTGCCTGCCAGCGTCAGGCCGATGATCGACTGCAGCAGGGCCCAGCCCTGGTCCCAGTCCCCCCGGGTACGCTCGCTGACCGGGCAGGCACCCCAGTCCTGCGCCAGCCTCAGCACCGAGCGCTGGTAGGCCAGGCCGGCGTCGAAATCACCGACCAGGAAAGACGTGAACGGCAGCGTCTGGCGCGGGCAGGCACCGAAGGCGGCGAGGCGCGGGTCGCCGCCGGGAAGGTCCATGTTCGGCGCATTGGCGATCAGCGCGCCCAGCACCGGGCCGCCTGCCTCGATCTGCTCGAATTCGACCCACCACGCCAGCGCCAGCGCGGCGATGTCGTCGGTGACGATCGCCACCGGCCGGTCGGCGCGGCGGATCGCGAGGTTGAGCTTGTTGACCCAGGTGTTGCGGTGCGGCTCGTCCCAGAGCCCCAGTTCGACGAGGCTGCAATCCTCGCTCCACTGCGCCCAGCGGTTCATCCAGTGACCCGGCGCCAGCGGCGTGCCGGGAACGAGGAGGATAAGCGGGGCGTCGTCCTGTTGCCTGCGATCCTGCGACTTGTGATCCTGGGACGGGCTACTGCGCGAGTTTGCCATGGAAATCTCCAGTTGCGATGGCGCCGCAGGTCGACTCTCCCTGCGGTTCCGACTGGATCTGTGTAATCTCAACTCTAAAGATAGACAATAGGCATGCGATGGAGGGAATGCGTCGCACGCCGTGCCGATCGGCGCGATACTCAGAGCAGGTTGGCGGGGCCGAAGGCGTGGGGCAGGAGTTCGGACAGGCTCAGCTCCAGCACGCCCTCGGCGCCGTCGCACCAGATCACCGGGTCGGTGCCGCCGACCTGTGCGATCTCGTTGAGGACCTGGCGGCAGCGGCCACATGGCGTGACCCGCGCGCCCTGCCCCGGCTCTCCCGGCGCGCCGCCCGTCACGGCCACGGCCTGCACCGCGAGGCGCGTCCCCGACAGGATCTTGGCCGTCGCCACCGTTTCGGCGCACAGCGAAAGGCCGTAGCTGGCGTTCTCGACATTGGCGCCGGTCACGATCGAGCCGTCCGCCATCAGCAGCGCGGCGCCGACGTGGAAGCGCGAATAGGGGGCATAGGCCGACGCGGCGGCTTCGCGGGCGGCGGCCATCAGGGCGGTGCGGGTTTCGATATCGCTCATTCCTGGATCACTACCCAGTGCAGGCCGCCCTGCGCAATCTCGTTGGCAAGATCGGCGTTGGCGGTCCACATCGTCCACGGCCTGCCGGCATAGCTCGGCTCGAAGCGGTCGCGCACCAGCCATAGGTTACGGTCCAGCTTGTGGGCGATGGCATAGCGCGACTGGAACGCGGGCGTGACCTTGAGGATCACCGGCTTGCCGGTATGGGTCTCGACCTGGTTGAGGAAGGTCATCAGCTCGCTCTCGACCCGGGCGTCGCTGACCTTCACCGGGCAGTCGTCGGCCAGCATTGCCAGTTCCACCGCCGGGGGCAGCAGCTTGGCGTCGCGCGGCACGGTGGTGACGAAGTTGGCCGCCTGGGTGCCTGCCGGCTGGCATGGGTCGTAGCGGTGGAGCGCGCCCACCTCCAGCCCTGCACTGCGCGCCGCCTCGAAGTTCTCGACGAAACGGGGATCGCGCGCGAAGGCGCTGGCGCTGGCATCGACATAGGCGAAGTCGGCGCCGATCGCCTTCAGCGACTTCCAGCTGACTTCGCCGTCGTTGGCGCCGATCTCCACGCCCTGGACGGCATAGGCCGCGCGTTCCGGCATCCAGTGGCGAAGGTGCCACCAGCCCCATGCCCCGGCGACGATGGCCGCCAGCAGCACCGCGCCCAGCGCCCGCATGCGCCAGTTCGCTCCCCTGCCCGGGCGCCTGCCGGCCCCGGCGGTCCTGCCGCCCTTCCTCGGTGCCATCGTTCTCGCCCTCAGCCGCGGATGTGCAGGACGCAGATCAGCGTGAACAGGCGCCGCGCGGTCGGGTGGTCGGTCTCGATCTTGCCCTCCAGGCGTTCCAGCAGCATTTCGGCCGCCTCGTTGTGGACGCCGCGCCGGGCCATGTCGATCGTCTCGATCTCCTGCGGGCTGGCCTTGCGAATCGCCTGGTAGTAGCTTTCGCATATCGCGAAATACTCCCGGATCGGGCGCCGGAACCGCGCCAGGCCCAGCACCAGCGTCTCCAGCGCCTCGCCGCCCTCGCTCGAAATCTCGAGCGACAGGCGGCCGTCGCGCACCGACAGGCGCAGCCGGTACGGCCCCCCGTTCCCCGACGCGCGGGAGCGCACGGGATCGAACACGTTGTCCTCGATCAGGTCGAAGATGGCGATACGCCGTTCCTGTTCGATGTCCGCGTTGCGCCACAGGATGGTCGCATCGTCGAGCTCGATGTGAGAGATGCGCGGGTCCGCCATGATCGCATGGCCTTTACGCGGTTGCGGCATGGCCGGGCAAGGGGGCTTTGTGACATCGTTGGCGTGGCAGAGCGACATCGTCATGATGGCAAGGCCCCCCGTCATCCCGGGCTTGACCCGGGACCGTGGGCCTTACTTTAGGCGATGGCTCGTGTTGGGGCGCCCGAACGCAAGCTCCCGCCTGAAGAATTGCCCACGGTCCCGGGTCAAGCCCGGGATGACGGGGGCTTGATGGCTTGACGGCTTGGTCGGTTGGCGGGTGCGGCCTTCATACGGTGGTTGCCACCGCCTTCCACAGCTTGTGGATTAATATCCCGCCGCCCCCGGCTTGAAGGACGCGGCCCGGCAGAGCATTGTGCGCCGCTTATGGCCCAGCAAGATCTTCTCATCCGCGCAGACGACGCGCAAAGCGCCGGCGTGCGCACCCTGCCCGCCAACGTCGAGGCGGAGGCCGCGTTTCTCGGCGCGGTTCTCATCGACAACCGGGTGATCGAGGAACTGACGACGCCGCTGACGCCGGCGCACTTCTTCGAGCCGATCCACGGGCGTCTCTACGAACGCATCCTGCAGCTGCTGGACCGCAAGGCGGTGGTGACGGGCGTGACCCTGCGCCCCTATTTCGAGGCCGACGAGGCGCTCAAGGCGCTGGGCGGCGTCGCCTATCTCGCCCGCCTCACCGCCGATGGCCAGGGCCTGCTCGCCCCGCGCGAACTGGCGGACCAGATCTACGACCTGGCGCTGCTGCGCGAACTGATCTCGGTGGGCCGCAATCTCGTCGAGAGCGCGATGGACACCTCCGAATCGGTCGAACCGATGGAGCAGATCGAACAGGCCGAAGCCGCTCTGTACAAGGTGGCCGAAGGCGCCGCCACGCAGAGCGAGGCGCAGAGCTTCGGCGTCGCCACCCGCACCGCGATCCAGTCGATCGAGAAGGCGTTCAATTCCGGCGGCCACATCTCGGGCAAGACCACCGGCCTCACCTCGGTCAACCAGAAGATCGGCGGCCTGCACGATTCCGACCTTATCATCCTCGCCGGCCGTCCGGGCATGGGCAAGACCTCGCTCGTCACCAACATCGCCTTCAACACGGCGCAGCGCTACGTGGACGACACCGTGCGCGACGGCATGCCGCACGAGAAGTCGGTCGGGGCGCCGGTGGCCTTCTTCAGCCTCGAAATGAGCGCCGACCAGCTCGCCACGCGTATTCTCGCCGAGCAGTCGAACATCAGTTCCGAAGCCCTGCGCATGGGCAAGATCAGCCGCGAGGATTTCCAGCAGCTGTCCTTCGCCAGCCAGCGCCTCGCCGAACTGCCGCTCTACATCGACGATACCCCGGGCCTGTCGATCGCCGCGCTGCGCACCCGCGCCCGCCGCCTCAAGCGCCGCCACAACATCGGCCTTGTCGTGATCGACTACCTGCAGCTGCTCTCCGGCTCGGGCCGCGCCAGCGACAACCGCGTCAACGAGATTTCGGAAATCTCGCGCGGATTGAAAACGCTCGCAAAGGAACTCCATGTTCCGGTGATCGCGCTTTCGCAGCTTTCCCGTGCGGTCGAACAGCGCGACGACAAGCGCCCGATGCTTTCCGACCTTCGCGAATCGGGCTCGATCGAGCAGGACGCGGACATGGTCTGGTTCGTTTACCGCGAGGACTATTACGTCAAGGCGACCGAGCCCAAGTATCCCAGCGATACCGATGGCCCAGACGTCAAGGACAAGTGGGAAACCTGGCGCCAGAAGATGGAGGAAGTCACCGGCCTGTCCGAACTCCTCATCGCCAAGCAGCGCCACGGCGCCACCGGCAAGGTGCGGCTGCGCTTCGAAGCCCGCATCACCAAGTTCTCCGACCTCGCCGCTGACGACATGCGCCCCGCGTTCGAGAGCGACTGAGGGCGACGGAGGGCCCAGGGCACTCGTCCAAGGCCCCGTCACCCCCGCGAAGGCGGAGGCCCCGCTTGTTCCGGGCGACGCGAGGGAAGGAAGCGGGATCCCCGCCTCCGGGGGGATGGCGAAAGTATGTTTTCGGTCCCCGCGGTACCCCCAATTCCCCGACCGGCCGAAACCGCCCTGCCCCGCTCAGCCTGAGCCTGTCGAAGGCCCCGCGATATCGCGCAGCATGTAGGTCGAACCCCCGCCGTAGCTTTCCAGCTTGCGCGCGGTGCCTTCGTCGCCGGCGACCGGCTCGAACCCCATGCCGCGCCAGAAATCCACCGAGCCGTTGACCGAGACGAGCGCCAGCCAGCGCCCTCCCAGCGCGGCGAGCCCGGTCGCCAATCGCTCCACGATCGGCCGCGCATGGCCCTGCCCGCGCGCGTCCGGATGCAGGGCGAGGTCGTGGAGGTAGAACGCCTCGCGCGTATCGGGCAGGCCGCCGAGCAGGCTGTTCAACGGCGGGATCGCTCCCAGCGTCCAGGGGTAGGCAATCAGGTAGCCGCGCACCGTCTCCCCGCTGGCGAGCACGAAGCAGCCCTGGGGAAACAGCGCCAGACGTTCCTCGAAACAGGCCCGCGCCTCGAAATGATCGGGAAAGCAGGCGGCGGCGACTTTCACCACACCGTCGATGTCCGAACCGCGCATGGCCCGCCATACCAAATCGCTCACAGCCCGCGCCGCCATGTGGCCAGTCGTTCCGTAGCCTCGTCCAGTACGGCGCCGGGCTTGGTGAAGCACAGGCGCACGATGTGGCTGGGCGGCGCCTCTCCGGCATAAAGCGCGCTGACCGGGATGCTGGCCACGCCTGCCTCGATCACGGCGCGCTCGCTGAATTCGCGGTCGCCCAGCACGATGCCCGATGCCTTCAGGTCGACGCACAGGAACCACGTCGCCGCATTGGGCAGCACCGCGAAGCCCGCACCCTCCAGCCCCGCCTTCAGCCTTGCGCGGGCGTTCGCCCAGTCCTCGCGCTGATCGGCGAGGAGGCCGTCCGGCATGCCAAGTCCTTCGGCCACCGCCCACTGGAGCGGCACGGCGCTGGTGAAGGTGAGGAACTGGTGCACGCTCGCGATCGCCGCCGCGAGCGTGCCCTGCGCGATCATCCAGCCGATCTTCCACCCGGTGAGCCCGAAGATCTTTCCCGCCGAGCCGATCTTCACGGTCCGCCCCGCCATGCCGGGAAAGCTCATCAGCGAGCGGTGGGCGATCCCGTCGAAGCGCACGTCCTCCCACACCTCGTCGCAGATGGCGATGAGATCGTGCTGCACGCAGACCCGCGCGAGCATGTCCAGTTCATCGTGGCTGGCGACGGTTCCCGCCGGATTGAGCGGGTCGTTCAGCACCAACACCCGCGTCGAAGGCGTGATGGCGGCCGCCAGCGCCGCTTCGTCGTAGCGAAAATGCGGCGGCGTCAGGGCGACGGAGACCGGCACGCCGCCCGCGCGGCGCACCATCGGCGCATAGGCATCGTAGGCCGGCTGAAATAGGATCACCTCGTCGCCCGGCTGCACGAAGGCAAGCACGGCGGCGGCGATCGCCTCGGTCGCGCCCGACGTGACCGTCACCTGGTCCGCCGACAGGACGAGGCCCTGCCGCTGGCGATAATAGCCGCGGACCGCCTCGCGCAGTTCCGCCAGCCCGGCGCCGGGCGGGTATTGGCTGGACTTGTCGCGCAGGGCCCGGGCCGCCGCTTCCAGCAGGGGCCCGGGCGCGGGACCGTCGGGAAAGCCCTGCCCCAGGTTGATCGCGCCGTGGTCGCGCGCCAGTGCCGACATGCGGTCGAACACGGTGCGCTCCATCCCAGCGTAGACCGGGTGGACCCGGGAACTCGTCTTCATCGTCACTGTGCTCCGATGCGCTTAAGCGTCGCTTAGCGCGGGCTTAGCGCATTTGCACGCCTGCCGCGCTTGGGCTAGGAGTCGGCGCGGGCAGCCAGCCCTTCGGCGCCGGTAGCCGAAACAGCCGGCACCATGTGATTGGGATCTGCGTTGAATATTCTGAGCCGGTTTACCGAACGACTCCCGCTCTTTCCCGGCAATCCCCTCATCCGCTACGGAGCGACGCTGGCCCTGTGCCTGATCGCCCTGTGGCTGCGCTGGGACCTCGATGAGGCGCTTCCGCCCGGTTATCCGTTCCTGTCGTTCTTCCCCGCCGTCATCCTCAGTTCCTTCCTGTTCGGCCCGCGCCCCGGCATCGTCGCCGCCGCGATCTGCGGGCTGTTCGCCTGGTACGTCTTCATCCCGCCCCGCATGTCCTTCGCCGTCGACCGTGGCACCGTCACCGCCATGCTGTTCTACACCGGCGTCGTGACGGTCGACATCTGGCTGGTCCACCTGATGCAGGCCGCCAACGCCCACTTGCGCCATGCCCGCGAGGAAGTGCGCGGACTTGCCGAGGAACGCGGCCAGCTGGTCGAGCGGGCCGAACTGCTGTTCCAGGAAATGCAGCACCGGGTCGGCAACAACCTGCAGATGGTGGGCGCGGTGCTGTCGCTGCAGATGCGCACCCTGACCGAGCCCACCGCGCGCAAGGCCCTGTCCGACGCCGCCGCCCGGCTCCAGGTCATCGGCAACATCCAGCGCCAGCTCTACCGCCAGGATGGGCAGCTCGTGCCGCTCGACAGTTTCCTGGGCGAAGTCTCGGGCAAGATCATGGCCTCCAGCGCCCGCCCGGGCATCACCTGCACGCTCGACGCCGAGCGGGACATCATCCTGCGCCCCGACAGCGCCGTTCCCGTGGCGCTGATCGTCAGCGAGGCGATCGCCAATGCGCTCGAACACGGTTTCGCCGACCGCGCGGCGGGCGCCATCCGGCTATGCGTCGCCCGGGGGGACGAGGCGATCGTGCTCAGCGTGGAAGACGACGGGCATGGCCTGCCGCCCGGGCTCGACGCCGCCAGCACCGATTCCATCGGCCTGCGCATCTCGCGCGTCCTGTGCCAGCAGCTCGGCGCCGAAATGGCGCTCGAAAGCCGCGAATCCGGAGCCTGCATGACCCTGCGCCTGCCGCTTTCGAGGCTCGCGGAACCCGCCCCGGACGGGCTTTGAGGGCCACGGATCGCTGGGCCGCGAGGGCCTTGCGCCAAAACGAACATTATCCTTGTGCGCGCCAGCTTGAGATTCGGCGGCAGGCGCCTACATTGGTGGCCTGAAAGGACGGTTTCCCCGACAATGAACGACGACCAGCCAAGCGGTAATCCCTGGGTCAAGAGCCTGCTCGTATGGGGCGGCATCTTCCTCGCGCTCCTGATCGTGGTGTCGATGTTCGGCGCCCGGACAACGGCCGGCCCGGCGATCCCCTATTCCGACTTCCGCGGCAAGGTGGCCGAAGGCAGCGTCGCCTCGGTGGAAATCGCCGACGACCGGATCGACGGCAAGCTCAAGAACGGGGACACTTTCACCACCGTCCCGGTCCCCAACGACATCACCCTGACGCAGCTGCTCCAGCAGAACGACGTCAAGTATTCGGGCAAGGAAGCCGAACAGGGCAGCCTGCTGCTCTACATCCTCGCGCAGACCCTGCCGTTCCTGCTGATCGTGGGCATCGCCTTCTTCGCGCTGCGCCAGGTCCAGAAAGGCGGCGGCTCGGGCGCGATGGGCTTCGGCAAGTCCAAGGCCAAGATGCTGACCGAACGCTCCGGCCGCGTCACCTTCGACGACGTCGCCGGCATCGACGAGGCGCGTGAGGAGCTCGAGGAAATCGTCGAGTTCCTGCGCGATCCCACCCGCTTCTCCAAGCTGGGCGGCCAGATTCCCAAGGGCGCGCTGCTGGTCGGTTCGCCCGGTACCGGCAAGACCCTGCTCGCCCGCGCCATCGCGGGTGAGGCGGGCGTGCCGTTCTTCACCATTTCGGGCTCCGACTTCGTCGAGATGTTCGTGGGCGTCGGCGCCAGCCGCGTGCGCGACATGTTCGAACAGGCCAAGAAGAACGCCCCGTGCATCGTCTTCATCGACGAAATCGACGCCGTCGGCCGCCACCGTGGCCATGGCCTCGGCAACTCGAACGACGAACGCGAGCAGACGCTGAACCAGCTGCTGGTCGAAATGGACGGCTTCGAAGCCAACGAGGGCATCATCATCATCGCGGCGACCAACCGCCCCGACGTTCTCGACCCCGCGCTGCTGCGCCCGGGCCGCTTCGACCGCCAGGTCGTCGTGCCCGTGCCCGACATCGAGGGCCGCGAGAAGATCCTCGCCGTGCACATGAAGAAGGTGCCGCTGGCGCCGGACGTGAACCCGCGCGTCATCGCGCGCGGCACGCCGGGCTTCTCGGGCGCCGACCTCGCCAACCTCGTCAACGAGGCCGCCCTGCTGGCCGCGCGCCGCAACAAGCGTCTCGTCGCCATGCAGGAATTCGAGGACGCCAAGGACAAGGTCATGATGGGTGCGGAACGCCGCTCCATGGTCATGACCGAGGACGAAAAGAAGATGACCGCCTACCACGAGGCCGGCCATGCGATCGTCTCGATCAACGAGGCGGCGTCCGATCCGATCCACAAGGCGACCATCATCCCGCGCGGCCGCGCCCTGGGCATGGTCATGCGCCTACCCGAGCGTGACAGCTATTCGTACCACCGCGACAAGATGCTCGCGAACCTCTCGGTCGCGATGGGCGGCCGCGTGGCGGAAGAACTGATCTTCGGTTACGACAAGGTCTCCTCGGGCGCCTCGTCGGACATCCAGTACGCGACCAGCCTTGCACGCTCGATGGTCACGAAGTGGGGCATGTCGGACAAGCTCGGCCCGCTCCAGTACGAGGAAACCCAGGAAGGCTACCTCGGCATGGGCGGCTCCAACCGCACCATGGGTTCGGACGAGACCAACCGCCTGATCGACAGCGAAATCCGCCTGCTGGTCGACACCGCCCACGCCCGCGCGACACAGATCCTCCAGGATCAGAGCGCTGCGCTGGAGACGCTGGCACAGGCCATGCTCGAATACGAAACCCTTTCCGGCGACGATATCAAGCACCTGCTCGAAGGCGGCTCGCTCGATCGTCCCACCACGCCGCGCGGCCCTTCGGCCCCGCGTCCGCTTTCGGGTTCGGCCATCCCCAAGTCGGGCAAGCGGTTCGCCGCAGGCACCGCGCCGCAAGGCGCCTGACGGGACAGTCGTAAGAGTCTCCCCCGGGAGAATGCAGGAGGGGGCGTCAGGTGCGGAGCCTGACGCCCCCTTTGCTTTGTCTCGTCCATGGGATCGAACCGGGCGCGTAAGTTCGGTCGCGATTTACGCGGCGCGATGACGCGACATCGATCCAGGTTGCGCCCAGCCCCCGCTCGACAAACCCCGTCGCCCCCGCGAAGGCGGGGGCCCCGCTCCCCTCGCGCCAGACAAAAACAAGCGGGGCCCCCGCCTTCGCGGGGGCGACGGGACATGAGGCTGCGCGCCCATTCGCCCCAATCGCCGAGCGGCCCCGTTAGTTCAGGAAATCGGCGATCGCACGTCCCATGTCCTTGAAAGTCACCGACGACATGTGATTGCCCGGCGTCTCGACATAAGTGCCGTGCGGCAAGGCGGCGGCCAGTTCCTTTGCCGAGCCGTTGTCCTGGTCGTCCGCCCCGCAGACGCACAGCGTCGGCATGGCGATGCGGGCGATGGCGTCCGGGGCAGTATCGTCGACCGAACCGAGCAGCAGCCGCGCCGCGACGCGGTCGATCTTCATCGACTTCATGAAAGCCTGTGCGACGAAGGCCTTGTCGCCCCGCTCGATCGTTCCGAAGCGGTCGATCGCATCGACGAAATGGGCGCTACGCCGCGCCCAGCCCGACAGACCCGTCAGCCCCATCCCGCCCAGCACCAGCCTGCGCGGCATCATCCCGGCCAGAACACCGCGCACCGCCGTGCGCGCACCCAGCGAAAAGCCGCCGAGGTCGAAGTCCCCCAGCCCCAGAGCGGCGACGATCGCGGCAAGATCCCGCACCAGCACATCGGCCGGATAGGCCTCGGGATCGTGTGGTCCGTCGCTCTGCCCATGCGCGCGCAGGTCCGGCATGAACACCTCGAACCCGGCATTGGCCAGTATCCGGGCATTGCCGAACTTGATCCAGTTCACCTCGGCGCTGGAGAACAGCCCGTGCAGCAGCAGCAGTGGCCGCCCGCCGGTGTCACCCATGGAATGCACCGCCAGCCTGGCTCCGCCGAAGCCCTCGACGAATTCGGTCCTTGCATCGCTCACTGCTGTCTCGCTCAAAGCCGGAGGGTCAATCGGGTGGCTCCAGCCCCGCGGCCTGCCACCTGCGCACCACATTGGGGTTCTCCCCGCTGGTGGTGCCCGGCAAGTGCCGCACATCGATCCAGGCCGTCAACATGCTTTCGGTCGCATAGTTGTGATCGGGGCGAAACGGCGTGGGATCGTCGAAGCTGCCGACGGTCAGGTCGATGTTCTTGCCACCTTCGAGGAACGCGAAGCCGAGCGGCGTCCCGCAATGCGAGCAGAACGGGCGGTGGGCGATCGGCGAGGACTGGTACCAGTCCGGCTCGCTATGCCACGTCACCTTGTCGCGCGGCGGGTTGATGAAGGCGATGGAGACCCCGCCGGTCGCCTTGCGGCACATCCTGCAGTGGCACAGATAGGCCTTTTCGGGATCGACCTCGGCGGTATAGCGGACGCGGCCGCATTGGCAGCCGCCGCTCATGCTGCGCGTCATGTCACCGCCTCCGCCGGGATCGGCCTGAGTTCGCCGGCGATGTGCGACAGGAAATCCGCCTTGCCCAGCCCGACGCCCTTCATCCGCAGGATCGCGTAAGCGGTGGTCAGGTGGAAGTAGAAGTTGGGCAGGACCCAGTCGTCGAGATAGCGCTGCGCGGGCAGGTCGAGATAGAGCCCCATAGGCGCGATCGTGATGCGCTTGTCGTCCGGCGCGCCGGTGCATGCGGCGATGGCCTCGGCGATCTGCGAGCGGGTTTCGGCCAGCACGGCGCGCGCCTCCGCCCAATCCTGGACGCCGATCACCGCATTGGCCAGGTCGCCGCCCCGGCTCCAGTGCAGGAAAGCGTTCGCATGCATGCAGGTGGCCGCGATCTGCCAGGACAGCGGGTGCATGTCCCCCGCCAGCCGCGCCGCCGCCAGTTCATCGAGCGCCGGTTCGTCGAGCGCCGATTCGTCGGCAGACTGGTCGACGGGCCCGCGCTCGGCCTTGTCGAGTATGCCCGAAAGCGTCGTCAGGCGGCTGGCGATCAGCTTCAGCGCCCTTTTCGTATCCACCTCGTTCATGAAAACCTCCCTCGAAACCCGAGAGGCTCAGGTGCGGATGCCGGGCCGGCTTTTCAACCGGCCCGGCATCCGAAAACTCAACCCTTCTTGAGATGGCGACGGCCGAGCAACTCGGCGATCTGCACCGCGTTGAGCGCGGCGCCCTTGCGCAGGTTGTCCGACACGCACCACAGCGCCAGGCCGTTTTCGACGGTGGAATCCTCGCGCACGCGGCTGATGTAGGTGGCGCCGTCGCCCACCGCCTCGACCGGGGTGACGTATCCGCCGTCCTCGCGCTTGTCGACGAGCATCACGCCCGGCGCCTCGCGCAGGATGTCCTGGGCCTCGACTGCCGAAATCTCGTCCTCGAACTCGATGTTGAGCGATTCGGAGTGGCCCACGAAGACCGGCACGCGCACGCAGGTGGCCTGCACCTTGATTTTGGGGTCGAGGATCTTCTTGGTTTCGACCACCATCTTCCACTCTTCCTTGGTGGAGCCGTCATCCAGGAAGACGTCGATGTGCGGGATCACGTTGAAGGCGATCTGCTTGGTGAACTTGCGCGGCTCGACCGAGTCGCCCACGAAGATCGCGCGGCTCTGCTCGAACAGTTCGTCCATGCCGTCCTTGCCCGCGCCGGAGACCGACTGGTAGGTCGACACGACGACGCGCTTGATCCGGGCCTTGTCGTGCAGCGGCTTGAGCGCGACGACCATCTGCGCGGTCGAGCAGTTGGGGTTGGCGATGATGTTGCGCGCCTTGTACCCGTCGATCGCCTCGGGGTTCACCTCGGGCACGACCAGCGGCACGTCGGGGTCCATGCGGTAGAGCGACGAGTTGTCGATCACCACGCAGCCCTGCGAGGCAGCGCGCGGGGCGTGGATCTTCGTCGCCTCGGACCCGGCCGCGAACAGCGCGATGTCCCAGCCGGTGAAGTCGAAATGATCGACGTTCTTGACCTTGAGCATGCGGCCGGTGTCGCCATACTCGATCTCGTTCCCGACGGAGCGCGACGAGGCCAGCACGGCGATCTCGTCGGCAGGGAATTCGCGCTCGGCCAGGATGTTGACGATTTCGCGCCCGACATTCCCCGTCGCGCCGACGACGACAACCCGGTATCCCATGGCAATATCCTTGCAGCAGCGCGCGAAAGCGGCGCCTCTATGAAGGCGGCGGGTTACAGGCAGACTACGCGCAGGGCAAGCGCCCCTGCCGCCTGCGTATCAGCGCCTATGCCCTCAGGCCGGCCGCCGCGCGAACGGCTGGCGCCGGCCATAGGCGAGCGAGCGCCACACCCACTCCAGCGGGCCGCTCACGTAGAACCGCAGCCAGGCGTTGGCGATGACGAGCATGGCGACGTCGATCACCGTCGCGGCAAGCGCCAGCTGTGCCCAGCCGAACCGCGCCCACAGGTCCAGGCCCCATGGCGCGAAGATGAACCACAGCGTGACCACGCTGGTTGCAACATAGATCGAGAAGGCCATGCGCCCCACCGCCTTGAACGGCGCCAGCAGGAAGCGCCCGGCGGCGGTCTGCATCAGGAGGTTGAACAGCCCGACATGGCCGAGCGTCACCGCGAGCCGCGCGAATTCGTGGGTGATCCAGCTCGGCCGGGGCGCCATGTCGAAGGCGAATGCCTGCATCACGCCCCAGGCCCTGAGGCCGCAGCCCACCGCGTAGGCGGCGATGGCTATCGCCGTGTAGAAGCGCATCGACCGGCCGCCCTGGATCACGCGCCACTTCCACAGCGCCATGCCGATGAACATCGCGCAGACCGCCTCCAGCACCGTGAAGAACGTGCCGTTGCCGTCGCCGAAGACCTTGTTCCATGTCCCCCAGTTGTTGCTCAGCAAGGCCCAGGGGCCGGCTTCATGGGCCTTGCGCTCGGCGTCGATCATGCCTTGCGTCTTCTTGCCCGGTGGTTTGGAAAGATCGAGGGCGTCGCGCTTTTCCTGCCAGTCGGACAGGACCTTGCGGTCTTCCTCGCCCAGCTTCGCACCGCCGGCCTGCTTGTGTTCCAGTGCCGCGACCTGGCGGATCGTCTCAATACGCTCATGGTACTGGACTGCCCCGCTGACCGCGATGAACGCCGCGAAGCCCAGTCCCATCGCCAGCAATACCTTCGCCGGAGCCTTGCGGAAGGGAAACAGGAACAGCGCGGAAAGGCCGTAGGCGAAGAGGATATCGCCGATCCACGCTATTACGAAGATATCGATCAGGCCGAAGCCGACCAGCAGCAGGTTGCGGCGGTAATAGAGGTCGGCCACGGCAACCGGGTCCTCGGGCCGCATGGCCTTGGCGGTGAACACCATGACCCCCGCGCCGAAAAGAAATTCGAACAGGCCGCGCTGGGTTCCGCTCCAGAATATCTCGATCGTGGCCCAAGTCGTGCGGTCTGCCGCCGACCACGACAGGCGGCGGATGTCGTCCATCCACACGGGTACGTTTGTGCCCATGAAAGGAATGTTCATGTAAAGGATGCCCAGGATGGCGATCCCGCGCAGCACGTCAAGGACGTCGATCCGCGCCCTCCCGCGAACCGGACCGAATTCCGCCGCGTCCGTCGTCATGCTTGCCCCCGCGATGTACCGGACGAACAGTACGCCGGCAGGGTATCGCGGTCAATTAGTTGAAAATACCTTGGATTGTTAGTCGGATATTCGGTTAATCTCTAATATTACACAATATATTCAGCTATGAATTGCACTTGCGAAAAACCATAATGTCATCCCGGACTTGATCCGGGACCGTGGGCAAGGCCGCGCCCACGTGTCGGCGCGCTCTACTTCGAGGTAGTTCCTTAAGTAATGCCCAAGGTCCCGGATCAAGTCCGGGATGACGTTATTGGTTTTTTGAACAGCACCAAAGCGCGCCAAGAAAAAGGCGCCGGTTGCCCGGCGCCCTTCCCTCAATCCTGGCCATCCGCCGGCGGTTCAATGCGCCGTGGCGCTGGCCGAAGGCGTGTGCGGCGGCGGGGCGGCGGCCAGTTCGTCGGCCTCCGTCCATTCGATCGCGGTGAGCGGCTCGGTCAGGGCCCGGGCGAGGACTTCGTCGACGTGGGCGACGGGGATGATATCCAGCCCCTCCTTCACGTTGTCCGGAATTTCGGCGAGGTCCTTGCGGTTTTCCTCGGGGATCAGGACAGTGGTGATCCCGCCGCGCAGCGCTGCCAGCAGCTTCTCCTTGAGACCGCCTATCGGCAGCACGCGGCCGCGCAGGGTGACTTCGCCGGTCATGGCGACGTCCTTGCGCACCGGATTGCCGGTCAGGGTCGAGACGATCGCCGTGACCATGCCGACACCGGCGGAGGGGCCGTCCTTGGGCACCGCGCCCTCCGGCATGTGGACGTGGATATCCTTCTTGTGGAACACGTTCGGCTTGATGCCATAGGCGGGTGAACGTGCGCGCACGAAGCTGAAGGCGGTCTGGATGGACTCGTTCATCACGTCGCCCAGCTTGCCGGTGGCCTTGATGGCACCCTTGCCCGGCACCGTCACCGCCTCGATCGTCAGCAGTTCGCCGCCAACCTCGGTCCAGGCGAGGCCGGTGACAGCACCGACCTGATGCTCCTCCTCGCCCATGCCGTGGCGGAACTTGCGCACGCCTGCAAAGTCGGCGAGGTTTTCCGCCGTGATGGTGATCTCGCTGGCCTTGCCCTCGAGGATCTGGCGCAGCGACTTGCGCGCCAGCCGGGCGATTTCGCGCTCGAGCGTGCGCACGCCGGCTTCGCGGGTGTAGTAGCGGATCAGGTCGCGCAGGCCATCCTGCGTCAGCGTGAATTCGCCCTTCTTGAGCCCGTGCGCCTCGACTTGCTTAGCGACCAGATGGCGCTCGGCGATCTCAACCTTCTCGTCCTCGGTGTAACCTTCGAGGCGGATGATCTCCATGCGGTCGAGCAGCGGCTGCGGCAGGTTCAGGCTGTTCGCGGTGCACACGAACATCACGTCCGACAAGTCGATGTCGAGTTCGAGGTAATGGTCCTGGAACTTGGCGTTCTGTTCAGGATCGAGCACTTCGAGCAGAGCCGAGGCCGGATCGCCGCGGAAATCCTGGCCCAGCTTGTCGATCTCATCCAGCAGGAACAGCGGGTTGGACTTGCCGGCCTTGCGCAGGTTGGTCACGATCTTGCCCGGCAGCGAGCCGATATAGGTGCGGCGGTGGCCCCGGATCTCGGCCTCGTCGCGCACGCCGCCCAGCGACTGGCGGATGAACTCGCGCCCGGTCGCCTTGGCGATCGACTTGCCCAGCGAGGTCTTGCCCACGCCCGGCGGGCCGACGAGGCACAGGATCGGCCCCTTGAGCTTGTTGGTGCGCGCCTGCACCGCGAGATACTCGATGATGCGGTCCTTGACCTTGTCGAGCGCATAGTGGTCGGCGTCGAGGATATCCTGCGCGGTGGAGATATCGCGCTTGAGCTTGCTCTTCTTGCCCCAGGGCAAGCCCAGCAGCACGTCGAGATAGTTGCGGATGACGGTCGCCTCGGCGCTCATCGGCTGCATCGACTTGAGCTTCTTGAGCTCGCCGACGGCCTTTTCCTTGGCCTCCTTGGACAGGCGCGTCTTTTCGATGCGCTCGGCCAGTTCCTGAAGCTCGTTCGCCTCGTCACCTTCGCCGCCGCCCAGTTCGGACTGGATCGCCTTGAGCTGTTCGTTGAGGTAATACTCGCGCTGGGTCTTCTCCATCTGGCGCTTGACGCGGCCACGGATCTTGCGCTCGACCTGCAGGACGCCGAGTTCGCCTTCCATGAAGGAGTAGACCATTTCCAGGCGCTTGAGCGGATCGGGCTCGGACAAGACGGCCTGCTTGTCGGACACCTTGGCGGACAGCTGCGCGGCCACGGTATCGGCCAGCTTGGCCGCGTCGTCGATGTCGCCCAGCTGTTCGCCGGCGTCCTGGCTCAGCTTCTTGTTGAGTTTGGCATATTCGCCGAACTGATCGACGACGGTGCGCATCATCGCCTCGACCTCGGTGCCCTCGGCCGCGACCGGGTCGAGCATTTCGACCCCGGCGACGAGCATCTCGCCTTCTTCCGTCTGTTCCGAGCGCAGCGTTTCGAGGCGGGCCCGGTCCTGGCCTTCCACCAGCACGCGCACGGTGCCGTCGGGCAGCTTGAGCAGCTGCAGCACGCTGGCGACCACGCCGGTATCGTACAGGTCGTCGCGATCGGGATCGTCGCAGCCCGGATCGAGCTGGGCGAGCAGGAATATGTCCTTGTTCCCGGCCATCGCCGCCTCGAGCGCGGCCACGGATTTCTCACGACCGACGAACAAGGGCACGACCATGCCCGGAAAGACGACAATGTCACGCAAAGGCAGAAGCGGAAGCAGGTTCACTAGGCGGTATCCAATTCATCTCGCACGGGGATGACCTAACGGCCCGCCCCGGCTCTCGTCGAGGATATGGGGTGTTTGTGTCGCCATGCAATCTTTTGCCGGCGAAACCCTGTGGGAAGCGCCGCCCTGCCGTCTCGTTATTGCCTTTTTGCCCTGTCGCCGCACCTGCAGGTTCATCCGCTACGGAGAAATCGCGGTGCAATTACCGCCGGAAGCGATCCAGCCCAGGAGCGATCCGGCCCAGGAGCGATCCAGCAAGGTCAGGCCATGACCGCCACGCTGTCGCACACCAGCCGGACGAGTTCCGGCTGTCCGCGCACGCCCAGCTTCGCATAGAGCCGCTTGGAGTAGTTGCGCGCGGTCTCCAGCGTCAGCCCCATGCCCGCGGCCGCTTCGGCGATGGACTGGCCCTCGTTGAGCGCGATCGCCAGCTGCGCCTCGCGCGGGGGCAGGTCGAACAGGCGGGCGAGGCGCTCCGCGCTCTCGCGCGTGCGGGCGTTGGGAAGACGGCACAGCGCCAGCATCGAGGGGACCGGCATGTCGCTGCTGGCCGTCAGCAGCGCCTCGAGCCGGGGATCGTCGTGCAGCACCGCGGCGCGCGGCGGGGGCGGGTCGGCGGAGGTGAACAGCGCCGCCGCCGCCGCCAGCTCGCGCTCGGCATGGACGCCCAGGTCGCGCAGTCGTTCTCCGACACGCGGCGCATAGCCCAGGTTCGCGCGCAGCCAGGCGTCGAGGCGCGGATCGAGCGCCAGGAGCCGCGCCTCGCGGTCCAGCGCCATCCACGCCGTCGCGCTGCGCGCCATGCCCTGCGCGCTGACGCTCGCCCGGAGGCGGTGCCCCTCCAGCGCGACGTAACTGCGCAGCGCCGCCTCGACATAAGGCGCCAGCGACGACAGCAGGGCGCTGTCGGCGCCGGTGCATGGCTGCGCCCGGGCCATGATGAGCCAGGCGCTGGTGCCCTCGATCTGCGGCAGGCGCACCACCCGCTCGTCGGCGATGCCGAGGCGGCGCATCTTCTCCATGCGCCCGGCGCGGAACACCGGGTCGTGATCGACGAACTCGCTTACCGAATATACGCGGCCCGGACGCAGCAGGTCGTAGTGCAGGCGTTCCAGCGCATGCATCTCGAAGGGATCCGCCTCGCCGGCCTGCCCCCCTCGTCCGGCATGAAAGTCGGAGATGCGGGCGCTGGCGCCGTCGCCATGCTTCATCACGATGCTGACGTACCGGGCATCGCTGCGGCGGCGCAGGCGCTCCAGGAACTCCGAAAACAGGGCCCTGTCGCCGATCCCGCGCATCAGGGGAAGCAGCAGGTCGGTCTCGTCGGTTGAAGTCAGCGCCATACCCCTCCCATATGGGAGGTTTGCCGGGAAGTCATCCCTGCAAAGGGGGCCGAGAGTGGCCAACGCAGCGAAGGTAGAGCCGATGAAAACCCTGACCCACCTCGAAAGGCTGGAAGCGGAAAGCATCCATATCATCCGGGAAGTCGTTGCCGAGGCGGAAAAGCCGGTGATGCTCTACTCGGTGGGCAAGGACAGCGCGGTGATGCTCCACCTTGCGCGCAAGGCCTTCTACCCCTCGCCGCCGCCGTTCCCGCTGCTCCACGTCGACACGACCTGGAAGTTCAAGGCGATGTACGAACTGCGCGACAAGATGGCCCGTGACAGCGGCATGGACCTGCTCGTCTACCAGAACCCCGAGGCGGTGGAGAAAGGCATCAACCCGTTCGACCACGGCGCTCTGCACACCGACATGTGGAAGACCGAGGGGCTCAAGCAGGCGCTCGACAAGTACGGCTTCGACGCGGCTTTCGGCGGCGCCCGCCGCGACGAGGAGAAAAGCCGCGCCAAGGAGCGTATCTTCTCGTTCCGCACCTCCTCGCACGGCTGGGACCCGAAGAACCAGCGGCCCGAGCTGTGGAGCCTCTACAATGCCCGCAAGGCGCGCGGCGAATCGATCCGGGTCTTCCCGATCTCGAACTGGACCGAGCTGGATATCTGGCAGTACATCCACCTGAACGACATTCCGATCGTGCCGCTTTATTTCGCGGAAAAGCGCCCCACCGTGGAGCGCGACGGCATGCTGCTGATGGTGGACGACGAACGCTTTCCCCTGCGCGAAGGCGAAGTTCCGGTCGAACGCTCGATCCGCTTCCGCACGCTCGGCTGCTACCCGCTGACCGGCGCGGTGGAGAGCGAGGCCAGGACGCTGCCCGAGGTGATCCAGGAAACCCTGCTCACGACCACGTCCGAACGGCAGGGCCGCGCCATCGACAAGGATGCAGGCGGCGCCGGCATGGAACTGAAGAAGCAGCAGGGTTACTTCTAGCAGATTGCGCCGATCGTCAGCCCATACCGGCCTGGACTGAACCTCGACACGATCCAGCCCGCCCAATCGTCACCCTGAACCTGGTTCAGGGCTCATTTCTCGACTGAGACCATCGGCCCGAACGGCGCGATGGATGCTGAAGAAAATTCAGCATGACGGAGAAAACGTGATGTCCGATACCGAAACCAAAGACCCCGTCTACGTCACCGACGCCCTCATCGCCGA
>Ga0308159_1001835_pt1 | contig 27605 bp, 19 predicted proteins | sample PhyCR1_FD_201040 | JGI IMG/M metagenome (GOLD analysis project Ga0308159, IMG submission 201040) | Phyllosphere microbial communities from UC Gill Tract Community Farm, Albany, California, United States - DLSLC.R1 | ecosystem: Host-associated > Plants > Phyllosphere > Unclassified | place: USA...
CGCCGTCGAGGTGGTACTGCTCCAGCGTTCAGTGCCTGCCGATCCCCAGCGATTGCTGGTGGTGCTTTTATAAATTTCATAGCTCAGCCGATTCGCGCCGCTCGCCATATTCCTGACGCTGCCCACCTGATAACTGCCGTTGCTCAGCCCGACGGTATAGGTGCTGCCTTTGCTGCACAACACGTTGATGGTCTGTGATACGGCGGAGAAGCTGCCGACCAGCGGCGCGCTGCCAAAGCTGATATTGGGCGCGGTAATGGTGGTGCAGTCATTGGTAAGAATGGCGGTGATATTAATCGGGATGACACCGCTGCCGTTCTGTTCGTTTAAACAGATATTGCCAATCGCAACGCTGGTGCAGATGCGATAAGTCACGGCCATATTCAGCGTCAGCTGGTACGTCCCGGCGGCGACCACCTGACCGGGAACGGTGCGCAGATAGACCGGGATAGCGAAGTTAAGGCTGCCCAGCAAGCCCGCCAGGTTGATCAGGGTTTGCGAACCATAGACAAACGGCGTGCCGCCAATCGTCAGTTCAGTCGCGCAGGCCGTGTCGGTGCAGAGCCGCACCGGCACATTATCGCTGCCGGTATCTCCGCTGCGTTTCAGCGTACCGCGCGTGCCGTTGCTATTGGTCGCGCCCGTCAGCTGAAAGGTGATCTGGTTATTGCCCAGCAGCGACAGCCCGGCACCCGCGCCACAGTTGACGTTGGCATTCGTGGTGGTGGAACTGACGGTGGTGTTCGCCACAAAGGTCGTGACTGAACCGAAACTGGCGGTCGATGCGGGCAGGGCGCAGGCGGCGTAGCCCAGCGACGGCAGTAACAGCAGCAGGCCAGCCAGTATTACAGATTTCATCATGGTCGGTTTCCGGACGTAAAAGATTCAGCGGGAGAGGGGGCGCTGCCTGCGGCAGGAGCGGGCAGCGCACAGGTCAGGGGGCCGTAAGTTTTCAGCGCCTGCGGCTGACCGCTGGCGATGCGCAGTTCGGTTTCGCACTGGCGGCCATCGGGCGTCACCACCTGCATCGGGTTACTGGCGGTGAGATCTTCCATCCAGACAATGCCATCCCAGCCGACATACCCGGTGGGATGATCGGGACGCTGCACCAGGCTTGATACCGGTAGCGGCTGGCCCTGCGCATCGACCAGGATTACGCTGGCGGAGCGCAGTTTCTCCACCGGGAAGTTGAGCAGATAGCCGCTCTGGCGTTTCACCGCAAAGCGCTGCTCAACCCGTGGCGTGGTCATATCTGCCGGCAGGTCGAGGGTGTCGATATCATATTTGGCCGGGTAGTAGCTGCTGATGGCGGGCACCAGCAGATAGCCCTGTTGATTGGTGCGTCCCATCGACTGATTCTCGTAGCGCACGTTTACGTCGGGATAGTTGGTCTTCACCAGCACAAAGGCGTCGTTGATCTCGTTAGCGGCAAAGACGCTGTTGTCCATTAACACCAGCGCACCCGAGAGATCGGCCCACTGGGTGAGGTTATCATCATCGCCATAGAAGCCCGCCGAGGTATCAATCTGGTTGTTGCGATAGCGCAGACTGCCCTGACGATAATCGCCGCTGTCTCCGCTCTGATTCGCCCAGGAGGCATCCCAGGCGAACCCGCCGTCGCTGGGCATGGCGCGTGAGGCATAAACGCGCTGACTGTCGCGGCCACGCTGATCGCGTTCGGTGCTGAGGGCAACGCTGCCCTGTTCACCAAACGGGATCACCAGCGAAATCGCCCCGGTCCAGCTTTTCTCCTGCTGATCGCGGCTGGCCGAGACATAGAGGCTGCTGTTACCCCACAGGTTTTTACCCCATGAGAGGTTCCACAGCCGGGTGCGATCGCCCTGACCGTCGGTGATGTCGATGAAAGCGGCACCGACGCTGCCAAAGCGGTTCAGCGAGACGCTGGCGCTGTACTGAGCACTGCGGCGTGAGAGTGCGTAGCGGCTATCCGCCTGGCTACCGGCACGGCTGCCGACCAGCGCCAGATTGCCGAAGTCGCTGCTGCGCTGGGTCTGTTGAGTGCCGATGTTGAACCAGCGGTTGTTGTACTGATATCCCCAGCTATATTGCCTGCCGCTCTCGCCATTGAGCTGACTTTGCGCCACCGCGCCGTTGACCACGCCCCAGCTGCCGACGCGCAGCTGACCACCCAGCCCGCCCATCGCCAGCGTTTCGCTGCCTTCGGCATGGCTCTCCAGCGTCAGCCAGTCGGTCATACCGTAACGATAAGAGCCGCTGGCCGCTGCCTCACCATAATCGAAGTTCTTTATGCCGTAGTTTTCGCGGATTGCCCCGGCAGAGAAGGCGTAGTCCGACAGCCCCGATTTCAGCAGGTTACTGGAGACGTAAAACGGCATGGTGGTGGTGACACGGCGGCCAACCGCATCGGTGGTGGTGATCACGGCGTCACCCGCGCCGTTAACGAATGGCACATTGGTCATCGACCAGGGGCCAGGCTGCACGTTCGCCTGGCTGGAGCGATAGCCGTTGATAAACAGATCGACGGTGGAAGGGACGGCGGCCTGACCGGAAAAAGCGGGCAGCGGATAGGTCACCAGATCGGGACGGACGCTGAAGTCACGACCAATGCGGATGCCACCAAGGCGCACGCTGCTGCTCCAGGCCAGCGAATCGGTGACCAAATCGCCGACCCGCCAGCTTACCGCCGCATTCTCATCTTCATTGCTCCACCAGGTGTCGTAGCGGATATAGCCATCATCCTGATAAGTGGTACTGCCTTCCAGCTGCTGTTGCCAGACGCCGTTAGTGGAGAAATGACCGGCATCACCAAACAGCCGTAGTTCGTTCCAGACGGACAGGCGGGAGCCACTGTTATCCGTGCGGCTGGCGTAAAGATCATAATTAATCAGCGCGCCGCTGCTGGTACGGCCCGGATAGCGCGGTCCGTTCTTCGCCTCGCCAATCACCTGACCGGGCAGCCACTCAGGCGGTACGGTCAGCAGCAGACGCTGTCGCGCAGCGTCATACTCTACTTTGATGGGTTGCAGGCTGCTGACATCGACCTGCGGCTGCTGGCCCAGCTTATCCGCTGGCAGGCCGGCACGTTGCAGATCGCCACTGCGAATCCAGAAATGACCATCACGCTGCTCTGCCGGCACAATATTGCCGTTCTCCTGCTGGTTAATCACCAGTTCCAGCATATATTGCTGACCGTTGCTGTTGGTCTGCAGGCTGGGCGGCGGGGGCAGGGATGAGTAAGTCTCCGCCAGCACAGGATCCGGCGTAAAAGTGTAAATGACGCTGGCCACGGCCAGCGCGCAGGGATGCAGGGAAAACGGTCTCATTCAGCGCTTACTTCTGGGCAGCGCTGCGCCACTGGCTCTTGTTAACCTCTGCGGTGAGTTCGCCGCTCACTGGCGAGGTAAGCGGCCAGCGGTGATAGCTGTCAGCCAGCACATAGCCGTATAAGCCTTCGCCCAGTTTGCGACCGCCAATCGCCACATTGCTCAGCCGGGCGTGACCGCTGCCGCTGTTGGTTAACTGGAGCCAGCGCCTGCCGCCCTCGCTGATCTGTTGCCAGCGCAGAGCCGGGCGAGCGCTGTCTGTGTTCAGCCCGGTACCATAAACAAACAGCGGCACCGAATAGCGCATCTGGAAGGTCAGCCCGGCCTGATTCTCGCCGGGGTTACGCGGGGTGGGGATCTCATCCAGCACCACCCGATAGGCCAGCTCTTTACCGGCCGCAGGCGGCGTCTGTTTAATCAGCCTGACCAGCTGTTTCTGGCCTGGCTCCATCCGCACCATTGGCGGGCTGGCGACCACCTGCTGCTGAGTCTGATACTGCTCCTGGCCATTGTTCTGCTGCCAGCTGAAGACGCGGATCTGCATCATGGTAGTGCTGTTACCGCGATTCTCCAGCCAGAGTTCGCTGGCTTTCTCTTCGGGATTAATGGCGGGATCGATGGGCCAGATCATGACCGAATTCGCGGCGAAGGCCGGGGAGAGCAGGGTGGAACTTAGCAGCAGCAACAGGGCGCGCAGTGGCTTCATGATCATATCCTTGTTTTCTATCACCTCACCAGCTCAGGGTGACGGTCAGCGTGTCGGTATAAACACCGGCGCGCGCAGTGCCGGGCAGTTGTAGCTGACCGTAGATCGGCAGCGTAATGTTATTGGCATTGCTATAACTCAGCGGCACCGCCTGGTTCACGGGGATCACCGTAGTGCGGCTGGCGTTGCTAAAGAGCGTATAGGGAACGGTATTGCTGAAATTGGGCAGCTTCAGGTTACGGGTCGTGGTGAAATTGTTGCCCTGATTAATGCTCATGCTCAGCGTTGTGCCTGGCGTACAGGCGAGATTAATCGAGGTGCTCTGCAGAAAGCTGGCGTTGACGGTATTCGCCGCCACGCCAGACTGCGTACCGAAATTAAGCGTGCCAAAGACGCCGGTATTGGTACCGGATATCACGCAGCCTGCCACAATCGACGCGGTAACCTGGAAGGTGCTGGTTGGCAGACTCCAGGCGCTGATACTCCCTGTCAGCAGGGGCAGACCGCATGCGATCGTCAGGCAGGATCGCCAGAGAACCACCCGTATTTACCTGCGACAGCAGTTAATAGTTCACGGCAACGTTAATCGTGTCGGTATAGGTTCCGGCAGGGATCAGGGGGTTAAAGCCGCCGCCGACTACCCGGCCATAGATGGCGTAGTTGGTTCCCAGCGTCGGATCGGTGGTACCGCTGGCGGCGATAGGCGTATTGTTGGCGATCGCCGTGGTAAAGGAGGCGTCACTGTAGAGGGTATAGGCAATGCCCTGTGCATTATCCGATCCCAGCACCAGATAACGCGGCGATGCAGAGGCGGTGCCATAGATGGTCGCCGGTGCAGTATTGCTGCTGGTGACCACCACGTTGTAGTCCTGACCGGTGGTGCAGCGCACAAAAATACCGTTACCAGCCGCACCGACCAGTGTGGCGTTCAGGGTATCGAAAGTGGCGGCGCTGCTACCAAAGTTCAGGGTACCGAAGTTAACGCCCGCCGTAGCCGACTGACCGTTCACCAGACAACCGGTGGTCAGAGTTAACGTGGCATTGATGGTTCCCGAGGTCGTCGCCGCCTGGGTTAATGACGGAATAGCGACAGTTAATCCTGCGGCGGCAAACAGAAAAAGCTTGAGTTTCATAATATTTCCTTACGGATTATCCAGAGTCAGTGCTTTTTCACCCGGTGTTTATTAACGATTCAATCCAGAATAAGGAAATAAAAATAACAAGGCAGGCAGTGCCGCTATCTTAAGAAAAATCTTAGACTTAAGAATACTGATTTATATCAGTTTTACTTACTATAGATCAGTTAAAGCGTTACGCGAAGCCTTGCTATTTATTTTTGACTAATCAAAACGTCACCCCGGCCGATAACCCAGTAACAGCAAGGCGCGAAGACGAGGCGATAAAACAAAATTCTTAGTTTTTTCGGGCTCTGGCAAGCTTTCTGCTTCGGTGATATGTTCCTGTACCAATCAGACATAATAACGGTTTACCGGCTTGCTACGCGGGCGGTTAATAAGATGCAGGTTATAAATGGCCAGCGTCGGCGGGCGCGTTTTGCCTGGCCTTCAGGACCAGAAAATACCGAAATTTAATTACTTTCACCCATCGGGTGTTTTCAGATCACTTTTCAGACTGTACACAGCATCCGTTTCTCTGCGGGTGGTGAGGAGTTGCACATGTTGCCTGTCACCTGGGATAGCGTCCTGATCTGCGTTTCGCTGATCGTGGTGTTCATTGCCTCTTTTACAGCCCTGGATACCGCCGGACGGGTGGCGGTAACCCGTGGCTGGAGCGCCCGGTTCTGGCTGTTGGTGGGCGGCATCGCAATGGGGATTGGCGTCTGGGCAATGCACTTTATCGGGATGCTGGCGATGATGTTGCCGATGATGATGCGCTATGACACGCGGCTGACGATCCTCTCGCTGCTGGTGGCTATCCTGGCGTCTGTGCTGGCTTTTGGCCAGACAGTAGGAGGCCTGCATCTCACCCGCCAGCGGCTGCTGCGCGGCACGCTGATCCTGGGCGCTGGTGTAGCGATAATGCACTATCTTGGTATGTATGCCCTGCTGATTGAACCGCAACCGGAGTGGAATGCGCTGCTGGTGGCGCTCTCTGTGCTGATTGCGTTTGCGGCCTCTGGCCTGGCGCTGTGGCTGGCCTTTCATCTGCGCCAGGGCGATCATCATCTGATGCTGATGCGTGGGCTGGCCTCTCTGGTCATGGGTATCGCCATCGCCGGTATGCACTATGTGGGTATGGCAGCAGCAGAGTTCAGCCACAGTAGTATGATGCAGCCGCACGGCGTCAGTAATGCGGGCCTGGCGGTGTGGGTAACGCTGATTACCCTGACTATTCTGGGTATCACTCTGCTGAGTTCGATGCTGGATGCGCAACTGCGCGCCGCGCGTCTGGCGACCCGCCTCAATCGCGCTAACCAGGAATTGCGTCAGCTGGCGATGCATGACAACCTGACCACGTTGCCCAATCGTGTGATGCTGGAGCAGCAGCTCGATCTCGCCATTAAACAGGCAATGATTAATGAGCATCGCTTTGCCGTGATCTATATGGATCTCGATGGCTTCAAAGCGGTCAATGACACATGGGGACATCACGTCGGTGACCGGTTGCTGGTGGCGGTGGCGGAACGGCTGCGCAGCCAGCTCAGCAACACGATGCTGCTGGTGCGTCTGGGGGGCGATGAATTTGTGCTGATGGCTGAGTGCGATATCAGCGCAGCCCGCCAGCTGGCGCAAAAACTGGTTAAAGTTATCAGTTCGCCGTTTGAACTTGACCGCTATGTGCTGCACGTTTCACTCAGTGCGGGCATTGCGATCTTTCCATTGCACGGTCGCAACCGGCAGGAGCTATTGTTTAATGCTGATGCGGCGATGTATCACACCAAACACAGCGGACGAAACGGCTGGTGCCTGTTTGAACCGGCCATGAGCGCCGCGACGCAGCATCAGCTGGAGCTGGCGAACGATCTGTGGGAGGCGATAGAGCGCGAGCAGATGCGGCTGTTTTATCAGCCCAAATTCTGTTCCGGCGGCACCAGGTTAATGGGATTCGAAGCGTTGTTGCGCTGGCAGCATCCGCAGCGCGGTTTACTGACGCCAGAGCTGTTTCTGCCGCGTGCCGAAAAAACCGGTCAGATTATTGCGCTGGGTAACTGGGTGATCGGGGAGGCCTGCCGTCAGCTCAGGATATGGCACAACCAGGGCCACAGTGACTGGACGGTATCGGTGAATCTCTCCGCGTTGCAGTTTCACCAGCGTGATTTGCTGACTATTCTGACGCAGACCCTGGCGCGTTATCAGCTGCCAGGCAGCGCGCTGATGCTGGAGATCACTGAAGCGATTGCCATGCGCGATCCCGCTTTCAGCCAGCAGCGCATTCGTGAATTGCAGCAGGCGGGTGTCAGCGTCGCGATTGATAACTTCGGCATCGGCTATGCCAACCTGCTGCATCTCAAAGATCTGGATGCCAGTGAACTCAAAATTGATCGCAGCTTTATTAACTGCCTGCGGCCCGGCAGTGAAGATGCGACCGTGGTCAGTGCCATGCTCACCCTGGCGCAGAGCCTCAATCTGCGCATGGTGGCGGAAGGGGTGGAGACTGAAGAGCAGCAGCATTTGCTCACCAGCTTAGGCTTTGATGCGTTGCAGGGGTATCTGCTGGGTAAGCCGACGCCAGCGGACCGGGTTGAGGCGCTGAGTTTTCCCTCACTGCGACAGCCGGTGGCGTCACTGCCCGGCTGACTGTGTTGACAGCAACGATAGATTTCATCACTCAGAATGAGTGGAAGGATGCAGGGTTCGCGGCTCATTAACCGCCGGGCTGTGCCGATAACTAAGAGAATAATTTTAAAATCCTCTGCCCAACCACAAGCTCTGCTTTCGCGGGAATGCACTATGTTAGCGACCTCATACGACTCTTTTATCGTCATCGTCTCCGTCCTTGTCGCGATGCTGGCTTCGTTTACCGCCTTAGATATGGCGGGACGGGTGGTGCATTCAACCGGCAAAGTTGCGCTGGTCTGGCTGTTCGGCGGCGGTTTTTCCATGGGCATCGGCATCTGGGCGATGCACTTTATCGGCATGCTGTCGATGAACATGGAGATGGTCATGAGCTACAACGCCGGGCTCACCGCCTTCTCTGCGGCCATCGCGGTCTGTGCGTCGATATTTGCGCTGTGGCTGGTCTGCAGTGGCGATCTGCCTTTGCCGCGCCTGGCGGGCGGCGCACTGATCCTCGGCAGCGGCGTAGTCGCGATGCACTACACCGGCATGGCGGCGCTGATGTTCTCTCCCGGTATCGTCTGGAAATGGGGCTGGGTGGCGCTGTCGGTAGCGATCGCCCTGGCCGCCTCTGGCACCGCGCTGTGGCTGGCGTTTAACCTGCGGGAAGGACAGACCAGCCGGGTCACCCTGCTGCGCATTGGCGCATCGGTGGTGATGGGCTGTGCGATTGCCGGCATGCACTACACCGGCATGATGGCGGCAGAGTTTCCCGTCCACAGTCATCCGGTCGGGCAGGGCGTCAACAGCAACTGGCTGGCGATTCTTGTCACGGTGGTCACTATTTCGATTCTGGGCATTACTCTGCTGGTGTCGATGCTGGATGCGCGGATGCAGGCGCGTACCTCGATTCTCGCCAGTTCGCTGGCTGAAGCCAATCGCGAGCTGGCACAGCTGGCGCTGCATGACAACCTGACGCGGCTGCCTAACCGCATCCTGCTGGAGGATCGACTGGAGCAGGCGATCAACAAAGCGAACCGTGAGCAGAGGCAGTTTGCTCTGATGTTTATGGATCTCGATGGGTTTAAGGCGGTCAACGACGCGTTCGGGCACCACATTGGCGACAGTCTGCTGGTCGGCGTGACCGAGCGCATGAGCGAGCAGATGACCGGCTACTTCACGCTGGCGCGGCTCGGCGGTGATGAGTTTGTGCTGCTGGTGGAGATCGACGATCCCAATGATGCGGCGGCCATCGCCGATAAGCTGGTCAAAGCGGTGGATCGTCCGTTTGATATCTCACGCTATGAGCTGGTGGTATCGCTGAGTCTTGGCATTGCGGTCTATCCCGGCGATGGCGTGGATGAGCGCGAACTGATGTTCAACGCCGATGCGGCGATGTACCACACCAAAAATAATGGCCGCAACGGCTACACCTTCTTTCAGCCTTCAATGAACATTCAGGCGCAGAGCCAGCTTCAGCTGAATAACGATCTCTGGCAGGCGCTGGATCATGATGAACTGCGCCTGTTCTATCAGCCAAAATATTGCGCGCCGAGCGGTCCGATTCTCGGTTTTGAGGCGCTGCTGCGCTGGCAGCATCCGCAGCGCGGCCTGCTGTCGCCCGATAAATTTCTGCCAATGGCAGAAAAGACCGGAATGATTGTCAATATTGGCAACTGGGTCATCCATGAAGCCTGTCGCCAGCTGCGCCAGTGGCATCTGCAGGGCCATCCGCACTGGTCGGTGGCGGTAAACCTGTCGGCATTGCAGTTTGAGCAATCGAATCTGGTGAAGACGGTGGTGGATGCGCTGGAAAAACATCAGATTCCGGCCGAACTGCTGACGCTGGAGGTGACGGAAACCACCGCGATGCGCGATCCCGATGAGAGCGTGCGTATTCTGACTGAGCTGACTCAGCTCGGGGTGAAAGCCTCAATTGATGACTTTGGCACTGGCTACTCCAGCCTGCTCTATCTGAAACGGCTACCGGCCAGTGAACTCAAGATTGATCGGGCCTTTGTAAACGAACTGCAGCATCACACAGAAGATGCCACCATCGTGTCGGCGATAGTGGCGCTGGCGCAGTCGCTGCAATTGAAAGTGGTGGCCGAAGGCGTTGAAACCGCTGAGCAGCAGGCCTTCCTGACCAGCCTGGGCTGTAATACGCTGCAGGGTTATCTGCTGGGCAAGCCGGTTCCCCCGGAGCGGGTGCCGGAACTGGCTGATTATGTGGTGGCGGAAATTAAAGAGGCGGTTGCGGAAGTGAGTCTGAATGCCGAAGCCGAAGCCGGGCAGCCGCTGACGCCGCAGGTCGCTGTGATCTGACCTGCCTGAAGCCGTGAAGAATCAGCGCAATCGGATAAAGCGATTCGCGCCGCCTGTCATTGGTCGCCGTGCGTGGTAAAGTCTCGCGGTCAGACTATTCACGGTAAAACAAGGAGCGGTCACCCGTGGCGAAATACCAGCGATTGATGGATGAGATTCAGCAGCAGATAGAGGCCGGTATCTGGCTGCCGGGCACCCGTCTGCCGTCATTGCGTCAGCAGGTCGCGCAGCAGGGCGTCAGCCTGATGACGGTGCTGCATGCCTATGAATTGCTGGAGAGTCAGGGCTGGATCGTCTCCCGTCCACAGTCGGGTTACTACGTTGCGCCGCGTGCCTTAGCACCCGCACCGCTGAGCGTGGCGATCAGTGAACAGGTCGATATCAACGACTTTGTGTTTGATGTTCTTCAGGCCACGCGCGATCCGGCCATCGTGCCGTTTGGCTCCGCCTTTCCCGATCCCGCACTCTTTCCGCAGCGCCAGCTGATGCGCTCGCTGGCTAACGTCTCTCATCATCTGACCCCAACCGATGCGCTGCACAATCTGCCGCCCGGCAACGCCACGCTGCGACAGCTGCTGGCGCAGCGCTATGCGCGTCAGGGCATCACCCTGTCGCCGGATGAAATAGTCATCACCAGCGGGGCGCTGGAGGCGCTGAACCTCAGTCTGCAATCCCTGACCGAGCCGGGCGATTATGTGGTGATTGAACAGCCGAGTTTTTATGGCGCGCTGCAGGCGATAGAGCGGCTTAAGCTCAAGGCGCTGGCGATTCCGGTCGATGCCAGAAATGGCATCGACCTCGTCCAGCTGGAGGAGGCACTGCAGCGCTGGCCGGTGAAAGCCTGCTGGCTGATGACCACCCTGCAGAATCCGCTGAGCGTAACCTTAACGCCGGAACGCAAACAGCAGCTGGTCGCCCTGCTGGCGCGTTATCAGGTGCCGATGATTGAAGATGATGTCTATGCCGAACTCTGGGCGGGTGATGCGCCGCCGCTGCCGGCGAAAGCCTGGGATCGCCAGGGAAATGTGCTGCACTGCGGCTCATTTTCAAAGTCGCTGGTGGCAGGATTCCGCGTCGGCTGGGTCGCGGCGGGGCAGCATGCGCAGCGTATTCAGCGGCTGCAACTGATGAGCACGCTCTCTACCAGTGCGCCGATGCAGCTGGCGCTGGCCGATTTTCTTGCCACGCGGCGTTACGACACCCATCTGAAGCGGCTGCGGCAGATTCTGGCGAAGCGACAGCAGATGGTGCGCCAGGCGTTAATGAAGGTACTGCCGCCACAGGCCACGGTCAGCGAAGCACGCGGCGGCTATTTTCTCTGGGTGACGCTGCCGGAAAGCATCAACACGACCCGGCTCTATCAGCGGGCGCTGGCTCAGGGGATCAGTATTGCACCGGGGCAGCTATTTTCGGCAGGTGAGCAGTTCAGGCATTGCTTCAGGTTAAATACCGCCTGGCCGTGGGATAGTCGGGCCGAGGCGGCAATCGTGAAGCTGGGTCAGCTGATGGCGGAAGGACAGGCGGATTAGACCCGCGCCGCTTCCTGATGGCCCCAGGTCAGGTAGTAGACATCATAGAAGTCCACTTCCCCTTTTTGCGTCAGCAGACGCTGGATACCGCTCTTCACGCGTTCTGGTGTCTCAGGCAGCGACAGAATGCGTGAGATTGCCTGTTCGCGCACCGGCTGAATGTAATACCACTCGCCGTTGTAGCAAACGCGCAGATCGAGTGCATCGATATCTTCAAAGCGATATTTCGGGTTGATATCCAGCAGCATCAGCACACTCATCACCAGCACAAACACGGTGGCGAACCAGAAGGCGGGCCAGCCGAGCATCTCGGTAGTGAAAATCAGCGCCACGCACAGGCCGTAGCAGAGATACATTACTGCCCAGAGACCGGGGTGGTTCTTCAGAAACGAGAGGCTGAAACGCGGCAAATTGTCGCGACGTTCTTCGCGGTTAAGCAGGGCGATCTCGTCAATCAGGATTTGTTTAATAGCGTCCATTTGTTACCTCACTGTCATCTGTTAGCTATTACAACAGATAACAGTCAAGCATATCAGAAACAGATCTGTGCTTTTTTTATATAACAGTTTATACAACAGTAACCGGGGCGTCGGGCTGCTGCGCCTGTGTGACTTGCCGCCTGACATTTTGCAACACTTTGCCGCAGTAAGAACCGCTACCCTCTGTCGCACAGGCACACTCCGGCCCTATAGTTAACGACACATTTGGCTTTAGTCAGCAATATCAGTCAATTATCTCAATTTTGTCGTCTGGCGCACATTGCATTGTGTCGCGGGTTTGCCACACTTAGAAAAACTTCGGAGAACCTGTATGCGTGCCTCATCCTCCAGTCTGCTATTAATGATGTCCTTTGCCGCTGGCACCTTCTCGGCCGGGGCTTCTGACAATCCTCAGCATCTGATGCTCGCCAGCCCATCGGGCGGCGTGCCCAATAACCCGTTACCTCTGATTATCTGGCCGCGCGTGGTGCCGGAAGAGGAGGAGATCGCTGCGTGGTTTGAGAAAACCTTTGAGGATAACGGCTGGCCACCCGCCTGGCGCTATCCGATCTTCCCATACACCCATTATCATCCTAATACCCATGAGTTGCTGGGCGTCGCTGAAGGCTGGGCGGAAGTGCTGTTTGGCGGCGACAGTGGCCGGATGGTGACCCTGCGCGCAGGCGATGCAGTCCTGATCCCGGCCGGTGTCGGCCACCGGCAGGTCAGCGCCAGCGAAGATTTTATGGTGATTGGCGCCTATCCGCACGGAATGTCGCCGGAGACGCTGCGCGATGAGCCCGCGAAGCTGAAAATGGCCCAGGAGCAGGTGAAAAAAGTGCCGTTCCCGACGCAGGACCCCTTTACCGGCAAAGAGGGCGCATTAACCGAGATCTGGCAGCCGATTGCGGCGCTCACCGCCCAGCAGTAAGCCACGGGGCGAGCACGCCCCGATGCCGCCCGGCTTTCGCGTCCCGTAAGCCGGGCTGTCACCGGGCTGTCATCAAACTGTCGTAGCGTTTTGCCCAGCATATAAACGGCAAAGGCAGAGTAAGATGGCGGCAATATCGTTAACCGGACTGAGCAAAGCGTTCGGCGCGCAGCCGGTACTGGACGCGATTTCGTTACAGATTAAGCAGGGCGAGTTTGTCGCCGTTCTTGGGCCTTCTGGCTGCGGCAAAACTACTCTGCTGCGCCTGCTGGCCGGCTTTGAAACGCTAGACAACGGTGAAATCCGCATCGGTGAACGTCAGGTTGCCGCAGAGGGGCTGCACCTGCCGCCGGAAGCCCGCGAGCTCGGCGTGGTGTTCCAGAACTACGCCTTGTGGCCGCATATGACGGTCGCGGAGAACGTCGCCTACAGCCTGAAGGTGAACGGTGTGGCGCGCGCAGAACGTGAACTGCGTACCGGACAGGCCCTGACGCTGGTCGGGCTGCTGCGCTTCGCTGACCGCCGACCCGCCGATCTCTCCGGCGGCCAGCGCCAGCGCGTGGCGCTGGCACGCTGCCTGGTGGCCCGACCGACGCTGGTGCTGCTGGATGAGCCGCTGGCTAACCTCGATGTCCATCTGCGCGCTACCATGGAAGAGGAGTTCCGCCGCTTCCATCGCCACAGCGGCGCCACCTTACTCTATATCACCCACGATCAACGCGAAGCGATGGCACTGGCCGACCGCATCGTGGTGCTCGATCACGGCAGAGTGATGCAGTTCGCCAGCCCGCAGACCCTGTGGCGCGAACCGGCTAATGAGATGGTGGCGACCTTTATTGATGAGGGGCGGGTGCTGCCGGTCAGCGACATTGAGCCGCTCGATCCGGGGCAGGCGACCGCCACGCTCTGCGGGCTGCGGGTTTTGCTGCGCTGCTCGCCTCACCAGCGCCCGCTGCCGCACGGCAAAGCCAGCTTCCACAGCGTCAGTTTTCACCTCGCCGCTGAGGGAGAGCGGCAGTTTGCCGCCCGCGTTGAGCGCATCATCTTTCGTGGTGGCTACCATCAGATCAATCTTCGACCGCTTAATCAACCGGATGTCAGCCTGTCGCTGACGCTTAATGATGCTGCATTACTGGCGGTGGATGACACCGTCGGCGTCGCCGTCGATGACGGCTGGATTCTTCCTGCATAAAGGGTTTCAGAAACCATGAAAACGGCTTTTCGTACTCCGCTTCACGCGCTGTTGTTGCTATCGGGCCTCGCGGCCTCAACCCTGCTGCAGGCGGCCGACGCGCCCGGCGGCAAGCTGGTGGTTTACACGTCGCAGGCACCTGAAATTGCGCAACAGACCATCGATGCGTTTAAGGCCGCGTATCCGGCGGTGGAGGTGGAGTGGACCCGCAACGGCACCACTCAACTGATGAACGTGCTGCACACGGAGATGATGAGCGGCCAGGTCAAACCCGATGTGCTGCTGGTGGCCGACGCGATCAATCTGGGCGCGCTCAAGAAAGAGGGGCAGCTCTATGCTTACCCGGCCGCCCCGGTCAGCCACCTGAAGCCTGCCTATTACGATGCGGATAAAACATTTTTTGGTACCAAAATTATCGCCACGGTGATCGCCTATAACACCCAGCGTGCGAAGCCGGTCAGTAGCTGGAAAGCGCTGGCAGTAGAAGAAAACAGAGGCCAGATTGCGGTCCCCAGTCCCCTCTATTCCGGTGCTGCGCTCTATAAGCTGCATACCGATATCCATACCCCGTCGATTGGCTGGGCGTTCTATCAGCAACTGGCCGCCATCGGTATTGCGCCACAGGGCGGCAATGGACCGGCGCTGAAAGCGGTTGCCAGCGGCATGGATAAGTATGGCGTGATCACGGATGCCGATATTATCCGCGCCAAAAAGCAGGGATCGCCCATCGATCTGGTCTATCCGCAGGAGGGCGTCTCCTATGTGACCGAGCCGGTGGCGATCATGAAGTCGGCGCATAATCTGCCGGCCGCCAAAGCCTTTGTTGATTTCATGCTGTCGGAAGCGGGGCAGCAACTGGTGGCGAAGCAGGGCAACCGGCCGGTCGATGCCCGCGTGGCGGCACCCGGTGGCTTTGCGCCGATTGAGCAAATCACGCTGCTGACGCCGGACGTGGCCCAGGCGGTGGCCGAGGATGCTCAGGTCCGCGAAACCTTTACTGAACTGTTTGGCGGCTGATCGTGAGCGTGCTGGGCAACGAATGCCGAAGAGGCCAGGCTGCCAGGCATCGCAGATGGCGGGCGGAACCGCTGGTGCTGGGCGTACTGGTGCTGGTGATCGGCCTGCTGTCGGTGGCACCCTTTGCCCGGCTGATGGGAACCGCGCTGGCACCGGATGGCATACTGGATAGCGATCGCCTGCTGAGATTGCTGACCAGCCGCCGGGTGCTCAGCGCCACGCTGAATACCCTGGCGATCGGCATCAGCGCAACGCTACTGTCACTGCTGCTGGGAACGGTGGCCGCCTGGCTGGTGGCGCTCACCGATTTGCGTGCCAAAGCGGCCTGGGTATTCGCCTTTATCCTGCCGCTGATGATCCCGCCGCAGGTGACTGCGCTGGCCTGGATACAGGCGCTGGCACCGGGCAGTCTGCTGGCCACTGCGGTGAGTGCGCTGGGCGGGACGTGGCTGGCACCCGGTCAGCAACCGCTCTATTCCGCGACCGGCATGGTGCTGCTGCTGGGTCTGCACAATGCGCCGCTGGTGTTCCTCACGGTGCGGGCTGGCCTGCGTCGACTCCCCGCCGAACTGGTGGAGGCGGCCCGTATCAGCGGCGCATCACCCCGGCAGATTCTGTTCACGGTGATCCTGCCGCTGGCGCGCCCCGCGATCTTCGCCGGGGCGGCACTGGCGTTTGTCGCTGCGGTCGGGAATTTCGGTATCCAGGCGATGCTGGGTATTCCGGCGCGGGTGCCAACGCTGATTACGCTGGTTTATCAGCAGCTCAATACCCTCGGCCCCGGTGCGCTGCCCAATACCGCCGTCTACTCGATGCTGATTGCGCTGATCACCCTCGCCGGGATGCTGATTAGCGGCTGGCTGGGCGGACGACGTGATGTCCGGGTCAGCGGATCGCCACGACCCTGGCACCAGCCGCTGCGGCGCGCGCGACTGCCGGGCGAAATCATCGCCTGGCTGTGGATGGTGATGACCTTGCTGCTGCCGCTCAGCGCCTTGCTGACCACCGCCTTAACCCGCGGTTTCGGTCAGGCTCTGAACTGGCAAACCCTGACGCTGGAGAATTTTCAGCAGGCGCTGTGGGGCTATCCGGCGATACGGCAGGCGTTCTTTACCAGCCTGTGGCTCACCGGCCTGACGGCGCTGCTGCTCAGCGTCATGGCACTGTTCCTGGCTTTCTTTCTCAGCTGGCATCGTACCCGGCTGGTGCGGGGGCTGGGATTCGCCAGCGAGCTGACCTATGCGCTGCCCGGCATTGTCACTGGTGTAGCGGCGATGCTGTTTTTCCTGCGGCCGCTGCCGCTGCTGGGATTTTCTCTTTACGGAACGGTGTGGATTATTCTCGCGGCCTATCTGGCCAATTTCCTGGCGCTGGTGTTAAGGCCGACACTGGCTGGGTTCGCGCAAATCGAACCGTCACTGGATGAGGCGGCGCGCTTATGCGGCGCAGGTCTGATGCGGCGGATGACTGACATCCTGCTGCCGCTGGCGGCGCCTTCTGTGCTGGCCGGTGCGCTGCTGGTGTTCCTCACCGCGCTGAATGAAATACAGGTTTCAGTGCTGCTGGTTACCGCGCAAACCCAGACGCTTGGTCCGACCATTATTTTCCTGGATGAAGGCGGATCGGCGCCGCTGGCGGCGGCGGTCGGATGCCTGATGATTGGGATCGTGCTGGGCTTAATGCTGCTGGCCTCACGGCTGACGCGTCGTCTGCCGCAGGGAGTCCTGCCATGGCAAGCCTGACGGTGATCAGCGGCGTCGGCGGAAAACTGCCGGCCGCTTTCCTGCTGGAGATAGAGGGGTACCGTCTGTTATGGGATTTAGGTGCCGGGCCGGAGCCGGGCGTCCGGCCCGCAGTGGCCGCCATCGGCCAGGTCGATGCGCTCTGCCTGACCCATTCCCATGGGGATCACGCGGCGGCGCTGGATAGCTGGGCCGACATCGGTTCACCGCCGGTCTATGCCAGTGAGATCACCTGGCAGCAGCTGGGCGAGGCTGGCGTGCCGGCTCAGGCACGACGCATCCTGCCATTGCGCGGCCAGTGCGCGCTGGGGCCGCTGAATCTCTTTACCGGTCGCAGCGGGCATTCGCCGGGATCGATCTGGTTCCATCTGCCGATTGCGGGTGGCATCACCTATATGGGCGACTGGAGTCGCGAATCGCTGCTGTTGCCGTTTGATTGCCCGCCACGCGCACGGCTGTTGATTACCGATGGTTCCTATGGCGACCGGAGTCAGCGACTGGCGCAGCAGATCGACGCGCTGGCCCTGGCGGCACAAGGGGGCGCCGTGGTCACCGCGCCGCTGCACGGTCGCGGCCCTGAGATGGCGCTGCAGCTCAGCGCTCGCGGGCTGCCGGTGGTGATGTGTCCCCAGGTGCGCGAAGAGGTGGCGCAGTTGCTGGCGCTCAACAGCCTGCCCGCCGCAGCGATGCTGGCGCTGGCCCGGTTATTACGCGTCGCAACACCCGACCGCTGGCGACCGGATACGGTAATTGTCGCGGCGGATGCGGTGGCTGACAGCGGGCTGGCGGCGCAGCTCAGCCATCAGCCCGACTTTCGTCTGATCTTCAGCAGCCACGTTTCCCGCGGCACCCGTGCCTTTGAGATGCTGCAATCCGGCATGGCGCGCTGGCTGCCGTGGAATGTGCATCCGCCGCTCGACGATCAGCTGGCGCTGATCAGACAGACGGCGGCCCAGAAAGTGATCCCGGCGTTTGTCGCGCCGCAAGAGTGCCAGCAGCTGATGAGCCAAAGTCCGGCAATGCTCTGCTGGCAGCTCCGTTATTCGCTCTCCTCGCGCTGGGAGCGGGTCGTCTGACGCGCCGCCACGACGGAGTCATTGAACATTTACTCGCCGCTGCCGATAAACCCCCTATAAACACTGATTAATCTTCTTAATGCGCTTGTCATCTCAGCTCTTTTCGGCTGTAGTCTGCGCACGCTATTGAGAACATTCCTAAGCCGTCATCCGGCTACAGAGCAGCAGGCTAATCACAATGGATAATAACTCTGATGTCATCTATCGCATGCTGGTACAAAGCGTGAATGATTACGCCATCACTATGCTAAAACCTGACGGTATCATCGGCAGCTGGAATCAGGGTGCTCAGCGCACGATAGGCTATACGCCAGACGAGATGATTGGTTGCAGCTTCGCCCTGTTGTATAGCGAAGAAGATCGCCGCCGGGGCCTGCCGCAGCGTGGACTGGATATGGCTGCCACAGCCGGACACCATGAAAGCGAAGGCTGGCGCTATCGCAAAGATGGCAGTGCTTTCTGGGCGCATGAGACGATCGATCCGATACGCAATGACGCCGGTCTGCTGGTGGGATACGCCTGTATTACCCGCGACTGCACTCAGCAGCAGGAGCAGCAGCGCAAGGAGCGGGAGCAGGAGATGCGCTTCCGCCTGCTGGTGGAGGGCGTTACCGATTATGCCATCTATATGCTCGATCATGACGGCAACGTGGTGAACTGGAATGCTGGCGCACAGCGCGCCAAAGGCTATGTGGCGGAAGAGATTGTCGGCCAGCATTTTTCCCGCTTCTACAGCGCCCAGGATCGCCTGAACCGTGTCCCGGAGCAGAACCTGCAAACCGCTTATCGCACCGGCCGTTTTGAAGATGAGGGCTGGCGCTACCGCAAAGATGGCAGCGCCTTCTGGGCGCATGTGGTGATCGACACGATCCGCGACGATCAGGGCAAGCTGCTGGGCTACGCTAAAATCACCCGCGACTGCACCGAACAGCAGCGCGTCCGCAGCCAGCAACGGGAGCAGGAGCAGCGTTTCCGTCTGCTGGTTGAAGGGGTCACCGATTACGCCATCTATATGCTCGATGTCGACGGCGTGGTGGTGAACTGGAATGCCGGTGCGCAGCGTGCCAAAGGGTACAAAGCGGATGAAGTGGTGGGTCAGCACTTCTCGCTGTTTTACAGTTCCCAGGAGCGGCTGAACCGCATCCCGGAAGCGAATCTCGGTATCGCGTTTAAGACCGGCCGTTTTGAAGATGAGGGCTGGCGCTACCGCAAAGATGGCAGCGCCTTCTGGGCGCATGTGGTCATCGACGCGATCCACGATGATGACGGTAAGCTGGTCGGCTTCGCTAAGATCACCCGCGACCGCACGGAACGCCGTGAGCAGGAGCAGCAGGTGCTGCGCGCCAGGGATCTGGCTGAAGCCCAGAGCACCCAGAAAACCGCGCTTTCTAAATTCCTGGATAACATCATCGCCAACATTCCCTCCTGCGTGATTGTGGAAGATGCGATCACCCGCGAGATCCTGCTGGTTAACGACCGCACTCAGCAGCTGTTTGGCCTGTCGAAAGCGCTGATCGTCAACAAGCGCCCGCACGAATGTATGTCGCCCGAACTCAGCGATTACTTTAATAATCTGGCGGATGTTGCGCTGCGCAGTGAAGGCATGCATGAACGTGAGCAGTTGCTGATGACCGCCAGCGGCGAACGCATTCTGCATACCCGCGCCACCGCGATTAATGGTCAGGATGCGCGACGTAACTACCTGATGCTGCTGGTGGAAGATGTTACTGACCAGCGCGCTGCTGATGCCCGTATTCACCATATGGCGCATCACGATAACCTCACCAGCCTGCCGAACCGCATTCTGTTCCGCCAGCGTCTGAGTGAAGCCCTGCGCACAGCCGGTCAGATACAGCGCCAGACCGCCGCGCTCTGCCTTGATCTCGATAACTTTAAAAATGTGAACGATGCGCTGGGCCACCAGATTGGCGACGAGTTGCTGCGCAGTGTGGCTAAGCGTCTGCGTAACGCGCTGCGCGATCAGGATACCCTGGCGCGTATCGGAGGCGATGAGTTCGCCATCGTGCTGCCTTCGGTGGCCAGTAATGAAGAGGCGAGCATTGTGGCGCAGCGTCTGATTGAGGCGATTCGCCCGCCGGTCAACGTTGAAGGCCATAATCTGTCGGTCGGGCTCAGCGTGGGGATTGCGCTCAGCACCACCATCACCAATACGCCGGAGCAGCTGCTGCGCTGTGCGGACATGGCGCTGTATGAAGCCAAACGCAACGGCCGCAACCGCTATGAGCATTTCACGCTGGAGATGGACGATGTGGCGCGCAGTCGACGCCTGATTGAAAACGATCTGCGCGATGCGATTAGCGGCGGGCATCTGCGACTCTACTATCAGCCCATCACCAACGGCGATAATCGCACCATCATTGGCTATGAGGCGCTGATGCGTTGGCATCATCCGGTTCGTGGGCTGATCATGCCCAACGACTTCATCCCGATCGCTGAAGAGACCGGCCTGATCCATATGCTGGGGGCGTTTGCACTCTATGAAGCCTGTCGCGAAGCGGCGAGCTGGGAAGGGGAGCAGTCGGTCTCGGTCAACCTCTCACCGCTGCAGTTTAAAAACAGCTCGCTGGTGCCGGTGGTGGAAGGCGCGCTGAAAGAGTCGGGTCTCGATCCGGCGCGGCTGGAGGTTGAGATCACCGAATCGGTGCTGCTGGATGATTCGCTGGGTAATATCCGTACCCTGCAAAACCTCAAGGCGCTGGGCGTGCAGATTGCGCTGGATGATTTCGGCACCGGCTATTCGTCGCTGAGCTATCTGCGATCTTTCCCGTTCGACAAAATCAAAATCGACAAATCCTTTATCAATGATATGGGTGACAGCCGCGAGGCGCTGGCGATTATCCGTGCCATCACCGGCATGAGTCGCAGTCTGGATATCCAGATTACCGCCGAAGGGGTGGAGAGCGATGAGCAGTTCGCTAAGCTGCGCGATGAGGGCTGTACCCTGTTCCAGGGCTTCCTGTTCGGACGGCCTCAGCCGTCGGAACTGCGGCTGAAAACGCTGGGTTAATCCGCGCCGGGTTAATCCATACCGTGTTAATCATAGAGGCCATGCTGCTGGACCGGTGCATGGCTGAGATTATCGCGAATGCGCCGCACCGACTCGCGCACCACCAGCCTGCCATTCAGCAGCAGGCTGCCGGTGGGTGTGCCGGGGTTCAGTCGCATCTCCTGCAACATTCTCACTGCCGCTGCGCCCAGCTCATCACGTGGCACCTGCACCGAGGTCAGCGGAATATCGTGGATAGCGGCCAGGTTAAAGCCATCCATACTCATCACCGAAATATCCTGCGGCACCCGCAGGCCAGCCTGCTCCAGCGCAGTGACGGCGCCCGCCGCAATGTAATCACCGCTGGCGAGAATTGCGGTCGGGCGCAGCGCATCAGGGCAGTGGCGCAGATATTCACTCAGCCGTTCCGCCGCTTCATTGCTGCTGAAGCTGTTCAGGGTCAGCAGATGCTGGCGGCTGTCAAACCGCAGGTTCATGGCATGCCAGGCGTCGCGCACCCCCTGCAATCGCTGCTCCATGGTGTAGCGGCGCAAGCAATGCAGCGACAGGATCTGCCGGTGTCCCTGCTCAAACAGATAGCGCGCTGAGAATTCACCAATCAGCTGATGATGGGGCGAGACCGAAGGCAGGCGCATTCGACGATCGCGGGCGTTAATCAGCACGCAGGGTTTGTTCATCTCCGCCGCCAGCTGATGAATATGCTCATCATCAATGCCGATCAGCAGCGCCGCTTCGGTCTGCTGCATCTTATCGATAAACAGCGCCGCATCACTTTCCACCTCCTCCAGCGGGCAATAGCGCAGCCGCACCTCATGCGGCTCCACCGCCTGGCTGATCCCCTGAATCACCTTGTAGTAGAAGATGTCACTGCGTACATCAAAGGCGCGAGGCGGGGCAAAGACCATCAGGTTATTCAGCAGCAGGCGACCACTGTGCAGGTTGTTAAGAACGCCCTGTTGCTGCGCCACGGCCAGCACTTTGTCACGGGTGGCGGGCCGGGTATTGGCTTTACCCGCCAGCACCCGCGACACCGTACTGATGGAGACGCCGCTGAGTGCCGCAATTTCGCTTACTTTCAGCCTTTGTTTCATTCTGTGATCGCCTTCAAATCTGCTGATGAAAAATTTTTCATAACCTGCTGAATCGCGTCAGATAAGCGTTTCAGTGCCATTTTCTGCCGGGATTCAGCCTGCCATGAAAAGCGTTGCAAAAAAGTGTCTGTACCCACGTTTCGCACTTTTCTAAGTTCGTTACAGGACACGCGGTACGCCAGCAGGCGGTGTGCGTCATCAATGGCAATCAGGAGTGGCACAATGAGCCTCGAATCAACAACCAAACCCATCAGTGCATCCCGCACGGTGCGCGTGATTAAAAATTTACGCTGGTGGATGCTGGGAATGTTCCTGCTGGGTGTAACCGTCAACTACATCACCCGCAACTCGCTCGGCATTCTGGCACCGGAACTTAAAAACAGTCTGCACATGACGACCGAACAGTACTCCTGGGTGGTGGCGGCGTTTCAGCTGGCCTATACCCTGTTTCAGCCAATCTGCGGCTGGCTGATCGATGTGATCGGACTGAAGATGGGCTTCCTGATCTGCGCGCTGATCTGGTCGGTGACCTGTCTGCTGCACGCCGGTGCGGGAAGCTGGCTGCATCTGGCATTGCTGCGCTTTGTCATGGGCGCCTCTGAGGCGGCGGCAACGCCCGCTAACGCCAAAGCGATCGGTGACTGGTTTCCGAAAAAAGAGCGCCCGGTCGCGGCGGGCTGGGCGGGCGTCGGCTTTTCGATTGGTGCCATGCTGGCGCCACCGATTATCTATGTCGCACACATAACGTTTGGCTGGCAGGGCGCCTTTCTGCTGACCGGCGGGCTGGGCCTGCTGTGGGTTGGACTCTGGTGGTGGGGCTATCACTCGCCTGAGAGCCATCCTCGTCTCTCTGATGAGGAGCGGGCCTTTATTAATCAGGACAACGAAGCGATCGGGGAAAAACTGCCGTTCTTCACCGCGCTGAAAGTGATTGGTAAAGAGAAGAAATTCTACGGCATCGCCATCCCGGCTTTTCTGGCCGAACCGGCCTGGGCGGTACTGAGCTTCTGGGTGCCGCTCTATCTGGCCAATGAGCGCGGCATGGATCTCAAGCAGATCGTGATGTTTGCCTGGCTGCCGTTTCTGGCCGCCGACCTCGGCAGCGTCGCCAGCGGCTATCTGACCAAAATCTATGTGCGCTGGTTTGGTCTCACCCGCGTCAATTCGATTGTCGCCAGTTCGGTGACCGGCGCACTGCTGATGGTCTCACTGGCGCTGATGACGCTGGTAAAAGATCCCTGGCTGGCGATCGCCCTGATCTCCGTCGGTGGCTTTGGCCATCAGGTGATCTCCTGCATGCTGAGCGCGCTGGTGGTGGAGCGTTTTGATCGCCGCCAGATGGCCACGGTCAACGGCATGCGCGGCTCCTGCGCCTGGATCGCCAGCTTTATCTTCTCGCTGATTATCGGTGTCACCGCCGATACCATCGGCTTCAATCCGCTGTTTGTGGCGATGGGCTTCTTTGACCTGATTGGTGCCGTTTTCCTGGTGATGCTGGTCGCCGAACGCCGCCAGCGCCCTGCTAACCCCTAAGGATATCGCGATGAAAACCCTGAAGAACTGGACGCTGCATCAGCAGGCCGATCACTTTGTTGAACTCAAGGTCGAAGATCGTCACTTCCTGCGGCTTTACGTGCTGGAGGATAAGCTGATGCGCGTGCTGCTGAAGCGCGACGGTGAGCTGGCGCTGAACCGCACCTGGAGCATTGCGCCTGTCAGCGACGTGCCCTGGCAGGGGCGGGATCGTGAGGCGCTGGATGGCTTTACGCTGCCGGCATTTAAGGTTGAACACGATGCGCAGCAGCTGCGCATCAGCACGCAACGGCTGCGTGTCACGGTGCATCAGCCGCTCTGCCTGAGCTGGGAGCAGTTTGATGGTGAGAGCTGGCAGCCGCTGGCCGCCGACCGTCACACCGGTGCCTATCTGCTCAATGCGCACGGCGACGGGGTCGAGCACTATCAGCGTCGCCAGCCGCAGGATCGGGTTTATGGCCTGGGCGAGAAGAGTGGCGACCTGAACCGCGTTAACCGGCGTTTTGAGATGCGAAATCTGGATGCCATGGGCTACAACGCCGCCAGCACCGATCCGCTCTATAAACATATTCCGTTTACCCTGACGCAGCGCGATGGCGTCAGTTTTGGCCTGTTCTATGACAACCTGAGCAGCAGCTGGCTCGATCTGGGGAATGAGCTGGATAACTACCATCTCCCTTATCGTCGCTACCGCGCCGAAGCGGGCGATCTTGATTACTACATGATGCTGGGCCCGACGCTGCTCGACGTCACCAAAGCCTTTGTGCGTCTGACTGGTCGCACCCTGTTTCAGCCGAAGTGGAGCCTGGGCTACAGCGGGTCCACCATGCACTACACCGACGCGCCCGACGCACAACAGCAGCTGCAATCCTTTATCCGTCTGTGTCGCGAGCATGAAATTCCCTGCGACTCGTTCCAGCTCTCGTCGGGTTACACCTCGATTAACAACAAGCGCTACGTCTTCAACTGGAATTACGACAAAGTCCCGAATCCCAATGCGCTGAGCGACGCGTTTCATACTGCCGGAATGAAGCTGGCGGCCAACATCAAACCCTGCCTGCTGCAGGATCATCCGCGCTATCAGGAAGTGGCCGCGCAGGGGCTGTTTATTCGTGACTCTGAGCAGGATCGTCCTGAGCGTTCGGTGTTCTGGGACGATGAGGGATCGCACCTCGACTTCACTCATCCGCAGGCGGTGCGCTGGTGGCAGGAGAATGTCACCCGGCAGCTGCTGGAAAAGGGCATCGATTCTACCTGGAATGACAACAACGAATATGAGGTGTGGGATGGCGAAGCGCGCTGTCACGGTTTTGGTCAGCCGATCGCCATCAAGCATATCCGGCCGGTAATGCCGTTGCTGATGATGCGCGCCTCAATGGAAGCCCAGCAGCAGTTTGCACCGGACAAACGCCCTTATCTCATCTCCCGTTCCGGCTGCGCCGGGATGCAGCGCTATGTACAGACCTGGAGCGGCGATAACCGCACCAGCTGGCAAACCCTGCGCTACAACATCCGCATGGGACTGGGGATGAGCCTCTCCGGGCTGTTTAACGTCGGGCACGATGTCGGTGGCTTCTCGGGCGATAAGCCGGATGCCGAGCTGTTTGTGCGCTGGGTTCAGAACGGCGTTATGCACCCGCGCTTTACTATCCACTCCTGGAATGACGATCACACGGTAAACGAGCCCTGGATGTACCCGGAAGTCACACCGATGATCCGCGAGGCGATCCGGCTGCGCTATCGCCTGATGCCCTACCTCTATAACCTGGCGTGGCAGGCCAGCGTGGAAGATGAGCCGATGCTGCGCCCGACCTTCCTCGATCACGAGCAGGATCCGCTGACCTATCAGGAGTGTGATGACTTTATGCTGGGGCGCGATCTGCTGGTCGCCAGCGTAGTAGAGCAGGGCGCGCGCAGTCGTGAAGTCTATCTGCCCCGTAACCGCGGCGGCTGGTATGACTGGCACAGCGGCAAGGCATTTGCGGGTGGTGAGACCATCACGCTGGATGCGCCGCTGGATCGGTTGCCGCTGCTGGTGCGGGCCGGTGCGGTGATCCCGCTGGGCGAGTGCGAAAGCACTACCGATGCGCGGCGCGATACGGTGCGGCAATGGCAGCTATGGCCTGCCCCCGAAGGCGTGCAGACACAAGGCGAAATGTTTGATGACGATGGCGAGAGCCACGGCTGGCAACAGGGTAGTGCGCTATGGCTTCGCTGGACGCTCTGCAGCAGCGCCACGCGTATCGATCTGACGGTGGAAAAACGTGGAGATTATCAGCCAGCCTGGCGGGAGATCGCGCTGTTACTGCCTGCGGGTGAAAACCGTGAACTGTGGGTGAATGGCAAGAAAGCCGCGAGTTACCGGCTGGAATAGCGGTGCCGTGGTGGCAAAGCCTAATCAATCAGGTTTTGGGCAGCAACGCTTAAGTTCAGTTAGCAGGGAACAGGGGCAGAGGAGGAAAGCGTCCCGCGGCAGGGACAAAAGCGCCGGGAGCGCTTTTGAACAACGCAAAGCGTTGGCCCGTTTACGGGCGCACCTCATGGATGAGGTGCGTAATAGCGCGGGCCGAGCGTGCCAGGGATGGAGGCTTTTGCGTCTTTCCGATCTGACCCTGTTCCCTGTGAAGGCACGATCTCACAGCGACCAGGCCTTCTACCTCAGTGGCCCCAACAGAAATTACTCTGCGTGGTTCTCGGTGCTCATGCGGCCCAGATCTTTATCGACCAGGAACAGACCGTTGCCGCTGTTGCTGACCAGCGCCAGTTTATCCAGCACGGTTTTGAACAGCTTCTCTTCTTCATGCTGCTCGGCAACATACCACTGCAGGAAGTTGAAGGTAGAGTAATCCTGTGAGGTCATGGCGGCATGGGCCAGTTCATTGATTTTGCTGGTGATCAGCTGCTCATGCTTCAGCGCCTGCTGCAGAATTTCATTCAGTGAAGTGAAAGAGACTGGCGGCGCAGCGATGGTACCCAGCACCGGCATGCCGCCGGTATCGCTCAGGTAATCAAACAGACGCTGCATATGCTGCATCTCTTCGCGTGAATGCATCTTCAGGAAGGAAGCGGCACCCTCAAAGCCTTTGTCGCTGCACCAGGCGCTCATTTGCAGATAAAGATTGGCAGAGAAAAATTCCAGGTTCAGCTGGTCGTTTAAACGCCCAGTCATTTCAGCAGTCAGCATGGCCGAGTCCTTTTAAGAAGATGTTAAATAAACAGGTATAGTCGGTGAATTATGCATCAAATATGTTAGTAAAGCGAAGGCTTTTCCGCAAAAACAGCCAATTTATCTGATTGATTTAAATAGAATTATTTCACAAATTGAATGCGAGCGATTCTCATTCTGCATCATCCCTTATCGGGCAACAAAATCACGATTTCAGCACCATGATAGTGCGCCCGGTCGCTATCCTGCTGGTGCAATCGCCGCTGAAGCTGGAGAAATAGCGGTCCTCTGATGACGCGCCGGAAATATCACGTTGTCGTCAGAAAAAGATATTTCGATGAGCCATAACAGGTATGGCGTGGATTAAACGCCCGGTGGTGACAGCAGGGTCATTAATAATCGCGCACCGATCGGCTCTGGCATAAATCATGCTTAGAACTCAGTTCCATATATTGAAACTTGCCACGGCAGGGAAGAGGCGGCAAGCCTGCTTATCAGGAGAAAATAATGTCAGATGAGAGTGTGGTTAGTCCGGTAAAAATGACGGCGACCAAAGGCAGTTATGTCGCGTTAATTTTTGCCATCCTTTTTTTCTCAGGGTTGTTTTATAACGTCGAGGGGCTTTCATGGCTGGGCGCCTTTGACTTCACCACGCTGGGCGGCAGCTTTGGCACCATGAAAGATCCCGCCAGCAACACCTTTCTTGGCGCAGGCGGACTCAGTGCCAAAGCGGGGTTCCTGTTTGCGC
>Ga0308159_1001838_pt1 | contig 27591 bp, 25 predicted proteins | sample PhyCR1_FD_201040 | JGI IMG/M metagenome (GOLD analysis project Ga0308159, IMG submission 201040) | Phyllosphere microbial communities from UC Gill Tract Community Farm, Albany, California, United States - DLSLC.R1 | ecosystem: Host-associated > Plants > Phyllosphere > Unclassified | place: USA...
TCCATATACAGCGAAAAGGATAAGCGAATCCCTGCGCCATGGGTAGTGGCTTTTCAATGTAGACCGGATTTGGCGTTTGTCAGGGGGCCTTGTCGCTGCCATTCGCGAGCAGATGTGCTCCCACAGCTATGTGTGCAAAGCGGCGAGCCTGCGACCAAACGCCACGGCGCGGGATTTGCGGCGTATCGCCATGATGCGTGGCCCTGAACCTGCATGAAACTCATTGCAACAAGGCGCGCGCGCAAAACCGTCACGTGCGATACGCATCATCCGCCCGAAACGGGCTAAGGAAACTCATCGTGAAAATCAACTGGGCCGAGAAACTGCGGCGTAACGTGCATCAACTGGCCGAGTCCCTGGGCAACCTGTTCGTCGAGACCTTCCACTACCTGGCGCTTTTCGCCATTGGCGCGGTGACGGCGTGGGCGGCGGTGATGGAGTTTCTCGGGATGCTCGAAGTCGGGCACATCAAGATTGATGACATCCTGTTGCTGTTCATCTATCTGGAACTGGGCGCGATGGTCGGGATTTATTTCAAGACCAACCACATGCCGGTGCGCTTTCTGATCTACGTGGCGATCACTGCGCTGACGCGGCTGCTGATTTCCAATGTCTCGCACCACAACCCGCCGGACATGGGCATCATCTACCTGTGCGGCGGCATCCTGTTGCTGGCGTTCTCGATTCTGGTGGTGCGTTACGCTTCGTCGCAATTTCCCTCGGTGAAGATCGAGAACCCGCAGCGCAAGATCGGCACGGGTTCCGGCGAGCATCCAGAAGTGGAAAAGGGCGAGCTTTAAAGGCCCGCCGCCTGGCCGGGCTGGCCTTTGACGCGTGGCGGTGGCGGGGTCAGCCCGGCGCCGCTGGTCATGGCTTCGAGGATCGACATGGCGCTGTGGCCCTGTTCGATGGCGATGCCGAACTGGATGCTTTGCACCAGGCGTTTCAAACGCTCGGGATCGTTGCGCTGTTCGGCGCTGATCATGCGTTTGGCCACAATGCGGCCGGCGTTGGACAGGGTCAGCATGATGCTGCCGTCCAGCCCCTGAATGCTCAGATTGATCTGATAGTCCGGCGCGAAGGCATCGGTAATGATTTGAAATGGGTTGTCCATGATGCGTCACCGCCTGATTGAACGTGCAGTTGTTGACCGGCCATGATCCGATTTGGTTCGCAACACCAGACCACTGGCATCTCGTTCGCTGAGGTTCGCAATATCCGTTTGCCTCAAGGGCGATGTAGCAAGGGACATGCCGGAAAAATTGTCGAACAATAAACACGCCATAAAAAACGGCGAGCTCTCGGGCTCGCCGTTTTTTATGGCGCGTTTTCAGGGCAGGAATGAGTCGATGACCGCGGACGGTGCAATCAGGCGGATCAGCATTCCACCCAATTCACCGCCAGCCCGCCCCGCGACGTTTCCTTGTATTTGTCATGCATGTCGGCGCCGGTGTCACGCATGGTGCGGATCACCCGGTCAAGGGAAATGAAGTGGTTGCCGTCGCCGCGCAGGGCCATTTGTGTGGCGTTGATCGCCTTCACCGCAGCGATGGCGTTGCGCTCGATGCACGGCACTTGCACCAGACCGCCGACCGGATCGCAGGTCAGGCCGAGGTTGTGCTCCAGGCCTATCTCGGCGGCGTTTTCCAGTTGCTCAGGTGTCGCGCCGAGGACGTCGGCCAGGCCGGCGGCGGCCATTGCGCAAGCCGAACCAACTTCGCCCTGACAGCCAACTTCGGCGCCGGAGATGGAGGCGTTTTTCTTGCACAGAATGCCGACGGCGGCTGCGCCGAGAAAGAACGCGACGACGTCATCGTCAGACGCGTCCGGATTGAATTTCATGTAGTAATGCAGAACGGCCGGAATGATTCCGGCGGCACCGTTGGTCGGCGCGGTGACCATGCGCCCGCCGGCGGCGTTTTCTTCGTTGACGGCGAGAGCGAACAGGTTGACCCATTCCATTGCCGACAGGGTTGAACTGATCACATTCGGTTTGCCGATTTCGAGCAGACTGCGGTGCAGTTTCGCCGCGCGGCGTGGCACCTTCAGCCCGCCGGGCAGGATGCCTTCGTGGCGCAGGCCTTGTTCGACGCACTCGCGCATCACCGACCAGATGTGCAACAGGCCCTGACGGATCTCGGCGTCGCTGCGCCAGGCGCGCTCGTTGGCCATCATCAGTTCGGATACGCGCAGATTGTGTTGTTTGCACAGGGCGAGCAGTTCGGCGGCGCTGGAAAAATCATACGGCAACACCACGTCGCTGGCCGGCGCCACGCCAGATTCGGCTTCAGCCGCTTCGACGATGAAACCGCCCCCGACCGAGTAATAGGTTTGCGCGAACAGCTCGGCGCTTTCGCCAAACGCGCTCAGCGACATGGCGTTGGGGTGGTAGGGCAGGCTTTCGTCGAGCAGCAGCAGATCGTTCTGCCAGTTGAAAGCGATCGAACGCTGACCGGCAAGAGACAGTTGCCCGGTTTCGCGCAATTGCTGGATGCGTGGATCGATGGTCGAAGGATCGATGCTGTCCGGCCACTCGCCCATCAGGCCCATGACCGTCGCGCGGTCGGTGGCGTGGCCAACACCGGTGGCCGACAGCGAGCCGTACAGACGGATTTCCACTCGTCGCACGTCATTGAGCAGATGCTGATTGATCAGGGCCTGGGCAAATGTCGCCGCTGCACGCATCGGACCGACGGTATGGGAACTGGACGGGCCGATGCCCACTTTGAATAGATCGAAAACACTGATAGCCATGCTAAACCCTTACAAGCAATGGAGTAGGAATCGCTGCCATTTTTTGTCGGACAAGCGCAATGTCGGCGATACTGCCTGCCTCCGTTCGAGGTGACCAACGAAACCTCCTAAGACAGCCTTTAGCAGGACTAAACAATGAATCGTCAATTGCATGCTCAGACCTACGTCTGGCTGCAGGTATTTGCCTGTGCCGCGCGGCACTTGTCGTTCACCCGTTGTGCCGAAGAGCTGCACATCACCCCGGGCGCGGTCAGCCAGCAGATTCGCCAACTGGAAGAACGCCTCGGCTTTCGCCTGTTTCATCGGCGCGCGCGCGGCGTTGAGTTGAGCGCAGAAGGGCAGCGGCTGGCGATTACCGTCAATGAAGCGTATGGCAGCATCGACGCCGAATTGCGCCGACTGGACGCCGGGATGATCAGCGGGACGTTACGGTTGCGCTCGATCCCCTCGTTTCTCGGCAAGTGGCTGACTCCGCGCCTGCCGCGCTTGCAGCAACGCTTTCCGGACATCCAGTTGCGCCTGGTGGCCGAGGACAGCAGCGTGCCGCTGCATGAGGGCGATTTCGATCTGGCCATCGACCTCAACGATGGCAGCTACCCCGGATTGTTATCCACAGCCTTGCTCGACGAGCAGATTTTTCCGGTGTGCGCACCAGGCTTGCTGCGCGGGCGGCCGCCGCTGCACGGGCCGGCGGATCTGGTGCATTTCCCGCTGCTGCACGACATCACCGCCTGGCGTGGCAGTTACGAATACGCGGAATGGGAGTTTTATTTGAATGCGATCGGCTTCGAAGGCGCCGATGTGCGACGCGGACATACCTTCAATCGCAATCACCTGACCATCGAAGCGGCGATTGCCGGCATGGGCGTGGCGATTGCCCGGCGCACGTTGCTCAACGATGAGCTGGAGCGCGGCACGTTGATTGTGCCGTTCGGCTTGTCGGTGCCCAACCATAAACGCTACGTGCTGCTCTATGCGCCGGGGGCATTGAGCCATCCGGGCGTGCGCGCTGTGCATGATTGGCTGGTGGAGGAGGCGGGGATTTTTCGCGGTCTGCACCCGCTGAACGACGGGCAATTGTGAGCAGATTTTGCCAACAGGCGAGGCGAATCAACTCCCGACATTAACAGCGCTTCGCTTGGTTGTCCGGCTTTTTTTGCGAATGAATATTTTTCTTTTTTCAGGGGTTGAAATGTTCGACGGTCGGGCCGATTGTTGTAACCAGGAGGTCAGGAAATTCAACTCACGGCCTCCAGCGAGCTAGCTGAAATAAGGGATGAACTATGCAAATCCAAGTCAACAGCGATAACCATATTCAAAGCAGTAAGCGACTGGAGGAGTGGGTACGTACAACTATTGAGAGCACGCTCGACCGTTATGAAGAAGACCTGACCCGTGTCGAAGTCCACCTGAGCGACGAGAACGGCGAGAAACCAGGTCCCCATGACTTGCGCTGCCAACTGGAAGCGCGGCCAAAAGGCCACCAACCGATTTCCGTGACCCACAAAGCCGATTCGCTGGAACAGGCGATCGACGGTGCAGCCGAAAAACTCGAGCACGCACTGGATCACCTGTTCGGCAAACTGCGAGGTAAACCACGCGCCGCTGTAGTGCCATTCACCGGCAAAGCGAATGACAAATTGCTGGCAGAAGAATTTGACGAGAACGAACAGGCAGCGATCAACAGTTGATGCGCTGATTTCATAAGCCACCCCAATGAGAACGGGCCTGCGAATGCAGGCCTGTTTTTTTTTGTGGCTGATCTGGTGTACGGCGTTAGAACGCAGCCCTCACCCCATACACTCCCGGAGGGAGAGGGGGCCGATCTCTATTGGTTTCAAAACTTGCATTCGGCTCAATATTTCATGTCGACGCAATCCGTTAAGACAACTCGGTCGGTTCCCTCTCCCTCCGGGAGAGGGCTAGGGTGAGGGCGCTTTTCGATGTGCCGCGATTCTGATGATCTGCTTCAGCACATCGCCCATCTGCTGCATCACCTCAAGATTACTGAAGCGCACGACTTCAATGCCCTTTTGGTTCAGATAGTGTGTCCGGCGCTGGTCATGGATCAATCCCGGCGATTCACAGTGTTGTCCACCATCCAGCTCGATCGCCAACCTCAGCTCGGCACAGTAAAAATCCAGCACATAGGGTGGGCAGGGATTCTGACGACGAAATTTCAGATTGGCGATTTGCCGGGCGCGAAGCTTTTGCCAGAGCAGGTGTTCGCAGTCGGTTTGTTTGGTGCGGAGCTGGCGGGCGAACTGGGCGAGGGTAGGGCGATTCTGCATGCTTCACGGTCCTTGTGAAGTGGGTTTGATAATTCACTGTAGCCCAGAACCCTCACCCCAGCCCTCTCCCAGAGGGAGAGGGAGCCGACCGCGTTGTCAGCGGGATGTATGTCAACCTGAAATACCGCATCAATTATGGATTCCACTCAGCACTTTCAGGTCGATAGATCTCTGGAATATCCCACAATCAGTCCCCTCTCCCTCCGGGAGAGGGCTAGGGTGAGGGGCTTTTGACTTTGATCAGCCAAGTCAGAACGCCACTGAAGTCTGCACATAAACCGTCCGCGGTTCCCCCACATATTTGCCCTTGTTGTTGTCATCGAACGAGCGCGTGAAGTACTGCGTGTTGAAGATGTTCTTCACTCCCACCGCCACGTTCAGATCGGACAGCTGCGGCCCGAAGTCATACCCTGCGCGGCTGCTGAACAGCATATAGCCGGGGATCTTGCCAGTGCTGCCGTCAGCAATTTCTTTTGAAGTGTTGGCGTTGTCGGCGAACTGGTCGCTCTGGAAGGTGCTGTCCAGATTGAGCTTCCACGGCCCTTCGGTGTAGCCGACGCCCAACGTGCCTTTGTGCTTCGAAGAGAACGGCACGCGGTTGCCCTTGTTCGGGCCGTCTTCGCGGATGGTCGCGTCAACATAGGCGTACGAGGCGTAAACATCGAATCCAGCCAACGCCGGATTCAGGTTGTCGAGCGCGTAGTTGATGCTGGTCTCGATGCCCTGATGGCGGGTTTCACCGCGGGCGATCACCGAATCGTTGGTCTGGTTGCTTTCGTACTGGTTGTCGAAGTTGATTAGGAACGCGCCGATCTCCGCACGCAACGCGCCGTTGTCGTAGCGCGTGCCGACTTCCCAGGTGCGCGCCTTTTCCGGTTTCACTTCGCCGCTGGTGACGCGGTTGGGCATCTGGCTGTATTGCACGCTGCCGAACGAGCCTTCGGTGTTGGCGTACAGATTCCAGTTGTCGTTGAGGTGATAAAGCACGTTCAGCGCCGGCAGCGCGGTGTTGTAGTCGCCCTTGTATTTGACGTTGGTCAGGTTGTTGGTCTGCTGCGACTCGATCATTTCGTAGCGCACGCCGGGGGTGATGGTCCATTTGCCGATATCGATCCGATCGTCGACGAAGAACGCATTGGCCTCAGTGCCACCACGGGTGTCGCGGTCATTGCGGCTGTTGGTGGTCGGGTATTCGTTGCTGGCGATCGGCGTGCGATAGCGCAGTTCGTGGCCGGCTTCGTTGATGTAGCGGTAGCCGACGCCGACTTCATGGCTGGTCGGACCGAGGTCGAAGCCTTGGGCGAAACGGGTTTCCAGACCGCGCACCCAGTACTCGCGCGGCGACAGCGACAGGAACGTGCCCTGGTCCAGATAACCGCTGCGCAGGGTCTTGGTGAAGAAGGTGTTGGCGGTGAATTCGCGGCGATCTTCCTGATAGCGATAACCGAAATTGAACATCGTGCGACGGCCCCAGAACTGGTCTTTCGGTCGCGTCGACTGGTACGGATCGGCATCGTAATCGGCGACGTTCAAGCCACCAGGCATGTCGGCCTTGCCTTCGTAATACTGGGCCATGGCGTTGAAGCTGTTGGCCTCGTCGAGCTGATATTTGCCTTTGAGAATCAGGTCGTCGATCTCAGTGTCGCTGTGTTCGCGCCAGTCGCCGCCGCGAGTGCCGGAGTAGAGCAACGCGCCGCCCAGGCCGTTGGCGTTGGTGCCACCGGCCAGCAGGTTGGCGCTGGTCTTGAAGCCGTCGTGGCTCGACGAAGGGCTGGTTTCGGTCTGGAAACCGCCTTTCACGGTCGGCTCATCGGGAATCGCCCGGGTCACGAAGTTGACCACGCCGCCGACGTTCTGCGGCCCGTAACGCACCGCGCCACCGCCACGCACCACGTCTACCGCGTCCATGTTGCCCATGCTGATCGGCGCGAACGATAACTGCGGCTGGCCGTAAGGCGCGAAGGGCACCGGGATGCCGTCCATCAATACGGTCGAGCGCGCGGCCAGACGCGGATTCAAACCGCGGATGCCGAAGTTCAGTGCCATGTCATGGCTGCCGGTGCCGTTGTTTTCCGGGGCGTTGACGCCAGGGATGCGGTTGAGCACGTCGCGCGCCTGTGTGGCGCCCTGGCGTTCGAATTCTTCGCGGCGGATCACGTCGCGCGCGCCGGGATGTTCGAACACGTTGATCTGCGCCGCATCGCCGAGCCAGTCGCCGACGACTTTCGAGGTGTCGAGCTGCAGCGCCGCGTCAGCCAGCGGTTGCAGGCTGAACGCATTGTCACCTTCGGCGCGTGCTTGCAGGCCTGTGCCTTCGAGTAAGGCATCGAGACCTTGCTCGGTGGTGTAGTTGCCCTCCAGGCCACGGCTTTGCAAGCCACCAGTGACTTGCGAGCCAAAGGAGATCAGCACCCCGGCTTCACGGCCGAATTGATTGAGCGCGCTTTCCAGCGACGACGGCGCAATGTGATAAGCCTTGGCGTCGGCGGCCAGCGCGGCGGGCAGGGCGCTGAAGCTCAGGCTGGCGCCAAGGACGACGTTGCGCAAGGTGCGCGCCAAGGGTGTGAGGCGGGTGAGGTCCATGTTGGGTGATCCTGAGAAGGTTGAATCAAGGGGCTTTCCTTCTCTGTCACGCCAGATCTGAAAAACGGCTCATTTATTTTTCAGGTGCTTCAAACCCGCGCTTCGACGCTCACCCAGTAGCGGGTGAAACGCCGGACTTTGACCGGCAGACTGATTTGTAGCAGATCGAGGATCCGCTCGCTGTCGTCCAATGGATACGTCCCGGAGATCAGCAAGTCGGCGACGTTCTTGTCGCAATGCAGCTGACCGCGACGGTAGCGGCCCAGCTCATCAAGGAAGTCGCCCAGGCGCATGTGTGCGGCGACCAGCATGCCGTCAGTCCAAGCGCCGCTGTTGGCATCCAGCGGTTTGGCTTCGCTGATGAAACTGGCGGTAAAGCTCAGCTGGCGCGCGACCGGCAGCAGCACGGGAGCGCGCTGGTTGACGGTCAGTTCGACTCGCCCGGCAAACAGGGCGATCTGCGTGCGGTCGGCAAACTGCCGCACATTCAGTCGCGCGCCTTGAGTGTTCAGAACACCTTGCGCGGTGCGGATCGCGAACGAGTTGGCGGCGCTGAGGAGCATTTCGCCTTCGAGCAGGCGAATCAGGCGCTGCTCGCCATCGACGTCTATGGCGCTCGCCGTGTTGAGCTGCAACAGATCGTCGCCACCCAGCGACACCTTGCGCCGCTGCCCGAGCGGCGTGCGGTAATCGGCGAGCAACGACGGCAGCGGCGTGTGCTCGCGCAGGCCCCAGGTCATGGCCGAACCGGCGCCCAGAATCAGCAGCAGTTTCAGCGCCTGTCGACGGCTGGCGGATGTCGGCCCATTCAGTGCCGCATGGGCCAGCGGTGACGACACCCCGCGCAAGCGCTGATTGACCCGCTGCATGTGTTCCCAGGCGCGGCGATGTTCGCTGTGCGCGTCCAGCCATTGCTGCCAGGCCTGTTGCTGGCGCGGCGTAAGGGCGCCTTGCTGCATTTCCAGCAGCCAGTGCACGGCTTGCTCGGCCACTTGCGCGGAAAAGTCCGGTGCGCCGTTCATAAAGCGAAATAGCAGCGCAGCGCCGCTTTGTGCAGGTGCCGTTTGACCGTGGCTACGGAGATGCCGAGTTCTGCGGCGATTTGTGGATACGTCAGGCCATCGACCTGCGCCAGCAAAAAGGCGCGTTTGACCGCACGCGGCAGGCCGTCGAGCAACTCGTCCAGCTCCATCAGGGTTTGCAGGATGATCGCTTTGTGTTCTTCCGACGGCGCGACGATCTCCGGCATCTGCGCCAGGGTTTCGAGGTAGGCGCGCTCCAGGTCCTGGCGGCGGTAATGGTTGAACAGTACGCGTTTGGCGAGGGTAGTCAGGAACGCGCGCGGCTCGATGATCAGTGGCGGCTCGCGCGCAGTCAGTACTTTGATGAAGGTGTCCTGGGCCAGGTCCGCCGCGCTGTCCGGGCAGCCGAGCTTGCGTCGCAACCAGCCGGTAAGCCAGCTGTGATGAGCCTGATAAAGCGATTCGACAGGATGGACGGACGGCAACGGAATGACTCCGGACGCAAAGCAGGCGTCGAGAACGTGCGTTAGAGAACAAGAACGGTTCGCATTGTAGGGTGCGATTACGGCATCCGGCAATCAGAAGCTTTTGCGTATGAGAATATTTATCATTAATATCGCAGGCCTGATCCGGCTCGTCTGCCGGGCGTTTTTCGTTTCAGGGTCGAAACATGAAAGACAAAATCGCCACACTGCCCATGTCCTATCGTCTGGCCGTCACCTCACGGATATTGGCAGCGGTGTTCGGTGGCTATCTCGTTGCCGCGCTGGCCAGCGTGACGCTGACTCTATGGTTGCCGCAGGGGCGTGCCGAAGCGCTGGTGACCGGCATGACCGTTTCGTTTCTGGTCTATCTGGTCGCCGTGCTCTGGTGCATGGCCTGTCGTACGGCATGGTCGGCGTGTGTCGGCTTGCTGGTGCCCAGCGTGATTCTGGCGACCGTTTCCGGGGTAGTGCGGGGCTTGGGGCTGGTATGAAAGCAGGCTTTCATCAGGCCCTGACCGGGCTGCGAACAGGGGCGCAGCGCTGACATGCTGATCGGCCTGCCACCGGAGTCGCGCGACGACGAGCCGCATGGCGCGCGTGCGCATTTTCTCCAGGTGTTTCTGTCGCAGCGCTCGCAAATGGAAGCGCTGGTGAACCGTCGTGTCGGTTGCCGCGCGACGGCGGCGGATCTGGTGCAGGATCTGTTTCTGCGTTTCTGGCGACGGCCGCTGGTGCAGGTCGAAGAGCTCAGCACCTACCTGTTGCGCTGCGCCGGCAACATTGCCATCGACCATCTGCGCAGCGAAGGCACGCGCGCGCGCGTCAACGAAGGCTGGCAACCGGACGAGCCGCACAGCCACGGCAGCGAGCCGCAAGCTGCGCTCGAAGCCGGCAATGACCTGCGCCATGTCGAAGCGGCGTTGCGCGCCTTGCCCGAGCGCACCCGGCAGATTTTCCTGCTCAACCGCATCCACGGGCGCAAATACGCAGACATCGCCAGAGCCATGGGCCTGTCCCAAAGTGCCGTGGAAAAACATATGATGCGCGCCCTCGAGGCCTGCAAGGCCAGCCTGCGCGACCCCGCGCCACGCCTGCCAGGGAAAGCACCGTGAACCCCGCCGATAACATTGTTCCGACGCCCGCCCAGGAGCAGGCCGCTCTGGCCTGGCTGAGCCTGCTGCATGACCGGCCCAGCGCCGGCGATCAACTGACCTTCAGCCAGTGGCTGCGCGCCGACCCGGCCCACGCCCAGGCGTATGCCCAGGCGCAGGTGCTGTGGGAGCTGAGCGAAGGCCCGGCGCGCACCCTGGCCGATGAGGAGGCGTTGGCGTTGCAGGGGTATCTCGACGCCATGGACCGTCCGCGACGTTCAACGGTTATGCGCTGGTCCGGGGGGCTGGCCATGGCGGCGTGTCTGCTGCTGATGGTCAGCCTCGGCACGGGATGGCAAGCGCAGCGCTGGCTCGATGATCTGGGCGCCGATTTTGTCTCGGCACCCGGCGAGATCCGCACGGTGACGCTGGCCGATCAATCGCAAGTGACGCTAGATGCCGACAGCGCAATTGCCGTCGATTTCAGCCACGGCGAGCGGCGTGTACAACTGCGCCGTGGCGCCGGATTTTTCAGCGTCAGCCACACCGGCGCGCCGTTTGTCGTTGCGGCCGAAAACGGCGAGGCACGGGTGCTCGGCACGCAATTCGAAGTGCGCTTGCAGCCCCAGGGCGCGCAGGTCACGGTGCTGTCGGGGCGGGTGGGCGTAACGGCGAGCCGCGATGGCGAACAGCAGATTCTCACCGCCGGCCAGCAGGTGGCTTACGGCGAAGGCGCAGCGGAAAAACTCCATGCGGTCGACAGCGAAGCGCAACTGGCCTGGCGTCAGGGTTGGCTGACTTATTACAAATCGACGCTGGCCGAGGTGGTCGAGGATTTGCGCCGCTATTACCCGGGCAGGATCGTATTGCTCAATGATGGGCTGGCGGCGCGCAAGGTGAGCGGCAGCTTCCCCAGCAAGGATCCGCAAGCGGTGCTCAATTCGCTGCAGGGGGTGTTGGGGTTTGAGCAGCATCGGGTGTTGGGGCATCTGATTATTCTGCGTTGAGCCGCCCGACCTCTTCGCGAGCAGGCTCGCTCCCACAGGGGAATCGCATTCCAAAGGTGGGAGCGAGCCTGCTCGCGAAGGCGGCCTGGCAACCCACACAAAAAATATTTTCAGATCAGGGTGAGGTAAACCTCAGCCCCATCCGTGTAGTGACTGAAACTGCGAGTCATTCGCATCCGTTGCGGTTCTACACAGGTCATTGAGTCATGAAGTCCAGGGCAAAATCGGGTTCGGTCAAACAGTGGTTGGGCAGGTCGGCGTTGAGTTTTTCGGCACTGGCGATGTTGCCGGTCAGCATCGCATCGGCCGCTGAAACGCTCAGCAGCCAGGCGCAAAAGCAGTACAGTTTTTCGCTGGCCGCCAAACCGCTGCCGCAAGCCTTGAGCGACTTCAGCCGCGTCACCGGGCAAAGCGTGGTCTACACCGACGAAGCGCCGTACGGGCTGACGGCGCCGGCGGTCAACGGCCAGATGAGCGCCGAACAGGCACTGCAGCGCTTGCTCAGCGGCTCCGGTCTGAACTTCCGCCGCACCGACAGCCACACGCTGGCGCTTGAGCCCAAACCCAGCGAAGGCGCACTGAACCTCGGCACCACCACCATCACTTCGACGCGCGACGACTCAACCAGCTATCAACCGCCAGAGACCAGTTCAGTGATGCGTTCCTCGGCGTCGTTGCAGGAGGTGCCGCAGACCGTCAACGTCATCCCGGCCCAGGTAATCCGCGATCAGGCGCCGCGCAATCTCGACGATGCGCTGGCCAATGTCAGCGGCATCACCCAGGGCAACACCTTGGGCAGCACTCAGGACTCGGTGATGACTCGCGGCTTTGGCGACAACCGCAACGGCTCGATCATGCGCGACGGCATGCCGATCGTCCAGGGCCGAGGGATGAACGCCACGGTCGATCGTGTCGAAGTGCTCAAGGGCCCGGCCTCGTTGCTCTATGGCATTCAAGACCCGGGCGGCGTCGTCAACCTGGTCAGCAAGAAACCGGAACTCACGCCCTACAACGCGCTGACGGTCCGCGGCTCGACCTACGGCGAAGGCAAGAACGGCAGCGGCGGGAGCTTCGACAGTACCGGCGCACTGGGTGAGTCCGGGCTGGCCTATCGCATGGTGGTGGATCACGAGGACGAGGATTACTGGCGCAATTTCGGCACTCACCGCGAAACCCTGATCGCGCCGTCGCTGGCCTGGTTCGGTGAAAACACCCAATTGCTGTTCGCCTACGAGCATCGCGAATTTCTCACGCCGTTCGACCGCGGTACGCTGATCGACCCGCGCACCAATCACCCGCTGGACATCTCGCGCAAACAGCGCCTCGACGAGCCGTTCAACAACATGGAAGGGCGCTCGGACCTTTATCACTTCGAAGCCGATCATCAACTCAACGACGACTGGACAGCCCATTTCGGCTACAGCTGGAATCGCGAAACCTACGACGCCAGTCAGGTGCGCGTAACCGCCATCGACACGAAAAAAGGCACATTGACCCGCAGCATGGACGGCACCCAGAACGCGATCAGCACTGACCACTTCACCACCGCCAGCCTTGAAGGCAAGGTCAATCTGCTGGGCATGCAGCATGATCTGGTGTTCGGCGTGGACGACGAGTACCGCAAGATCTACCGCGAAGACCTGATCCGGCAGAAAAGCCTGACCACCTTCAGCTACGTCAATCCGGTGTATGGCCGCGAAGTGATGGGCACCACGGTCAGCGCACCCGACAGCGCACAGACCGATGAACTGCGCAGCGATTCGCTGTTTCTGCAGGACTCGATTCACCTCACCGATCAGTGGATTCTGGTGGCCGGCGGGCGTTTTCAGGAATACGACCAGTACGCCGGCAAAGGTGTGCCGTTCAAGGCCAACACCGACAGCAATGGCCAGAAATGGGTGCCGCGTGCCGGCCTGGTGTATCGCTACACCGACGCCTTGTCGTTCTACGGCAGCTACACCGAGTCGTTCAAACCCAACTCGACCATCGCCCCGCTGAGCGGCAGCAGCACCGTGCTCGACGGCAGCATCGCGCCGGAAGAAGCCAAGTCGTGGGAACTGGGGGCGCGGCTGGATCTGCCGGGGCGTATTACCGGCAACGTCGCGTTGTTCGACATCAAGAAACGCAACGTACTGGTGGCCAACGCCGAAGGCCCGACGACGCTTTACAGTGCTGCCGGTGAGGTACGTTCGCGCGGCCTCGAGGTGGATTTGAGCGGGCAGCTCAGTGAGCGCTGGAGCATGATCGGCAGTTATGCCTACACCGATGCCGAAGTCACCGAAGACCCCGACTACAAAGGCAAGCGCCTGCAAAACGTGGCGAAAAATTCCGGCTCGCTGTCGGCGGTTTATGATTTTGGTAGCGTGTTCGGCGGCGATCAGTTACGCGTGGGGGCCGGAGCGCGTTACGTCGGTGAGCGTGCGGGAAATGCGGTGAATGATTTCGATCTGCCGAGCTACACCGTGGCCGATGCGTTTGCGACTTACGACACGAGGGTGGAAGGGCAGAAGGTCAAATTTCAGCTGAACGTGAAGAACCTGTTTGACCGCACGTATTACACGTCGTCGGCGAGCCGGTTCTTTGTGTCGATGGGGGATGCGCGGCAGGTTTCGTTGTCGAGTACTTTGGAGTTTTAAGGCAAGATCAAAAGCCCCTCACCCTAGCCCTCTCCCGGAGGGAGAGGGGACTGACCGAGGGATATTGGAGAGTTCTGCCGACGTGATCGATCTTTACCGAATCCATAATCGACTCGGTGATTCAGGTCCATGTATGACGCCAGACACCTCGGTCGGCTCCCTCTCCCTCGGGAGAGGGCTGGGGTGAGGGGAACGGGTTCAGCGCAAAAACGCCTGCCGATACTCCCCCGGCGTCCCGCCCAACACCTGCTTGAACCGATTAGTAAAATGACTCGCACTGGCAAAACCGCACGCCAGCGCAATCTCACCCAGCGGCAGCATGGTCCCGCGCAACATCTGCCGCGCCCGGTCCAGGCGTCGCGCCAGCACATATTGATGCGGCGGCAGTCCGAAGCTTGCGCGGAACATCCGTGCAAAATGGTATTCCGACAGCGCACACAATCCGGCCAGTTGTCCGAGGGTGATCGGCTCCGCCAGTTGGCTGTCGATGTACGCCACCAGTTGCCGGCGTTGATGCGCCGCCAGCCCACCCTTCAAACGCAAGCCCTGACGCGCACCGACCTGGCTGAGCAAGGTGTGGCTGATCAATTCATGGGCGATGCTGCTGGTCAGCAAGCGCTCGGCGGGTTCGTCCCAGTTCAGCGCCAGCAATTGGCGAAAACGCTGTGCCTGTTGCGGGTCTTCGAGAAAAGTATGCTCGCGCAACTGCATCTCGCGCGGCTCGCGGTCGAGCAAGGTCACGCAGCCGAGGGCGAATTGTTCAGCGCTGAAATACAGGTGCGCCAGACGAATATCGCCGTTGACCACCCACCCCGACTCATGCTCGGCCGGGAGAATGCACAGCTTGTCTGGCGCACCCTTTTGCTGCGGTTGGCCGCGCCGAAACGTGCCGGTGCCGCCGGCGATGTAGCAGGACACGGTATGGTGGCCCGGCGCTGAATATTCGCGGGCGTCGTGGTGATTGGTCCACACCGCGGCGGACAAGCCGTCGCCGAGCTCGGCGCTGTGCACCAGGCGGGCGTTTGGCGAGCTGTTGAGCTCTTGAAAGACTTGCAGGGTATCGATGGCGGCCATGGGTGATTTTCTCCGACGCCTTGCATGCTACTCCGTAGACACCCGGCTGCCAGCCCGTCACTCGAGAAAAGCGCAAGAATCTGCAAGCGTGCACAGCGGCACCACACCGACACTCAAGGCCTGTCGAGGAGAGTGCGTTATGAACCTGTCGTTGTATTTGTTGACCGTAGTGATCTGGGGCACCACGTGGATCGCCCTGAAATGGCAATTGGGCGTGGTGGCAATACCGGTGTCGATTGTCTACCGCTTCGGGCTCGCCGCGCTGGTGTTGTTTGCGCTATTGCTGCTCAGCCGCCGTCTGCAGCCGATGAATCGTCGCGGGCATCTGATTTGTGTGGCGCAAGGGTTGTGTCTGTTTTGCGTGAATTTCATGTGTTTTCTCACCGCCAGCCAATGGATTCCCAGCGGGCTGGTCGCGGTGGTTTTTTCCACGGCGACACTGTGGAATGCGCTCAACGCGCGGGTGTTCTTCGGCCAGCGCATTGCACGCAACGTGCTGATGGGCGGCGGGCTCGGTTTGTTCGGCCTGGGCCTGCTGTTCTGGCCGGAACTGGCCGGGCATCAAGCCAGCCCGCAAACCCTGCTGGGCCTTGGCCTGGCGCTGTGTGGGACGTTGTGTTTTTCGGCAGGCAACATGCTATCGAGTCTGCAACAGAAAGCCGGCCTCAGACCGCTGACGACTAATGCCTGGGGCATGGCGTATGGCGCGGCGATGCTGACGCTCTGGTGCCTGGTCAAAGGCATCCCGTTCGACATGGATTGGAGCTCGCGGTACGTCGGCGCGTTGTTGTATCTGGTGATTCCGGGTTCGGTGATCGGCTTCACCGCCTATCTGACACTGGTCGGGCGCATGGGCCCGGAGCGCGCGGCTTACTGCACGGTGCTGTTTCCGGTGGTGGCATTGAACGTCTCGGCGTTTGCCGAAGGTTATCAATGGACTGCACCGGCGTTGATCGGTCTGGTGTTGGTGATGCTGGGCAATGTGCTGGTGTTTCGTAAACCGAAAATAGCGCTAGCCCCCGTGCCCGGAAAATTGGCTTGAGTCATTGAACACTTAACTTCAGTGCTCAACTTTCAAGCTGATGTAAATCATCACCGGAAAGATGAAGTCGACAATATGCCGGGCCCAGTCTTTGGCATTCCAGGATTGCGAAGTGTCCATGTCGAACCATTCGACGCCGACGGTTTGCAGGCAAACGTAGTAAATGAAAATGGCCGCCAGAATACCCATGATTGAAAACTTTTTCGCTTCATGGAAAATCTCGGCGGAGGAGTTGATATGCCGATACAGCTGATAGGTGCCGATCAGGCAGAGCACGGTATAGGTGACTTCCAGGGTAATGATGAACCAGTAGATCCGGTGGTGGACCATCGGTGACTCAATCGCCCGATACTTGATATTCTCGCTGGCGGTGGTGGTATCCATACTCAGGATATGCGCAACGTAAGTGTAGTTGGACTCATAGTCGGTGAAGTTGTGAATCATTACCAGCAGTCCAAAGAAGCTGATGTAGGCCATCAGGATGACTTTGCTGTAACGGATCAGTTTTTCGGTGGTCAGGGTGTTCAAGGTATTGGCTCTCCATGGCAAATGTCTTTAGATAGACGGATGCGGAGAGCTTATAGTGCGGCTGTAGAAGTTTGGTCGTTGTTCGATTGCAAGTTGTGTATATATAACTAACGGGCAAGTGCAATGTGCACTTGCCCGTTGTTTTTCAGCCGCGCCAGACTTGCGGGTTGACCAGATCCTGCGGACGTTCGCCGAGCAGGGCGCTGCGCAGGTTGGCCAGTGCGCGATTGGCCATGGCTTCACGGGTTTCGGTGGTGGCCGAGCCGATGTGCGGCAGGGTCACGGCGTTACTCAGCTGGAACAGCGGCGACTCGGCCAGCGGTTCTTTTTCGTAGACGTCCAGCCCGGCGCCACGGATGCGCTGGTTTTGCAGGGCTTCGATCAGTGCCGGTTCATCGACAACCGGGCCGCGCGAGATGTTGACCAGGATGGCGCTCGGTTTCATCAGCGCCAGTTCGCGGTGGCTGATGAGGTGGCGGGTCTTGTCGCTGAGCGGCACCACCAGGCAGACGAAATCGGCCTCGGCGAGCAGTTGCTCAAGGCTGCGAAATTGTGCGCCGAGTTCCTTTTCCAGTTCGGTCTTGCGACTGTTGCCGCTGTAGATGATCGGCATGTTGAAGCCGAAACGGCCGCGGCGAGCGACGGCGGCGCCGATGTTGCCCATGCCGACAATGCCGAGGGTTTTGCCATGGACGTCGCAACCGAACAGGGGCGCGCCGACGCTGGCTTGCCATTGCCCGGCCTTGGTCCAGGCATCGAGTTCGGCGACGCGGCGGGCGCTGCTCATGATCAGGGCGAACGCTAGGTCGGCGGTGCTTTCGGTGAGAACGTCGGGGGTGTTGGTGAGCATGATCCCGCGTTGGTTGAAGTAATCGAGGTCGTAGTTGTCGTAGCCGACGGAGACGCTGGAGACCACTTCGAGTTTGGTCGCGCTTTCGAGTTGCGCCTGGCCGAGTTTGCGGCCGACGCCGATGAGGCCGTGGGCGTGGGGCAGGGCTTCGTTGAATTGGGCGTTGATGTCACCGGTCTTTGGGTTGGGGACGATGACGTCGAACTCCTGTTGCAGGCGTTCGATCATGGGCGGGGTGATGCGGCTGAAGGCCAGGACTGTTTTTTTCATTGCTCGGGGCTCGTCGTGCGGCTTGATTGAAAGCACGCTAACATTTTCTGGGTGGGGTTGTCTTGGCGGCCTCTGGGCCGACCAGGTTCTTGTTGTTTTGGGGGCATATCCGTTTTATTGGGTGTGGCGGCTGGCGGTTTCGCCCTTACGGCGAGTCCCTTTTTCAAACGCCAAAAAGGAACCAAAAGGCTTTGCTCCTGCGTCCGGCCCTCGCAGGCTCGGGTCCCTTCGCTCCGGGATCGATCCGGGCGCAGCGGCTACGGTTTGCTTCGCTGCACCTACTTCCGCTGTGTACGACTTCGTCGTACGGTCGCTGCGCTCCCACGCCCGGATCAATCCCTGCGCTCAGCCTTCCGATGTCGCTGGTTAGGCAAGATCAAAAGCACTCGAGCTGGCGCTCATTGTTGAGTGGTGAGAAGCGGGGGGTTGGCTTTGGATTTGTGGTGGGTTTGCCCCTCACCCCAGCCCTCTCCCGAGGGAGAGGGAGCCAGATTGATGAGCTGTTCAAATCCTGAGTTCGGCTCGGTATTTCAGGTCTGCGTACCTTGCCTGAACAACGCGATCAGTCCCCTCTCCCTCCGGGAGAGGGCTAGGGTGAGGGGCTTTTGATTCTCATCCGACGTCGGCGCAGCTCTCGCACCCACCACGAACAGTCCCCTCTCCCTACAAACGCGCGACGTTTAAAAATCAGTTCGCAACCCGTGCCCCGGCCAGACTTCCACTCAATTCATACGCCGCCAGTTCCGCCTGGTGCGCCGCCAGTATTTCCGGCAACGAGCCGCGCAGGTATTCGACCCACGTCTTGATCTTCGCATCCAGGTACTGCCGCGACGGGTAGATCGCGTACAGGTTCAGTTCTTGCGAGCGGTAGTTCGGCATTACCCGCACCAGCGTGCCGTTGCGCAGGCCTTCGATGGCGGCGTACACCGGCAATACGCCCACGCCCATACCGCTGGTGATCGCGGTTTTCATGGCGTCGGCGGAGTTCACCAGGAACGGCGAGCTGTTGATGGTGACCATTTCCTGGCCGTCCGGGCCGTCGAAGGCCCATTTTTCCAGGGGGATGACCGGGCTGACCAGGCGCAGGCAGGCGTGGTTGAGCAGGTCGCTGGGTTTTTGTGCGGCGCCGTTGGCTTTCACGTAGGCCGGTGAGGCGCAGACGATGCTGTAGGTGATGCCCAGGCGCTGCGAGACGAAACCCGAGTCCGGCAGTTCGCTGGCGAGCACGATGGATACGTCGTAGCCCTCGTCGAGCAGATCCGGCACGCGGTTGGCCATGGTCAGGTCGAAGGTCACGTCCGGGTGGGTCTTGCGATAGCGGGCGATGGCGTCGATGACGAAGTGCTGGCCGATGCCGGTCATGGTGTGCACTTTCAACTGCCCGGCGGGGCGGGCGTGGGCGTCGCTGGCTTCGGCCTCGGCTTCCTCGACGTAGGCGAGGATCTGCTCGCAGCGCAGCAGGTAGCGCTTGCCGGCCTCGGTGAGGGCGATGCGCCGCGTGGTGCGGTTGAGCAGGCGGGTTTGCAGGTGGGCTTCGAGGTTGGAAACCGCGCGCGAGACGTTGGCGGTGGTGGTGTCGAGTTGCACGGCAGCGGCGGTGAAGCTGCCGGCTTCGGCGACGCAACTGAAGGCGCGCATGTTTTGCAAGGTGTCCATGGGGTGCTCTCAAGGGAGATGGCAAATTGTGACACGAAGTTTCAGGGGCTGAGACCCCAGACTTAAGGATTATCGCGTTAACCGTAACAAAGATTCACAGAAAACCCAGCTTATCGCCGGAATGGCGCCCCCCTAGAATTGCGCCGTTGTGGGAGTCGAGGCGTACAGGCCGGTTGTTCAGCCCGAACCGAGGTGCTGCTTTTGACGAGCAGGCTCGCGCCCACAACGTCCCGTTTTATCCCCTTTTCAGGAATTCGCAGCTGTGCCGCGTCGCATCAACAGAGCGCTTTTGCCGCTCAGTGTTCTGGCTTTCACCCTGGGTCTTGGCGGCTGCATCTCAACGCAAGGAATCGCCCCGCACAGCGAGGCATTGGCGGCCAATTCACTGGCCACCGACGAGGCCATTGCCCACGCCGCCCGTGACGCCCATTGGCCCAGCGGGCAATGGTGGCAAGCCTACGGCGACCCGCAACTTGACCACTGGATCGACCTCGCCGTACAAGGCAGCCCGACGATGGCCATGGCCGCCGCGCGGGTGCGCCAGGCCAAGGCGCTGGCCGGTGTCGCCGAGGCGGCGGAGTCGTTGCAGGTCAATGGCGAGTCGACGCTCAAACGGCACAACTGGCCGACCGATCCGTTCTATGGCCCTGGCGACTTGGCCAACACCACAACCTGGGACAACAACGCCGCACTGGGTTTCAGCTATGCGCTCGATCTCTGGGGGCGTGAGAGCAATGCCAGTGAGCGCGCGGTGGATCTGGCGCACAGGAGCGTCGCCGAAGCGCGGCTGGCGCAGCTCGAATTGCAAAGCAACATCGTGCGCGCCTACATCGAACTGTCGCTGCATTACGCCCAGCGTGACATCGTCGCGGCGACGCTGGCGCAGCAACAGCAAATTCTCGATCTGGCGCAGAAACGTCTTGATGGCGGGATCGGCACGCACTTCGAAGTCAGCCAGGCTGAAACGCCGCTGCCGGAAACTCATCGCCAACTCGATGCGCTGGACGAAGAAATCGCCCTGAGCCGCAACCAGATTGCCGCGCTCGCCGGCCAGGGACCGGGCGCGGGTGCGCAATTGCAGCGGCCGACGCTGGCGCTCGGTGCGGCGTTGAAATTGCCTTCGGCGTTGCCCGCCGATCTGCTCGGCCAGCGTCCCGACGTGGTCGCCAGTCGCTGGCAAGTGGCGGCGCAGGCGCGCGGCATCGACGTCGCTCATGCGGGTTTTTACCCCAACGTCGACCTGGTCGGCAGCCTCGGCTACATGGCCACCGGTGGCGGCGCGCTGGAGTTCCTGACCGGCAAGAAACTCAACTACAACGTCGGCCCGGCGATCTCATTGCCGATCTTCGATGGCGGGCGATTGCGTGCCGAGTTGGGCGAGGCGGCGGCCGGTTACGACATCGCCGTGGCGCACTACAACCAGACGCTGATCAACGCGCTGAAGAACATTTCCGACCAGTTGATCCGCCGCGAATCGATGGACAAGCAGCAAGGCTTTGCCGCCGAGTCGGTGGCCACGGCGCAGAAGACCTACGACATCGCAATGATCGCTTACCAGCGCGGCCTCACCGATTACCTCAACGTGCTCAACGCGCAGACCTTGCTGTTCAAACAGCAGCAGGTGCAGCAGCAGGTGCAGGCGGCGCGCTTGAGTGCGCATGCCGAACTGGTGACGGCATTGGGTGGCGGCCTCGGTGCGGGCAGCGATGTGCCAAGTGCCGAGCAGACCCTGGCGCCGAAAACCCCGGCCCTCCTGCGTTGAACACACAACCCGATGTGGGAGCGAGCCTGCTCGCGAAAGCGGTGTATCAGTCGACATCAATATTGATTGTGAAAACGCATTCGCGAGCAGGCTCGCTCCCACAGGATTGCTGTCCGCCCCGACTTTTTGAGCAAAATTCATGACTCCCTTGCCCGCCCCCATACGCTGGCTCTACTCCCTGGAATGGCGCCGCGGTTTCTTTGACTGGGCGCGCAGCGACGGCGTGACCTGGGTCTACATTTTCAAGGTGTTGATCGCCGCATTCCTGACCCTGTGGCTGGCGATGCGCCTGGAATTGCCGCAACCGCGTACGGCGATGATTACCGTGTTCATCGTCATGCAGCCGCAGAGCGGTCAAGTGTTCGCCAAGAGTTTCTATCGCTTCCTCGGCACACTGGCCGGGTCGGCGATGATGGTCACGCTGATCGCTTTATTTGCGCAAAACACCGAACTGTTTCTCGGTTGCCTGGCGATCTGGGTGGGCATCTGCTCGGCCGGCGCGGCGCGTTGCCGTAACTTTCGCGCGTACGGTTTCGTGCTCGCCGGTTACACCGCGGCGATGGTCGGTTTACCGGCACTGGCGCACCCGGACGGCGCGTTCATGGCGGCGGTGTGGCGCGTGCTGGAGATCTCGTTGGGGATCCTCTGTGCCACCTTGATCAGCGCGGCAATCCTGCCGCAGACTGCCAGCGCGGCGATGCGCAACGCCTTGTATCAGCGCTTCGGCGTGTTCGCGCTGTTCGTCACCGATGGCCTGCGCGGGCGCAGCAAAGCCGAGGCGTTCGAGGCCAGCAACGTGCGCTTCATTGCCGAAGCCGTGGGCCTGGAAGGGCTGCGCAGCGTGACCGTGTTCGAAGACCCGCACATGCGCCGGCGCAATGGTCGGCTGAGCCGTTTGAACAGCGAGTTCATGGGTATCACCACGCGCTTCAACGCCCTGCACCAGTTGCTCGAACGCCTGCGCGGCAATGGCGAGGAACACGTTGTCGCGGCGATCAAACCGGGTCTGCAGGACCTTGCCGAAGTGCTCGACGGTTTCAGTGCCCGCGCCCTGACCAGCCCCGATGCCGCACGTCTGGCGACAGCGCTGGCGATCTACAAGGACGGTTTGCCGGTGCGCGTGCGGACCCTGCGCGGGCTGTTTCAGGAGACCGCGCCGAGCGAGGCCGAGCAACTGGATTTCCACACCGCTTACGAATTGCTTTATCGCTTCGTCGACGACTTGCACGGCTACGCCCAGACCCACGCGTCCCTCGCCGATCACCGCCACGAACGCGAACGCTGGGACGAGCCGTTCACGCCACAGACCAACTGGTGGGCGGCTGCGGCTTCCGGGATTCGCGCCTCGTTCATTCTGCTGTTGCTGGGCAGTTATTGGGTCGCCACGGCGTGGCCGAGCGGCGCGACGATGACCCTGATTGCCGCCGCCACCGTGGGCTTGTCCGCAGCGACGCCGAACCCCAAACGCATGGCGTTCCAAATGGCCTGCGGGACGTTTCTCGGTGCATTGATCGGCTTCGTCGAGATGTTTTTTCTGTTCCCGTTGATCGACGGTTTCCCACTGCTGTGCATGATGCTCGCTCCGGTGATCGTGCTCGGTTCGTTCCTCACCTCGCGGCCGCAATACGCCGGAGTCGGCCTCGGCTTGTTGATCTTTTTCAGCACCGGATCAGTGCCGGACAACCTGACGATCTACAACCCCTATACCTTCATCAACGACTACATCGCCATGGTCCTAGGCATGCTCGTTTGCGCGGCGGCGGGAGCGATTATTCTGCCGCCGAACAGCCGCTGGTTGTGGCAACGGCTGGAGCAGGATCTGCGCGGGCAAGTGGTCTATGCAATCAGCGGCAAACTCAAGGGGCTGGCCTCGAGTTTCGAAAGCCGCACCCGCGATCTTCTGCATCAGGCTTATGGCCTCGCCGCTGGGCAGCCGAAGGTGCAGAAGAACCTGCTGCGCTGGATGTTCGTGGTGCTGGAAGTCGGCCACGCAATCATCGAGTTGCGCAAGGAGCAGGCGATTCTGCCGGTGCATCCGGCCTATGCCGAATCGCAGCCGTGGCGTCAGGCGATCCGCGTGATGGGCCGCGCGCTGGTGCGGCTGTTTCTGCAACCCAACTCGAGCAATCTGGAACGGGCGCTGGTCGCCGTCGACCATGCGATCAGTCGCGTCGCGGCCACCGACGAGCCGTTCGCGCCGCACTTCGATACCTCGGCGTTACGGCGGGTGAAGAGCTATCTGCACTTCATCCGCACCACGCTACTCGACCCGCAATCACCGCTCGCCGAATACGCCATCGCCCGCCCCGAAGGACCTGCCCGTGCCTCGTGAAATCGCTTTCCACGGCGTGTACATGCCGACCATGACCTTGATGTTTTTCATTGCTGCGGCGCTGGCATGGGCGCTCGACCGCTTCCTTTCCGGGTTCGATCTGTACCGCTTTTTCTGGCACCCGGCGCTGCTGCGTCTGAGCCTGTTTACCTGTCTGTTCGGCGCGATGGCGCTGACTGTCTACCGTTGAGAAGATCTTGATGAAAAAGTTTTTCAGCCTGCTCGCAACCCTGCTGGTGCTGGCTTTGGCACTGTGGATCGGCCGCACCTTGTGGGAGCACTACATGAACACGCCGTGGACCCGCGACGGCCGCGTCCGCGCCGACATCATCAACGTTGCCGCCGACGTCACCGGCGAAGTGGTCGAGGTGCCGGTGCGTGACAATCAGTTGGTGAAGAAGGGCGATCTGCTGATGCGCATCGATCCCGAGCACTACCGCATCGCGGTGAAACAGGCGCAATCGCTGGTCGCTGCGCGCAAATCGACGTGGGAGATGCGCAAGGTCAACGCGCATCGCCGCGCCGACCTCGACAACCTGGTGATCTCCAAGGAAAACCGCGACGACGCCAGCAACATCGCCGACGCTGCACTCGCCGATTACCAACACGCGCAAGCGCAACTGGAAGCCGCCGAACTCAACCTCAAACGCACCGAAGTGCGCGCGGCGGTTGACGGTTACGTGACCAACCTCAATGTGCATCGCGGCGACTACGCGCGTATCGGCGAGGCGAAAATGGCCGTGGTCGACATGAACTCGTTCTGGGTTTACGGCTTCTTCGAGGAGACCAAACTGCCGCACGTAAAAGTCGGCGACAAGGCCGAAATGCAATTGATGAGCGGCGAAGTGCTCAAGGGCCATGTGGAGAGCATTTCACGCGGCATCTACGACCGCGACAACCCGGAAAGTCGTGAGCTGATCGCCGACGTGAACCCGACGTTCAACTGGGTGCGCCTGGCGCAACGGGTGCCGGTGCGGATTCACATTGATGAAGTGCCGGAAGGGGTATTGCTGGCGGCGGGGATTACTTGCACGGTGGTGGTGAACCAAGCCACCGCGGACCTCTGACAGACCGGGTCGTACCCTTCGCGAGCAGGCTCGCTCCCACAGTGAATCTGCATTAAACCGAAGGTCCACTGTAGGAGCGAGCCTGCTCGCGATACGTTATCGGTAGAACGTTTTGACCACCTGCAGTCCGGACTCGATGGTCTCATCTACTGTTAACCGTTTGTCTTCAATGAGGGTGATGATCCGCTGATCATTGGCAATATTTGCGTCAGGTTTTTTCAACTGAGCGGCGCGATTGATCACGATGTAGATCAATACATGATCTCGGTTCCTGATGAATGGCAAGTCCATGGCATCGCCGATCGACTGAGTCATGTAGGCATGACGTTGGGCGGACGTCAGGCCCTTGAAGGTATCCGGATAGTCTTGATAGATCTGAGCGGAGTAGCGGGCGACGTCCTCTGCTCGTTCTTCTGCGGCCAATGCCGCCTTGCTGGCGACCTGAGGGACGAGGTCGTTGTAGCGTTTGTCAGCCTCGGCAACCTGGCTCGGGCTCATCCGGGTTTTAAGTGTGGTGCCGATGGCGGCGTGTTCAGTATCGATGAGGAATTTGCTCCACGCGTAAGCCTCGAGCAGGTTGTCCTGTTTTTCGTACTGAGTGATCAGTTCCTTCTGGGCATCCGGATAACCGTGTTGCGATGAGCGCAGCAGCCAGCGCATGGCAAGTTTGGTGTCTTTTTTCGCCCCGAGAGTGCCGGAGCTGTACATATCGTACATGCCGTACTCCGCACACCAGTCATTTTGCGTTGCCGCGTAGGCCGTGTAGTTGAAAACCTGGTTTTTGTTTTTGCTCAGGTCGCCGGACTGCATCACCATTCTGGACAGGTAGCAAAACGCTCGAGGGTGGTTCGGCGCCGCCATGACCAGGCAAGTTTGGGCGACATCCCGCGATCCGTCCTCGAACATCAGCAAACCTGTGCCAAACAGAATGTCGCTGTCCATCTGCGGATTGCAGTATTCATTTGCGGTGACGGCGGGCAAGAGCGCTTGCGCGGTCAATTTCGGCAGGGTGTCGTTCAGGGGCACTTCTTGAGTGGAACAGCCCGCCAGCCATGTGAGCAATGCCAAAGGCAATACGTTGAGAAGTTTCAAAGGTTGGTCCTGATCTGAAGTGAAGCGTACGCAGGGCGGCGTCAGGCAGGCAAAAAAAGCAGCGACGTTTCCGTAGAGAAAGGCCGGGGGAAGGGGATATCAGTGTTCAGCAGTTCCCTTGCTTTGATGCGTGCACCAGCGATTCCATGCGCTATACGGTCCACTTAAAGCATTGCATGCTTCAAGTGTGGCGCATTCTACGTTGATCGGCTGATTTGGCAATTTCACTGAAGTGAATCAGAGATTCCCACGCAAGCCGAACCGCTTCATCAACGCTGACTCCAGCAACCCCTTCGGCACCAACGCCGCCAACAACGGCAACGCCCGGCTGCCATTGCCAATGCGGATCAACCGCGGCGGCTTGCTCTGCTGCACGGCTTTGAGCAACACCGCAGCAAACTCTGCGGCCGGGGTCGGTTTGTCCTGCGAGGCCTTGGCTCGTGCGCGAATGCCTTCGCGCAGGGGAAACCACGGCGATTGCTCGTTGATCAGTTGCTCGGCTTCATGCCCGGCATTCTTGGCGAAGCTTGACTGGATCGCGCCGGGCTGGACCTCCATCACACGAATGCCGAACGGTGCCAGTTCCATGCGCAAGGCATCGCTGAGCGCATGCACTGCGGCTTTCGACGCGCAATAGGCACCGGCAAACGGCGTGACCAGTACACCGGACACACTACCGATATTCACCACCAGTCCGTTGGCTCGACGCAGCACTGGAAACAGCGCGCGGGTGACGCCGACGATCGAAAAAACGTTGGTTTCGAACTGCCGCTGCATGGCCGCTACGCCGCCGTCGAGCAACGGCCCCATCGCACCGTAACCGGCGTTGTTGATCAGCACATCGAGGCCGCCATGCTCGCGGTTGATGCGCTCGCCCAGTTGCTCCAGCGCGGCGTTGTGATTGACGTCGAGCTGCACGGCGGTGAAGCCGTCGCTGGCTAAAGTCGCCACGTCTTCGGCCCTGCGCGCAGTGGCCCAGACCTGGTAACCCGCTGCTTTGAAGGCATCGGCGAGGGCGCGGCCGATGCCGCTGGAGCAACCGGTAATCAACGCAACGGGCATGGCGCATTCCTTGTGCAAAAAATCAAAGGGGAGATCAATCGGAGAAACTGCCCTGCAAATGCTCGGCGCGAAACTCCAGGGTCTGCGGACGATAACCGGGACGCAGCGGTGGCAGCGGCAGGCAATCTTCCCAGTTGCCGCCGGCCTGCAATTCGCCGGGGCCGCGATAGCGCGGGGCAGTGTACTGGTTGTCGGCCAGATTGACCGTGTCGCCGGGGGCATAGGCCGCGATGCGCCAGCGCAGCTCGGTCAGGGGAACGTCGTTACCGTTGTTCATTTTCAGTTGCAGCGGGCGATCGGCCGGGCATTGATCCGGCGCGTAGGCAATGCGCAATTCCAGCCGCGCCAGTTGCTTGATCTCGCGGTTGTCCAGCCACACCACCCACATCGCTACAACACCCAGGCCAATCGCCGCCGCCACGGACACCGGCAGCGCCTTGGCCGGGTAGCGCAGCAAAAGGATCAGCCAGGTGATGACCAGCAGGATGCCGATGAACATGTCGTACAGCCTCGAAGAGATAGAAGGTCATCCTACCTAAGCGTAGGTGAGGTTGGCGATGGGCATTGGCACTTGCGGCGTCTGACCCGACCTCTTCGCGAGCAGGCTCGCTCCCACACTTGAAATGCATTCCCCTGTGGGAGCGAGCCTGCTCGCGAAGAGGCCATTTCAAGCGACACAGAATCAGGACAAAAAAAGCCCCCGCCCAACCCGCTGCGGATAGGGGACGCAACGGGCTGGACGAGGGCTTCTTGTTTTCAGCGAGCAATCACTGCGCGATGGTTTTCACCGACACGCCGCGTTCGATCGGGGTGGAGCGGCCGTAGATATCTTCAAAGCGTTCGATATCGTCTTCACCCAGGTACGAACCCGACTGAACTTCGATGATTTCCAGCGGGATCTTGCCCGGGTTGCGCAGGCGGTGCACCGAAGCGATCGGGATATAGGTCGACTGGTTTTCGGTGAGCAGGAACACGTTCTCGTCGCAG
>Ga0308159_1001840_pt1 | contig 27578 bp, 25 predicted proteins | sample PhyCR1_FD_201040 | JGI IMG/M metagenome (GOLD analysis project Ga0308159, IMG submission 201040) | Phyllosphere microbial communities from UC Gill Tract Community Farm, Albany, California, United States - DLSLC.R1 | ecosystem: Host-associated > Plants > Phyllosphere > Unclassified | place: USA...
TCATGCATCTCCGTATCAAGCGTTTTTATATTCGTATTTGACCGAAATTGGTCTGCGACAAAACGCGCGGTACGCGATTTCGCGACGACCTTAGTCTGAGTGAAAAGAACTGCAAAGGGTATGTCACGGCGCAGGGCTCGCATATCACGCTTGATCTCTTGAATCACGTCAATCGTAGCAAGCGCGTCTTGCTGTTGTTCCTTCATAGGTATTATTATCAGGTCGGCTTGGCTTACGGCATAACTAACCATGCGAGATGCCGTCCCCTCAAGGTCAACGATCACGAATGCGTCTCGGGCTGCGGCGTCCTCGATTTCGTCGATGATCGTCTTCTCAGAGGCGTTCTCAATAACCGTAAGGCGGGCAGGTTTTCCAGGTAGCCTCGCCCACGTTGTTACTGGGTGGCGCGGGTCTGCGTCGATGATTGTCACATTGGTTGACTCAGCCAGTTCGCACGCCAGCACGAGCGCCGATGTCGTTTTGCCAGCCCCGCCCTTGGAGTTCGCAAAGACAAGCGTTGGCATGTTTACCTCCTTATTGTGGCGCCGTGGGAAATCTCCTGCGGAGTCTCTCGGCTTCCGTATGCCATCCTATGCTACAGTAGCGTAGCCGTTGCTAGCGAAAAATACGATATCGTACCGCTTCCTACAAAATAATATCGTAGCGTATAGAACAATATGATACGATATTGTACCGAATGATAGCATAGCATAGCATAGCATAGCATAGCATAGCATAGCATAGCATAGCATAGCGTTTTTAGCTGTCGGCGTTGGAGGATATGCCAATCCTAGTCGGTCCGAAAACCACTTGACCTGAATCTTCCTATACCGGAACATATGGGGAACATGATAGGTTTTTGGCCGTATGTCTGCAGAAGCTAAATCTGGAAATAATTCTCTTGCGTGCTTGCGGGCCTCTCTGTCGCCATCAACCACCGTTGCCACCATCCCATTCGGTATCCCCGCTATTGACTTAGGGCTGGCCGCCGGCGGCCTACGTACAGGTGCGCTGCACGAGGCAACATCCCTTTCCAGGTCCCCCGCCGATGACGCAGCGGCCACATTATTTTTGGCCGGAATAGGGGGCCGGCGGGCAGCAATAGTTGGCGCTCCAGTGTTGTGGGCAAGCTGCAGCTCTACGTTGTACGCCCCTGCGTTAGAGCAAGTCGGCTTGGCAGCGTGTTATACGATCTTCGCTCAACCCTGGGATGAAAACAGCCTCCTTGCCATTGTTGAGGATGCTGTTCGCGATGGCACGCCGTCCGCGATCATCGCCGAGGCAAGCAAAGTGTCGATGGTTGCGACACGCCGTTTGCAGCTGGTCGCCGCAGAGGCGGACATACCAGTGCTGCTGCTCCGTCTGCCGAAGGGCCGAACTCAGGATGCCTTTGCCGAACCGTCGGCCGCCTGGACGCGTTGGCGTATTGGCGCTGCACCATCCCAGCGATTGTCCGCTCCCGGAGTGGGGAGGGCGCGATGGTTCGTCGAGCTTGCGCGACAGCGCGGAGGTGAAGGTTTTTCCCTGATCGTGGAGGGTTGCGATGAGACGGGTCGTCTCGCTGTTCCTGCCGAATTTAGCCATCGAACGGCTAAGACGGCAGGACCGGTCCGCATCGCGGCCGCCTGAACGGCAAGTCCTGCAGCTGCCGGTCGACGATAACCCCGGTGCGTGTTCCGTGCCGAGGCATGGTGGTTGGCGGCCTGGAGCACGGTGGGCGCGTGATGGCGGACATTCCAGGGCGGATGTCGAAGTCCAGATCGCAGCGTTGCCGGCGCATGCGAAGCCGCCCATGCGCGAGTTGGGGCGGCGGTCCGAGCCGGCAGGCAACCCGTATAAGGGGGAAGCATCTTCGCGCTATGTGAGCGGGACCCCAGCGGCTGCAGTCGAACATCCGCCGATGGCGCTGATCGGAAAGGTCGGCCGTCGCGAGGAGATCGTAGCGGCATGCGTGGGGGCCAGGGCGCTTGGCGTCCATCCCGGCATGGCGGCCGCCCATGCGCGCGCGCTGGTGTCGGATCTCGATTTCCGGCCCGTCGATCCGGAAGCGGATCAGGCCATTCTCGATCGCCTGGCTTTGCTTGCGGTCCGGCGCTGGTCGCCGATTGCGGCCGTGACGCCACATGACGGGCTCTGGATCGACCTGACGGGATGCGATCACCTTCACGGCGGGGAGGAGCAATTCTGTCGACGCTTATTAGCTTTCTGCAAGCGAGCGGGTTTCACCGCTCGCTTAGCGGTTGCAGACACGCCCGGCGCGGCCTTCGCCCTGGCACGCCATGGACGTGACGAGCTGGCCCGGATCGAGCCGGGCGGCATCGCGAACGCCTTGGCGCCGCTGCCGATCGCGTCCTTGCGCCTCACGCCTTCCGCGATCAGCGCCGCGCGCCGGTTCGGTTTCGAGCGTGTTGCCGATTTGCTGCCAGTCGCGCGCGGACCGCTCGCCAGGCGGTTGGGCCTGCCGGCGATCACGCGCCTCGACCAGGCTCTCGGAGCCGTTGCCGAGCCCATCGCGCCGCGTATCGATGTCGAGCTGCCGATCGTCGAGCGGTGTCTTCTGGAACCGATCGGGACGGCCGAGGCCATCGAGCAGGTCATGAAAGACCTGTTGTGCGACCTCGCAAACGTCCTGCGAGAGAAGGGGCTGGGCGCGCGATCACTGCGCATGACGGGCCTGCGCGTCGATGGCACCGAGCAGAATGTCGCGGTCGGGACCTCGCGGCCGACGCGCGAAGTGTCGCATCTCCTGCGCCTGTTCAAGCTGCGCATCGACCGGATCGACCCCGGCATGGGCATTGAGCAGTTCCGCATGATCGCTGCGCATACCGAGCCGCTCGATGCGGTCGACCTGGGGGCTGTCCTCGCCGGCGAAACGCTGGTGCGAGATCCGGCGCGGCTGGTCGACGTCATCGCCAGCCGTATCGGCGCGTCAGCCGTTTTTCGTCTGGCACCCGTGGAAAGCCATGTGCCGGAACGAGCCGTCACCCGCTCCGACCCGCTTGTCATGCCCGGCAAATGGCCCGCGTGGAAGCGGCCTGTTCGGCTGTTCGCGCGGCCGGAGCCTCTCGCGCGTGTCATGGCGCTGATGCCCGACCAGCCCCCACGGCGGTTTGAGTGGCGAGGGCAAACCCACAAGATCGTCGCTGGCGATGGGCCGGAGCGCATCCATGGAGAATGGTGGCGGCGAGACGCGGAAGTGTGGGCGGTGAGGGACTATTACCGCGTCGAGGATGAGGCGGGTGGCCGGTACTGGGTTTTCCGGCGTGGAGACGGCTTCGAGGATGAAACCGGCGATCTGTCATGGTGGATGCACGGGGTCTTCGGATGACCCACTATGTCGAGCTGCAGGTCTTGACCCACTTCACGCTGCTGCGCGGCGCGTCGTCGCCTGAAGAACTATTCTCGGCCGCCAGCGTGCTTGGCTATCCGGCGATTGGGATAAGCGACATCGGCACGGTCGCGGGTGTCGTGCGCGCCTGGGAGGCGCAGAAGATCACCGGCGTCCGCTCGATCGCTGGCACCCGCGTCGATTTATCATGCGGGCGACGGCTGCTGCTCTATCCGACCGATCGGCCAGCCTGGTCCCGCATCACGAGGCTGCTGACAGTTGGAAAGAAGCGGGCAGGGAAGGGGGGCTGCCTCCTGCACTGGCACGATCTGCAGCCATGGTCCGAGGGCATCGTCGCCATCCTGCTTCCGCACGAGGCGGACGAGGAGAATCTGACAGCGCTGGCGGATCTGAAGGCGGTGTTCGGCCGTCGGGGTTACATGGCCCTCTTTCAGCGCCGGAGGCCAGACGATGCGGTGCGCATCGATGCGCTGGCAAGGCAAGCCGGTGGTGCCGGCGTGCGTGCGGTCGTCACGGGCGATGTGCTCTATCATGCGCCGGAAGCGCGCCTGCTGCAGGACGTGGTGACAGCCGTGCGCGAGAAATGCACCGTCGATGAGCTGGGCTATCGGCGTGAGGTCAATGCCGATCGCGCGCTCAAATCTCCAGACGAAATGGTTAGGCGGTTCCGGACATATCCTGACGCGCTGCAGGCCAGCGTCGACATCGCCAAGCTATGCACCTTCGACCTGGGCGAGCTGGCCTATCAATATCCGCACGAGCGCGTGATCGAGGGGCTGACAGCGCAAGAGGCGCTCGAACAGCTGGCAGGGGAGGCGGTCGAACGGATGTTCGATGGCGAGGTCCCGCAAGCCTATCGTGACCAGATCGCGCACGAGCTGCGCCTGATCGCCGAGCTGGGCTATGCGCCCTATTTCCTGACCGTTCATTCGATCGTCCGCGAAGCGCGCCGGCGGGGCATCCTGTGCCAGGGCCGGGGGTCGGCCGCCAATAGCTGCGTGTGTTTCGTCCTGGGCGTGACCTCGATCGACCCGATCAAGCATGAATTGCTGTTCGAGCGCTTCGTGTCCGGCGAACGACGCGAACCTCCTGACATCGATGTCGATTTCGAGCACGAGCGCCGCGAGGAAATCATCCAGTGGATTTATGAGACCTATGGGCGTGACCGCGCAGCGCTGACGGCTGTTGTGACCCGTTATCGTGCGCGGGGCGCTGTGCGCGATGTCGGCAAAGCGCTTGGCCTGCCCGAGGATCTGACGTCATCGCTTGCCGGCCTGGTCTGGGGCTGGTCGGCCGAGGGCGTGGGCGAAAAGCAGGTCGAGGAGCTGAACCTCGATATTGGCGATCGTCGCTTGCGTCTGACGCTCGATCTCGCGCGCAAGCTGATCGGCGTGCCCCGCCATATGAGCCAGCATCCGGGCGGCTTCGTCCTCACGCACGATCGCCTTGACGACCTGGTGCCGATCGAGCCCGCCGCGATGGCCGACCGCCAAATTATCGAATGGGATAAGGATGACATCGACAGTCTGAAATTCATGAAGGTCGATATTCTGGGGTTGGGCATGCTCGGCTGTATGAACCGCGCCTTCAACATGCTGGAGGCGGGAAAGGGCCTTCGCATCGAGATGGCGGACCTGCAGGACGATGACCCGGCCGTCTATGCGATGATCCAGAAGGCAGACACGCTCGGGACGTTCCAGATCGAGAGCCGGGCGCAGATGAGCATGCTGCCGCGCATGAAGCCGCGCCGCTTCTACGATCTGGTCATCCAGGTTGCGATCGTCCGGCCGGGGCCAATCCAGGGCGACATGGTCCACCCCTATCTACGCCGTCGTGAAGGGCTGGAGCGCCCCGAATATCCGCGGCCCGAGCTGCGCGCTGTGCTGGAGAAGACACTTGGCGTTCCGCTCTTCCAGGAGCAAGCGATGAAGGTCGCGATCGTCGGCGCGGGCTTCACCCCGGCCGAGGCGGATCAGCTGCGCCGCGCCATGGCGACGTTCAAGTTCACCGGCGGGGTCAGCCACTTCAGCGATAAGCTGGTCGAGGGCATGGTTGCGCGCGGCTATCCGCGCGAATTTGCCGAGCGCACGTTCCGGCAGCTCGAAGGCTTCGGTTCATACGGCTTTCCGGAGAGCCATGCGGCGTCATTCGCCAAGATTTCCTATGCCTCGTGCTGGATGAAGCATCATCATCCTGACGTTTTCTGCGCCGCACTGATGAACGCCCAGCCGATGGGCTTCTACGCACCGGCCCAGATCGTCCGTGACGCGCGTGAACACGGCGTCGAGGTGCGGCCGCCGTGCGTGAACGCGAGCCGCTGGGACTGCACGCTGGAGCCCACCGGGGGACGTTTCCTGGCGGTCCGCCTTGGTCTCCGACAGATCCGGGGCCTTTCCAATGCCGACGGCGCCAAGATCGTGGCTGCGCGCAGCACGGCCGCCTATGACAGCATCGACGATGTGTGGCGGCGATCGGGGGCGCAGCGCGCCGCGATCGAGAAGCTCGCGGACGGAGATGCCTTCCATAGTCTCAGTACCGATCGGAGGCAGGGACTCTGGAAGGTCCGTGGGTTGGGGGAGGCTCCTCTGCCGCTGTTCGCCGCAGCCGATCGAACCGCTCAAACGATCAGCGCGGAGGGAATCGAGCCGGAGGTGGAGTTGCGGCCGCTGACCGACGGCCGGGAGGTGATCGAGGATTATCGCAATCTGCAGCTGTCGCTACGCGCCCATCCGCTGACCTTCGTGCGTGACGAACTGCGCCGGCGGGGCGTCACCAGGTGCGCGGATCTCGTCAGCCTTCGCGACGGCCGTCATGTCGAGGTCGCCGGCATCATCCTCGTTCGCCAGAAACCGGGAAGCGCCAAGGGTGTCCTGTTCATTACAATCGAGGACGAGACGGGGGTTGCCAATGGCATCCTCTGGCCCGATCGCTTCGAGGCGCAGCGCCGCACCGTCATGTCGGCATCGATGGTCGGTTTGAAGGGGCGGGTGCAGAAGGAAGGCGACGTGATCCACGTCATCTGTGACCGGATCATCGATCACGGGGATCTTCTGACCCAGGTCGGCGAGATGTCCTTCCCGCTCCGCACCGGTCGTGGCGACGCCGGCCAGCATCCCGGCTCTCCGGATCGCGGGGAGAAGGGCTGGAGCCCAGAGCCGCGAAATTGCTATTGGCCGCCCCATGCCGACGGCATGGACCCTGAACAGGTCGTGCGCTTCAAGTCGCACGACTTTCATTGAGCCATGTCACAGCTTCCGAAGCATCAGCGCGTCGTGATCGCACTGTCGATCCATATCCTACGCGCCGGCGTTGCGCGCTGCTCGGATGTGCGCGTCGACGGGATCGAGGTGCGCCTGGCACTGCGCTGTCTCCTGCCGCATTGCCCCGAGCGGTGGCCACTTGAGTTGTATTGGGATGCCGCCCGCCAGGACAATGAGATCGGAAGGGCGCAGGGCGTCACCGCCGCGTTTAACGGGATCGTCAGGCAGCTGCGGCGCGCAGGGTGCTATGAGGAGGTAACGCCGTCATGAATTGGGCTGTGTGAATGGGGCGAGCGAACGAACCTGCCTATAAAACCCTCGCTGAATGGGCTGATGAGCGTGCCGATATGCGCATCGTCTGCACATGCGGGCGGACCATCAATTTGCCCGCCGGGCAGATCATAAAGCGCTTTCGGTTTGAGGGGGCAGTGTCGACAGCAGCAGGGCGATTGAAGTGCAGCGGTTGCGGTCGTCGCGGCCATGCTACCATGACGCCGGTTCCGATCCTGCGCCGGTGAGATACGTTCCTTGGTCTGTCGATTTACTCACTTGGTGATCGGAAGGCCTATGAAAATCAGGCATTGTTTGGAGAACATTTGGAGAATATAGTAGTTCTAACTCAAGTACGGCGCGAGGTATAAGATGGACGATCATCACCAGACGGGAAGCTGGTTCGATCCCTCGAACCCCTATCGCTACTATCCAATGCAAAATTGGATCGGTGCAGATCGCCCTTCTGTCAGCTCCGATGCTGCGGACATGAATTATGTTCCAGATCGGCAAATCTCGATGAAAAGGTTCCTCCTCATAGCTATCCCCTTTGTGGTGATAGCTTTAGGAACCCTCATCTATCAGTTTGCCTGCCTATTTATGGGCTGTCGATAATATGTATCAGCATAGGCAGAGGCTTTATAGCCTACGCCTATGCTGCTCAGCGAGGAGCCTTCCCGCTCCTTCCGTAATCACCTGATCCTGGTCTGACCTGTCTGCCCTGTTGGTGCCAACAGGCGCCGGGCTGCCAAGGTGCTGCCCGCCAGAATAACGGCTGCTTACAGAGGCCTCATTACTCACCTTCGGAATATCCATCCCCTGAAGGGCTGGGTCATTGAGCGCCTGTTGAATGTCGCTTTCGATAGCACTCTGGCGCTCAGACGACCATTTTGAGATCACGGCGTTGCGCGCCATTTCCTGCGTTGGGCTGACACTGGTTGCGTAAAGTGCAGGCAAATTCGCGCCTGGATTGTCGCGTTCCTGCTGTGAATAGAAGTTCGCAAGATCCTGACGAAGGTCGGTGGACAAGTTGAACCCATTGGTTTCAGCGAAGCTAGCCTGCTGCTCCAGAGAGCGTGACAGCTCACGGTAATGACGGGCCGACTCATTGTAGGACTGGATTTTGCTAAGCGATTCCTCCTCTGCTTTGGTGAATGCCTCGCTGTTTTGTGAACGGGAGAAGGAGCCTTCTTGGTAAAACGTGCCATCATTAATGCTAGAAGAGGCCGAGGTTCCGTGTTCCTCAGAAATGCCGTCAGTCCGAGAAGAACTGTGGTCCTTGCTACTGTGCGAGGATTTGGTGTCATTTGTCAGGTCAGCTGTAGTATAGGAGCGATCCCAGCCAAGGTTGCCACTGAGCGCTGCGCCGATCTTTCCTCCAATGCCTTGACCGCCTGGTGAACCGACACCAGCGCTTGCAGTCCCACGCAGATCCACCCCGCCAGAATAACGATCCGCGTAATTGGTATTGGACCCCGAGCTCTTCTCGTGGCGGGTGCCACTAGACACGCTGTCGCGATCCTCAATACCAGCCCTGTCCGTGATGCCGCGGCGATCGCTCTGCTCGCTACTCGATCCTCCGCGGATCCCCGAGCTGCTGTCGAAGCCGTGCGATGTCTCGTTCGTCTGCGAGTGCGAATTGCGCAGCGCCTGGAGGTGCTGAACCTCGCGCCGGCTGGCCTCCTCATAGCCGTCTGCCACGCGCGCGGCCGTGCTTGCCTGGCGGCTTTCGGTCGCGATCGCGCCTTGGCTCATCGACGGGGTGAACGCCGTGTTTGAGATGGCGTTCGACATATTATAGACTTCGTTGCCATCGCCATAGGTCGAGACGTTGGTGCCATTGTCGGTGCGCCTGGTGAAAGCCGCGCCACCAGTCATGTAGGTCGGGGCATCGGACCATTGGTTGCTCTGATGCATGTTTGCCGACGAGTTGGCGTAGCTCACGTTGCCATAGCTATAATTGCCGGTGGTCTGCTCAAGGGCCGCTGCTTCCGCGGCGTTCTGTGCCGGCGCCAAAATAGACGTCGCCTGACCACCAATTGACAACGCCCCTTTAGCCAGGCCTGCGGCCAGGAAAGGCACGCTCATCAACATATAGCCGGCGATCGTGGCGGTTTCGGTGTAAATCTGCCCCATGGCGTTATAGTTAGCCAAGGTGAACCCACCGTTCAACATTCCGGTGGTCTTTGATATTCCCTGTATCAGGGCCGTTTCACGAGACATCGCGATCATATGAATAATAACATACATCGGACCCCACGTTGCTAGGTAGAAAAAGCCAGCAATGTAACCCTTCAGGGTTTGGACACCCGTCTGCGGCAGAAGGAAAAGTGGGAATATAACCGGAAACATAGCGTAGAAAACGCATGTCAGCACAATACCTAGAAGCGGAACCCACGTCATAGCTTGATGTGCTATAGAGTTATAAGTGTTTTCTGCCTGCGCCTGTGCCCTAGTTGTCGCAAAACTATCGATGCCACTTCCATTCGATCCACTAGACATGCCGTCACGAGCTTGAAGAAATGCGTTGAGAACCATGCTTTGTCGAGTAAAGCCTGAGACAGTATCACCAGACCTAACCATAGTCCGCATGAGGGGGGACAAATTGGTACTGAGGAAATTGAGCTGGGAACCCGTAGGTACGCCAGGGAATAAAGATTTTCCCCAAAGCGGATTATTGGCGTCTTTTATTCTAGAGTCTATTTCATTTGTAATTTTCGAATACGCGGAATTGCATGGTAATATGTTGCGGATAGGCGATATATCGCCCCCCTCATCGAGTGCATCGACGTAAGGCATCGCTAATGCCTTGGGGCCAGGGCCCAGATTGCGCCAAATGTCGTTAGATGCCATCAAATCATGCATGCTTTTTTGGCCAAGCATGATCTGCGGGAATGCGCAATTCTTAAAGAATGATTGAACGTTAGTTGCTATTGCGGGATCGCGGATTTGCATACCTCGCACCTGCTCAAGCAGGCGGGCTCCGTAGATGATTCCGTTATTTTGGTTCACCAAGGCGCTAGACATCTGGAAGCCCGTCTCTGCCGTTCGAGTGAGCCAATCCCCGACTTGACTGGTAAAACTTGCCATTACCCCGAGGCCTAGAGGGACATTAGCTATCACAGCGTTTTGTGTACCTGAATTGATGCGGTCAGTGATTTTGACTGAAATGGTCGGAACCATCAGGCACATATAAATTGCAGTCGAGCTGAGGTACCAGTTCAACCACGCGCTAACGTTTCGTGTAAATGCAAGTGCACAAATTGAATAAATGAGGCCTATGACCATTGCCACCTTTATAAGTGAACCATAGCCACCGCCACCCGTCCAAGCGGCCACCGCATTGAAAATCCTGGTGAGATATTCACCGCCACCAGTTGTAAAGACCTCGACCATAGGGAGAGTGTCCTTTATTTGGCTGTAGATAGGGGAAGGCCGCGGGCGAAACCGAGAGCCGCCGCCATTCCGGGAGACATAGAGTTTTGGAGGGTGGCCTCCATCATCATTGTTCGATCAATCAAGGTTGCGGTAACTTGGATAGTATCCCGGATACGATACTCCCGCTTGGAGTATTTTGCTTTGGCTTCCGATAGCTGCTGGCGCCATGTCGCGGCCGTAGGTTGATCGGCTGGCTCGAAACCTAGCTGTGATTGCCCGATCCGATCGAGCATATTATCGATCATGGCACTCAGAAGGCTGGTGGCAACGATTTCGGCCATAATCTTTGTATCTTGCGCGCTAAAGGTCTGACGTGCCATCGATTGCACAGCGAGCATTTTGTAGAGCGGTAGAGGCGACATGTTTAAAAGTTGCTTCTCATCGTCACTGAGTTCGGTGTCGGACATGATTTTTTGGTTCATTGATATGATCATATCAAGAACGCGATTTCTTAGACCGAACTTTTCAGGAATATTGAGCCTAGCCTCTGAAACACTGAGGCATTCTGTCTCTTCGTCACATTTAAGAATTTTCACCATTTGCCCGTCTTGTGTCCCATCAAGCAGAGCTGTCACCACCGCGTCTTCGGCGGGGCCGAGGTAACGGATCGAGTTATCACCGCCTTTCCCGGTGTTCATGATGATGGTACCGACGAGTGTCATCAAATACTCTGAAAACTCTTTGTCGAACGCCCCGAAGCGGCCGCCTCGCTTCAGGGCCTGCCAAGTATAATTCCGGCGCGAGCCTGGGATATGGTCGGCCATTCGTTCATCTTTGTTGCTAGCCAGAATATCGTCCTGTTTATCCTCGGCATTGCAGCCCTGTCGTGATCGGGCCCAGTCTGAGAATACACCCTGGCTGTTGGCGACAGAGGTGCAAATGGTAGATCGTGCACCCTGCAGCTTCGGCCATAGCCCTCCGACCAAGCCTTGCGCCGCCTCGCAAGACGAAATGTTCATCTGGTTCATCTGCTGGGCGGCCTGACTGAATTCGCCCATCACCTTGCCGATCTCGGGCGACACGCTATCGATCGCGAGCTTGAAGGCAAAGCCTAGTGCATTGTTTGCGACGCCCTTCATCAGGGCGATCATCTCGGAGGCGTTGATGAACGAAAAGGAGCCGGCGAATAGGTCGATGCCCCCGCAACCCGCGCGCGCGCTGGGCAGCTGGATATTGAGTGGTGACACCGCCTTTTGCGGAAAGCGTGACCATATATTCCCGCCTGAATAATAGCCTGCAGCCTGGCCATCAAAGGCGGTCGGGCCGGTGACATTGGCGGCCACGCCGGTCTCCTTGAAATAGCTGTCCATTTTACCAGCGACATCGGCCTGGGCGATGTCGGCCGGGACAATGGCGAGCACCGCAACAAAGGCTGTGGTGGCGGCGAAACGGCGGTAGAGAGCGCGGAAGAAGGGGTGGCGGTTTGCCATCAGTAGTCACTCCCGACCTTGGTGTTTGTGAGGACGAAGATCCGCTCCATGATTTCGTCGGCCGACATGATGCCGAAGCCGATCGGCACGGTGCGGCGCGTCTGGGTATCGAAGAGGACGAGGGCAGGCGTGGCGTTGCCGGGCACGCCCATCCGCGCGCGCTGGCCGGAATCGACGACGTAGCGCGGGAAATCCTTGCTGGGGCCGCCATCCATCGAAACCGCCATCACCGACATGCGGTTGGTGTCGGCGACCGAGCGCAGGATGGGGGCAAAAATCTCGCAGGCGCCGCAGCTCTGCGCGAAGAAGTAGAACATGCCATAGCGCTCGCCGAGATGGGCGAGGACCTGGGCACGATCCGCCTTGCGGTTATCCGACCAGGCACGCTTGGCGACCGTGCCGATGGGGCGCTGCAGGGTGTAGTCGATGTCCGGGTTCTGCCACAGCGCGCGCTGCCAGGTGTCGGAGAAGGTCGAGGCCCGGTCGAGCTGCTCGCGCTGGAAGCGGACATAGGCGATGACATTCTCTTCGGACGGATCGAGGATCGCGCGTGCCTTCAGTTCATCGAGCTGTTCGCGGATCTCGGTCAGCCGCTTGGCGGCCGAGGCGGCCGGTGCCGGCGTCGCCTGCGGGGTGGTGGGCTTCGCCTTGGGCTTCGAGCAATAGAACCACTGACCGAGTTTGCGCTCACCGCAGTAGAAGTCGTCATCGCCGGCGATCGGCGCGACATCCTGGCTCATGGCAGGTTCGTTCTCCTGGACGCCGGCGATCGCCGACGCTGCCGGCATCGTCACCGTCATCATGACGGCCGCTACGGCCGACATGCTGCGCCCCCACATCATCCCCCCGTTACGCATCGTTATCCTCCTCATCATTGTGTTCGCCGTCGAGCTCGAAGCCGGCGAGCTTGAGCATGGTTGTCATCGCCGCGACCTCGATCAGGCGGGTTCCCTGATCGAGCATGCGGACGAGACCGCGCAGCGCGATCCGCGCCTCGTCCCTGCCAGCGCTGGCAGGGCGGACACCCCCCTTGGCGGAAGCCAGCCAGCCGCGCCCGATCATCGCACGCAGCGTCGCCTCGGTGGCCTGGGGGTCGACGTCACAGTCGAACCAGTGACCAAGCGTGGCGGCCACTTCACCGGCTGAGGAGGCCTTTGCCGAGCGCGTGACGCGCAGAAATGCAGCGAGCTCGACGACCGTCATGGACGGGACAGGGAAGCGTTCGTGGCCTCCCGACACGTCACGGTCATTCACGGCCATGGCGGTCATAATATCCTTCGATCTTGTTCTGGATGTCGGTCATCGTCTGCACTTCGTCGGGCAGACGGGCGGCCTCGGTGAACTCGGCATAGATTTCGCGGAAATCCATCTGCGACAGATCGAGCCGCTGGAACTCCTCGATCGTGAAGCCTTGGCACTGCTCGGTCTTGGGCTTGCCCCATGCCTTGCCGAGCTGGATGCGGCCCTGGACCTGCAGGATGCGGGCGAGCTTGCTCCCGAAGCAGCAATAGGCGTCGTTCGAGGTGACGCAGATGCCGAGGATCTTGGTCGAGCAATAGGTGCCGACCTTGTGACAGAGTCCCTTGTCATCGCGCTCGTCGAGCTTCTTCTCCGCCGCGCTGCACAGCCACGGCGTCAGGAGCGGAATGCCCTTGCCAGTGCAGCAATTGGCGGCTCCGAAGATCTTTTTGCTGCAGGTGCTGCGCTCACCAGAGAACACGTTGAGCTTGTCCGGATCGAAGGTCTTGCCGGCGTCACTCAGCGCATGGAGACCGACCAGGGCGTCCTTGAACTCGGTCGAGGCTTCGCGCTCGATGGTCTCGCAATTGCCGTTGATGCAATAGACATCGCCACCACAAACATATTGCTTGGGATCGGGCGGTCCCATGTCGGGCAGGGGACAGCTATAGACCTTCTGGCTGACCTTGCAGTCGCCTTCCTGAGGATCGTCCAGGCACTCGTTGCGCAGGAAGGTGCACTGGCGGTTATTCTCGACATCGGTGCAGTCGCTGGCGGGGGTCTGGGAATAGCAGGTCGCCTCACGCCGCCATGCCCAGCAGCTCTGGGTGACGGCCACGCCCTCGATCATGCGGGTTTCTTCCGGCTCGGTGCAGGTTTCCTGCACCGCCGAGCAGCTGGTGCCATTCAGCGCGTCGCAGCCGCTCTCCTGACGGCTGACGGTGACCGAGTTTTCACCTTCCTTCTTATACCAGACGGTGCCGGTCTTGTAATTCTGATGGTCGCCGATGGTGCTGCCACCCAGTTCGGACGAGCAGGAATAAAGTGAGGCAGTCGCAGACATCTTGCTTTTGCAGTAGCGCCTGTACCCCTCGACGTCCGTGCCGCCCGCGCCCATCTCAATCTGCGCATCGCAGCCGTGCATCGTCGTGCCGACCGCCTTGCAGACCCCGGCCGACACCTGGCCCTGCAGCGAGGTTTCGGGTGCGAGGCCAGACACATTGGTCGAGCCCCAATAGAAATAGCGGGCATTGTTCACGACCTTGGGGACCATGCGGGCGGTGCAGGTCTGCAGACCCTCCTCGACCTTGGTGCCGGTGTTGCAGGTCGCCTCATAATAGCCCTTCTCGCCAGCCGAGGGCGGGAGGGGTTCGCACTTGCCCGACGAACCGCCGAACTCTTCGCCATTCAGAAAGCGGTTCGGGTCCTGCTCGATCTCGGTCGCGCGCTTGGTCGTCGCCAGGATCTCCGCGTTGGTGAAGCTGGCACGGGTGCGCTGGCGGTCGGTGACGGTGCCGAAGACATCGTTCCTTGCCGCCTGCGCTGCACCTTCGCTCGCCAACTTGTCGGGATCGCTGAAATAGGCACCCTCGGGCAGGCTCGTGCCCTGATAACCCGGCACCATGTCGACCTGCGTCTGGCCTGGCACTAGCGAGGCATCGGCGCGGGTCTTCTTGCCCATGTCCTGTCCCTGACGCCGCGCCTCTTCGAGCGTGGTCTGTGCAACGACGCCGGTCGCGGCCGACGCTGCCATCATGAGGACGATCGGCAGGAGGCGCTTCATAGCGCGGCTCGCTTCATGTTGCGTGCCGCCACGGCCGCGACGCCAGCGCCCGGGCCGCGCGCATTGGCAAAAGCCTCCAGCGCATAGGCGACGGTCACATTGCCGGCCATGCGGTCATAGGGCGGAACCGCGGTGCGACACTGAAACCCCGAACACAGGTCGAAGTCCGAGGACACCGCAACATAGGTCGGCACGGCCTGGACATCGAAGGCGCGGAAGAGGCGGGGGTCGATGCCGATATTGTTGGCCTGCTCCTGCTTGTCGACGACGCGCGAGAGGAGACGGCGGAACTCGCTTAGCGAGTTGTTCGGGAAGCCGCGGAAGACGACGACGCCGCCCGCCGATGCCGTATCCGCGATCAGCCGGCGCAGCGATGCCTCTGGCATCGACAGACTGGCAAAGACGATGAACTGCGGTGCTTCTCCGCGTCCCTCTGTCACGTTGCGACCAGCGCCGGCGATAATCTCGTCGAAGTCGACCGCCCCGGTCGGTCCCTTGGGCAGATCGGTCTTGGCGACGGCCTTCAGGTTTTCCAGGCCGTTGTCGCGCACCGTCAACGCCTCTTCGCGAAAGGCATCACCGCGACCGCGAACATGGTCGGCAAAGGCTTGCGCGTCGCCCTGGACGACCGCGGCGCGGCGCTTGACCGCTTGCAGGTCGAGACCGTCGACCGTCTGTGCAATGGCCTGGATGCCGACGATGCCGGCGATCGCGGCCGAACTGGCGATAAGAAGACGCCGCATCACAGGATGCAGCAATTGCGTTTGCGCCACACCAGGTAGCCCATGTCTTCACCTTTCACAGGATAAGCGCGTCCCGCCTGCGGCGGCATGGTCGAGGCGCCGAGCGGCGAGCACGCCATCTTACCCCTCACCATCGGTGAGGGATTGACCATCTGGACGCGGTATTGCTGCTTGCGCAGCATCGGCATCGGATATTTGTTGCAGAGCCCGGCCGAGCCCATGGTGCCCCAGGCCAGACCCTCGCGGTGGATCTTATAGGCAAAGCGCGAGAGCGCGAGACGCGACGCCTGCACATGGCCGATCGAGGCGGCGATGTTGCCGTTCATCGGATACATCGGCCCCTGGCACCCAGCACACCAGAAGATGGCATCGAGCGGCAGTTTGGCGGTCGCGGCAATGCAATCGCCGGCGCAGGCGGCCTGGGCGATGGGATTCGAGAAGACGACCGCTTCCGGGTTGATCAGCGCCGTCAGCGTATCGTCCTGCCAAAGGGGATCGATCTCGGTAATGTAGGCGATGTCAAACGATGCCTGCTCGAAGCACAGGAAGTCGGTTAGCAGCTCCATCCAGTAGAGGAGCGGGTAGACATACCAGTGGACATGCCATTTCGAGGTATTCTGCGCCTTGCCGCCGATAGCTGAGGGGCCTTGCAGGTGGCCATTGCCGATGTCGAAGCCGGGCGAAATCTTGGCGCCGCCCAGATTGACGAAGCACCAGGGCTTCATCGACACGTCAGCCAGGCGCACCGGTTCCCAGAATCCTGCCGCAATACCGATACGCGGGACTGGGCTGCCACAGGCACAGACAGGCAGGGCAGGATTACCGGTATCGGCGCGCGCGCTGGGCCAGATCTTCAACGCGCCGACCGACAGCGGGAACAGGCAGGACCAACAGACATCCGTGATCGGATTCACGAACTTGCCGTGGCACTGCGACTTTCCTGACGGGACCTGCGCGCGCAGCTCGGGCGCGATCGCGGCGATGCCACCCAGCAGCAGAAGACTGAGGACGAGGGGGCGCAGCCAGCTCATCACGATGACAGCTCGGTCGACTGTGCCTGATCAAGCCACCTGCTATCGGCCGCGTTCTTCCGGACCAGATAGACGATCCCATGGACGGACGTGGCTGCGAGCAGAATGAGGATCGCGATGGTGCCGCGTCGGCCAAACACATCCTGGATCGTGCTGAGCGTGCCGACGCTGGCGGCGGAGAGGAAGCAAAACGCCTGGAAGAGGTAGCGCATACGGCGCAGCGATGGCGTCTCAGGGGCTGCCATGGGGGTGCGCAACAGATCAAACCAAAGCATCACTGCGCTCCTTTCAGGACGATTTCATCGAGCCGGACGACGCGGCCGTCCTGGGCTGCGACCGCAGGCGTGTGGCGAATACCGAACTTGGCCGTCAGCCGGCCTTCCTGGTCGAAATAGAAGCGGCGCTTGGCGCGGGTCATCTCATCGATGGGCGATCCGTTCACCAGGATGAGCTTGGCTTTGAGATCCGTGTAGCGCGACGTGGCCCAGGCCATTTGCGCCTTGTCGTCGCCGTCGATGAAGACGAGCGCCTGGCGCATGGTCACGAAGTCGAGCGGATTGACGCTCTGACCGCGCGCGGCGATCAGATTGCCCTTCTGGTCGCGCACATCGTGATCGATCGTGATCGTCGGATCATAGATCCACTTGCGCGCTTCGGTTGCCGGGCTGATGCCGGCGACGGGCTTGGGACGGCGGATACGCGCCTCAGCCCGCTTGGCGAAGGTCGCGTTCATCCGGTCGATTTCACCCGTCGACTCCAGTCGCTTCAGCCGCGCCTCGATCGTGGCGAGCAGATCAGGCTCGATGATGGGAAAGGTCTGGCCAACCGTGCCGTGATCGCTCGCGATCAGTGGGCCGGACGACATGCCAAGCGATAGGAGGGCTGCAACACCCGCGATCTCGACGGCGCGCCTCACAGGACAGGCCAGCCGGTGCCGACGATCTTGGTCGAGCACGCATAGCCGATCGCGGCATAGCGGCTGTCGAAGCCGTCCTTGTGGGGCGAGCCGACATAATAACAGCTTGCCGGTATGGTGCCGGTCGGTCCGGCCGCGAGCGGTTCGCCAAAGCGGCTCTGCGCCTTCATCCGACCGACGAGGCGGCCAGCCACCAGCACGTCCGCACCGCGGTGCTCGACAGTATCGCCGGGCATGCCATAGACGATCTTGCCGAACATCTGCGGCTCGGTGCCGAAATGCCGCGCGACCAGTGGGCCTGCAGGCGGCACGAAGAACACATAATCGCCGCGCGCTGGAACCGCGTTCTTGTGGATGACGAAGGCCCAGTTGGGCAGCGAGGCGCTGGCATTGATGAGCAGCGCATGCGTGTCGCGCCACTCACCGATCGCCTTCAGGCCGATGCCCGCGACGACGAGCAGGCCGAGCGCCTTCCACAAATGCTTGCGCGGCCGCCAGGCGGGCGCGCCGTCCGGACGGGCCGCGACCTCGCTCATCGTGCGGGCACCTCGGTCACGGTCGCCAGCGCGTCACGCTTTTCCTTCAGATCGGCCATGTCGCGCCGCTCGGCGGCCAAGAGCGCGTCGGCGGGCGCAGTGCTATGTGCGGGTGCCATGGCGGGCTGGGGACGCTTGACCCCTGAGTTGTAAACGGCGGTCGCGACCGAGGCGGTGATGTCGGGGACGTTCTTTGAAAGAATGGCTTCCCCGACGAGCACGACCTGACCGGTGGCACCGCGACGTTGCAGCTCGGTCTCAAGCGCCGCCATGAAGCGACGCATCTCACCCTGGACCTCTTGCGGGTCGGTGTTGCTGCGCGCCTGCGCCTGCACATATTCGCCGACGATGCGCGACATATCGGCGCGAACGATGTGTTCGCCGTGCCCGGTAAGAAGGCTGCGGGTCACCCACATGCCCCAGATCAGCATGGCGGCCAGCGCCAGGCCGATCGCCAGCTGCGGACCGGTGAAGCCGGCAAAGACCGCTCGGCGCGCTGGAAGGGCGGCAGGCGCGGAAGAGGAAGTGGTGTCGACGCTCGTGTCGATCACGGGCTCGGTCGGGGTGGTCATGCTTGGGGCTCCGAAACCTTGCGGTCGGCAGGAATGAGGAGGTGGCGGCGCAGGAAGAGGACCGCTGCGACGAGCGTGATCTGGACGATGCCCAGCGCCACCTTGAAGCCGGTCACGCGGCTGGCATCGGCCTCGACATACCGATCCGCCAGATTGGCGAGGTGGTGCATCGCGCCGTCGACCGAGAAGCCGCCGATCGCCAGGAAGAACAGGACGATCAGCCCCCAGCTGATGAGGAGCGTCGAGGCAAGCAGGCCGGTGACGTGCAGGCTGAAGAACAGCATGTAGCCGCGTGCTTCGCGGATCGTCCGCCACAGTGACGGCCGACGCCTAGTGGAGACGCTGAGCGGCACGGAGTCGATGATGGTCGCCATGGGCCTTACTCCGCCGCGACCGCCAGGGCGGCGTCGTGGCCACCCCATTTGGTCTGGTCATCGGGGAAGGCGACGCGCTCGATCGCGGCATCCATCGGCAGGCCGCTGGCCACCAGGTCCCTGATCGAAGCGAAGGTGCCGGGCGACGAGGAATAGACGGCCGCGGAATAGGGATCGAGGACGAGGCGGCCGACTGCCATCGAGTCCGGCCCCTTGATCATGATGTCCGAATATTCCGTGCCGCTGCGCTTGAGCGAACGCAGGAGCGCATCGGTATGATCGTCCATGTCGAAGCGGTCGTTCTTCTTGAAGTCCGCGATGGTCTCGGCCTTCTGCTGAAGGATCATGAACCAGTCGCTGTTCTCGAGCGCCGCCTTCGAGCCGTCCGACTTGTAATAGTCGTTGAGGCTCTGGGTCGCGGTGACGAGAGACGCACCGTATTTCCGGCAGGTGCGGGCATAGGCCTCGATGAAGTCGGCCATCGAGCCGCCCTTGAGCATTTGCCAGGCCTCATCGAGGAGGAGCGCCTTGGGGATCGATCGATCGACGCGGCGCATCATCTGCGAGGACAGGAACATGATCGCGGTCAGCACGACCGAGCGCAGTTCCTCGCGCGAGGACAGGTCGGACAGCTCGAACACGGTCAGGTCGGCCGTTAGCTGGAACGAGACGTCGCCCTCGAAAAAGCGGCCATAGGTGCCAGCGCTGGAGAATGGCCGCATGGCGATCCCCAACTCGTGTGCGACCGGATTGCTGGTTTCGTCGAGTGCGGCGATGACGTCGTCGACGCAGCCCTTGCGGCCCTTGGCTTTCCAGACCTCGTTGATCGCGCCGTCGATCAGGCCTCGCTCGGTGTCGTTCAGCTTGTCGACGTGGCGCGCCATCTGGTTGACGATGCTTTTCAGCATCGCAAAGCAGTCCATGAGGTAGTCTTCATCCTCTTCCGCCTGCGCCTGATCGATCATGGCGAACGGGTTGAGGCAGAAGCCCGAGGACATGGTGAACTCGACAAAGGCCCCGCCCTGGAGCTTGGCGGAATGCTCGAACGACCGGCCATCGTCGATGACGACGACCTTGGAGCCGGCCCCGCGAAGCGCGGCACACAGCTCCTGCAGCGCCACCGACTTGCCCGACCCCGACTTGCCGAACACCGCGACATTGTGGTTGCCGGCGGTGTTCTCGAAGGGCGACCAGTAGAAAGGCTGGCCACGCCGCCCGATCAGCATCAGATGGGGGATGTTGCCGCCGAGATACTCGCCCTGCAGCGGCATGAGGCTGGCGGCCGAGGTGGTCAGGATGGTCCGGAAGCGCTTCATGCTGCGCAGGTCGGACGCCAGACCATTGCCCAGCGTCATCGGCATGGCCGCGAGCAGGCCCTGAATCTGCAGATAGCGATCGTCGAGCAGGTCCCAGCCAGCCGCCCGGTAGACCGACTTCAGCATGCGCTCATTGGCGTCCCCCCGGCCCTTGGGGCTGAAGGACGTGACCGAGTAGAAGCCCTGGATCAGTTTGCGCCCCTGACGCATCTCATCCTTGACGAACTTCCATTCGGACGACTGTTCGCGCAGCTGCGGCAGGTAGCGCGCACTCTTGGAGTCCGCGAGGCTGGTGGTGCGCATGAACCTGCGGCTCGCACGGCCGCTCTGCCCTTCCGCGTCGGGAAATTCGAGGCACAGGTTGGTCGATACCGGGCAGGGCATGCGCAGCTTGTCGGCAAAGACATCGCCGATCAGCTTGGCCATGTCCCACGGTGCCCAGCGCTGCGGCAGGTTGCGCACCGAGAATGAGCGGACGTCGAAAACGTCCGGATAGATCTCGCCAATCTCGGGCGCGCCGTCGACCGTCCGGCCGGTCGGGCGGAAACGCTCGGTGCGCAGCAGGATGTGGTCGGGATCGATGCGGATTTCGACATCGTGGCGCACCGCCTGATCGGCGATCGAGTCGAACGCGTTGTAGGTGATCGCATCATCGCCCGGCGCGGTCGTGGGCGAGGTAATGTCATCGATCCAGGCGATGAGCGCGCGTGGGTCCATCGGCCGTGCTTCGATCCCGACCGACTCCAAGCAGGAAATGAGCCCTTGCATGACCGAGACGATTTCGTCGTTCGAGACGCTGCTCGATTCCGGTGTCGAATAGGACAGCGCCACACGATGATTACGCAGGTGGAACGGTGCCGAGCTCGACAGCGAATCCCACACGCCCTTCATCAGATATTCGCTGCGATGCTTGGCCATGCGTTCATAGACGCCGCCCGCCATGTAGCGCGGCGTGTACCAGGCCGCGAGACGCTCGCTAACTCGCGGGCTCATCCAGGCATGGATTTGCAGACTGCCGGGTGATGGCACGCCTTCCGACAGGAACTGGGTCAGGATCTCGCCGGTACGCTCATTGGCGCCCAGCATCGGGGCGGCCTCCAGCACGAAGCCGCGCGACGCGCTGTTATAGAAGATGTGGGTGCGCGGATCGTAGCTGCGATATGGCAGCCAGTGGCTGAGGCGGGGGACCACGGTCGAGGGCGCGGCACTATCGGGGCGGCTGCTATCGCCGAGGAAATTCTCCTGCAGCCAGGACATCAAGCTCATCGGTCGCCTCCAACAATGGCGGGAAAGTTTGCCGCGCGGACCACCGGTGCCGCACCGCTCGACTGTGCGGCGTCGCGCACCTCGCTCTGGGTGCGGGCTCCGGCCTCTCGCAGCACGGGGGCCGAGCGAACGGCGGCCAGGGCGGCACGGCCAGCGGGAGTCGCGTGAGCCGGTGCGGCAGCGGTGGTAACAGGAGCCGTGACCGACGCGGTCGTGGCAACGGTCGTGGCAGGCGCGGAAGAAGTGGGCGAGGAGGTAGCGGATGTCCGAGCTTTAGCGGCCTGGTCGGTGGCGATCGGAGGGGTACGACGCTTCGCGATCGCGGCCGCTACACCATCCTTGATGGCGCCCACCGGATCGCCGGCGCTGGCGGATTTCGGAGCACTGGCCTTGGCGCGTGCCGCCTCGACCATCGCCGCGCTCGGCATGTCGGGGTCGGGCTGGCTCGCATCGATGGGGAGGTCGACTTTCTCGACGGCTGCGAGAAGCGATGCGGCTCCGGTTGCCGTCGCGACATCGCCCCGCGTCGTGGCCACCGCATCCATGGCCGCGGCCTCGCGCCAGTCGCCCTGCGCGACGACGGCGTGGACGGCGGTCTGCTCATGAAGCCGGCCGGCGCCGTCGATGTGCGCCGGGAATACGATGCGCAGGACCTTCTCCTGCGTGCGTCCGGTGTTGGCAGCGACGGTCTGGAAGCCGCGAACCTGCGACGGCGCAGGCGCTGGCGCTGGCTCAGGCGTATAGGTGCCGATCGGCGCGATCATGCGATCGCCATCGGCACCTGAGATCAGCGCCAGCGCTCGGTCGTCGATCGTCGACGAGGGGGCGCACATGCCGTCAGGTGCTACGCAGGAGAACGAGCCCTTCACGTTGCTGCTCATACCCACGCAGCCGGAAAGGCCGGTGGTGCCGGCGACGAGCGCCAGCAGTGTGTACCGCCGCGCCATCACGAGTCCCCCCCGGCGAGCCACGCGGTGAGGAACTCCTTCGGGCGATAACCCTCCAGCGTCGCACCATCGGCGCGGACGATGACCGGCGTACCCGTCAGATTGTGCGCCTTAGCAAAGCGCTCATTGGCATCCAGGCCCGAGGTGTCGCAGATGCCCGAACCCTCAACGGGATCGCCGGCATAGGCGGCATGCAGCGCCTTCTCGCGGTTCCTGGCGCAGTAGACCTGATTGGCCAGCTCGCGGCTGCCAAGCGTCGAGATCGGCCGCTCGATCACCTTGACGTTCATCGACCGCAGCGTGTTGGTCAGCGCCCGGCAATAGCCGCAACGGAAGTCGCTGAAGACGGTCACGGGCTTGCCCGCCAGGTTGCCCCAGACGATCGAGCCGGCGGCAGGCAGGGTTTCGATCGGCAAATGGCGGATCGGGGCAGGCGCGGCCGAGCGGCCCGCGCCAGGGGCGGGGGCCTCACCGGCTTCGGCTGCGGCATTGGCTTTGGCGGCCCCACCGACCAGCGTATCCGGGTTCATCTCCAGGAGGCGCGCGGCGGTCAGGTCCTGGCGCGTCTCCATGTCATAGATGCGGCCGATGACGAGATAGCGCGCCGAATTGTCGACATAGAACAGGTTCTGCCCGGCCGTGACTTCGCACAGGCCCGACACCCGCTTACAATCGACGCCCGAAATCTTGGTCTTCGGCAGGCGTTTCTTGAGCAGGTCCTCGACAGGAACGGTATGGATGGCGCTCCGCACCGCGTGGGCGACGCTTGCCCCGCCAACAGCACAGCCGACCATTCCGAATGCGGCGTATATGCCGATCGATACCGGGCCGAAGGGCCGTGAGCCTACCAGACGGGTCAGCCATTTAGGCCGGGGCTTAATTGCGGACATGGACACCCTCCAGAAAGACGATTTCGACGTCGACGCCGGTCGGCATCTCGATGACCGGCTGATATTGTTCGGCGCGCTCGATCAGATATTTCGAGACCATATCGCCGGTCTGCGCGACGCCCTGTCCCAGGCCGCCCTGCGCGATTTCACCGAGCCCGAGCTGCTGGCGCTTACCATTGACCGTGACGTTGGGACCGACCAGGGCGGAATTGGCATTGGCGGCAAAGCCGCGGCCGAACCCGCCGACGAGGCCTGCGATAAAGGCCTGGCTGACGAGCGAACCCTCGCGGCTGACGACACGGCCGCGCACGCCCGTCTTGCCGCCAAAGGCGATGAAGCCCTTCACTTCGGAGACCGCATAACGACCACCCGGCTGCGGGCAGGTCATCTTCTGCAGCTTGACGTAGACCTTCTCCGAGGAGAGTTCGCCGCGAGCCGCACCATTGATGAGGCAGCCCTGAATCTTGGTCGTGAGGAGCTTGCCGTTCTGGAAGACAGAGCGGGCAGGCCCTGTCACGCGTAGCACGACAGGCAACGGGTCGGTCTGGCTGTTGACGCCCGCGGCCGCATCGACGCCGACGATGACGCGCGCGGTCGCGAAGCTGTTGGGCGGAAGATAGTTCGGGCTGTCGGTATAGACCGTGTTGCCCTTCTCGACCTTCGTCGCGGTGCCATTACCGGCCGTCGTAAAGGAGACGAGCTTTACTTCGCTGGGACGCGCGGGTGCAACGTCCGCTGCGGCCGTCTGGGGGGCGCCATCGGGGCGCTGGTACAGTGGTGCCGCGCCCGGGCCGTACATCGCGCTGGGGCCGGCAACCGGCTGTGGCGGTGCGCTTTGGCGCTCATTGATCTGGCGGCGGAGCTGCTCGTTTTCCGATTGGTAGGCAGAGAGGACCCGCTGGCCATCGTCGGACATCGACTGGTTCTGCGACTTGAGCCGATCGAGCTCGGCCGACAGTGCGTCGAGCCGGCTCTGCGTACCGTTTACTGCCTTCAGCTGATTTTCGGTCGACTGGAAGCGGTTCTCCGACGACGCGATCCACTCCTGTTCGGACAGGTTGCGGTTCATGAGGTCGGGCGTCGAGACCTTTACCTCGCCAGCCTTATCCTGGACGAGGCCGGGGGCCTTATCGTCACCACCGAAAATGTAGAAGGAGGAGCCGATGAGGCCCATACCGGCGACACTCGCCAAAAGGAGCTTCTGCTTCTTGAGGGTGCGGTCATTGCTGGCGAGATCGGAATCGACGGGCGAGGTCGGGTCGGGTGCGCCGCCATCGAGGCTGCGGCGCCGACGCGAAAAGATATTGCGAATGTCCATCCGCTCAGTTCCCGGTGCGAGAGACGAGATAGGCCGTGGTGACACGGCCGGGGGCAAGCTTGGGCTCTGCGATGGAGACAGCCAGCGTGCTTGGCGGGGCGACCGTTGCCTCGGTCAGCACCGTTTCCTGAGTGCCTTTGTTCTCGATGCGCAGGACCCGGCCGGTCAGATCGGTGCCGCGATACTCCGCGATCATCTGGACCTTGAGATCACCGACATAGACGGGCTTCATGGAGCGCTGACGCATCTCGTAGCCGTCGACGATCCGGCCCGAATACATGGCCTGGACCAGCCCGATCGCGGCGTCCTGCGGTCCCGCGGCTGCCTGGGGGGCAGCATCTGCGACATCGGCTTTGGCGATCGCGGGGTTCGTGATGAACACCTGGACCGCCTCGTTGCCGCTGACCCGGCAGACGAACTTGTAGACATAGCCGCGCTTGCTGGTGGCAAAGAACGACAGTGCCGGACGGCTGAAGCCCTCCGGCACGGAGAGGTAGATGTCGCCGCGAACGGGCTCGTTCACGACGCTGAAGTCGTCGCCCGGATTGCCGGTGCTGACCTTGGAGACGCTGGCGAATTCGTCCTCCACGAGGCTGATCCGGGTCAGGTCCTTGGCAGACGCGCTGCAGGTGACCTGCGCGCCGTCCACCGCCCGAAGGGTCTGGTCGGGATCGGCAAAGGCGGGCGTCGTATAGGCAAGTGCCGCCACGCCGATCAGCAAGCCGCCCGCCATGCGGCTGAGCGTGCACTGGCTGCGGGCTGCCAGGGCGGTGCCCACGACAGCACTGCCCAGGGCATAGAAACCGAGGCTCATTGGGCTTCTCCGGGCTTTTTGGGCGTGACAATCCCGAAGCCGATCAGCTTCAGCGACAGGCCGCTATATTCCCACTGGAATTCAAAGGTGCGCATGTCGCTCGACACGACCTGCTGGCCGACAATGGTGTTGAGCTTGCCATTGACGGTGGAACGAAGGTTCTTGGTGTCGATCGACATCGTGTCGATCGCAAAGAATTGCGAAACGCTCGACCCGCGCTGCTCACTGACGATTTTGACCAGGTCAGCCTTGATCCGACCCTGCGCGCGCGGCGCGACGAGGTTGAGGACCGAGGTCATCCAATAGTCGAGATTGCCGGGCGAGCGGTTGAGCATCAGGAGCGCGGTGTCGCGCGTCACCATTTCCAGATATTCGTGACTGACGCCCGAGCTGGAAATGGTCACCGGTGACTGGAGCACCGGCGCAAGCACGATCTCACGCGGCCGCGAGGTGGCGAATAAGAGTAGCGCTATGACAGCGCAGGTCAGACCAAACGCGGCAACGCCAAGCACATTGCGCTGGCGCAGCACGCGCTGGCTCTGACCATGCTGATAGGAGAAATCCATCTTAACCCACCATCAAACGGAGGTAGGAAGGTGGCGTGGCCTTGACGGAGGGGAAGCCGCCGGGGAGGTACCAATAGGCCATATGGATCAACCACGATGCCGCACGCCCAGCTTTTGCACGTTTGAGTCCCCACCAGCCAAAGGCTGCTAGGCCTATGCCGATGAGGATGTGCTGGGACATGACTCCCCAGATGAATGGGAGGACCATTGCGAGGAACTCATCCAGCGTCCAAAACCCGATCAGCTCGGGATCATCCAGATGAGACGGAATCATGTAATTGGCTGCCATGTCGCCACCTTCCAGAAGGGCTCATGACGACGCGCTGCCACGCACCGTCATGAACAGACGGTCAGATCGTCGCGGTGACGGTCGAGGTGACGATCGGAACGCCGGTGCCAGCGCCGACGCCGACGCCGACGGGGACGGCAACCTGACCCAGGCTGAAACGACCCGAGGCCATGCCGACGATGCCGCCGGCGAGCGACAGCACGGCGACGACCTTGCCACCCGACCCCGACAGGAAGCCGGTAAACTTCTGCAGGGCGGTATCGAAGGTGGCGTCAGCGCCGGCGAAGGCCGACGGCGCAAAGAAGCACAGGACAAAAGCCAGTGCGAGAACGGCGAGCATCGCCATCTCGTACCGCCCTGCCTGGCGCAGCATACTTTTCATGAGGAAAGCTCCCTGAATTCAGCGCAGTGAAATCCGCGCCGTCATCAAGGGTGTGGGGGGAGGCAGAGTGTCGCAAATTGAACCGCAAATACCGGCCCCGAGGCAAACATATTCGAGATCATGCGCGCGGAGGTGTGGCATCGAAGCAACGGAACGTCCGCTGGCACGGACGCTTCGTCCAACGCAGCGGACAGCTGTCCGTTATTACGGACAGTCAATCGGGCAAAATCAGGCTAGCTGCCGCTATTGTTCCGCTTACAAGGGTGATAAAAATCCGATTTCTGTCGCGTCTAGCTACAAAATGTCTGAAAACTAAGTCGAAAACAGGGAGCGTTAAATGCCGGAAATAAGAAAAGCATACAGGCTTGACGCTTCAACGTATCTCTTCCGCCTTGCCACCGAAAGCGTTCGCCTATTTTCCAATAGAGAGGGGCAATTTGCGACAATATCACAAGTCGTTGAATCGCGGGCGGGGGTGGCTAAGGATATTCCTGCAAACTATGAGCCGAACGAGCTCAAAAAACATCTCGGAATAATCCCCACGGACGGCGAAATTCCTATCATATTGGAAATACTGCCTACCGCGGGCGATGACGTCGAGCAGGCTATACCGGCTATCAGCAGGGCCTTAAGCGAGTCCATTTCATTCGCAAATGCCATTTCAATCATGCTTTTCGACTATGTCGTCGAGGAAAATAAGACAGAGGTTCTAACAAAGCTCGGTCTCACCGTGGCAGAGGCGCGCGAATATTCATGCTTGTTGAGGGTTCGTAACGATAACGTGGTGCCCATCGGGGGGCAGCCTGGCAATTAAAAGAATATTCCAGGCGAAAGGTTGCATTCCAAATT
>Ga0308159_1001841_pt1 | contig 27555 bp, 23 predicted proteins | sample PhyCR1_FD_201040 | JGI IMG/M metagenome (GOLD analysis project Ga0308159, IMG submission 201040) | Phyllosphere microbial communities from UC Gill Tract Community Farm, Albany, California, United States - DLSLC.R1 | ecosystem: Host-associated > Plants > Phyllosphere > Unclassified | place: USA...
ACACCGTCGAGCGCATGCTGACCCTCGCGAACGCCGAGCATCGCGCCTCCGCCTCGCGGCACGGATACGACATCGGGCGCGACGAGGGAGCCGAGCGCACCTGCCGGGTCTCGGCATCCGAGCTCGGAGACCTGCACCGCTGGCGGCTCGACGAGGCCGGGATGATGCTCGAGGCCGCCGACGGCACCGTGATCGAGGTTCCCTGCGGACGCGCCGACCTCGAAGAGATGGTACAGGTCCTCTTCGACAACGCCGCGAACTACGCCGGTCGGGGGTCGCACGTGCGTCTGACCCTCCGCGAGGAGGACGACGGAATCCTCCTGCGCGTCGACGATTCGGGCCGACAGCTGGCCGACGCCGACCTCGAGAGCATGGGAACCCGCTTCTGGCGAGCGAGCGTTCATCGCTCACGACCGGGCACGGGTCTCGGACTCGCGATCGTCGCCGAGCTGATGCGCGCCGCCGGCGGCACGCTCCACCTCGAACGATCGCCCCTCGGTGGGCTCGGGGTCCGCCTGTCCTGGAGCACGCGATGAGCGCGATCACCCGCCGCGGCTTCCTCACGGTCCTCGGCGGTGCCGGAGCGGTCTCGCTGACCGCGTGCGCGGCGTCGGCGACGACCCCCCTCGTCCTCGCGTGCGGGGAACCGGGTGGGAGCTATCTCGAGTTCGGGGAGCTGTTGGCCGCGGCGACCCGGTCCTCGAGCGCCGTGTCCGTCTCTCCGCGTGCGACCGAGGGCAGCATCGACAACCTTCGCCTGCTCGGTGAGCGCCGTGTCGATCTCGCCCTGTCCCTCGTCGACTCCGCCGCGGACGTCGGCCGTGACGTCATCGCGATCGGGCGGGTCTACCAGAACTATCTGCAGTGCATCGTCCGTGCCGACGCGGGTATCTCGGACCTGTCCGACCTGTCGGGGCGGACGGTCTCGCTCGGAGCTCCCGGTTCCGGGGCGGCCGCCACCGCTCGGCGGGTGCTCGACGCCGCCGGACTCGATCCCTCGGGCTCGGCCGGACCGCGGACGGTGGAGCGCACCTTCCGCGGAGCCGTCGACGACCTGGCCGCCGGGCGGATCGACGCGTTCTTCTGGTCGGGCGGCGTTCCCACCCCGCAGATCTCGACCCTCGCGCAGCGGGTGCCGGTCACGGTCCTGGACACGACGTCCGCTCTGTCGGTTCTGACCGATCGCTTCCCCGATGTCTACGCCGCCACCACGATCCCGTCGCGGGTGTACGGCGCCACGCGTGCGGTCCCCACGATCGGCGTCGCGAATCTTCTCCTCGCCCGCGCCGACCTCGGCGACGATCTCGCGCGCGCTCTCGTGGACGCCCTCATCGACGATGCCCCGGCGCTTGTTCCCGCCGACGCCCTCGGCATCCAGTATCTGACTCCCGCGAGCCTCATCGACACGGCGCCGATCGCCCTCCATCCCGCGGCCGAGCGCCGTTACCGCGAACGGTACGGCTGAGCGGTCACCGGTCAGTTGACGCAGGGAACCGACCCCGCGCGCAGCGGCTGTTGCGAGTCGGTGTAGACGGTCGACGTCGGGCTCGGCGTCGCGGAGGGGGCGTCGGGGGCGGGGGTCTCCGTCGCATCCGGTGCGGCCGCGGCGGCCGGATGCAGCAGGGCGCTCATCTGCGCGGCGATCGCCTTCTGGTCGACGATGTTGACGCTCTCGCCGTCGATCGTCCCGAAGCGCTCCACGGGGAGGGTCTGGAAGGTCACATCGCCGCCCGCGAGACGCTGAGCCGTGGAGGCGAGGCTGAGCAGATCGAAGCCCTTGTCGACCGCGACGTACTGCTTGGCGGTGTCGAGTAGCTCCTGCAGGCGGCCGAAGTCGGTGAAGGTCTGCGCGTCGCGGAGCTTCAGCGCCAGCGAGACCAGGAAGGCCTGCTGTCGCCGCGTCCGATCGAGATCGGTGAGGAAGACGTCGTCGTACTTCGTGTCGCGACGCTGGCGGACGAAGGCCATGGCCTGGGCCGCGTCGATCTGCTGCGGTCCCGCCGCGAAGTCGGCCCCCGAGAAGGTATCGGCGGTCGCGTGGTTCAGGCACACCTGGAGGGGCTGGACGGCTTGCGCGACCCGATAGAACGCGGCCATGGTGACCTCGACGAAATGGTCGATCGGTACGCCGCCGAGGAACTGCGAGACGGTCTGCATCTCCTCGGTGCGGGCCGCGTCGCGGGCCTGCTGGTAGGCGTCGTCCTCCGAGACCCCCGCCGCGCGGAGCTCGTCGTCCTTCGCGGCGAACGCGCGTCCGTAGGCTTCCTTGATCTTGCCCCTCGGCGTCCCCCCGGGAGCCCCGGCGTAGTCCACCTCGTCGTCGCGTGGGATGGACACGGCGACCGCCTGGCCCCCGTCCGCGGGGATGTGCACGTACATGAGGACGTTCGTGTTGTACCCGCCCACCGACGCGTCCTCCGCGTGGATCGCGTCGTAGATCTCCTGGGGGTACGGCTTGCCGTCCTCATCGACGCGACTGTCGAGACCCATGATGAGGATGTTCTGCTCCCCCTCGTCCTGGGGGACGCCGGCCGCGGCGGTGGGCAGGGCGGCATCCGAGTGATGGATGCCGTTCGCCGTCCCCGCGAGATCGATCGCGACAATGGCGACCGTGCCCACGACGGCGACGGCGACGAGAGTAGAGACGGCGAAGAGGAGGCGACGCCGATTGCGGCGGACGCGGGGCGAGGTCGGAGACACCGCCCCACTATGCGCGCCGTCGCCTATGAGTCCGGCGAACGAGAACGCCCCCTGCCGGAGGCAGAGGGCGTCGACGGGGTGTCCGTCAGTCGGCGGCGTGGGCCGGGCTGGGAAGCTCGAGCGGCACCACGGGGCAGTCCTTCCAGAGGCGCTCCAGGCCGTAGTACATGCGCTCCTCCTCGTGGAAGACGTGTACGACCAGGTCGCCGAAGTCGAGCAGAACCCACCGGGACTCCTGGCGACCCTCGCGGCGCAGGCGCTTGTGGCCGGCCTCGAGGAGCTTCTCTTCGATCTCGTCGGCGATCGCGGCGACGTTGCGCTCGTTGCGACCCGTCACCAGGAGGAAGATGTCGACGAGCGGAAGGGGCTCGGACACGTCCAGGGCGACGAGGTCTTCGCCGGACTTGCTGTCGGCGGCGAGGGCGGCGATCTGCGCCATCTCGCGGCCGTTCTGGGTCGCGGTCATCCGAATACTCCTGTCGTGACGGCGATGGCGAGCGCCACCGCCACGGCGATCGCGAGAGCGCCGGTGGTGATGATGAGGCCGATGACGAGCTTGCTGCCCTTCTCCGGGGCCGGCGGACGAATGATGTCCCCGGGCTGCTTGACGGTGCTGATGGCCGCGCTGGCGGCGATCGGCGTGGGCGACGACGCGGCGGGGAGCTCTCCGTCGAGGAGAACGGCATCCGCTTCACGGCCGTCGGTGGTTCCGGGAGCGTGCCCGACGGAGCCGAGGCCCTGCGGAAGCTCGAAGGTGCCGGTGATCATGACCTCGCCCGTCGCCGTCACGGGGGCGACCAGCGGGCCGCCGACCGGGGTGTCGGAGAGGATCAGCGCGTTCGGGGTGGAGACGGATCCCGTGGCCACACCGCTGCGGGCGATGAGCTGGTCGAAGGACGGCGGGAGCGAGATGTCGGGGGTCGCACCGTTGAGCAGATCCGAACCGAGGTCGGGATTGACCGTCGACGAGACCGGCGGCTCGGGAGCGGGTTCGGCTCCCTCGAGTTCGTCGGCGACCGCGGGCCGGAAGATCGCGGGAAGCCCGTCCGACTGCGCGTCGTCGGTGGATGCCGTGTCCGTCGGCGTCTCCGGGCGGGAGAGAGGAGCCGCGGGGGCGAGGTCGGGAGAGATCACCGGCACCGACGCGGTGCGGATCTTCTCCTGCGCCCGCACCTGTCGACGGGTGAGACCGGTCGGTGCGTAAGCCGACCCTTCGTCTTCGGACGGCGAGCCGAAGCCGATCACCGCGGGCTCGGGCGTGGTCGCGGGCTGCGCGGGCTCGGGCGCGGGGGCCGGTGCCGCGGGCTCTTCGGCCGCCGCGGGTTCCTCCGCCGCCACGCGAGGCTCCGGCACGGCGGGCGTGAGCTCGACGGGCGGGGCCTCGGGGGCGGCGTCAGCGGCCTCGACGGGCTGCGTGGGGATGATCGGAGTCGCGCCGGTGTTGCGGATCTCGCGCAGCTGGCGCCGCGTCAGCGGCGGGGTTCCATTGTTCTCGGAAGTGCTCATGCCTTACTCCGGTAGAGGTGGTGCTTCGCGATGTACTGCACGACACCGTCGGGCACGAGGTACCACACGGGGTGTCCTCGGCGCACACGGGCGCGGCAGTCTGTGGATGAGATCGACAGGGCGGGGATCTCGAGCTGGCTCACGTCTTCGGTGGGCAGTCCCTCGGTGGTCAGCACGTGCCCCGGGCGCGAGACGGCGACGAAGTGCGCCAGATCCCACAGCTCCTGGTGGTTGCGCCAGCTGAGGATCTGCGCGACCGCGTCGGCTCCGGTGATGAAGAAGAGGTCGGCCCCCGGGCGCTGGCTCTTCAGATCGCGCAGCGTGTCGATCGTGTATGTCGGGCCGTCGCGATCGATGTCGACGCGGCTGACGGTGAACTGCGGGTTCGAGGCCGTCGCGATCACCGTCATGAGGTAGCGGTGCTCGCTCGCCGTGACCTCGTCTTTCTGCCACGGGCGTCCCGTGGGCACGAAGACGACCTCGTCGAGATCGAACGACTGCGCGACCTCGCTCGCCGCCACCAGGTGACCGTGATGGATGGGATCGAACGTCCCACCCATGACCCCGATGCGAGGGGCGCGCGTCACCGACATACGGTGGGCCTCAGTGGCCGTGCGCCTCGGGCGTCGGCGTCCCGTGCTTCTTCGTGTAGGCCTCGGCCTTGTGCGCGTGGCGGTTCGAGACGTTGCGGTACGACAGCGTGACGAGGCTGAGCGACACGAACACCACGAAGGCGAGGGCGCCGATCCAGAAGGTCTGGGCCTGCACGTTGCCGCCGTGGTGGCCGGCCTCTTCGGCGGCGTGGGCGAGAAGTGAGGCGAAAGTCATCAGTGCTCCGTTTCGAGTGTCTGCGCAACGCGCAGTGCCATTTTAGGCGGTTAGGCGCGGACCTGTCCGTCGCCGCGCCCGAGCCACTTGGTGCTCGTCAGCTCGGCGAGGCCCATCGGGCCGCGGGCGTGAAGTTTCTGGGTGGAGATCCCGACCTCCGCACCGAAGCCGAACTCGCCCCCGTCGGTGAAACGGGTCGAGGCGTTCACGAGCACGACGGCCGAGTCGACCTCGGCGAGGAAGCGCTGTGCGGCTGCGGTGTCGTCGGTGATGATCGACTCGGTGTGATGCGTCGAGTACCGCCGGATGTGGTCGAGAGCACCGTCGAGGTCGTCGACGACACGCACCGCCAGATCGAGGCTGAGGTACTCGGCGGCCCAGTCGTCGTCGGTCGCGGCGACCACCCGCGGGTCGTAGCCAGCGACCGTCGCGTCGCCGTGCACGGTGACCCCGGCCTCGGCGAGCGAGACCAACAGCTCCGGCAGGAGTCGGTCGGCGGCGGCGCGGTGCACGAGGACCGTCTCGACGGCGTTGCACACACTCGGACGCTGCGTCTTGGCGTTGAGCACGATGTCGCGCGCCCAGTCGTCGCGAGCCGTCTCGTCGAGGTAGACGTGCACGACGCCCGCCCCGGTCTCGATGACGGGCACGGTCGACTCGGTGACGACGGTCTCGATCAGCGAGGCGCTCCCCCGCGGGACGAGGACATCGACGAGGCCGCGGGCGTTCATCAGGGCGCGTGCACCGTCGCGACCGAAATCGTCGACCGTCTGCACGGCTTCCGGCGACAGCCCCTGGGCGGCGAGGGCTCCGCGCATCACGGCGACCAGGGCGGCGTTCGAACTCTGGGCCGCCGAGCCTCCGCGCAGCACGACGGCGTTGCCGGAGCGCAGCGCCAGGGCGGCGATGTCGACGGTCACGTTGGGGCGTGCCTCGTAGATCGAGCCGACGACGCCGAACGGCACGGCGACTTTCTCGAGCGCGAGCCCGTTGGGCAGCGTGCGCCGATCGAGGACGCGTCCGACCGGGTCGGGCAGGACGGCGACGTCGCGGACGGCGGCGGCCAGTGCGGCGACGCGGCCGGCATCGAGGCGCAGGCGGTCGAGGAGCGCGTCGCCGATCGCGTTCGCCCGACCCCGGTCGAGGTCGTCGGCATTGGCGAGGACGATGTCGGCGGTCGCGGCGTCGAGAGCGTCGGCGATCGCGTGCAGGAGCGCGGTCTTCGCGGCGGCGTCGAGCAGACCGATCTGGCGCGCAGCGTCTTTGGCCAGACGCAGGCGCTCATCGACGGAGACGGCGATCGTGGTCATCGCGTCAGTCTACCGTCGCGCCGACGGCGCCGACCGGGCCGGTCGACAGGGTGACGGCATCCGGATTCGGAGCGAACCACGTGCCCACGGACTCCCCCGCGAGAGCCTCCGCGACGAGGTCGGCACTGGTCACGAGGACACCGACCCCGGCAGCGGAAGCCAGCTTCGCCGCCGACGCCTTGGTCGCCGCTCCCCCGGTTCCCACGCCGTTGACGACGCCGGCTCCGAACTCGAAGTCCGACAGGTCGTCACCCCACGCGACCTCGGTGATGGGACGGGCGCCGGGCTCGTTCGGGGGCGCGGTGTAGAGGCACGCGATGTCGCTCAGCAGGATCAACGCGTCGGCGCCGATCAGCTGCGCCACGAGGGCCGCGAGGCGATCGTTGTCGCCGAAGCGGATCTCGTGCGTGGCGACCGTGTCGTTCTCGTTGACGATGGGCAGGATGCCGAGCCCGAGAAGTCGCTCCATCGCCCGGCGCGCATTGGAGCGCGGCGTGGCGTTCTCGAGGTCTCCGGCCGTCAGCAGCACCTGCCCCGCGAGCAGACGGAAACGGTCGAGGGAGGTCTGGTAGCGCCACATCAGGACGTTCTGCCCCACCGCGGCGGCCGCCTGCTGCGTCGCGAGGTCGTTCGGCCGGCCCTCGAGGTCGAGCAGCGGGAGGGCCGTGGCGATCGCGCCCGAGGAGACGAGGACGACCTCGACCCCCGCGGCGTGCGCACGGGAGAGCGCCTCGACGATCGTGTCGATGCGGTGGGCGCCGTCGCCGCTGATCGACGACGAGCCGACCTTGACGACGACCCGGGACGCGCGGGGGATCTCGGAGCGCGTGGAAACCGTCACCGATCCTCCCCGTCACCGGCGAGGGCGGACGAGTCGCCGTCGGGGTCGATTCCGGCGGCGCGCGCCGCGCGGCGTTCGGCCTCGAGCTCGGCGCGGGCCTCGGTCTTGGCATCCATCCGCTCGTGGTACTGCTCGCGGCGCTCCGACGAGGTACGACGCGGGTTCTGCACGAGGCGGGGGTCGGTACCGCGGGGAGCGGTCATGAGCTCCGCGGCCGAGGTGAGCGTGGGCTCCCAGTCGAACACGATGCCATCGCCGGGGCCGATGACGACCGTGGCGCCGGCGACGGCTCCGGCACGGAACAGTCCGTCTTCGACGCCGAGGCGCGCGAGACGATCCGCGAGGTATCCGACGGCCTCCTCGTTCTGGAAGTCGGTCTGCTGCACCCACTTGACCGGCTTGTCGCCGAGGATGCGGTAGACCGGGCCGTACGTGCCGCCCTCGACCTTGATCTCGAACTCCTTGTCGGCACCCTTGGGGCGGATGACGATGCGCTCGGCGGGAGCGTCGTCGATCGTGGCGATCCGGTGCTGCTCGACGATGTCGGCGAGGGCGAACGTGAGTTCGCGCAGCCCCGCGCGGCTGACCGTCGAGATCTCGAAGACGCGGAAGCCGCGCGCCTCGAGGTCGGGGCGCACGAAATCGGCGAGCTCGTGGGCCTCGGGCACGTCGACCTTGTTGAGGGCGATGATCTGCGGGCGTTCCAGGAGCGGCAGCTGGCCCTCGGGGACCGGATACGCGCCCAGCTCCGCGAGGATGACGTCGAGGTCGCTCAGCGGATCGCGGCCCGGATCGAGCGTCGCGCAGTCGAGGACGTGCACGAGGGCGGTGCAGCGCTCGACGTGGCGGAGGAACTCCAGACCGAGCCCCTTGCCCTCGCTCGCACCCTCGATGAGGCCGGGGACGTCGGCGATCGTGAACCGGACATCGCCCGCCTGGACGACGCCGAGGTTGGGGTGCAGCGTCGTGAACGGGTAGTCCGCGATCTTGGGACGCGCGGCGGAGACGGCGGCGATGAGACTCGACTTGCCCGCCGACGGGAAGCCGACCAGCGCCACATCGGCGACGGTCTTGAGCTCGAGGACGACGTCGCCCTCCCAGCCCGGCGTTCCGAGCAGGGCGAAACCGGGTGCCTTGCGCTTGGGTGAGGCGAGCGCCGCGTTGCCGAGCCCGCCCAGTCCCCCCGGAGCCGCGACGAAACGCATGCCCGGGGTGAGCATGTCGACGAGGACCGTGCCGTCCACGTCCTTCACGACCGTGCCGAGCGGCACGGGCAGCTCCTGGTCTTCTCCCATGGCACCCGAGCGGTGGTCGCCCATCCCGAAACCGCCGTTGCCCGCCGAGCGGTGCGGCGAGTGGTGGTACGACAGCAGGGTCGTGGTCTGCGGGTCGGCCACCAGGACGACATCGCCACCGTGGCCGCCGTTGCCGCCGTCGGGGCCGGCGAGCGGCTTGAACTTCTCGCGGCGCACCGACACGCAGCCGTTGCCGCCCTTGCCCGCACGCAGGTGCAGAGTGACGCGGTCGACGAAGGTGACCATGGGAGTCCTTTCGGGACGGGAACCGGGGATGCCGGAAAGAAAAGAAGAGGGGGCGGGCTGTGCCCACCCCCTCTATCGCGCATTCAGCGCTGTGGATTACTCCGCGGCAGCGACGATGTTGACGACCTTGCGGCCGCCCTTGTTGCCGAACTCGACCGCACCGGCGGCGAGGGCGAAGAGCGTGTCGTCGCCTCCACGGCCGACGTTGGCGCCGGGGTGGAAGTGCGTGCCGCGCTGGCGGACGATGATCTCGCCGGCGAGGACGGCCTGGCCACCGAAGCGCTTCACGCCGAGGCGCTGTGCGTTGGAGTCACGACCGTTGCGGGTGGAGCTTGCGCCCTTTTTGTGTGCCATCTCTGCGTCTCCTGGCTCTTACTTGATGCCGGTGATCTTGACGCGCGTGAGGTCCTGACGGTGGCCCTGGCGCTTCTTGTAGCCGGTCTTGTTCTTGAACTTCTGGATCACGATCTTCGGACCGCGCTCCTCGCCGAGCACCTCGGCCGTGACCGAGACCTTCGCGAGCTTGTCGGCGTCGGTCGTGACAGCGTCGCCGTCGACGAACAGAACGGCGGGCAGCTCGATGCTCTCGCCGACCTTCGCCTTCTGGCGGTCGAGCACGACAACCGTGCCGACCTGGACCTTCTCCTGGCGGCCGCCGGCGCGCACAACTGCGTAAACCACTTCACACCTGTTTCGTTCGGGAGCTCGAGGCTCCGGTTGTCTGATGACGTCGAGAGGGTCTCTCGACCCAAATCTCGGTGCGATCCAACAAGCACAAGCTCGCGGGGTCACGCGCCGGTAAGGGCGGACACGACGCACCAAGGGTCGAGTTTAGCTCACGTCTCGGCATCCGGCAAAAGCATCCGCCCGCGTGTCGACCGTAGGATCGCGGGATGGCGATCCTGATCGACGACCCGCAGTGGCCCGCGCACGGACGACTGTGGGCGCATCTGGTGAGCGACAGCGACCTCGCCGAGCTGCACGCGTTCGCCGCCGCCGCGGGGATCCCGCGCCGGGCGTTCGACCTCGACCACTACGACGTCCCGGACGACCGGCACGCCGACCTCGTCGCCGCCGGAGCCGAGCACGTGGGTGGGCGCGAGCTCGTGCGGCGCCTGCGCGCCTCGGGCCTGCGCATCACCGCTCGCGAACGCCGCGAACGCGCGTGAGGGGCCATGTCCGGTCGCGGCCGGAACATGACCCCTCGCGGTGAGAGCGATCAGTCGGTGGACGGCTGAGCGTCCACGGGCGTGCCCGTGAGGGCAGCCGTGGTCACGCGACGGCGTGACCGGCCCTGACCCGGCGCCTTGGGCTCCGGAAGAGCCTCCAGCACGGACTCGAGCAGCGCGTCCTTCTCGGTGCGCGGCGCCTTCGGCTCGCGCTTCTTGCGCGGACGCTTCTCGCGCACGGGCGCCTCGGCCTTGGCATCCAGGACCGCCTCGACCGAGGCCACGACGGCCGCCTCGACGATCGCCGGATCCTCGACGGAGGGATGGATCGTGGATGCCGCGATCTGGGCGAGCGCGGACTTCACGCCCTCGGTGATCACGTGCGTGCCGCCGGCGGCGGCTGCTCCCCCGTTGCCGGCCGCCCCGCCGTTCCCGGAGGCGTTGCCGTTGCCGTTCCCCGCGGACGAGGAACCGCCGTTGCCGTTGCCGTTCCCGCCGCGCGTGCGACGGTTGCTCGAGCCGTTGGAGCCGCCGTTGCCGCTCGTGCCCGTGCGGTGGCGGACGACCGGGTCGTGGTGGACCACGACGCCACGACCGGCGCAGACCTCGCAGGCCTCGCTGAAGGTCTCGAGCAAGCCGAGACCGAGCTTCTTGCGGGTCATCTGCACGAGCCCGAGCGAGGTGACCTCGGCCACCTGGTGCTTCGTCCGGTCGCGGCTGAGGCACTCGATGAGGCGGCGGAGCACGAGGTCGCGGTTGGACTCGAGCACCATGTCGATGAAGTCGACGACGATGATGCCGCCGATGTCGCGCAGCCGCAGCTGGCGGACGATCTCTTCGGCCGCCTCGAGGTTGTTCTTCGTGACGGTCTCTTCGAGGTTTCCGCCCGAGCCGACGAACTTGCCGGTGTTGACGTCGACGACGGTCATCGCCTCGGTGCGGTCGATGACGAGGGAGCCGCCCGAGGGCAGCCAGACCTTGCGGTCGAGCGCCTTCTCGATCTGCTCGGTGACGCGGAAGGCGTCGAACGGGTCCTGCTCGCCCTCGTACTTCTCGACGCGCTCGAGCAGGTCGGGGGCCACGCCCGCGAGGTAGTTCGAGATCGTCTGCAGAGCCTCGTCGCCCTGGATGAGCATGCGCGTGAAGTCCTCGTTGAAGACGTCGCGGACGATCTTGACGAGCAGGTCGGGCTCGGAGTGCAGCAGCGCGGGAGCCTGGATCGTCTTGAGCTGGGTGCTGACGTGCTCCCACTGCGAGGTGAGTCGCTGCACGTCGCGGGTCAGCTGCTCCTCGGTGGCTCCCTCGGCGGCCGTGCGCACGATGACGCCCGACGACTCGGGAAGGACCTCTTTGAGGATCTTCTTCAGGCGTGCGCGCTCGGTGTCGGGGAGCTTGCGCGAGATGCCGTTCATGGTGCCGTTGGGCACGTAGACCAGGTAGCGGCCCGGGAGCGAGATCTGGCTCGTGAGGCGGGCGCCCTTATGGCCCACGGGGTCCTTGGTGACCTGCACGAGGACCCGGTCGCCCGACTTGAGCGCGAGCTCGATGCGGCGCGGCTGGTTGCCGGTGTCGATGCCGTCCCAGTCGACCTCGCCGGAGTACAGCACGGCGTTGCGGCCGCGGCCGATGTCGACGAAGGCTGCCTCCATGCTCGGCAGCACGTTCTGCACGCGACCGAGGTAGACGTTGCCGATGAGCGACGCGTCCTGGTTGCGGGCGACGTAGTGCTCGACGAGCACGTTGTCTTCGAGGACGGCGATCTGGATACGACCCGCCTTCGAGCGAACGACCATGACGCGGTCGACGGCCTCGCGGCGGGCGAGGAACTCGGCCTCGGTCACGACGGGGCGGCGGCGGCCGGCTTCGCGACCGTCGCGGCGGCGCTGCTTCTTGGCTTCGAGGCGCGTGGAACCCTTGATCCGCTGGGGCTCGGTGACGACCTCGACCGCGCGCTGGCGCGGAGGAGCGGGAGGCGCGTCGTCCTGGTCATCGCCGGCGGCGGCACCCCCGCGGCGACGGTTACGGCGTCGCGCGTTGGCCGAGGTGCGCTCGGCGGGGGCGTCGTCTTCGCGCTCGTCACGGAAACCGCGCTCTTCGACGTCATCGCGCAGAGCGGCCGGGAGCGGCTCGGGCGCGTAGAAGTGCAGCTGCGTCGACACGGCCGACACGAACACCTCGGGCAGCAGACCCAGCGAGACAGCGGTGGGGCGCTCCGGCTTCTGCGGTGCGGACGCTTCTTGGGCGGGCGCTGCGGATGCCGCGACCTCGACCGTCTTCTCCGCTTCGGGTGCCTCGGCGGCGGGTGCCGGCGCCGGGGCGGCCTCGGCGGGCGTCTCGTCTTCCGACGTGGGGGTGTCAGCGGCGGCGGGCTCAGCGTCCTGCTCGCCCTCGGCGGCGGGCGCCTCCTCGGCGGGCGCCTCTTCGGCGGGCACCTCGTCGAGCACCGCGGGAGGGGCCGTGTCGAGCGTCGCAGCGCTCTCGGCATCCTGAACCGCGCCCTCCTCCTCGTCGACGGTCGGTGCGTCGGCGGAAGCGGTGTCGGAGACGGGTGTCTCCTGCTCGACCGCTGTGTCGGGCGCCGTCTGCTCGGTGGGGGTCTGTTCGTCGCTTGCGTCTGCCATTGTGGCGTACTCCCTGGCGGGGCGACACCGCGCGTCGCCCGGCGAAATCTCGTGCGGCGCCGCACCCGGCGGGGCCGCGAACTCACTCGGTCTGCAGCAGGCCGGAGGCTCATGCTGCGAAGGGCGGTCATCGCCCGAAGTCTTCTGGTGATGCTCCTGCGGCGCGGCCGCGGTACATCGAAACATCATTATCGCACGGTCCGTCCGGAATCCGCCGCACCGTGCCCCTCGACACCGAGCAATCCTCAGCGGACAGCGAACTCCGCAGTGACAGAATCGAGCCATGAGCGACACCGTCACCCCTCGCCGCCCCGTCGTCGTCGCGATCTGGTTGGTCTTCGCCGGCGTCGTCGGCTGGTGGGCGGCCTTCTCCCTGACGATGGAGCGCTTCGCGCAGTTGAGGAACCCCGGAGAGGCGGCATCCTGCGACTTCAGCGTGCTCGTGCAGTGCTCGGCGAACCTCCAGTCGCCCCAGGGAAGCGTGTTCGGTTTCCCGAACCCGATCATCGGTCTCACGGCCTGGGCGGCGCCCATCGTCGTCGGCATGGCGCTGTTGGCCGGCGCGCGGTTCGCCCGGTGGTTCTGGGTGCTGTTCTGGCTCGGGTTCGCGTTCGCGCTGACGTTCGTGATCTGGCTCATCTCGCAGAGCATCTTCGTGCTCGCCACCCTCTGCCCGTGGTGCATGGTGACGTGGTCGGTCGTGATCCCGTCCTTCTTCGTCGTCACGCTGCACGTGCTGCGCGAGGGAGTGATCCCGGCACCGCGCGTCCGTCACCTCGCCGAGCGGCTGATGCCCTGGGTTCCGCTGATGACGCTCGCGGCCTTCGTCGTCGTCGCCGTGATCGCGCAGTCGCGCCTCAACGTCCTCGCGCAGATCTGACCTGGCGGGCGCGGTCCCCATGCCCTAGCGTCGAGGGATGGATGCCATGAACCCGCTGATCCCGGCTGCGTACGACCTGGTGTGGTCGGGGCTGGCCGTGGTGGCGTTCGGTCTCGCCGTGTGGGGCATCGTGAGCCTCTCCCGGCGAGCGAAACAGCTCTCCTCGACGATCGTGCTCGTGTGGGCGCTCGTGATCCTGCTGGTCCCGGTGCTCGGTCCCGTGTCGTGGCTCGCCGCGGGGCGTCGGGCCGGGGTGGCGCGCACCTGAGGGACCCGGGATACGACGATGGCCGCCAGCCCTCGGGGTGGCGGCCATCTCGGTATCCGGGATCAGGCGAACCAGATCGCGAGCTCGCGCTCCGCGGATTCGACGCTGTCGCTGCCGTGGACGAGGTTCTGCTGCACCTTGAGGCCCCAGTCGCGGCCGAAGTCGCCGCGGATCGTGCCGGGGGCGGCGGTGGTCGGGTCGGTCGTGCCTGCGAGGGAGCGGAAGCCCTCGATCACGCGGTTGCCCGCCAGGCGGATGGCGACCGAGGGGCCGGACATCATGAACTCGAGCAGCGGCTCGTAGAACGGCTTTCCCTCGTGCTCGGCGTAGTGCTGGGCCAGGGTCTCACGGTCGGGTTCGACGAGCCGGATGTCGACGAGGGCGTAGCCCTTCGCCTCGATGCGGGCCAGGATGGCTCCGGTCAGGCCGCGGGCGACGCCGTCGGGCTTGACCAGGACGAGGGTCTCTTCGGTGGCCATGGGTCATTCTCCGTTCGAGAGGTCGGGGGAAGCGGCGCGTCGGGCGTTCTGCCGGTCCAGTGCCGCTCCCTTGATCGTCGCATACGCCCACATGCCACCGAAAATGAGAGCGACCACCGAGAGGGCCGGCACGAGGAAGCCGCCCAGGAGCAGCAGGACCTGCAGCCCCCACCCGGCTCGCACCGCGCCGCGCCGCGGCAGCAGCCCGGCGACGGCGATCATGCCCACCGCCATGACGACCCCGCCGACGATCCCCCACCACGGGGCGATGTCGAAGGGCAGCACTTTGAGGCCGAAGACGACGAGGCCGCCGAGGAACACGATGATCGACTCGAAGCCGAGGACGACGGCGCCCAGGGACTCGAGGGCGCCGCGCGTGCGACGCGGCCGCGGGGCGCGGGGCTCGCGCGGGCTCACGCCTGCCACCCGGACTTCCAGTCCTCGAGCTCCGAGAGGCGCAGCGCTTCGCCGGCGAGCACGACCGAGCCCGCGATGACCACGGCGCGGCGGTCCGATTCCGCGGCCCACGCGCGCGCGGCATCCGCCGCGTCCTCGAGCGTCGGATGAACGGTGACCGGCAGGTCGGCGGCCTCGGCGACGTCGGCGATCGTGTCGGGATCCGTCGCACGGTCGCTGTCGGGCGCCGTGGCGAAGACCCGCGCGACGGCGGGGACGAGCGCCGACATGATGCCGACGGCGTCCTTCCCGTCCAGGATGCCGACGACGGCGCCCCACTCGTCGATGTCGAAGGACTCATCGAGTGCGGCGACGAGCGCACGGGCACCGTGGGGATTGTGCGCGGCGTCGACGAGGACGGTCGGTGCGGTTCCCACGAGCTGCAGGCGTCCGGGCGAGGTCGCGGTGCCGAGACCGTCGGCCACGACATCGGCGGCGAGCGGCTGGGTCCCGCCTCCGATCAGTGATTCCACGGCGGCAACGGCCAGGGTGGCGTTGGCGCCCTGGTGCGCGCCGTAGAGCGGCAGATACACCTCGGTGTACGTTCCGGCGACGCCGCGGATGCTCAGCTGCTGTCCCCCCACGGCGAGGGTCTGGGCCTCGAGGGCGAACCCCTCTCCCGCGACCGTGACGGTCGCCCCTTCCTTCTCGGCTCGCGCCCGGATGGCGCGCAGGGCTTCGGAGGGCTGCGGTGCCGACACGACGACCGCGCCCGGCTTGATGATCCCCGCCTTGACCGTCGCGATCTCGCCGATGGTCGCGCCGAGACGATCGACGTGGTCGATGTCGATGGGCGTGAAGACCGCGACGTCGCCGTCGGCGGTGTTGGTGGAGTCCCACTCCCCGCCCATGCCGACCTCGAGCACGAGCACATCGATCGGGGCGTCCGCCGCCACGACGAAGGCGAGCACGGTGAGCAGCTCGAAGAAGGTCAGCGGAGCGTCTCCGGATGCCGAGAGCTCGGCATCCACCATGTCGACGAACGGCTGGATCTCGTCCCACGCGTCGGCGATCGCGGCATCCGAAACAGGCTCGCCGTCGATGAGGATGCGCTCGGTGAAGCGCTCGAGGTGGGGGCTCGTGAACAGGCCCGTCCGCAGGCCCATCGCGCGCAGCAGGCTCTCGATCATGCGGCTGGTCGAGGTCTTGCCGTTGGTGCCGGTGACGTGGATCACGCGGTAGGTGCGCTGCGGGTCGGCGAGCAGTTCGAGCACGCGGCGCGTGCGCTCGACGCGCGGCTGCACCCACTGCTCTCCCTGGCGCTCGAGGAGCGCGCCGTAGACGGCGTCGGCGCGGGTGCGGTCGCTCATGCGGGGACTCCGATCCGGGCGACGGCGACCGTGACGGCGCCGACGTTCGCGTACGTCTTGGCGGCGAGCTGCGTCTCGTACTCGGCGGGCAGGGCGGAACCGCGCTCGATGAGCCGGCCCTCGGGGCCGGCCACGACGACCGCCTCGGCGAGCGTCTCGGACGCCACTCCGGCGACGTCGAACGCCTGGGCGACCGCCTGCGCGTCCGCGTCCTCGACGAAGGTCAGCGACAGGAAGATCCGGTCGCTCACGTCGAACCCGGCCGCCTTGCGCGTGTCCTGGATGCCGCGGATCATGTCGCGCGCCAGGCCCTCAGCCTCGAGCTCGGGGGTGGTGACGGTGTCGAGCAGCACGAAGCCTCCCGACGACAGCACCGCGAGCGCCTCGCCCTCGGGCCGGCCCGCGGTCTCGACGACCAGGTCGTACTCGGCGGGCTCGAGGGCGATGCCGCCGGCGACGACCGTCCCGTCGACCTCGCTCCAGTCCCCCTCGCGCGCGGCCTTGATCGCCTGCTGCACCTGCTTGCCGAGACGGGGGCCGGCGGCGCGGGCGTTCACCGACAGGCGGTGCGTGATGCCGTACTCGGCGGCCGTGTCCTGCTGCAGGGCGACCTGCTCGACGCTCTTCACGTTGAGCTCTTCGCGGAGGATGTCGTCGAACTGCGCCAGGCCCGCGGCATCCGGGGTCACCACCGTCAGGCGCGGCAGCGGCAGGCGCACGCGCTTGCCCTCCTTCTTGCGCAGGGCGTTGGCGACGCTGGAGACCTCGCGGACGGTGTCCATCGCCGTGCGGATGTCTTCCGCGGCGGGGAACACCGCGGCATCCGGCCAATCGGTCAGGTGCACGCTCCGCCCGCCCGTGAGCCCCTGCCAGACGCGCTCGGTCACGAGCGGCAGCAGCGGGGCGGCGACGCGGGTGAGGGTCTCGAGCACGGTGTAGAGCGTGTCGAAGGCCTCGCGGCTCGTCGGGTCGTCGGTCACGCCCACCCAGAAGCGGTCGCGCGAACGCCGGATGTACCAGTTGGTCAGCACCTCGGCGAAGTCGCGCAGGCGCTCGGCCGCGGTCGTGGAGTCGAGGCCCTCGAGGTCGGCGGCGACGTTCGTCACGAGGTCGCCGGTGAGCGCGAGGATGTACCGGTCGAGCACGTCGGTCGAGTCGGTGCGCCACTCGGCGGTGTAGCCGTCGGGGCCCGAGGCGTTGGAGTAGGTCGCGAAGAAGTACCACGCGTTCCACAGCGGCAGCAGGAACTCGCGCACGCCCGAGCGGATGCCCTCCTCGGTCACGACGAGGTTTCCGCCGCGCAGGACGCTCGACGACATGAGGAACCACCGCATGGCGTCCGAGCCGTCGCGGTCGAAGACCTCGCGCACGTCGGGGTAGTTGTGCAGCGACTTCGACATCTTCTGCCCGTCGTTTCCGAGCACGATGCCGTGGCACGACACGCCCGTGTAGGCGGGTCGATCGAAGAGCGCGGTCGAGAGCACGTGCATGACGTAGAACCAGCCGCGGGTCTGCCCGATGTACTCGACGATGAAGTCGGCGGGGGCGTGCTCGTCGAACCACTCGTGGTTCTCGAACGGGTAGTGCACCTGCGCGAACGGCATCGAACCCGAGTCGAACCAGACGTCGAGCACGTCCTCGATGCGGCGCATCGTCGACTGCCCGGTGGGGTCGTCGGGGTTGGGGCGCGTGAGGTCGTCGATGTAGGGACGGTGGAGGTCCACCTCGCCGTCGGCGTTGCGCGGCAGACGGCCGAAGTCGGCCTCCATCTCGGCGAGCGAGCCGTACACGTCGACGCGCGGGAAGTTCGGGTCGTCGCTCTTCCACACCGGGATCGGCGAACCCCAGTAGCGGTTGCGGCTGATCGACCAGTCGCGCGCGCCCTCGAGCCACTTGCCGAACTGGCCCTCCTTGACGTTCTCGGGCACCCACGTGATCCGCTGGTTGTTCGCCAGCAGGTCGTCCTTGATGTCGGTCACGCGCACGAACCAGCTCGACACGGCCTTGTAGATGAGGGGGTTCCGGCAGCGCCAGCAGTGCGGGTAGGAGTGCTCGTACGAGGCCTCGCGCAGCAGCCGGCCGGCCTGCGTGAGCAGGCGGATGAGGGGCCGGTTGGCCTCCATCCAGAGCTCCCCCGCGACGTCGGTGACGGCCGAGAGGAACCGGCCGCCGTCGTCGAGCGAGATGATGGTCGGCAGGCCCGCGGCATCCGCGAGGCGCTTGTCGTCCTCACCGTAGGCCGGGGCCTGGTGCACGATGCCCGTGCCGTCGGAGACGGTGACGTAGTCGTCGACGAGGATCTTCCACGCGTCCTGCGTGCCCCACACGGAGGCGTCGGCGTAGTAGTCGAAGAGGCGGTCGTACGACACGCCCTCGAGCTCGGCGCCCAGGATTGTCGTCTGCACGGCCGCGCGGGCGGCATCCGCGCTGTCGTACCCGAGGTCCTTGGCGTAGTTCGGCAGCAGATCCTCGGCCAGCAGGTAGCGGTGCGCGACGGCCTCGAAGGCCTCGTCGGCCGTGCCGTCGGGAGCCCGGTGCACGTCGGCGGCGCCGTTCGGTCCGCCCTCGATGACCGCGTACCGGATGCCGGGACCCACCGCGAGCGCGAGGTTCGTGGGAAGGGTCCACGGCGTCGTCGTCCAGGCCAGGGCGCGGACGCCCGTCAGGCCCAGGGCCTCGGCCTTGGCCCCGACGAGCGGGAAGGTCACGGTGACCGAGGGATCCTGACGCATCTTGTAGACGTCGTCGTCCATGCGCAGCTCGTGCGTCGACAGGGGCGTCTCGTCGCGCCAGCAGTACGGCAGCACGCGGTAGCCCTCGTACGCGAGACCCTTGTCGTGCAGGGTCTTGAACGCCCAGAGGACGCTCTCCATGTAGGTCGTGTCGAGCGTCTTGTAGCCGCGCTCGAAGTCGACCCAGCGGGCCTGGCGGGTGACGTAGTCCTGCCACTCGCGCGTGTACTCGAGCACCGACTCGCGGGCCTTCGCGTTGAAGGTCGCGACGCCCATGCGCTCGATCTCGTCCTTCTCGGTGATGCCGAGCTGCTTCATCGCCTCGAGCTCGGCGGGGAGCCCGTGGGTGTCCCAGCCGAAGACGCGGTCGACCTTCTTGCCGCGCATGGTCTGGAAGCGCGGGAAGACGTCCTTCGCGTAACCGGTGAGAAGGTGTCCGTAGTGCGGCAGACCGTTGGCGAACGGAGGGCCGTCGTAGAACACCCACTCCTCGGCGCCGTCGCGGTTCGCGATCGAGGCGCGGAAGGTGTCGTCGCTCTCCCAGAACGCGAGCGTGTCCTGCTCGATGGCCGGGAAGCGGGGGCTCGGGACGACGGATGCCGTGCCGGCGGCGCCGGCGTCGGCGGCCGGGCCGAAGGATGAGGGGCGAGGGTAGGTCATGTCTCTCCGCGGGTCGAGGTCTCCTCGCCGGGACGATCCGTGCGGACCGCGGTACCACCCTGCGTTGCACCCTCTCGCGAGGGTGCCGCTCTCACTGCGGCTGTGACGGGCCTGCCCCGCGCGGTTCTACTCGGGGCCTGGACCCGTTTCTTCCGCGAGCTCCCCGGTGATGGCCGGATCGGTGCTGATCGCTCCATTCTACGCGCTTGTTCCGTGCTCCGCGGGCCGTCGTCCGGCCTCCCGCCCCCACTCCCCTCGAGCGTCCGGAGAACGCCGGACGAGCCGCGAGCGTGACGGCGCGTCCTGGACACTCACCGTGCGGGAGGAGGCGGGAAGGTGGACGCCGCCAGCAACTCCCGGGTGAACGGATGCCGCGGCTCGGCGAACACGCACGACACCGCGCCGGCCTCGACCACGCGCCCGTCCTTCATGACGATGACGGTGTCGGCGATCCCCGAGACGACCTCGAGGTCATGGGTGATGAACACCATGGCGAGCTCGCGCTCGCGCTGAAGGGTGCGGAGGCGATCGAGGATCCGCGCGCGGACGGTCGCATCGAGCGCCGAGACCGGCTCGTCCAGCACGAGGAGGTCGGGATCGGTGGCCAACGCCCGGGCGATCGCGACACGCTGGCGTTGTCCCCCCGACAACTGCGCGGGCAGGCGCCGCCCGAAGGCCGGACTCAGCCCGACCTCGTGCAGGAGCGCGTCCACTTCGGCGCGTCGCCGGGGCCGCGGTACGCCGCTCGCGGCGACCGCCTCGGTCAGCGTCCGGGCGACGGTCCACCGCGGATCCAGGGCGCCCCAGGGGTTCTGCTGCACGAGCTGCACGCGGCGACGAGCAGCCCCGCGCGCCGCGTGGGGAGACCAGGGGCGTCCGTCGAACGTGAGGGTCCCGGCATCCGGCGTGCTGACCCCGACCATCATGCGCGCCAGCGTCGTCTTGCCCGACCCCGACTCCCCCACGACCGCGAGCGTCCGACCGCGGTGCACGGCGAAGGTCGCGTCGTCGACCGCGACGCGGTCTCCGAAGCTCTTCCGCAGACCGTCGCCCTCGATCAGGGGCGCGTCGAAACGCGGAGCGCGGTGCAGCATCTCGTGCTGCGTCGCGGCGACGAGCGCGCGCGTCTGCGGATCGCGCGGGGAGGAGAGGACCTCGGCGGTCATGCCCGTCTCGACGACGCGCCCGTCGTGCAGGACGATCACGCGGTCGGCGACGCGCCGCACGGCCGCGAGGTCGTGGCTGATGAACACGACTGCCACGCCGTCGTCGGCGATGCGACGGAGCTGATCGAGCACGCGCGCCTGCACGGTGGCATCCAGGGCCGTCGTCGGTTCGTCGGCGATGAGGATCGCGGGATCGGCGGCCAGGGCCGATGCCAGGAGCGCGCGCTGCCGGAGGCCGCCCGAGAGCTCGTGCGGGTACTGGCGCGCGCGCCGGTCGGGTTCGGGCAGCGCGACGCGTTCGAGGACGTCACGCACCCGGGTGCGCAGGGCATCGCCGCGGACGGACGGGTGATGGATGCGAAGGGGCTCCGCGACCTCGGCGCCGACGCGCCGGAGCGGGTCGAGCGAGACCAGGGCGTCCTGGGAGACGAGGGCGATGCGCCGCCCGCGCAAGCGGCGCCAGGAGCGCTCGTCGAGGCCGCGGGCGTCGACGCCGTCGACCTCGAGCGCGGTGGCGCTGACCGACAGCGAGTTCGGGAGAAGTCCGAGCAGCGCTCTGGCGCTCAGGGACTTGCCGGTGCCCGACTCGCCGACGAGGGCGACGCACTCCCCCGGAGCCACGTCGAGGTCGAGGCCGCGGACGAGGAGGACCTCCCCCGCCGCGATGCGCAGATCGCGGACGCGGAGGCCGCTCATGCGCCCCGCTCCTCGGCCCGCGCCCGCAGGATGCGCCCGATCACGCTCACGCTCACGACCGTTGCGGTGATGGCGAGGCCCGGGAAGACGGCGACCCACGGGGCCTGCAGGAGCAGGTTGCGTCCCGCCGAGAGCATCAGACCCCACTCCGGCGTCGGTTCGGTGGGGCCGAGCCCGAGGAAGCTCAGCCCGGCCGCGGCGAGGATGCTCGTGCCGATGCCGATCGTCGCCAGCACGCTGACCGCCCCGATCACGCCGGGAAGCACGTGCCGCACGTGCACGACGGCGGCGGGCACACCGACGATCCGCGCGGCTTCGACGTGCTCGGCCGCGGCGAGGCTCCGCGTCTGCGCCCGCGCGAGACGGATGTAGACGGGAACCGCCGCGATCGTCACGGCGATCGCGACGTTGACGGGACCCGGTCCCAGCACGGCGACGACGAGAAGGGCGACGAGGAACTCGGGGAAGGCCAGCAGCACGTCCACGATGCGCATGGCCCCGGCATCCACGAGCCGCGGCGCGACGGCCGAGAGCGAGCCGGCGATCACGCCGACGACGAAGGCGAGGGTCGTGGCCAGCAGCCCGATCCCGACCGAGCGTCCGGCGCCGGCCACCACACGCGAGTACACATCGCGACCGCTCTGGTCGGTGCCGAACCAGTGCGCGGCGCTCGGGGGCTGCAGGGCCGCGCGGACGTCGGTCACGAGCGGGTCATGTGTCGCGAGGAGCCCCGGGTCGACGGCCGCGAGGGCGATGACGGCGAGGACCCCGCCGGCGACCCCGAGGCCGACCACACGCCCCGCGTTCACGCGGGTACCCCCGCACGCGCCTGCACGGCCGCCGCCGCGCCGCTCAGGCGCGGGTCGAGCACGGGCACGACGAGATCGACGACCGTGTTGACGACGACGAAGACGAGGGCGCTCAGAAGGATCACTCCCGTGATCACCGGCAGATCGCGATCGGTGATGGCCGTCAGAGTGACGCGGCCGATGCCCGGTCGCGCGAAGACCGTCTCGACGAGGACCGCCCCGCCGAGGAGCGAGCCCACGAGGTACGCGGTGAGGGTCACCGTCCCGACGCCGGCGTGGCGGAGCGTATGGTGGACGCTCTCGCGCAGGGGAGTCGCCCCGCGTGCCCGCACCGTGACGAGGAACGGCTCGCGCTCCGCCGCTTGCACCCCGTCCCGCAGGACCTGGGCCAGCAGCGCCGCGACCGGCAACGCCAGGGTCACCGCGGGCAGCACGATGGCCGACGGATCACGCGCCCCCGACACCGGGAACCAGCCGAGCTGGAACGAGAACACGCTCAGCAGCACGAGGCCCGTCCAGAACACGGGCGACGACAGCACGACGAGCTCGATCCCGGATGCCACGGCCCGGCCGGTCCTCCCCCGCACGAGCACGGCGGATGCCAGCGCCAGCACCGCCGCGATGACGAGTGCGAGCGCCGCCAGCTGCAGCGTGGATCCGAGCTGGCGCCCGATGACCTCGGTCACGGGCAGTCGCAACTGGTAAGACTCCCCGAGGTCGCCGCGCGCGAGACGCCCGAGGAACGCGCCGTACTGCTCGAGGACCGGTCGGTCGAGGCCGAGCTCCGCACGGATCCCGTCCTTCACCGCGTCGCTCACCTGCGCCTGCGGGCCGAGCATGACCTCGACAGGGTCGCCCGGGATGATCCGGAAAGCGACGAACGCGAGCGTCGCGGCTCCCCAGAGCACGAGGACCACGGATGCCACGAGCCCACCGATGCGCGACAGGATCGCGCGCGTGCGAGAGCGTGGCATCCGAGGAATGTGCGGGGAACCCGGTGGGCTCAGCCGACGGAGGCGGTCGCGAACAGCGGACGACCGTAGAGGTCGAACGTGAGGCCCGACACCTTCGGGGTGACCGCACTGATCAGTGTCGGGCTGTAGAGCGGCACGATGGCGGCGTGCTCGAGGTTCCACTGCTGAACCTGCGCGTAGACGGCGGCCCGGGCGGCCTGGTCCGTGGTCGACGCGCCCTGCTCCAGAAGGGCGTCCAGGGCGGGGTCGCTCACCTGCGAGGCGTTCTGAAACCCGTCGGTCGCGAGGTGGCTGCGCAGCAGGTCGGGGTCGACGCCCGAGAATCCCCAGTCCGTCACGTCGAACGTCTTCGGCCCGTACTGCTCGTTGTAGGCCCCGGGCTCGAGCACCTCGCGCTGCAGGTCGAAGCCGACCGCCTTGAGATCGCTCTGGATCGCGTTGGCGAGGGCCGCGCGGTCATCGGGCACCGGGGTCCACGCGATCCACCGGGCGGTGAGACGCTGACCGTCCTTGGTGCGGATGCCGTCGGCATCCCGTCCCGTCCAGCCGGCCGCGTCGAGCAGAGAGTTCGCCTCGGCCGGGTCGAAGGGCCAGGCGTTCTCGAGGCTCGCGTCGTATCCGGGCGTGGTGGCGCCGAGGATGCTCCAGGCGCGGGGGTACTGGCCGAAGAAGATCTCCTTCACCGCGGTGTCGACGTCGATCGCGCGGGTGAAGGCCTGGCGGACCTTCTGGTCGCCGAACACGCCGTACTTCTCGTTGAGGAAGAGCGAGTACGGCAGCCCCGGATAGGCGATCGACTCGACCGTGTCGTCTCCCGGGACCTGCGACACGAGGTTCGGCGGGAGGTTGGTGACGACGTCGGCCTGCCCGCTCGACAGGGCGCCGAGGCGCACCGACGCCTCGGGGAGGATGTCGACGCGCAGCGTCTTGAATGCCGGCTTGCCGGCACCGTCGGGGCCCCAGGTGTAGTCGTCGTTGCGGGTGTACACGATGTCCTGGTCGGGCGTGTACTCGGTCAGCTCGAAGGGGCCGGTGCCGACGTTGACGCCCGGGCCTCCGGCCTTGAGCTGATCGGCCTTCGTCGACAGCACCGCGGGCGAGTAGAAGCCCAGCAGAGCCGTGCTCGCCGCCTGGAGGAAGGGCGCGTACGGCTGCGAGAAGCGCACGCGCACGGTGTGCTCGTCGACCACGTCGGTCCCCGCGTAGAGGTCGCCGCCGAGCATGGCCGCCGCTTGCGCGGACGCCGTCTCGGGATCGGCGATGCGATCGAAGTTCGCTTTCACCGCCGCCGCGTCGAACGGCGTGCCGTCGTGGAACGTGACGTCATCGCGCAGCTGGAACACGTAGGTGGCCCCGCCGTCCTCGACGTCCCATGACGTCGCCAGCCACGGAGAGAACGAGCCGTCCGCCTCTTGGAACACGAGCGAGTCGAGCACGGCGCGCTGCACCATGGCGGACACGTCGAGCTGGCTCGTCTGCGGGTCCATGTGCCCGGCGGAGAGGTTGGCGCCCTCGATCGCCCACACGAGCTCGCCGTCGCCGGATGCCTCGGGGTCCGATGCGGCGCACGACGACAGGGACAGGGCGGCGACCGCGGCGACCGCGACAGCCGAGAGCACGCGGCGCGTGAGCGAAGAGGGCATGCAGAAACCTCGGAATCTCTGGTGGGAAGGCTTTCAGCTTACCGGGGTTCCTGTACCGGGGCCGGAAATCCCGGTACGGGCGACTGCGCACGCCCCCGACGGCGGACGGGCAGCGCCCCGGCGGCGAACGGATTCGGACCGGCGCACCAGAATCGGGCGGCGAGCCCCTTGGCATCCGAATCCGTCGCTCTCATCCGATTCTGCGAACGTGCGACACGGCGCGCGGCGGCGGGACACCCCCGGTATCGTGGATGCCACACCCATCAGGCACGCTCACACAGTGCCGCCCATATCGCTCGAGGAGTACCCCATGGCTGCCACCATTCCCGACAAGCCCGCGCTGGAAGGCCTCGAGCAGAAGTGGGATGCCGCGTGGAACGAGCGCGGCACGTACGTCTTCGACCGCCTGCGCGCCGCCGAGGCCGGCCGTCAGGGCGTGTACTCGGTCGACACCCCGCCGCCCACGGCATCCGGAAGCCTCCACATCGGACACGTGTTCTCGTTCACGCACACCGACGTGAAGGTGCGCTTCGAGCGCATGCGCGGCAAGACCGTGTTCTACCCCATGGGCTGGGACGACAACGGCCTGCCGACCGAGCGCCGCGTGCAGAACTACTACGGCGTGCGCTGCGACCCCTCGCTCCCCTACGACGCCGACTTCACCCCGCCGTTCGCGGGCGGCGACAACAAGAGCAGCAAGGCTGCCGACCAGGTGCCCATCAGCCGCCGCAACTTCATCGAGCTGTGCGAGCAGCTCACGATCGAAGACGAGAAGCAGTTCGAGGAGCTGTTCCGTGAGCTCGGCCTCAGCGTCGACTGGACCCAGACCTACCGCACCATCTCGGACGACTCGATCCGCACGAGCCAGCTGGCGTTCCTGCGCAACATCGAGCGCGGCGAGGCGTACCAGGCGCTCGCCCCGACGCTCTGGGACGTGGACTTCCGTTCCGCGATCGCCCAGGCCGAGCTCGAGGACCGCGACCAGCCCGCCGCCTACCACCGCGTGGGCTTCGCGAAGACCGACGGTTCGGGTGACGTGTTCATCGAGACGACGCGTCCCGAGCTGCTCCCCGCGTGCGTGGCCCTCGTGGCGAACCCGGATGACGAGCGCTACCAGCCGCTGTTCGGCACGACGGTGCGCACCCCGCTGTTCGACGTCGAGGTGCCCGTGCTCGCGCACCCCCTCGCGCAGAAGGACAAGGGATCGGGCATCGCCATGATCTGCACCTTCGGCGACGTGACCGACATCATCTGGTGGCGCGAGCTCGACCTGCCGAACCGCACGATCATCGGCAAGGACGGTCGCATCGTCGCCGAGGCCCCCGATGTGATCGTGACGGATGCCGCGAAGACGGCCTACGCGGAACTCGCGGGCAAGACGGTGTTCAGCGCCAAGAAGCGCATCGTCGAGCTCCTGCAGGAGTCCGGCGCCATGGAGGGCGCCCCCAAGCCCTTCACCCACCCCGTGAAGTTCTTCGAGAAGGGCGACCGCCCGCTCGAGATCGTGTCGACGCGCCAGTGGTACATCCGCAACGGGGCTCGGGATGCCGAGCTGCGCGAACGCCTCATCTCGCTCGGTCGCGAGATGTCGTGGCATCCGGACTTCATGCGCGTGCGCTTCGAGAACTGGACCACCGGCCTGACCGGTGACTGGCTCGTGTCGCGTCAGCGCTTCTTCGGTGTGCCGATCCCCGTCTGGTACGGCCTCGACGAGAACGGCGAGCGGGATTACGCGCGCGTGCTGACGCCCGACCTCGCCTCGCTCCCCGTCGACCCGACGACCGACGTGCCCCCGGGCTACACGGAGGATCAGCGGGGCGTTCCCGGCGGCTTCGACGCCGAGCGCGACATCCTCGACACGTGGGCGACCTCGTCGCTCACCCCGCAGCTCGCCGGTGGCTGGCAGCGCGACGAGGAGCTGTGGAACCTCGTCTCGCCGTTCGATCTGCGCCCGCAGGGTCAGGACATCATCCGCACCTGGCTCTTCTCCACGATGCTGCGCAGCGCGCTCGAGGATGACCGGAGCCCCTGGTCGGATGCCGCGATCTCGGGCTTCATCGTCGACCCCGACCGCAAGAAGATGTCGAAGTCGAAGGGCAATGTCGTCACGCCCGCGGACATCCTGAAGCAGCACGGCTCCGACGCCGTGCGCTACTGGTCGGCGTCGAGCCGCCTCGGCACCGACGCGGCGTTCGACCCGCAGAACCCGACGCAGGTGAAGATCGGCCGCCGCCTCGCGATCAAGCTGTTGAACGCCGCGAAGTTCGTGCTGTCGTTCCCGGTGCCCGAGGGGGCCCAGGTCACGCACGCGCTCGACGCATCGATGCTCGCGACCCTCGATGCCGTCGTGCGCGACGCCACCGCCGCGTTCGAGGCGTACGACCACGCACGCGCGCTGGAGATCACGGAGTCGTTCTTCTGGACGTTCTGCGACGACTACCTCGAGCTCGTCAAGGAGCGCGCCTACGACCAGACCGACGTGGGTCAGGCGTCCGCGGCCCTCGCGCTACGCACGGCCCTGTCGACGCTCGTGCGCCTGTTCGCGCCCGTGCTCTCGTTCGCGTCCGAAGAGGTGTGGTCGTGGTTCGAAGAGGGATCGGTGCACACCGCCTCCTGGCCCGAGGCGCTGGGCATCGAGGGTGACCCCGCGGTGCTGACCGCCGTGAGCGCCGCGCTCATCGGCATCCGTCGCGCCAAGACCGAGGCCAAGGCCTCGCAGAAGACGCCGGTCACCTCGCTGATCGTGTCGGGTCCGAACGTCGCGGCCCTGCGTCTCGCCGAGGGCGACCTGCGCGCGGTGGGCCGCATCGAGACGCTCTCGTTCGCCGAGGCCGACACTACCACCGTCACCGACATCGTGTTCGCACCCCAGGAGGCCTGATGCAGCTCGGAACCCGCTGGACCGCCCGTGAGCAGCCGCCGAAGGCCGTTCCCGAGGCGTTGCACGCCCAGATCGCCGCGGTCGA